>Ga0335074_10002431_pt1 | contig 25341 bp, 26 predicted proteins | sample Lox_Sample_23_FD_206715 | JGI IMG/M metagenome (GOLD analysis project Ga0335074, IMG submission 206715) | Soil microbial communities from Loxahatchee National Wildlife Refuge, Florida, United States - Lox_Sample_2.3 | ecosystem: Environmental > Terrestrial > Soil > Wetlands | place: USA... | reverse complement strand
ACGGCGGTTTGCTCCTTTTCGGATTCGTCTTTAGCAACCGGATTCTATCGAATTGGTCGCTACCGCCGTCTAACCTTCAACTACCCCTGGGACATCCTCCCATCCACGGATTCGCTTGGATCAGTGGTGCGATCCTCGCCGGTGCTTCAACAAACAGCCTCTCGCCTGGAGCATCCGTTCGGCTCTCCACGGCAAGCCGCATGGCCGATTCGTCCGCCCTACAAACGCTTGCTCTCCAGGGTGTTGAGAACGGCCAAGCCCCGAGGTGCGCCCAATTCGACGCTGCCGCCACTCACATGGCATGGTCACCGTACGGCAAGGAATTGGCCGTCGGGCTGAGTTCGGGCCAAGTTTACTCCGCGAAGGTTTGCAAGTGATCCATTGTGAGCGGGCTATCTGACGACGAACTGCCCATATGCTCACGGTGGTTAAGCTTTGGATCTGCGAAACAGGCTTGAGGCAGGCGATCTCCCGGGTATCCCCTGCTCGCCCAATGTGCGCGCCCGTAGTAGGTCAGGTCCTTGCGAGCCTAATCTTGTCGGAGCGTAAATTGCTTCCTTGCCACATGCCTGGCACTAAGTGCGCCTGGAGGGAGAAGTCCCTCCGATCCTGTCTTGTGGTTCCGATCGCAATTAAATTAAATCCGCGGCCGTGAGGACTTTGAGCGTGGCCCCTTCAAATTGCGATCGGATAAAGCACTCAACTGAGACCATCCAATACGTACAGGTCGGAGAGGTCTTGCTGGTAGGTGTAGGCATAGGATCGGCCGTCGGGGGCAATGTCAATCCATTTCAGGAGATAAGCGCCGACGCCATCCGCTGGGCGTAACGTGAACCACGGATTTTGCTCGCCGGTATGAACGTTGATTCGAGAAAGATTGGTCGTCGCGTGATCGGCGCCTGGCTCAGAGATGAAGATTTCGTTCCCGCTCGTTGACCAACGCAGCGGCGACCAGCCCGTTCGCAGTCCGCATATGCGCCGCGTCTCGCCGGTTTCCAAGTGCGCAATGCGAAGGTCCGATCCTCCGGGCACCACGCCCCAGCTTCCGTTCGGCGCAATCAGGGTGATGTACCGCGTGCCTGGGATAGTCGATAGTCGTCCCGATTGCTTGGCGAAAACGCGGCTCTGTAAACCGCCATCATCATCGATCAAATGAACTACAAAGCGGTCCACCATGCCGGCAAATTCAGCAGAATGATATTTCCCGCTAGGATCGAGCGGATATCGACGCGGCAGGCCAGAGGGAATCGGCGTAACCACGATGACGGTCTCCGACTGAGTTCGCTCCAGGCAGATCACCTCTTTCCCATCCGGGGCGAGTTGCGGATAGTATCCTTCGGCAATCTGAACGGGCTGTCCAGTTGGGAGCGCGACCAGCAGGATGGGGCTATTCCGAGCGACACCATCACCCAACAGGTCCATAAGCACAGCGAACCGCGCATCAGGCGTGAGGCCGACAAGCCTTGTATTCACGAGAGACGCCACACGCTCTTCAGACTGCATCGAGCCTGTACGAAATGCAACATTGAGACGGCTATCCACGCAGGCCGCGAGAATGCGACCGCTCGGGGAGCGATCATGAAGAACAAATGTGGCGGGGGTGGGATAAATAGATTCTTCGGAGCCGCCGAGATCGAGGGAGTAAATGGCAGGTGCGCCACGACGCGTACCCGATAGCAATAGCCGATCGGCAGACGACCAGAGAATACCGCCTCCCACGCGCCAACCCTGGGAAATTCGCCGCAAAGGGCCATCGGTTTCGGCGACGCAGAAGTCTAGCCGCCCGAGCGAGCTGTCGACAAAGGCTACGCGTGTGCCGGTAGGATCGAGACTAAGGCGGATGTCTGTCTGATTGCCAGCCAGATAGTGAACGGGGCTGCCTAGCGGAAGTTCCACTCGCATTTTTCCGTTCTCGATGCGTGCGGCGGCAATGCTCTTATTATCGGGAAGCCAGATTGCATCAGAAACACTGTCCACGATCTCGCGCAAAGGCCCGCCGCTAAGCTCCGCCTGTGCGAGCACACCAATAGGTCCCTCACCCAATGTGAACAGAAGCTTGCCTGTAGCCGATACATCGCGCAACTTGCCCGGCGGCAACCCGAGTGGACGCCCATGTTTCTTGCCGATCCGTTGCGAATAGATGCTTACCGGCTCACCTCTCCAACGGGCGCTATAGATGACCGAGTCACCATCGGGGCCGAAGGCGGCGTTCGTTACGTCGCCACTCTCGTACGTGAGACGCCGTAGCCGTATCTCGGGGACGCGAACCCGAGCAGATTGCGGCGATGCAGCCAAAGTGGGGCTTTTCTCCCGCTTTGAAGCAAGCACGGCACTTCCCGCTTGAAATTTTTGCGAGGGGAACGAATCCGGTGATGAAGTCGGCACGCATCGCGCGGCGTAGGAGCCTCTCGGAATCTCGAAGCGACAGGGTGGCGGCGGGTTTTGGTCGGCGTAATAAGACTTCAAGGTTAACCGCAGCCGGTTGACATTCACCCGGACGATGCTATCGGTCTGCGGGTCCCAGTCCGCGGCCCGGTCGAAGACCTCGATCCCCAACAGCTGTTCCTTAATTGGCTGCGGCGCTCGTCCCAAAGCAGGCTCGACCAGATGCCGAAGCAGTCGGGAGAGTTTGGGAGACCGCTGAAAGGTCTCCGATTTCAGCAAGTCTTCCAGATGTTCGCGGGTCACTTCTGTGGTGTTCACGAGATCAGCCCTTGTCCTTTCACGATTCTTCTCAAGACGCAGCGATTAGCCTCTGTGCGCCCAAATTCTGCGTTCATCTATGTTTTGACTTAAGATCGATACTTTTGGCGGAATGGCGCCCAATAAAGCCCGCGTATACGGGTGCTGTGGACTGGAGAAAATCTTTGCTGCCGGTCCGCTCTCGACAATCTCGCCCTTATCGAGAATCGCGACGCGCCTACAGAGGGAAGAAACCAGTAGCAGGTCGTGTGAGATGAAGAGTACGGCCATGTTGATCTCGCGGTTGAGCTCCTTGAATAAATCGATCACCTCAGCCCGCGTAATGGCGTCGAGGGCGCTGGTCGGTTCGTCTGCAACAAGGAGCCGGGGCCGGTGCAGTACGGCCATCGCGATGAGGACCCGCTGCGCTTGCCCGACGCTGAGTTCGCGCGGGCGCCGGCTCAGGAATCGTTCATCTGCCGGCAACCCAACCCGGTCGAGAAGATCGAGCACAGTCGTCTTCCATGGGCGATCTGCCCCGCGGTGCGCCTTCCACGCCTCAGCGAAGTGGGTCTCGATCCGCAGCGCCGGGTTGAGGGAAGCCATAGCGCTCTGTGATACCAGCGCTATATCTTTCCCTCGGATTTCCCGCATCTCCCGCTCGTTAAGCCGTTGAAGGTGACGGCCGCAAAAGATCATTTCGCCCCGAATGGTTCCACCTTTACACTTCAACAGACCCAGAATGGCAAGAGCGAGCGTGCTTTTACCCGAGCCGCTCTCCCCGATTAACCCCACGATTTCGCCTTCTTCAATATCAAGTGTTACATCCCGAAGGACATCCGGCTTCCCTGGGTAGCCGGCCGAAAGTTGAATCCGGAGTGCCGGTTCTACCGGTCGCGACCCAGTGTCTGTGACCAGGCCTGGCTCGAAATCAATATTCGCGCGGTGGGTCAGCATGGTTTTTAGACTTGCCCCTTCTTGAATTCCGAGCGACGCGGTCGGTTATTAACGCCACAATCGAAATGTTACGGACGCTAAATGATAGTTATAAACGTGCTTTAGCTTCCTTAACATGAACCTTACGCCCTAGAATTGCCTATGCCGTCCGATAGAACTCCAGTTCTATCCGGTTGGTTAAGCGAAATTCATATGGATAAAGACATTTCATCCTCTGTCTCGCCGCATTTGAGGGAGAAAGCCGCTCCCGCCCAGAGCGCCTTGAATGCAAGCGTCGTGGAATTGCCCGTAGGCGAGCTGATCCAGTATTGGTGTGCCGTGGCGGTCGGCGAGGAACTCCACTTCACCCGTGCAGCCCAGCGGTTGCATCTCGATCAATCGGCGCTCTCGCGGCATATCCTGAAGCTCGAGGCGAAACTCGGGTTCAAACTCTTCGTGCGTAGCGCCCGCGGAGTCGAACTGACCGACGCGGGGAAGAGTTTCCTGCCCTTTGCTCGAAAGTCGTTGATCTCCGGCAACCAAGGCGAGCGACGGGGACACGCGATTGCTTGCGGCAATCGGTTAGAGCTTGAGGTGGCATATTCACCGCTCGTCGATATGCATTTGATCGCGCAGATCAGGAAGGTCATCGATAGCGCCCACTTCAGCGTACCTATCGGATTCCAGAGCTTCGCATCGGAGAGGCTCGCCGCGCGGCTGCTCGATGGCAGAAGCCACACAGCCATCGGGATTCTGCCGGTGGAGGAAGATATCGAGACGGTCTGCCTCCTGCGCGAGCGGCTCTATGTCGCGCTCCCCGCTGGTCACCGCTTGGCGCCACAGGCGGTCATCGAGGCGGCTCAACTTGCCGGTGAGCCTGTGATTTGGGCACTCGGGGCACGCGAGTCCGCAGCCTCAAAGCAACTCATCAGCCTGTTTCAGGGAGCAGGGTGTTTGCTGAAGGTGACGCGAGAGGCGCAATCCGTTTCTGAAGGCTTGGGGCTGGTACGGGAGGGATTTGGCGTAGCGATCGTGAAGGCGTCTGAGCTGCGATTACATGCAGAAGGCATCGTGCTTTGTCCGTTCACGGAGCCCGGACTGATCGTGGAGACGGGTCTCCTCTATACGCCCGAACCCAAATGGGAGTTTCTGGCGGAATTCATTGCTCTCGTAGGCGGCAATCTCCGGTGCAGCGAACCAGGCATTCCGAATTAGCGCTCAGGTCCCGCCGACTCCTGCGGCGATCGCGCGCCGGCGAGATCCTCGGCGGCTTTGCGCACGGTAAGCCGCGCATAGTACTCAGGGTCGGCTTTGTCGCCGCGGCGGTATTCGGCGATGGAGGCGGCCACGTGGTCAGGGGATTCGCCGCGCGCGAGCGCACGTTTGGCGTATGCCCAGTCGAGCTCGGACTGCGAAAAGTGGCCGCGGGAGGCGCGCTTGCCGTCATCTGATCTGACGCCACCCTCCTCATTCCGGCGGTCTTCCTGTTCGAAACGCGGGAAGTGATCCGGCGAATAAGTTGTTGCCGAAAGCTCCTCCATGCGGACCATGTGGCCGGATCGTTTGTGATTTGCGAATCCGGGAACGCGCAGAACACGCGACACATCGGTTGCCGCCGGATCGGCGCCGAACTCACGAACCATCCCACGCATCATTTCCTCGGCTTGTTCTTTACCGAAACCTTGGACTTTCCAGGAGACTTGCCAATGGCCGGGCGAAGTGTTCACCAGATAATTCGGTTCCGGCATGTCTTCGCGCGCCCGGAGCCGCTCAACAGCCTGGGTCCCAGCCTCATCGAAGTCGAGATACAGATGCCGGACTGCTGAAACGTCGCTACGGGTTCGCCCACGGGCCTGCTCATTCAAAGCATTCATGGATACAAATACATCGCGGCCGGATCGGTTCTCGCTCTTGAGCCACACCTGGAACTGTGACGATGCGATTTGCCGGGCCGAGGCAATGCGCTGGATCACGTTGCCAGACACTCTGTCGATCAAGACCACGGCCAGGCGATCCTCGGGGTCAAAGTTGTCGCGGATGAATCTGGGTCCGGCGTCGTTCTGCATGAGGGCGCCTCTCATGCCTGGACGGCGGCGCTAACGGCGAATCGATCGGTCTGTGGATCGAATCGCGCAAGCTGGAGCGCCTCGGTCACGATCCTCTTTCCATTGCGCCGGTCGAGATGAATCAGCAGATGCACTGCATCGCCGATATTGGCACGGATCGCCTGATAAGGAAGCTCGACGCCGGATTGCAAAATGCAGCTGGTGAATCGCGAGAGCGCCTGCGGTGCGGAGTTGGCATGGATGGTGGAAATCGTTCCGGAATGGCCGGTATTCAGGGCCTGTAGAAGGTCAAACGCCTCGCCGCCGCGGACTTCGCCCAGGAGAATGCGATCGGGCCGGTGGCGAAGCGTCGCCCGAAGCAGGTCGCGAATGGTCACGGGGGCGAGATCGGCCTGCGCCCTTCGCGCCTCAAATCGCACGAGGTTCGGTTTGGTGATCTGGACCTCGGATGTATCCTCAATGAGAACGACGCGGTCCCGGTCAGGAATGAATGCCGCGAGCGCGGTCAGCAGAGTCGTTTTCCCGCTGCTCGTTCCGCCACTGATCAGGATATTCCTGCGTTGTTCCACTCCCTGTTGGAAACAATCCAAAAGTGCTTGCGAAAGCGTGCCGGTTCGCACCAACTCCTCGGCCGTGAAAAACCGGGAATGGAACTTGCGGATCGTCAGAGTCGTGCCGCCAACCGAGCATGGAGGAATCGCTGCCGCCACGCGCGAGCCATCGGGGAGCCGCGAATCAAGCAGAGGTTTTTCCTCGCTGATCTCATCGCCGAGCGCGCGGGCGATGTTTCTGACGGCGACCTGGAGCGATTTCTCGGGGATGGAGACGCCGGGCACTGGCTCGAGTTGCCCGTCCCGCTCGATGAATACGCAGGATGGGCCATTGACCATGATTTCTGAAACCGCTGGGTCCTTGAGCAGACCTTCGATCGGCCGGAGGAAGGGAAGAATCACATCGAAACTCATCGTTTGACCTCGCGATTTCAAATTTCACCGTCGGCGAGTTGCCGGAAATACGATTTGTAAGGATCGAGGTAGTAGGGCTTCAGGTAACAGTAGGATGCCGGCAGCGGGTTGACGCCGTCATAGGCCAGCACGATGGATTGCGCGTTCTTGAGCTCACTAAACACTTTGGCCTCGAACACCCAATCTCGCTGCAAGTTGTAAGACTTGGACGTGCTGATCGTGGCCTTATGAGCCGTGGATCGTCCGGTCAGCATGCTGACGCGGGCATCGTGATCGTTTTCTGACAAACTGTAGCTCAGCTTCAACTGTTCTTCTTTGCCGCACAGCTCCGATGCCGTGCGAGCGCTAAAGTCATCGCTGAGTGTGAGGAAGATCTTGGTGCGAAAGGTCTGCAGCAGCGTTCGCCACGATTCGCCGGGCAGTGTCGATCGCAGCGAACTGATCGACTGCGTCGCGACGATCGGAATGCATTTGGCCTGGCGCGACAGTGCGAAGAACTTCTCGTCGCCCGTAGGATCGCTCTCCCCCACCGTGGCGAAGCTATGATATTCATCGCACAGGAAGAGGATTTCACGCCAATGGCGGCCCGGTTCGGTCTCCATGCGCGGGATGCGGTTCAGCACGGCCCGCTGAAAGTCCTGTTTCATCAGAGTTCCGATGGTGCGAGCCAATCCCGGATTCATGGCGACCGGGAAGTTCAAGGCGCAGACCTTGCCCTGCTCCAATAAGTCGCTGAATCCGGGCATCGGGATGCCGTACCGGCCATCGTGATTGACCTTGGGGTCGTAACACTCCTGGGGAGGGCAGAACGTTGCCTTTACGGATGGATTGTCATCGAAGAGCGACAGGAAAACGGAAATACCTTCGACAATGGAAGTGCGTAGTTTGGGCTCGATGCGCCGCCAATCGTGATAGAACCAACGCTTGACGGCTTCGAGTTGCTCGCGCTTGCGCGCATGTCCTGGCGTCGCTGCGGGATTTCCGCCGATCTCAGTTACTACGGAATAGGGAATGCGATTTTGATCGAGATGCCGCAACAGATCAGCCGAAATCTGGGCCTTCATCTCGCCGGTCGCGCCTTCCTTGTGAAAAGAGAACTTGGTCAGGTCGCGATGCGCAACAAACTCGGGGTCGGGAACAAGAACATATTCTTCGGTCTGATACAGCCGCTCGCCCTCTTTGATCTTCATCTCGAGCTTGTCGGGATTGATGGCGCATTCGTAAACGTCGAACAGAGTGACGTAATCGTAGTTGACCTTGTGCAGCAAGATGATAAACTTCACCAGGTTGGTATAGGCCTGTTGCCAGAACGGCTCCTTGCCGCGGCCGAACAGGTTGTTGAGCAGGCTTGCGATCCCGTAGGCGAGGGCATAGGCCTCCATGTCATTGTGCAGAGGGTTGTAGCGATAGGGGCAGTCGAGGCTGATTTCGAAATAGTCGGCTTCGCGGCCGTGAGATGTCAGGATCTTTCGAACCTTGTGACAGAAGTCACCTTTCACTTCGAGCACCAGGCCCGCCGGACGTTGTTCAGCATCGTGGGCCTTGTAGGCGAGGATCTGCTCGGCGAAGGGATACATGCAGCAGCTTGTTTTGCCCGAGCCGATAGCTCCGAATACGGCGATGCCGGTGTAGAGGCCGCGGCTTGGGATTGTGAGCCAGCGCGGTTGCTCGACCGGCTCCGGACGTTTGGGATGATGCAGTTCTCCGATCACTAGGAAAAGACGGTCCCGCGCGGCGAGATTGGGATATGTTGGCAGTGGATGGAGCGCGACGCTATCACGAGGCCGGACAACGAAGATGTACAACAAAGAAAAGAACATCGAACAAACGATGAATGGCGTCGAAAACAACATGGTTTGATAGGCCCACTGGATGGCGAAAAAGATCCTCGGTTTCTCGGCCAGGATCAACTGCAAGATGTCGTTGCCAGAGGGGAACGGAAACCGCCAGTTGAGCGTGATGCCAGCGCCGAGGGTCACGATCAGGCTGAGATACAGACGGCTATCTACAATGGCTCGGATCATATTTGTGTACGTCCTTCGTTGTCCTCACTCGCCGATTGGCAGCCGTCCCTGGGCCGCCGACGATTTTGAGTTGCGTCCAGCGGGCTTCGCTGCGGCCGCTAAGGCCGCGGTTCCGTTCGATCCTGCTGAAGCCGCGAACCCCTGACCGGCCAACCAATCTGAGAATGCGCGGTCCTTGCGGAAGATAAATGCCAGGCACTGGTTGACGACGTAGTCGCGGCTCGATTCGAGATACCGGCAGTAGTGTTCGAGATTCTCGAGAACGTCGCGATCGAGTTTGATCGTGATCTGGTCACGCTCTTTCTTCAGTTGTTTTGGGATAACGGATGCCATGCGGTTTACTCCTTGTCGGCAGTGAATTGGTATGAAAATCCAAAGACGAATCGCATCGCGATTCGCAAAAATGTGTCGGAGGGGCAAGGGCGGGAGAGACCCACGAGCGCGGCGTATGCGAGCGAGGGAGGAATCGTGGCGGTTCCCAGCCACGATTCCGGGGTCGCTCCCGCCCTTGCCCCGACCCAGTTTCGATGCGCGAGCCACCCTGGGGTGAGCGCAGCGACACCGAAATCGATCTGATCCTCAATCGGAACGGATGTATCAAGGTGAACTGGGGGTATCGAAACTGGCGTGAACGTGCGTTTTTCGACCCGTTCACCTGCGGGCCCGAGAGAAAGGTGCTCACGAGGCGGCCTCCTCGGTGCCGAACAGGTCGTAATTGAAGGGCAAAACGTGGCGCAGAAATCGGCCCTGAGAAACCTGTTTGGCCCCGAGTTGGGCCCGCACCGCGGCCTCTCCGCCCCGCTTCCATTGCTCGAAAAGCCCATCGTGGAAGGGGCTGGAGAATTCGTCGCGCGCATCCCGCAGGGACTCGAGTTTTTCCCGCGAGAAGGATCGGGAAAGACCGCGCTGCAGCAGATCCCAATCGCGAAAATACTCGAGCATGCGATGGAGATCGTTCGCGCTGACGGGCTGGCATCGGTCACCCGAGAGAACCCTGGCAAAGATCTTTTCTGCTTCGCCAAAGCACGAGCGAGTGGTGCCGACGTAGATCAGGTCGAATTCACCAACGGCCTGAAATAGCTGCCTGTAGTGACGCAATTGGGTCACGAAGGCTGAATTGGTTTCGAAACCCGAATCGACGTAGATGAAGCAAAGCCGGCCCGGTGAACCATTCTCGGCAGGACCGACAAAGACAGGAGACCGGTCTACAAAATGACGGACGGAAAGCGGGCGGCCTGTTCTTCCATACGCTTTGGCAGGCAGCAGTTCCGAGGGTATGCCGCGGACACTGAAGAAAGACGCCTTTTGCTCAGCGGTGGTAAGGAAAGCAGTCCCGGGGTGGGCTTGCACGAAATCAAGCGCCATCAGCCGCGTCTTGATGGTCTGCGGTTGATGCTCTCTCCGGTTGCGGCTATTTCCATCGCCCACGGCTTCATAGAATGGTTTGTATTGGAGGTGAAAAACCTGGCGATTGTGGTCGAATACATATCGCCGGGCGTGCCCCCGGTCGAGCAGCTTGGCTGTAAACTCCGACGATCTCTTGCCACGATACACGTCGACTGCGGCATCGAACTGGCGGCGTACGAAGTAGCCACTGTGAAGCGCCACGAGCGCGAGAAAGCGCGCCTCATCGGTCGAATATCTAAAGGCTTCGAGATTTGCGATCCGCTGTTCGTCTGTCATGGGAAATGCCTTTCAGAGGGCCAAAACATCTGCCGTCAGCTCGCGCCCTTCCCAACCGGCGCGATGTCCACGCGAGGTTGTATTGACCCCATACAGCTTGAATCCAGCTTGGGCTTTCTGCCGCATGTGGCTGGGCCGGTAATGCTCGGTCGCAAGCTCAAGATCGACATGCGCGCGGTCGGCATCGGCCGTGTCATACTCGATCCGCAAATCGGGCAACGCGATCTTGCCTTCCACCATGGGGAGGCCGTATAGATGAGCTAATTCCTCCTGGCGGCGGGCGTAAGAAAGCTCCCCATAGTCGCGAGCTTTGTTCAGTTCCGAATAGATCTTTTTCTTGAATTCGAAGTCGAGAACGACGCGGCGGATGGTTCCTCCGCTGCCGCGAATTTCGCCGGCTTCGGCCTCGTACATACGGTAGACGGAGGCGTCGTGGGAAGCTTCAGAAGGTTTCACAAATACGGCGTAAATAGCCTGGCTCCGTTCGACGTCGCCCTGGCGTTCGAGCAGCTTCTTGCCGCGCTTGCTAAGCACTAAGACTTTCCGAATGTTCCGCTTTTTTCCTACTGCGATGGATCGCCTCTCGATGAGACCTTGGCTTTGAAGATCCTTCAGATCCTCGCGGAAGGGTCTTTCGGTTCCACCGTAGAAAACCCTCAAGATGTCCTCCTCGTCCATGGTGCGGAACCGGCCGATTTCGAGCATCACCGCTCGTTCGAGCTCGCTCCAGTGATAGATTTGGCGGGCGTAGCGGATCTCGGCGTGTTCTCTGCTTTTAGGATCACGAACTTGGTTCCTGGGACTGCTCCCGTAGGATCGTTCTGGGCCTTGGCCCGGGTCCGACTCGCTCCCGCCGGTGCGGCCTTGCGAGATTGGCAGCCGGCTGGCTGGAGCTTCTGGTTCGGCCCAATCACGCTCGTCGTGATCGTAGCCGCGGCTCATAGGGAGTGCTCCTTCAAACGCTCGGTCAGTTCCTCGGAAATGCTCTGCCCGGTGCGCAGCTGCTTTTCGACATGCGCCAGTTTCCGGCCGGTTTCCTTGAGCAGAAGCTTGCGGACGCCAAAATAAACGAGGGCGTAGATGTTGACGAACAAGACGACGGCAAAGGCCAGGATCACGGCTCCGTGCCGGGCAAGCAACGCCCGATACGGGATCAGGAACCGGCATTGGTCCAGCAGAAAGAACCCGAGCGCCATGAACAGAATCGTGGTGGCGAAGAAAACGTTCGTGACCATAAAAGCTCCTACTCGAAGGCTTCGTCTTCGCGGAAATAGGTGATCGTCAGGCCCAGCGGATTGACCGGGATCATGTCGTTGGGAACGCGATCTTTGACGATGAATACGAAGTGCGCGGTGTATTTCTCGCGCTTGAACTCGGTCGCGTCCCCGTAGTTGTAGTAGACCCGCTCGAAATCGACCGTTGCCCGATAGGGCGGCCGCCGCATATCTTCGATCGAGACGTTCTTGACGACCACTTCGATGTCCGGTCCGGTGCCGGCTAGGAAGTTTTCGAGGGCCTTATTCTGCTTACTCGCTTCTATGGTGGCGTCGGCCAGCCGGCCGTCGAGAAAATATAGGGAGCGCGCGTAATTTTCACGTACCGTCGCCCGCATCCGGCTGTAGTGTTGGGTGACGAACTGGATCAGGAAGTAGCGAACCTCGGCGTCACGCGGCTGGTAAGTGAGCGAATCGTAAGCGACGGCTTCGGCGCGGCCAACATCGTTGATGCGGATCACCAGCGGCTTGAAATTATGGAACGCTTGGAAGGTTTTCACGTTCAAGATCAGCAAGCCCAGGCAGAGTATCGAAACGCAAAAGAGCGCGGTTCGGAGGTAGCTGGCGGCGACCAGCGGCGTTCCGTACAACTCGACAAACTGGCGGCGCGCCGCCGCTAAATCGGCATCGGGCGGCGGCAGTAGATTCGTGATCTCGGACACGAGAAACTCCTTCGAACTTTAGGTAAATGCCGGAACAAAGAGCGGACCGCCAGCGTTCTATTGCTGGCGTTGACGCCAGCTCCGCCCGTTCCGGCGGGCTAGAGAAGTTTGGGAACCACGGATTCGCCCGAGCTGCCGCTGAACAGCGAACTGACCAGCGAGGGGATCTTGATAATCCCGTAGGCGAACGCAATGAGTAGGAACAGCAGCGGCGCAAACAGCAGCGCAATCGTAGGTCCGTCATAGGGTGGCGGATGCGAGTCGACCAGGTGGATGAGCATGTTGCCGAAGACGTAGAGGTAGGCGTTGGCGACCACGGGATAGAAGGAGTACTGCAGGAATGCTTTGAGCCAGCCCCAGAACAGCCACTCCATCTTGGGAACGATGAAAAAGGGGATAAAGATGGGCCCGAGCAGGACGGCAGTAGCAGCGGCAATGTAGCCGAAAGAGATCACAAAAAAGACCGCCGCTTCGACCAGTAGAATCATGATCACTATGAGGATGTAGTGCAGAACGGCAATCACATCGAAGGCGATGACGGGGAGCTCGAGCGAAAAATAGATGCTATCGAGACTCTGGAAAATCTGATCGGTCAGGCCATTGTTCAGTGTGTTTGCCAAGTTGAGACCTTCATTGGTGACAAGACTATGGAAGCTCGTGCCGAAGCCAGGAATGGGTTGCGAGTAGTACGTAATCATGGCGAAACCGAAGGCGATGGTGAGCAGCAGTTGCGCGAAGTGATCCAGGCGGAACGCGGGGCCGCCGCTCGCTGCCGACAAGGCGGATTTGAGGCCGAACCAGACGATCAGGATCAGGGCGAAACCGCGAAACAGGTTCATCCCTATTGTCTGGAAGGTGTTGGCGTTGGCCGTAAGCAGTGTGCTCAGGAACTGAAACAAGTCGTTCATCGAACTCGGCGGCATGGTGTTTCTCCAGGTGCGTCTCCAGGTTTGTCTCGGATCGCCTACGGCATGCGGAAGTTCAGCATGGCGGCGCTCGCATCGGCCTTCTGGCTGGCCAAATACCCCTGCTCGTTGGCGAGGAATGCGACGTGATTGTTGACAGCATCGGCCTCGGCATCGCGCTGGCGCTTTGACTCGATGAACTGCTGCTCGGCTAAGGCGGTGAGCAGCTTGTTGGTGTCCTGGCTGTTGCGGAGGGCGATCACATCGGCGGCGTTGATCTTGTTCAGAACCCCGATTTCGGTGTTGAATTCGGGATCGGAGTCAAGCGAAACATCTTCGAGGTTTTCAATGGCCGCTTCGACTTCGGGAGCATTCAGCCGCAGCGTGCCGATGGTCTCGATTCCGTCTTGGTTGGCGCCGTCGGCGAGTTCGATCGTCCCGTAATGCCTCTCCAGGCGGCTCAACTGATCGGCGGGGATATTCCCTAAGGCGCCACCGTAGACGGGGAGCGGATCGGTCGCGCTTTGATAGCCGCCAAGAACGTTTAATCCGCTATTGATCGCGCTAATCCATCCTCCAGTCGTGCCGTAGGTGTTGGTCGCCGACGACAGAAACCAGGGTGTTTGGATGGCCCGGAAATTTGCCAGATTGGCCGGCAGAGTCTTCGCCATCCAGAGCATCTGGTTGTACTGATTGGTAATCATCTGATAGGTCAGGACCATTTGGTTGTATTGCTGGACGAGGTTCGAGACTTCGGAGACCGCCTCTGCAAATACCGAGGGATCAAACACCGTCAGCCCGAAACCGAACTGGGCGCGCGCCAGGGTTGCGCCGGACAATAGACAAAAGCAAACAAGGGTGACGACAACGATTCGTTTCTTCATGGCTGGTCTCTTTCTTTGGAATTTGAACCCCTCAACGGCTCTGTGCCGCTGGAGTATGCCGGACGATCCGGGCTAGGCCGCGGTTGGCGATGGCAAGGTACAGCAAGGTGGAGGCGAACGCCAAGAGCGCGAAGAGGACGAATCTCATGCGGGCGGTGAACAGAAACTTCAGGAACTTCATTGGTGGAAACCTCCTTCAGAAGTCAGTGGGAACGCTATGCTGCTCGTACGCTGGCAAAGACAGATCGCTTGCCAGATAGATCTTGATGCGATGCCCTTCGCGAATGGTGAATGTGGGCGGAATGTTCAAAAAGCGGTCGAGGATGCGCAGGGCGCTTTGCGAAAGGCTCGCGGCAAAGCCGTGCCGGTATTCATCGATCGCCGACTCGGTGAATCCGAATTGGGTGCCGGCCTCTGACAACCCTGCCACGGCTCCGATGGCGATCGAGATGCCGAAAATCTGCAGGTAATGGTGGTTGACCTGATCGCGGAGCCCCGTCTCGCCGATCTGATTCAAACCCTGAAACTGGTCAAGCGAAACGGAATAGCCGTCCGGCATGAGGATGCGGTGGAAGACGACGGCCAGGCGTTGCTGGCCAAAGTTGGAGACGGGCCTTACTTCACCTAAGATCCGGCTACCGCGCGGGATCAACAGATGCTGGCCGTCATGGGAATACACATCCGTCGTAAGCATGGCATTCACCGGACCGGCGAGCGATCCGGTGAGCCGGTTGGTCAGTACAGTTTCAAACAGCGTTCCTTCAAGGAGGCGGTAGCTCTTGCCATCGGCGGCGGTAAGAGCGGGATCGGGTTTTGCCTGGGGTTGGTTTCCGATGACATTCTTTGATACCTCTGATGCAGAACGGCGTGCCGGAATCGGAGCAGCTGGCGCAGCTTGTGCAAGCGGTGGCCCAGCGCCTGGATCAAGCCGTGGAACCGCGGCTATATAAGGATAGGCTTCGGCTGGTGACGACACCGCCGAAACGGGGCTCGCGTCTTCCGGCTCTTTTCGCAAGCTGAGCGCGACGTTGGAGGCGAACAAGGAGTTATACTCCTTCCGCTCGCGTTCGGCTTCAAGCTGCCGTTGGGCAGATTGACGGTCGTCAGGCGGAGACAATCGCGGCGGCGGAGCGTAAGCGGTGGCGGCAGCACCCGGCTGGATCGCCGGTTGGATCGCGGAAGCTACGCGCGGATCGGCAACAGCCGCAGCCTGTTTCGCCTGGTTGAGGGTTGCCTGCTCGGACGCCAGCTTTCGCGTCTCTTCCTCCAGGCGATTCCGGTACTCGGCAATGCGCGAGGCGTTCGGATCGATCACGCCCGCCGTTTGCGGGAGGGTAGTCGCCGTCTTGCTTTTCGATCCATTACCCGAAAGCGCAATCGCAGCAACCATCACGGCGGACACTCCGGCGATCACCCAGGTCTGGGCATTCTTAGGCAGAATGCCGGGCGGTTTCGTGGCCTGGTTCCGCACCTCCGGTGCGGCCGGAGGCGGGTTTTGCGGATTCTGTGTGGGGTCGGGCATAGGTCATCACCTCACTTGTCGGCTGATTCGGTGCGAGTGAAAACGAGTTTCTTCTTTCCGATAGCAAGATAGCCGCTCGCGAGCACCTTGGCGGCAACATAGAGTCCCTTGCGGAACTCGAATTGAATGAGATCCGGCTTGCCGTCTTTTACCTCGTACAGCGCCGGCAACTCATCGGGATGGGCCTGGATATAGGTGAACTTGCCATCGTTGAAGATAGCCGTTACGTTGAACGGCCGTTTCGTCGAATCGAAACGGTAAACGAACTTCAGGCTTTCTGGATACTCATTGCGGAATTGAGTCGTCTCCCGCGCAATCGCGGCTTGCGCAGCTTGCTTAGCGTCGCGGGCTTCGACTTTCGCGATCTCCGCTTGCTGGCGGTAATCCTCTATTTGCTGGGCAGTCACGAAATGCGGCTGGCCATTGGCTGCCGAAACCATGGACTCCTCTTTTGGCTCGATGAAGATCTTCAGATCCGGCGTGGAATCCGGCTCCTTCGACACCTCGGTCAACAGGAAGGAATACACGTTGCCGCTGGCGGTGATCAGATTCAGGTCAGTCTGCGACCCCACCTTAGCCGGCTTCACGTAGGCGAAGTTCTGATTGCCGTTGACGATCCAGAAATCTTTATCGCCACAGGTGAAGTCCAAGATCTGTTCCTGCTTAGGTAATACAATCAGCGTGGTAAACCGGATCTTAGCCTTCACCGTGACGACATCTTTCTCGCCGTAGCGGATCACCTTGGCCGAGGCGGATCCCAGGGATGGGTTTGGCGGATCGTTGGCACAAAGAGCCGCGCCAGCGGCGAGAAAAGAAACGAAAACGATGCGTGAGAGGGGATTCATTGAGAGCTCCGAGAAAGAATCTCCAGACCGCGCTCGAAGCCGTACTGCTCGAAGGCTTCGCGGCGGCGCTGGTTGTCGAAAGGGTTGGAGGTATACAGCCAGTAGCCAACGCGGTCAACGTTCAGATTGACCACCTTGCTAAAGTCCGGCCGCTTGATAAGAATCTGCTGTTTGGGGATGAGGCCGGCGATCAAACTGGCCTCCGTTTCGTTCAAATGGAAGGTCTCCCGGTAGGCCGCCAGATCCATCCCGGGATTTGCGAGAAACATCTTGGTGGCGCAGCTTTCGACAATCACGCTGAGCATTTCCGAACGATCGAGATCGCCGCTTGACTGCGTCGCAAGCACCATCGCTGCGTTGCGCTTCCGCCAGGTTTTGACCGCCTCGGTGATGTACTGGCGGATGGTGTCGTTTTTCAAGAACCGCCAGGCCTCGTCCATAACGAAGACTTTGAATCGGGTGTCCAACGCGGCGTCGTAGATCGACGCATTCGCCCGGTGCAGGATATAGAAAAGATAGGGCTCGAGGATTTGCGGGTACTTGTCCATGCCTTCGAAGTCGAACGTTTGGAAGGTAGAGAATGTGAGATTATCTTCGACATTGTCGAAGAGTGCCCCATACTGGCCGCCTTCGATCCATTTCTGAAGGTGCTGGGCCAGGCGCCGGTTCAGAATGTTTGCAAGCGTAAACAGCCGCCGTTGTTCGGCGTCAACCTCGTAGAGATTGCCGATCTGCTCGTACAGATCGCGTTCATCGGCGTTCGACATCGCAAACCCTGCCGATTCAATCAGCACCTTGACGAAGGAGAAAAGAAACTGGAGATTCTCCGGTGTAGGCGCCAGGCGGAACGGATTGATGGTGAAGGAGCGGCGCTCGATGCCGACGCGCGAATAGCTGCCGTCAAACAGCTTGGTCAGGGATTCGTAGGAACCGCCGAGGTCAAAGATGTAGGTGAGTGGCTGGTACTTCTGCAGGTTCGTGACAAGGAAGTTCAGGAAGAAGCTCTTGCCCGATCCCGTTGCGCCCAGGATCATGGTATGGGCGACGTCCTGATAGTGGAGATTCAGGAAGTAGGGTGTGGCGGAATTGGTTTCGAGCACCGCCAGGTATTCGGAATCGAGGTGGACGTTATGTGGGTCGCCCGAGTGAAGCGAAAACAGGAACGAGAGATCGGCATAGTTGGTGTTGAGCAGCCACAGGCGCCGGAGATTGAAAGCGCGATTACCGGGGATGATCGAAAGGAAGGCGTTCAGAAGGTTGTAACGTTCCTCGATCAGCACAGCATCCTGGGTGCTCAGCACCTTGAAGCACTCAGCCACTGCGCGCCGGAGCTTGGCGCGGTCGAGGTCATAGAGGACGATCACGAGCGAGAACTTGCCGAAGTAATTTCCGTTAATCTCTACCTCGCGCAGGCACCCGCCAAGATCGGCAACCAGGCCCGCGGCGCCGTCATCGATCAGCATGTCCTGCGCGTTGAGCGGAGCGTCACTGACGTAGTTGGTGAGCGAGGCTTTGGAGTTGTGAAAATGCCGGCGCTTGGAGTTGATTTCCTTGCGCGCCACCAGGTTCGATTCGCGCTTCCATTCGTTCACAATGATGCAGTTCGCTGGGATTTCCTCGATCGCCTGAAGGATGTTGGCGAACGTCTGAGCCGGCGCTTCCTTGAGCGACAGCGCCTGCACGTAGTAGTCGTCGAGCCGAAGGTGGTCGCGATGGCATTCGAGCGTACAATCGCAGGCGAAATAATCCAGGTGCAGGTCGTATTTGAGGCGACTTTCCAGCTTGTAAGGGCTGAAGTTGAGCAGCCGCCGGAAGAATTGAAACGCCCGCGCTTTATCCAAAAGCTCGACACCCAGGGCGTCCTGCAACTGAATGACGAAACTCGCGGCCTTATTGCCGACTAGCTCGCAGGCCCGCGCGAGCTCGTCCTCTAACATAGCGAACGTCTGCTTGGCTGAGAACATTCGGCGCAATGCTGATTGCGGCCGATTGACGATTGCCCGGAGCCTCGCGCCCGAGGCCGGACTCTGCTGCCAGCCCTCATACATCAGCACGAAGAAGATCTCGATGGTGTAAAGACGGTCCGTCTTCCCCGCGAGGAACTGAATCCGGTTCGAGATGGCCTGCGCGACAACGGGATTGTCATACTGCCCGTGCGGAATCGCAGCGTTGTCCCGCTTGAGCAGGTATTGATAAATGCGGAACCGCTCATCAAAGGTCCGGATAGCGCTTTCAAAACGGCGTGCAATGTGATCCCGCTCGGGGTGATCGAGGCATTCGGCATCGACGCCGCGGACCGCGATCACGACCCCCAAATCGCCGCTCTTGGTGAGAAACGTATGCTCATCGACGAATCCGTAGAGCCCGATCAGCGAACTCATCGCGCCCGATTCGAGATAATCCTTAGCGATCGTACCGATGCGGATCATGCTGGCCTCCGAGCGATTGCAAGCTGGAAGGCATCGCTCTTCGCCGGATCGTATTGCGTCTTGAAGCGTGCCGAGTTGAGCAGGATACGCAGGATTTCCGGATCCGTGCGCATGGCCCAGCGCGCGAGAAAAAAGAGGGCGGCGAACATGACCAGTCCACTCAACAGACTTCCGAACAGGTTGAATGTCGCGCCGCCCATAATGAGGGCCAAAAAGAAGAGCTGCCGGTCCACACCCCAGATGGTCAGAGGCTTATTGATCGACTTGTAGACCGGATGAAATCTTGGTTCGTTCGACATGGTGCAGTTCCTTTATCTCCTCCGCAGCTCTCCTTACGGAAACAACCAGGCCATGAAGTTCACCGCGCCGATCGCCATGCCGACGCCGAAGATGATGCCGGCGAGCATTCTCTTCGATTGCCCCTCGCCAAAGGCAAACATGAGTCCGCCGACCACGATTGCGACCAGGCTCAGACCCTTAGCAATGGTTCCTGTGAATGCGGTCTGCAAAACCTGCACGGCCTGGTCCCAGGGGTCCTGTTGGGCGCGTAAGGGCATTGCTAGGAGCAACGCCACCAGAGTGAAAATCGCGGCTCCGGTCCGTGAGCGGAACTTGCGGGCCCACGGGTTTTTCCAAAACACATTGCCAGGTAAATGTGCAGACACACGTGTGGCGTATCTCATCGAACAGTGATCTCCTTTTGTGCCGCCGATTCGCTTTGGAAATTGACTTACTTTCTTAGTGCGAATCAGCTCGTGAAATCGAGAGTACCCGCGAATGTCTGCCAAGTCCAATGTTTTATTGAGGCGCCTCGATGTCAACCCTGTATAAGAAAAAAGCCCGCCACGGAAATTGACAGGCCTTGTATTCACGGCGGCGGCTTACTGTGCCACCCCGCAAGCTGCCAGGCATTCTGGCTGCGGTGTCTCCACCGCCTCGCAAACATCGATCGCTTGAAGAATCGCGGAAGCGGTTTGTTGGATAATCGCCAGCGATTCGGCCAGCGTCGACTTATCGCCGCCATGAAGTTGCACGTAATCAGCAAAAGCGGTGTTGGTGTCAAGTCCAATCGCAGTCGAGACCACAAACGCGACGGCCTCAGCTTCAGTCTCGCGGATCGTGTGTGTCGTCTCCTTGCGCCGCGCTGTGCGATGGAGCATTTCGTGAGCGCATTCATGCGCAAGTGTCGCCAGATGCTCGGCGGGCGAGAGATCGGGGAGTAGCGTGATCTTGCCGCCAGCAGACATCCCCTTGGCCGGCGCAATCCCCAAATCGTATTCGAGCCTAATGTTCTGGCTCGCGACGAATTGAATTAATCGTGCCAGATACTCTTGCGGGTCGCCTTTGACGGTAGCGAACTCGGGCAGGTCCGCACCGTCAGTCTGCAAAATATCCCAGACGTGACAGGCCTTGAATCCGAAAACGCGTGTGCGCTCGTCTTCGGCAAGTTGTTCATCGTCGGAACCTCGTTTGCGGCCCACCATCGGGGCCAGAATCGCGATGCCCTTCTCGCCCTTGCGGACGTGCCGCCCGAGCTTCAGCCAGAAGTGATAGCCGCCAACACGTGTGGCTTGAGGAAACTGGCTGTGGATTAAGAGCACGTTGGCCCAGCTATATTTCCGGAAACGGGACATGACGGTGAGATACTGTGTGAGCGCCTCGCTTTGGCCGCATTCGAGAGCAGCCATGAGGCGATTGAGGGCGGTTTCGCTGAGTTGCTTGGTTTGTTCGGTATTCATATGGCGCGCCTCCTGTGCCTTCCTTGAGAAGGAGCCGCCCTCAGGCGGCGGCCCCCTGGGCGTCCGGCAGCGCCTCGCCGTTCTTCACAGCGCGATCAAGCTTTGAGATCGAGGTGGCGCGGACTTCGGTAATGGTCTTCTTCACCTCGACGGATTTCTTGCCGCCGGTCTTCTCTGTGTACTCGCGCGTGCGGATCTCGCCCTCGATTTGCAGATGGGCGCCCTTGGAGAGATTGGCGGCGTACTCGCCGAGCTTGCCCCACACGATGATCCGGTGCCAGGTGGTTTCCGACTTCCAATCCTTGGTCTCGCGGTCTTTCCAGCTGCGCTTGGTCGCGAGCGATAGGACCGTGAAGGTTGCGTTGTTGCGGGTGGTTTTCACTTCGGCGTCTTTGCCGAGGAATCCGGTGAGTGATACTCGATTGGCGTACATAATTTGTTGGTCTCCTTTTCTTCTGTCCCCGGTGTCTCGGGGCACACTTCCCGAAGGGCGCAAGGCGCGCTGCTCCCAAGGCCAGGGCTGCATTTTCTGGAAGGGGACCCAAGCTTGCCTTGGGGGAGGAGTCCGGGAAAAGCAGAAGCCCGCCGTCCGCAGGGCGCAGCTACGGCGCTGCAGCGGTGCCTGAGACACAGGCGGCAGAAGAGGGAGACCACTAGGAATGTCGCATCGAGTTAGCTCGGGACGGACCGCTTGGCAAGCCACGAAGAAAACGTCACCAAGACACACGCCGCTTCGGTGCTTCTTCGCGACGTTTCCGGCAGCGCGTAAGGTTGCGAGGGAGGATTTCGGAAAAAACTGGGACAAAGTAAGTGGGGTGGGGGACTCCAGCTCGTTGCCGAGATCGAAAGCAAAGATACTGGGAATCGAGAGCATGAATGGGACAACGGCGATTTACCGGCGGCCACGCGAGGGGAAGAAACAGACGCGAATCCGGCGTAGGAAACGTGGTGCGGACGGCGGGCGGATGACCGATGACAAGCCACGATGAAGGCGGCTCAGTGCCCGAAGCACAGAGCCGCGGCCTCGCGGATCGCTGCAAGGCTGCTCATGCCGAACGATGCTCATGCCTGGATGTGAGTCCCAGCGTGATCCGTAATCGAACGATCGCCTGGTGCTTGAGGTGCGAAACCCGTGCTGGGGTGACCGCGAGCTGTTCGGCGATTTCGCCAAGTTCGTAGCCCTCCCGCAGCGAGCGCATGACCGACTTTTCGATCGGCGGAAGCGATTCGATCGCCTCGCGAAGTTCCCGCAACCGGGTATCGGTGTCAGGACGCCCGGTGGCGGATGGGGGCGGTGCGGCGTAAACCCGCTGCGCCACTTCCAACAGGCTCCGGTAACGTTCCATCGACACGCCCATCGCTGCGGCGATCTGCTCTTCCGCAGCGGAGTAATGGCCCTGGCGTTCCAGGGTCACAAGGGCCTTTTCGCGCTCGCGAAGGAACCGGCGGACGGCGCGCGGCAGCGGATCGAGGCTCCGAAGATAATCGAGCATAGCCCCGCGAATCCGGTGCTCGGCCAATGTCTTGAACTTGAGTTTCCTGCGGCGATCGTAGCGGTCGGCGGCTTGGATCAGGCCCATCATTCCGGCCGATTCGAGGTCTTCGAGAAGAACACCGGCTGGGCAACGCTTATGCAGCCGCCGCGCCAGAAGGCGGACCTGCGGCAGTTGATGGAGAATGGATTCTTCGCGTTCGGAGGGCGAAAAACCAAAAGAAGATTTCATGGGTTGCTTCCTTTCTGCGAGAGGCTGAAACCTCCCGCTCGGGAAGCGGAGGCGCTCGCGGCGCGCAGCGGTCAAGGGCCGGCGCAAGGCCGGGTGGAACGCACTCTTGACGGCGAGCACCGCGAGCGCAGACTGCGAAGAGCGGAGGAGCAAGGAGCTACGAAGGCCGAAAGAGGAACACCATCGTGGGCTGGGCGGCAATCAGTCCAGTGGCGAGCCCGAAAGCAGGATCGCGATGCCCAAGCATTTCGCCTTATCGACCACGAAAGTCGCCATCAAACCGGCACTCGACGTACTTCGCTGCCTCGCTGAGCGAGTTGGCTGCAATCAGCTCAGTCTCTGGTTCCTTTTCCGGGTGGTATTGGTCCTGGGGGCCGCTACGTTTCCATAAGCGTTCTTCGCACAGACCATCCGAGCCGGGCCGGAATCGTGAGCGCGGCTTAGCTGTCTGACTTCGGCGATCACTTTGGTCGAATGCTCGGTTCAGACCAGTCATGCCTTCGAAGACGCGGACACGCCGGGAAGGGGGTTGAGCGGTTTCAGAAGCCGGAGCTTCCCGGGGGAAGTTGCGTACTAGGGCACGAGCCGCTAGTTTTGGTGATAGCCACGGTTGCCTCCTTGGGGCGACTTTGGTCAGGGGTGGTGCACTAACACCGGCGCGTCCCCTTTTTGGATTAGGACTTCTTGTTACTTTTCGGTACGTTTTGCTTCTTCTGGGTCTATTTTCTCGGCCTGCATCCTGTCGAACCCTCGCAAAAGCGCCTTCATGTTCTTGAGCCTGATCCCCACCTGTGAACTGGCCGACGCCAATCCGTTCGATTACCTCGCTGAGTTGCAGATGCATCCCACCGAGTTGGCATCCAGCCCATCGGTGTGGATGCCCTGGAATTACTCTGAGACGCTGGCGGGATTGGAAGTATGATGAATCCTGCGTGGCCGGAAAAGGATTGTCTTCCGCCATGGTTCGGTGACATCCTGAAATGCCCGGAAAACGGGCTTCTCCAAAGACACAATCCGACCACGTTTTTGGCCAGGCACGCCGGCCGGCGAAAATGTTGCGAGCCGGCTTGTATGCCCGCATCTCCACCAATGATCAGCGAACGCTAGCGTGCAGAATCGTGCGATGCGGGAGTACGCCGCCCGGCGTGGCTGGACGATCGCGATGCAGGTCCGCGAGGTGAACTCCGGGGCGAAAAAACGAGAAGCACGTGAAAAGCTGTTAGAGGCTGCCCGCCGCCCTGAGATCGACATCGTGCTGGTTTGGCGGCTCGATCGCTGGGGTCGGTCGGTCACGGATCTGCTGGCGACACTTCAGAAGCTGGAGCATCTCGGCGTGGGTTTCGTCTCGCTGACTGAAGCGCTCGATCTCACTACTCCGGCGGGTCGCGCGATGGCCGGCCTGTTGGCGATCTTCGGCGAGTTCGAAAGGGAAATCCTGCGCGAACGAACTCGGGCGGGCCTGGCGCTAGCCCGGCAGAACGGTAAACAACTCGGCCGGCCGATGACTGCGGGCCTTCAGGCCACCGAGATTCGGAAGCTGTATCGTGCCGGTGTTGCCAAAGCCGAAATCACCCGGCGTCTCGGAATCGGGCGCACATCTGTGCGTCGCGTTCTGGCAGCAAAGCCGTGAAAAAACCGGAGAAAGACCCGATCCGATAGGACCGCATCCACAACCAAGCCATCGAGGACGCCTACGGGCCGGAAGAGCAAGCGATGAGCTGGTATTACTATCTCGATGAGAGAATCTGATTGCCCTTCCAGGCCAGGTGCGGCGCTCCCAAAGTCGTCTCGCCGCTTCGCAAGGGCGACACTGTCGAAGTGCGGCGTATGGCGCCGGAAGACGCCTGCTCCGCCGACATGCTCGTGCTGATCCTTTGGCACGAGCGTAAGATGGCCGTCCCTCTTTCCCAACTGGCCGCCATTGATCTCGACGAATCCACTGCCGAGGCCGATTGGCGACTGGCATTACTGGGTGGCGCAGGGTTACCTGTTCTGAGCTCACACCGGTACAATCGAACAGACACATGATCCAACCTCAGTCGAAAGCGCAGCCGAAGTGGACCGATGTCAAGGCAAAGCTAGCGAGTTTTGATCGCACAGGATTGCTAGGTTTGGTTCAGGATCTCTACGCTGCGCACCCGGACAACCGGACGTTTCTTCACACTCGTTTTGGCCTGGGCGAAGACGTTCTGGAATCATATAAGCAGACCATCGACCGATGGCTTTGGCCGGACGCTTTTCGAAAGCAAGATACGTCGGTGGCCAAAGCCAAGCAAGCCATTTCCAATTACAAGAAGGCCGTCGGAGACCCCGCCGGCCTGGCCGAGTTGATGGTCTTCTATTGCGAGCAAGCTTCCGGTTTTGCGAGCGACCTCGGCTATCAAGATGAAAGCTACTTCAATTCACTGGTGCGAATGTTTGAACAAGCTCTGGCGACCGCGACCAGCCTGCCGAACGATACTCGCGACGCACTGATCGCCCGACTGGATCGGGTCCGCAGCATCAGCCACAAGTGCGGCTACGGCGTCGGAGACGACATGGACTCCATCCTCACCAAGTACACGAAGCGCAAAGACCGTACCGCCCAGCGCCAATCCTGATTCCAGCTCCGATATCACCCTTCACGCACGCTTGCCGGAAACTCACCGCTCGCACCACCACGTCCAAACCCGATCCGAGTAATTCCGAACGTCGTTCGCGCTGCATATGCGATAGCGAGGCTGAGATCGACAACGGGCAATAGAAATAGTTTCACCTATCGGATTTGCCTACAACAGCCTTTACGCTATCCAATGCCATAATGTCGAAACTTGGTATCGATCTCGGGAACAGAGCATCGCCCGCGTCAATAGAAAAGTGTAAATTCGCCGCCGACTCCAGAGGTCGGGTTTAGAATGCAGTTACCTGAGCGGAGGATACGGCAACGCTGGGAAGCGACCGGAGCGCCGACTCAGGGGCCGGAATGCCAGGGGGCGGCGTAAGGCCGCCCCGCCCGCAGCCA
>Ga0335074_10002430_pt1 | contig 25342 bp, 19 predicted proteins | sample Lox_Sample_23_FD_206715 | JGI IMG/M metagenome (GOLD analysis project Ga0335074, IMG submission 206715) | Soil microbial communities from Loxahatchee National Wildlife Refuge, Florida, United States - Lox_Sample_2.3 | ecosystem: Environmental > Terrestrial > Soil > Wetlands | place: USA... | reverse complement strand
CTACGCGCTGCTTGCTCCAACCGGCGATCGAAACCGCTGAGGCTGGCGCTGACACTGGTAACGACGAACGGCACGGCCAGGCAGGTATGCGCCAACACCAGGCCGATCGGCGTGCCGATCAGGCCATAGCGCGAAAACGCGTAGTACACGCCGATGGCAACCACGATGCCGGGCACGATCATCGGCGACAGGATCAACGCCGCAACCGCGCTGCGCATACCGCGCGGGAGACGCGCGAGGCCAAGCGCGGCGAGCGTGCCAAGACTCGTCGCCAGCACCACCGCCGCGCCGCCGACAGCAAGGCTCAACCAGGTCGCGGCCAGCCAGTCGGCGCTGCCGAAATAGGCGCGATACCAGCGCAGACCGAAGGTCGGCGGCGGAAACGTCAGATACGAAGCGGAGGAAAACGACACCAGCACAATCAGCAGGATCGGCAGGGCCAGGAACGCCAGAACCAGAACGACGGCAAATTTGAGCGCGGGGCGGTTCATCGCAGCCCGGGCCGCAACACGCCGCGCACCCCCGGCAACGCCTGGCACAGCAACAGCAGCGCCAGCGTTGCCGCCAGCAGTGTCGCCGACAGGCAGGCGGCGTAGGGCCAATTCAGCAGATCGACCTGCTGGGCGATCAGCTGCGACAGCATCATGTCGCGCGGTCCGCCGACCAGCGCGGGCGTGATGTAGAAGCCAAGCGACAGCACGAACACCAGCAACGTGCCGGCGATGACACCCGGCATCGACAGCGGCAACACCACCTGCGCGAACACCCCCCAGGGTCTCGCCCCGAGGCTCGCCGCGGCGCGCGGCAGTGCCGGATCGAGCTGACGCAGCACGCTGGCGATCGGCAGGATCATGTAAGGCAGCAGGATGTGGATCATGGCGATGCGCACGGCAAACGCCGTGTTCAGCAGGCGCAGCGGCGTGTCGATCAGGGCCGCGGCACGCAATGCCTCGTTGATCAGGCCGTGCCGGCCGAGCAAGACCATCCACGCATAGCTGCGCACCAGCACGCTGGTCCAGAACGGCAGCAACACGATGATCAGCGTGACGGTCGCCGCCATGCCGCGCATGCGCGACAACGCGAGCGCCACCGGATAGCCGAGCAATAGCGTGCCCAATGTCACGATCGCGGCGGTGAGCAAGGTGTTGGCGAACACGTGCAAGAACACGCCGTCGCCACCAAGCTGGATGAAGTTCCGCAGCGTCAGATGCGGATCGATGACACTGCGCGCCAGCATCGCCAGCACCGGCAGCGCATAGAACACCGCCATGTACAGCACCAACGGTGCAACCAGCAAAGCTGGTCCGAAATGGCGCGGCGGGCGCGGCATCACCGTACGCTGTAAAGGCGCCGAACGGGCCAGGGCAGCGTCACTCATAGGCAAGGCGCGCGGCGGTCCTTCACAGGACCGCCGTATCGGCCACCGGCCAGGTGACATCGATCGTTTCGCCGATGGCACGCCGCCGCATTGCAGCGCCGGAAGGCTCCTTCAGCACCAGCATCGCGCCGTCATCGCAGCGCAGCAGGTATCGGCACCGTTCGCCGGCGAACATCGCCTCGATCACCGTTGCGCGCAAACGGTTCTGCATGGGGTGGGACGGGGCGCGCGGGTCGGCGAAGTGCATGCGCTCCGGTCGCGTGGTCAGTGTCACGGCGCTTCCCACCGGCGGCAATTGTGTCGTGATGCCGCGCAGGGTTGCCGCGGCGCAGTCGGCGACCACCACGCCACCCTTTGTGCTGCGCACCGTCCCCTGCAGGAAATTCGATTCGCCGATGAAGGAGGCGACAAAGCGGTTTTGCGGCCGGTCGTACAGTTCCTCCGGTGGTCCAAGCTGGGCGATGCGGCCTTCGTTCACGACCGCAATGCGGTCGGACATGATCAGCGCCTCCTCCTGGTCATGCGTGACATAGACGAAGGTGATGCCGAGTTCCGCGTGCAGCCGGCGCATCTCCAATTGCAGGCTCTCGCGCAACTGCTTGTCCAGCGCGCCGAGCGGCTCGTCCATCAGCAACAGGCGCGGTTGGAAGACGATCGCCCGTGCGAGCGCCACCCGCTGCTGCTGGCCGCCGGAAAGCTGGCGCGGATAGCGTGCCTCGTAGCCGGGTAATTGCATCATCGCCAGGCTCTCTGCCACCAATTGCTTCCGCCTGCCGCGATGGACGCCGCGCTGCTTCAATGGGAAGGCGATGTTCTCGCCGACCGTCAGATGCGGAAACAGCGCGTAGTTCTGGAACACCATGCCGATGTTCCGCCGGTGCGGCGGCGTTCCGGTCACGGAATGTCCGTCAATGGCGATGTCGCCGCCGGTGGGTGTCTCGAAGCCGGCGATCATCATCAGCGTCGTGGTCTTGCCCGAGCCGCTGGGCCCGAGCAGCGTAAGAAATTCGCCGGAAGCGATTTCCAGCGAGATGCCACAGACGGCGCCGACTCCGTCGAACCGCTTCTCCAGATCCACCAGCGAGACCTTGGCGCCTTGCCCCGGCGCAGCCCGCATCGACCGCGCGACGAACGGCGTGCCGTCCACGGTCAGCTCAGGACCCACTTGTTCCAATGGGCGATCACCGCATCACGGTTCTGCGCCCACCAGGCATAATCATACGGCACCAGCTTCGACTTGATCTCTGGCGCGCTGGGCAACACGGCAAGCTGCTTCGGTGCCACATACTGCGGCGACTGGCTGTTGACGAAGCCGTAGGGAATCAGCGAGGACAGGCGCGCCTGCGGCACTGCCATGGTGCTGAACGCGATGAACTTCATGGCGTTGGCCTTGTTGGGTGAGCCTTTGGGCACCGCCCAGCAGTCGCGCTTCAGCATGCCCTGGTCCCAACTGATCGCGGCCGGCACCCCGGCGGCCTGGATCGCCGCCATGCGGCCGTTCCACACCGATGTCAGCACCACGTCCTTGTCGGTGAGCATCTGCACCGGCACGGCGCCGGTTTCCCACCATTTCACCACGCTGGATTTGATGTTGTCGTAGCTGGCAAACGCCTTGTCGATATCAATGGGATATACCTTCTCGGGCGGCACGCCCGCCGCCATCAACGCAAACTCCAATTCCGGCGTGCTCGGCCCTGCTCCGCCCAACGCGCGATCACCAGGAAACTTCTTGGTGTCCCAGAAGTCCGCCCAGCCCACCGGCACGGCACCGTTGAACGCGTCGGTGCGATAGGCCATGACCTCGGCCCACACCAGCATGTCGCAGGCATAATCGCTGCGATACATTGATGCGATATTGGCGGTGTCCACCAGGTCGTAGTCGATCTTCTCGAAATAGTCGCCGTGCTTGCGCAGGTTGGCGACGCTGCCCTGGCTGAGCTGCATCACGTCCCATTCGACAGTGCCGGTATCGACCATCGCCTTTACTTTGTTCAGATCGGCGCCGGGGAAATCGTGGACCTTGATGCCGCTCATGGCCTCGAACGGCTGGAAATACGCCTTGCGTTCGGCATCCTGCGCCGTGCCGCCATAGGCCGCGATACGGAGTTCGCCGCTACCTTTCAGCTTTGCCGGGATCGGCGGAATATCCGGCAGCACCACATCGGCCGCGAGCGCCCGCCAGCTCGCCAAGGTCGCCACGCCAAGCGCCAGGGCCTGGCGGCGGCGGAGATTCAATTCCGGCTTGATCATACCCTGGCTCCCCTGTTTCCCCGTCAGAAATCCAGCAGGTTGTCGCGGAACTGCTTGTGCGTGTACGCCGCCCGCACCAGGCCGCGCGCCTGCAGTGCCGGCACCAGCCCATCCTCGATCTCCGCCAGTACCCGTCTGCTGACATTCGGCAGCGAGAGCAGATAACCGTCGCCACCGATGGCTTCCATGGCTTCGGCCATCTGGGCGGCGACGCTGTCGGGCGTGCCCACCAGCTCCACCGTCAGCGCGGTGCTGTTGTACGTTTCCATCAACGCGCGCAGCGTCTTGTCCGGCGACGTTCCCTTGAATTGGTCCAATGTCTGTTGATGGCCGTTGGTCTTCAGTTCAGCCAGTGGCTGGTCCAGATCGAATTTTCCGAAGTCGATATTCGTGACCTTCCCAAGATGCGCCAGCCGCTGCGGGATTTGCTGGCGGGCGCGTTCCTGGCGCAGCCGCTTGCGCTCCTGCGCATCGGCTTCGGTCTCGCCGATGATCGGCGCCGCCAGGAACAATACCTTGCACCTGTCGGGATCGCGTCCGCATGCAACCATGCGCGCGCGAACGTCATCGCGATACGCCTTGGCCGCGGCAACGCCTTTGGTATGCGCGACGATCGTGTCGGCATGCTGCGCCGCGAACTGGCGCCCGCGCGGCGAACCGCCGGCCTGCGCGATCACCGGCTGGCCTTGCGGGCATGGACCCGTATTCAGCGGGCCACGAGTCTTGAAGAAGCGCCCTTCATGATTGACCGCATGCACCTTGGTGGCATCGACCAGAATGCCGCGCTCCCGATCGGCAACGATCGCGCCCGGCTCCCAGGAGTTCCATAAGGCGCGCACCACCTGCATGTACTCGTCGGCCATGTCGTAACGCAGGTCATGCTCCGGCATGCCCTTCATGCCGAAATTCATCGCCGCGAAGTCGGAACTGCCGGTGACCGCGTTCCAGCCGATGCGGCCCTGCGACACCTGATCCAGTGTCGCGACCAGCCGGGCAAGCAGGTACGGCGGATAGGCATAAGTGCCAAAAGTCGGCACGATGCCGATGCGCGATGTCACCGTGGTCATCAGCGAAGCCACCACGGAAGGATCCTGGCGCGGCACAGCGATCCCGTAATTCAAATACAGGTCCGTCGAGCCGTTATAGCTTTCGCCGACATAGGAACTGTCTTCCAGCAGGATGTAATCGAAGCAGGCGCGTTCCAGGCTGCGCGCCATATCAAGGAACAGCTCCGGCACCATCCAGGTGGTGCCGATATGCCCGGTCCAGTTCTCGCCCCACGCCTGCACGCTGGAACCTTGCAGGAACCAGCCGAGATGGAACGGACGTGCTGCCATGGTCGGATTTGCTCCCGGCGTGACGCTGCCCGCTGGCCATGACCCGGAGGCGGGGGCGCGAGACGCTCCCTCGACCGGCACTTGCCCGCGGACGCTTTCCCCATCCCGGCCAAAGCAAGCGCCATGCCGGGCTGGCAGCCATCGTCCGGCCACGCCTCCACGGCGAGGCTGCCGGGTGCAGCATAGCGTGGCATCTTATCGGTTAGCTATGCCTATGATTTAGGCAGAAAATGTCCGCACTTTATGGAGGCAACGATATCCCACGTGGCCCACCGCGGTTATGCGCGACGCCACGGATCCATGCTCCTGGTTAACCGGACAGGTTCGCAAAATCCCCACAGGATCAATGATCACCATACAGACCGCCTGCGCAGCGAATGGGCACCCCGAACCAATCCTGGGCAGATCAGGGCGCCGGTGGCGGGACCCAGATCAGAACTCCTGCAGCACTGCCCGCAACGTGCCGCCGCTATAAGCGGTGCGCGCCAGGCCCCGGCGTTGCAGCGCCGGCACCAGCCCCTCCGCCACTTCGTTGATGAACCGGCGGCTGGTGCGCTGGAACGGCGTGCTGATCAGGAAGCCGTCGCCGCCAACCGCTTCCGCCACCTCACCCATGCGCCGCGCCACCGTATCGGGCGAACCGATGAATTCCACGTCGGACGGCACGGTGCCAAACCGCTCCATCGCCAACTGGCGCAGTGTCTTGCCGCTGCCCCATTGCGCGAACTTATCCAACGAACCTTGCTCGCCGTTCGTGGTCAGGCGCGGCAGCGGCTGGTCAAGGTCGAATTTGGAAAAATCGATGTCGGTCACGGTGGAAACGCTGGCCAGCGCCCGCTCGATAAAGGCCGGCGATGACACCATGCGTTCGCGCTTCGCATACGCCTCGGCATCGGTCTCGGCGAGCACCGGATACACCAAGAACAGTACCTTGATATCGTCGGGATTGCGGCCGAACGACACGGCATGGCGGCGCACGTCGTCACGATACGCTTTCATCCCGGCAATGCCGTTCGCCGTGGCAATGATCGAATCGGCATGCCTGGCCGCGAACGCCCGCCCGCGCGGCGAGCCGCCCGCCTGCACAAACACCGGCCGCCCCTGCGGTGAGCGCACCGTATTCAGCGGCCCGCGTACCTTGAAGAATTTCCCCTCGTAATGGATCGGCCGCACCTTGCGATAATCGGCATAGGTGCCGCTGCCGCGGTCCATCACCACCGCATCCGGCTCCCACGAATCGAACAACCGGCACACCACATCGACATATTCGTCGGCCATGGCATAGCGTTGCTCGCGCGGCGGCAGCTTCTCCATGCCGAAATTCTGCGCCGCGGCATCTTCACCTGATGTGACGATGTTCCAGCCGAACCGGCCGCCGGCAATGTGATCCAACGTGCAGCACAGTCGCGCCAGCATCCACGGCGGATAGGCCATGGTGGAGAACGTCGCCACCACGCCAAGCCGGCGCGTTGCCGCGGCGATGATCGCGGCCAGCGGCGACGGGTCATGCTTCGGCACTTGCAGCGCATGCTTCAACGCGGCCTCGGCACTGTCGCCATAGGCCTCGGACACCATCAGCGTGTCCTCGATCATGATGTAGTCGAAACACGCCCGCTCCAGCGCGCGCGCCATATCGACATAAAAGCCGCCATCCCAGGGATAGCCGCCTACCGACAACGGATGGTCCCATTCGCCGGGCGTGAAGTTCATGAACCAGCCCAGATGCAGCGGTTTACTGCCCATGTGTGCGCCTCATGGCCTGTGGCAATCGCACGGGGCCGCAGCAAGCCTCATGCCACCGCCGTGGCGAGGCTGGCACGGACGATTGCTGGCATGGCAGTTGCTTGACCTGACGCGCTGCTACCACACCGAGGGGGAGGCACCCAATGCGCAGACGAACGCTGCTGGCCAGGGCAGGCGCGGCCGGGATCCTGAGCCTGCCGGCAATCCGGTCCGCCCGCGCCGACGCCATGGCCGACGCCAAGAAGCGCGGCATCCTGATGATCGGCACCGAAGCCGCCTATGTCCCGTACGAATTCTTCAAGGACGGCAAGATCATCGGCTACGACCCCGACATCATGGACATCATCTGTCCCAAGCTGGGCGTGAAGGCGAACTTCATCGATACCGCCTGGAGCGGCATCATTCCCGCGCTGTACGCAGGAAAATTCGACTGCATCGTCTCCGCCATGACCATCACCGCGCCGCGCGCAGAGAAGGTGTTGTTCTCGATGCCCTATGCCGACGCCAGCAACATGATCCTGCTGCGCGCCAACGAAACGAAGATCAAGACGGCGGATGACCTGTCCGGCAAGATCGTCGGCGTGCAGCTTGGCAGCGCCGCCGCCGGCATCATCAAGACCTTCGAGGCCAAACTGAAAGCCAAGGGCCTCCCCGGCTACGCCAGCGTGAAGGAATACGAACACTATCCGGAAGCGTATCAGGATCTGATCAACGGCCGCGTCGATGCCGTGGTGAACTCGCGATCCACCATGATGGTGGTGATGCGCGACGCGCCCGGCAAGTTCCAGATGATCGGCGGCGTCTCCGACATCACCGCCTATTTCGGCATGGCCTTCCGCAAGGAGGACGCCGCGCTACGCGACTTCGTGAACCAGAACCTCGCCGCAATGAAGCAGGACGGCACGCTTGCCAAACTGCAGACGAAATGGTTCGGCGGCACGATGGAAACGCCGAACACAGTACCCGCGGTGCTGCCGAGCTGATTGTCCCGCAATGGGTGGCTTCGACTGGGGCGCTGTCTGGTATGCCGTGCCGTTCATGCTGCGTGGCGCCCTGGTCACGCTCGAAATCTCCTTCTGGGCCATGGCACTTGCCTCGCTGGTCGGGGTGACACTGGGACTGATCAGCGTCTCCGACCTGCGGACCCTGAAAGCCTTTGTGCGCGCCTACGTCTATTTCGTGCGCGGCACGCCGGCGCTGGTGCAGATCTTCCTGGTGTATTTCGCCCTGCCCCGCGTCGGCTTCGAACTGTCGTCGTTCTGGAGCGGCGTGGTCGCGCTGGCCTTCAACTCGGCCGGCTTCATCGCCGAGATCGTGCGCGCGGGCCTGCAATCGATCGACGTGGGCCAGACCGAGGCCGCACTCTCCATCGGCATGACCACGCGACAGTCGATCGTGCACATCCTGCTGCCGCAGTCGCTGCGCCGCATCACCCCGCCGATGACCAACGAGGTGATCACACTGATCAAGAACTCGTCCCTGTTATCGGTGATTTCCATCACCGAGCTGACGCGGTCGGCGCAGCTGATCATCGCCGAACGCTTCGTGCCATTCGAATTATACGCCGCACTGGCGGTCTACTACCTGGTGATGATTTCGATCCTGTCGCGCGCCTCGGAATATGTCGAAAGGCGTCTCGCGTGATAGTCCCAACTGGCGTGATAGTCCCAACTGGCGTGATGGCCCCCACTGGCGTGACATCCCCCACTGGCGCGACATCCCCCGCCGTCAAGGCCGGCGCTGGCCCGCACGTTATACCGGCGAGCGTTGGCGCTGACTCCTTCGTGTCATGGCCGGCGAAGGCCGGCCATCCATGTCTTCGCCGGTGGCAGCAACGAAATTCGTGGTTGGCCACCCCACGCAGGGCCTTGGTACATGGGTCACTCATTCCGCCGGCGCGTATTAAACGTCATGACGCGCAGCCATCGCGGCAGCAACACCAAACCCCATGACCCCTGAGCCCCTGCTCCGCATCCGCGGCCTGTCGAAAGTCTTCGGCGAAATCCCGGTGGTGGACCGCGTCGATTGCGACGTGATGCAGGGCGACATCGTGATGATCATCGGCCCCAGCGGCGCCGGCAAATCCACCCTGCTCCGCTGCGTCAATCGGATCGAGGTACCCACAACAGGCGACGTCCTCATCAACGGCGTGAACATGGCAGGCGAGCATCGCAACGGCCGCCTGGTCCCCGACTCTCCCGCCGCCACCGCCCGCAAGCGCCGCCACATCGGCATGGTGTTCCAGCGCTTCAATCTGTTCTCGCACCTGACCGCCCTGGACAATGTCGCGATCGGCCCGCGCCGCGTCCTGGGCATGAAACCCGCCGACGCGCGCGCCCTGGCGGCAGAGCAATTGGCGCGCGTGCACATGTCGCCGCACGTCGCCAAGCGGCCGATCCAGCTCTCCGGCGGCCAGCAGCAACGCGTCGCCATCGCCCGCGCCATGGCCATGCGCCCGGTCCTGATGTTGTTCGATGAACCAACTTCGGCACTGGACCCGGAACTGGTCGGCGAAGTGCTGGAAGTGATCCGAGAACTCGCCGACGAAGGCATGACCATGCTGGTGGTGACCCACGAAATGCAGTTCGCCCGGGAAGTCGGCAAGCGCGTGTTGTTCATGGATCACGGTCGCGTTCTGGAAGACGCCGCCCCCAGGACGTTCTTCACCAGCCCGCAACAGCCACGCGCCAAGGATTTCCTGCGCCGCGTGCACGCGATGGCCGAATAGACCCGCAGCGCGATTGGTGGCCGCAACCAATCAAGAGCGCCACCGCTCCGCAAGTCCCCACCATCCCAATATCGTGCCATAAGCAGCAATTTTGATTCGCACGGAGGAAGGGCGGAGAACCACGGCGTGCACGGAGCGAGCCATCGGATTGGCGTCCGGGTCGGCTCGATGACGATATGTCAATGGATGGCCGGGGGTTCGCTTCAGCGCGACTCCCCAGGAAAGCCGCTCCGTGTTCCCCGTGGTCCTCCGCCCTTCCTCCGTGCGAATCAAAATTGAATCGCAACGCACGAGCATCGCGCGGGTGCCCGGTACGCCCGAAACCCGCGTCAACGTACTTGCAGAGCCCAAACCGCACGGTTCTTGGGTTGCGGCCTCAGGTCGCGCTGCGTGCATCTGCGGCGTACCTTTCTTCGCCGCGAAACCCGATCACTTCAGAAAGTACCCGTACTGTTCTTGCCGCGGGCAACAGAAAAAAGGAGTTTTTGCCGCAGATGCACGCAGATCCACGCAGATGCTCCGGTGCCGTTGGTAGCTTCGCGGCCACCCCAAGGGGCAGCGGAGACGAGCGATCAACCCGCCTGCGGGCATACCGTCTGAGCTGCAAAATTTCGCGGCGACGACGGCCAGCGCCAAATGCCGATTGCCCTGCCCCCGCTCCTCCCGCCAGAGGGCAGAGCACCTCTCCCCCACCGCCTTATCGTGATGCCCATAGGCCCCCCCGGCATCCGCATCCGGACCATGCCGCGCCCCCCAGGATCCTCCACCCGACCGTTAGCGAATCAGACGCCCCTCGCAAAAACCCCAAAGAAAACTGTTGACTCGCCCGTCAGAAACCTGTTAGAACCATTGTCAGACCCGTTTTCAGAAGGAACACCGTGCGAGACATATCGAGTTGCCACAATCCGCCTGCCCCGTCGCCTCCCCCACCCAATCCCCTCCAGGATCGGGATGGCCCCGCTATGCCCAAAAACATTGCCCAACTCCTCTATGTCGTCCGCACCCTGCTCGAATTCGCCCACCACCTTGTCGCGACCATCGAGCGCCGTGCCGCCATGCCCGGATTCTCCCTCTTCGCCACACTGTTCGGCACCGCCAAACTTCCCATCATCCTCGCCCACCTTCACCGCGGAATCCTGCGCGCCACCGCGCTCGAAAACCTGCTGCTGAAGCGCGCCGCCACCGGCCGGGACGTGGAAGTGGCGCCGCTCCGCATTCGCGCCGCGCCCGGCGCGCCGTCTGCGGACGCCGGCGCCGCCCCGCTGAATGAACCGCTCAATGCCCAAATCGAGCGCATGGCTGCAGACCGCGCCAAACACGACGCGCCTATCGACCCCGACCGCTTGCCCACGCTCGAAGAGATCGAAGCCGAAGTCCGCCACCGTCCCTTCGGCCGCACCATCGCCGACATCTGTCGTGACCTTGGCGTCCTCCCCGGCATGTGCACGCGCGCGTTCTGGGATGCCGTGATGGACGCGATCGCCTGCTACAAAGGCAGCGTCGTCACCCTGTCCGGAAACATGCTCCGCAAGTCAGAACAATACCGGCGCGAGCGGGAGGACGCTCCGAAACATGAGCCGGGTGCAAGTTTGTACCCGGACCACACGCTGGGATTCAAAATTGGCGAACCGCCGGTTGATCCCTTCCGCGACATGCCGATGCCGGCAAAGCCACGCGCCGATGGTCCGTTCCCGCAAGCTCACGCCACCGCCGAGGCCACGGGTCCACCGCCGCGCGCGGCGATGAAGCGTGCCGCCTGAGAGTCGCAATCACGATGCAAGACCGACGGAACGGGGCCGGAAAGCGGCCGGCCCCGCCGTCCTGATTCGTGCCGTGCGCCACCGCGCCGTTATGTCTTGAAATACCCCGCCCGCACCGCCATCCCGATCAAATTCACAATCAGCCGCCCCGCGGTGATGCAGGTAACCTGGTTCACATCATCCCGCGGCGTGATCTCCACCACGTCCATCCCCACCACGCGGCCCTTGCGCACCAGCCCGTGGATCAGCGTCCGCGCCTGAGCAAACGTCACGCCCCCAGGGCACGGTGCCGCAACGGCGGGCGCGATCGACGGATCCATCCCATCCAGATCCACCGTCAGATAGTACCGCCCGCCATCCGGAATCCGCGCCAGCACCGCCTCCATGCCAATCTCGTGCAGCTCCCACGCGGTGATCAGATGCGCGCCATACGCAAGCGCCGCCTCGACTTCCTCCATACGTGCGCTCCCCGTCGCCCGCAGCCCAATTTGGAAGATCTCGCCGACATGCGCCATTTCCGAGGCCCGGCGGATCGGACTCGAAAGCCCCTCCCGCACGCCGTTCACCTCATCGCGCCAGTCGATGTGCTGGTCGATCTGGATCAGCGTGATCGGCCCCTGCGCATCGAAGGCGCGCAGCACCGGGATCGGCACGCCGTGGTCGCCACCCAGCACAATCGGCATCGCACCCGCGGCCAGGATCGCCCGCACCGCTTGTTCGGTAAAACGCGAATGCGCCCCCGGATCACCAAGTTCGGTGCGGATGTCGCCGCAATCCACCGCGCGGATCGGCCTGCCATCATACAACGAACCGCCAAGGTCGAAATCATAGCGTTCCAGCCCGCGCACCACGCGATCCGACGCCGCCCGCAGTGCGGTCGGTCCATTGCTCTGATCGTTCGTAATATCCTCGAAGCTGTACGCCTGCGCGTACGGCACGCCGAGGAACGCGATGTCCGCCGCCAGCCCGTCCAGCGTCGTTACCTGCTCGGAATATAGGAACGTCTGAGGAGAACGCCGCGCTGGTTGGGTCGGTAGCATGTTTCGCTCCTTGCAGGCCGCATCACGGCCGCGACCGTACGGTGTCAAGGCCGCGACCATACGGTGCACGGCCGCGACCATACGGTGCACGGCCGCGACCATACGGTGCACGGCCGCGACCATACGGTGTCATGGCTGCGACCATACGGTGTCACGGCCGCGACCATACGGTGTCATGGCCGGCGAAGGCCGGCCATCCACGGCTTTTTCGCACCATGCGGCACAATCGTGGATGGTGCACCTTCGCGCAAGATGACGCCGAAAGGCCATTGCGCCCTTCCGACCGATTCGATTATTTCCCGGCCTGCTGCCCCTGCAGATCGACAATCCGCAACCGATCACCCGGGGCCAGCCAGCCGGAGAACCGCCCACCTGCGGCAATCGTCCGGCGCACAATCGCCGCCACGATTCAGGCCGCCAGCAGCGCCGCCGTCGGGATCAGCGGACTCTCCGCCTCGATCACACGCCCCGCCCGCAGCGCGAACGCCGGCTGCAGCATCATGGGCGCAATCACCGTCTCACCGCTGTTGTCCGTCAGCCGGAACCGCCCGTGGATTTTCTCCAGCACGGAAACGTCAGCCTCACGTCCAACCTGCAGCGACCCGATGCGATCCGCCATGCGCAACATCCGCGCCGGATGCAGCGTGACGGTCGCAACCACGTCCGGCAGTGTCATGCCCAGCGTCAGCAGCTCGGTCATCGCATGCGTCAGGCTGAACGGCGCGACGCCAAAGAACGGATTGTCGCTGCGCCCGGCATCGTCCCCATCGCTCGGCACGCGCACATTGTAGCCATGCATGTCAGCCCCGAGCGTGTATGGCCTGATCCCCGCCGCCAGCACGCGGCGCGCCATATCGAAGCTGAAATGCGAGCCGTGGCCCACATCGACGGTCACACCCCGTTCCAGCGCCGCCCACACCACCGGATGGACCTCGCCGGTCTCGCCCGAAATGAAACCGCCGGGATGGCGCGTGAACGGATGCGCCAGGATGTCGCCCGCATCCATCAACGGCACCAGCGCGGCGACCACATCGTCGGCGTTGACCTCGGCACCTTCCTTCACCGGCCAAAGCTGGCCGAGATGGATATACAGCGGCAGCCCCGCCTCGCGTGAAATACGCTTCGCAAGCTTGATCACCTCCAGCCCCCAGCGCGACACACCGCCGGTCTCCGCGTGGCCTTTCACGCCGCGCACCAGGTCCGGATTCTCCCGCGCCACACGAACAGTGGCACGGACGTCGATCTGCCCAGGCCCGTACAGCTCAGGGTACAGATGTCCTTCCAAGCCGCCGACCAGGTAGGTGGAGATGAAGCACACCACGCGGCTTAGCGCAGGCTCCGCGATGAAATGTTTGAAGCCCGGCAGCGTCATGCAGCTCGGGCCGCCCTGATCCACCAGCGTGGTGACGCCGGAACGCACGCCAACCATATCGGCGTCCAGGCCGAACCGCCCGGTGACATGGCGATACACATGCGCATGCGTATCGATCATACCGGCGATCACCAGCTTGCCGGCGACATCCGTTACACTGTCCGCACGTGAAACGGGTATGTCTGCTTCAATCGCAGCGATGCGGCCATCGCTGATTGCTATATCGGCAACGCCGTCAAAACCGCTCGCCGGATCGACGATATGGCCGCCACGCAGCAGCAGGTCGAAATTCCGATCCATGGTCTGGTCTCCCTGATCGCCGATGATTGCGTGTGGCCCGATCTCGTCAGTATACGTACAGTAACCACGTGGGTGGCAAGCATGGAGTACGCAGGATTGCCGGGGCAGGGCGTTGGTCAATCCGTGCCGCGGCTGGAGGATGACCGCTTGCTCCGCGGCAACGGCGAATTCATCGCCGATATCCGGCTGCCAGGCATGCGCGAACTCGCCTTTGTCCGCAGCCCATTGGCACATGCACGCATCTGCGCCATTCGCAAACCGCCCGGCGCGGAAGACGCCGTGTTCATTGCCGCAGACCTCGCCGGCGTGCAGCCGATCATTGCCAATTCCTCTCTGCCTGGATTCAAGACGTCTGCGCAGCCCGTGCTGGCGCAAGACAAGGTGCGTTATGTCGGCGAGCCGGTCGCAGTCTGCGTCGCCGGAAGCCGCGCCGCCGCCGAAGACCTCGCCGCCGCGGTGGAGATCGCCTGGGAAGAACTCCCCCCGGTCGTGGACATGCGCGCCGCGCTCACCGCCGAGGCTCGCGTGCACGAACACTGGCCCGACAACGTGTTCCTGGAAACCTTCGTCGAAGTCTCACCGGAACGCCTCGCCGCGGCCCCGATCGTCGAACGCCGGCGGCTGCGCACCGCGCGCCAATGCATGTCGCCGATCGAGGGCCGCGGCGTGGTCGCCACCTGGGACCGTCGCGGCGAACAATTGCTGCTGTACACCGCGACGCAGATCCCCCACATCGTGCGCACCGGCCTGTCCGGTTGCCTGGGACTGGACCAGGCGCGCATTCGCATCGTTGCGCCCGATGTCGGCGGCGGTTTCGGCTACAAGGGCATTCTTCTCGTCGAAGAAATCTGCGCCGCCTGGCTCACGCGCCGCCTCGGCTGTCCGCTGCGCTGGATCGAGGATCGCCGTGAGCAACTCACCGCCAATGCCAATTGCCGGGAGCATGACTACGACATCACGGTTTACGCCGAAGCCGACGGTACACTGGTCGGTATTCAGGCAGAAGCCATCGTCGATGCCGGCGCCTATTCCGCTTATCCCTTCTCCGCCTGCCTGGAAGCAGCGCAGGTCGCCAGCATCCTGCCCGGCCCTTACATGATGCAGGGCTATCGCTGCCGCACCTTCTCCGCCGCCACCAACAAGCCGCCGATCCTGCCCTATCGCGGCGTCGCGCGCGCGGGCGTCTGTTTCGCCCTGGAAGTGATGCTCGATGCGGTAGCCCGCACGGCGCGCATCGATCCGGTGGACCTGCGGCTGCGCAACCTGGTGCCGGCCGACCGGATGCCGTTCGACAACATCACCGGCAAGCATTTCGACAGCGGCGACTACCGCGCCTGCCTACAACGTGCGGCCGCAGCGATCGACATACCAACAGCACGGCGGCGCCAGGCGGAAGCCGACGCGACGCACCGCATCGGCGTCGGCTTCGCCGTGTTCTGCGAGCAAGCCGCCCATGGCACGTCGGTCTATGCCGGATGGGGCATCCCCATGATTCCCGGATTCGAACAAGCTGTGGCGCGCATGACACCCGATGGCGGCCTGGAGCTGCGCGTCGGCATCCAGTCCCACGGCCAGGGGCTGGAGACGACATTGGCACAGGTCGCGCACGAAATCCTCGGCATCCCCCTCGCTTCGATCCGCGTCGTGCATGGTGACACCGCGCTAACACCCTATTCCACCGGCACCTGGGGATCGCGTTGCATGGTGATGGCCGGCGGCGCGGTGGCCACCGCCTGCACCGAACTGGCCGAGCGGATCGCGCATATCGGCGCGCATCTGTTGCAGACCACCGTCGATTCGGTCCACGTCGGCAACGGCGTCGTTATGGGCCCCAGCAATGACGTGCCGATCGCCGACGTGGCGCGCACCTGGTATTTGCGGCCACAGGATCTGCCAGACAGCGTTGCACCCGGTGGACTGGAAGTAACCTCCGGCTACAAGCCACTGCGCGACAGCGGCACATTCAGCTACGCCACGCATGCTGCGGTGGTATCCGTGGATACCGAGCTTGGCGACGTCAGTATTCTCGACTACGTGGTCTGCGAGGATGGCGGCCGCCTGGTCAATCCGATGATCGTCGATGGACAGGTGATCGGCGGCACCGCGCAAGGCATTGGCACCGCGCTGTACGAGGAGATGCCCTTCGACGCCAACGGCCAGCCTGGCGCCGCCACCCTCGCCGACTACTTGCTCCCCGGCGCCACCGAGATGCCGGAGATCCGCATCGACCATATGGAAACGCTTTCGCCGCTATCGTTTTTTGGCCAGAAGGGCATCGGCGAAGGCGGTGCCATCGGGCCGCCGGCAGCGATCGCCAATGCGGTGAACGATGCGCTGGCACCGCTGGGCGTCGAGATCACCGAGCTGCCGATCACGCCGCGCCGCATCCTCGCCGCTTTGCTCGCGCGTTCGGCATGAAGCCGGCACCGTTCGATCTGCTGCGTCCGCCGACACTCGCGGCAGCCGTCGCCATGCTGGCCGAAGCGGGCGCGGAAGCGCGCGTGCTCTCGGGCGGTCAATCGCTCGGGCCGATGTTGAACCTGCGCGTGGTGCAGCCACGCGTGCTGGTGCAGATCAATCACCTGCCGGCGCTTGCCGGCATTGCCGAAACGACGGATGCCATCACGCTGGGCGCTTGCGTGACGCACGCGGCCATCGCGGCGGGACGCACGCCCGACCTCGGCGATGGCTGGCTGGCACGCGTTGCCGGCGTCATCGCCTACCAGGCGGTGCGCAATCGCGGCACGATCGGCGGCAGCCTGTGCCACGCCGATCCCGCCGCCGACTGGGTCATTGTCTTGACCGCACTCGATGCAACTGTGGTGCTGCAATCGACGGCCGGTATTCGGCGTATGAAGCTGCCCGACTTCATGGTCGGCCCCTACGCGACCGCGTTGGCCACAGGCGAAATCCTCACCGCGGTGAGCATCCCGCAACGCCCTGCGAGGGCAACCTGGCGCTATGCCAAGGCCTGCCGCAAACCCGGAGAATTCGCCCACGCGATGGCGGCCCTGCTGATTGCCGGCACCACCCGCCGGCTGGTCATCGGCGCATTGGGCACCACGCCAGTGCTGCTAACCGGTAAACAAGCCAGTTTGGATGGCGCCCGCGCCGCCCTGGCCGGATTGGACGCCGTGGACCGCCACTTGCAACTGACGGTAGTGCGCCGCATATTGCAGGAAGCCGACGCATGAGCCGCGTGACGCTGACAGTCAACGGCGCAGTGGTCAGTGCCGAAATCGAACCGCGCACGCAACTCGCCGATTTCCTGCGCGAGACCTGCTTGCTCACCGGCACGCATATCGGCTGCGAACATGGCGTCTGCGGCGCCTGCACCGTGCTGCTGGACGACGCGCCGGCACGATCCTGCATCGCCTACGCGGCCGCCTGCGAGGGCATGGCAGTGCGCACCATCGAGGGCCTGCAGGCCGATCCGATCATGCAGCGCCTGCGCCACGCTTTCACCGCAGAGCATGCCTTGCAGTGCGGCTATTGCACGCCGGGTATGCTGGTGACCGCCCGTGATATCGTCTTGCGCTTGCCGCACGCCGACGCCGCGCGCATCCGTCTGGAGCTGGCGGGCAACCTCTGCCGCTGCACCGGCTATGCCGGCATCGTGCGGGCAATCAGCCGCGTACTGCACGAGGACAGTGTGCGGCCACAGATCCCGCCGCCACCGCTCGCGGCACTCGACGCCTCGTTGCTATCCGGCCCCGCGGCCAACGGCGAATTGCCGTCGCCAGCCGCCGCAGCACCGCTTGCCGCCGCGCCCCGCCAGGACGGCACGGCGCTGCAACTCACGATCGAGCTGAACCGGCCGCGTGACGAAGTTTGGGCAGCCCTGCACGACCCGGCATTGCTCGCCGCCTGCGTGCCCGGCGCGCAGGTGACACGGGTCGGAAACGGTGAGCTCGACGGTACGATACAGGTTGCGCTCGGCCCGATCACCGCGGTGTTTGCCGGCACCGGCAGGCTGTCGCTCGACGCTGCCGCGCATTGCGCGACGTTGACCGGCGAAGGCCGCGACCAGCGCAGCCATACCCATTTGTCAGGCACCGCCACGATCACGCTGCAGGCCACCGGCGACGCGCGCACCCAGGTCCTGCTGCAACTCCGCTACGCGCTGCGCGGGCCTCTGGCACCGTTCGCGCGCGGACCGGTGGTGCGGGCGCTGGCTACAGGCATGGCCGACAGGGTCGCGCGCAATCTGGAACGCCGGTTGGCGGGTGACAGCCACACCGCGGCTCCGGCGCGATTATCGGCGGTCGGGCTGCTGCTGCGCACGGTTTGGCAACGTCTGCGGCGCTGGCTGCATGCCACATGAATCACGGGGGCGTCCGCCGCGGGGCTGTCCGGTTCCCGAGGCACCAATTTCAGGCCCACCGAGGCACCGACAACAAGGGCCGCGTCAGACGCCAGGCGTCAGGCGTCACACCGATGCCGGACCGCGATTGGCACACCGGCTGCCCAAACCGCTGGTTGGCTGCCCGCCCGGGTTTTTCGGCGCTCCCCGGCTCGCTCCCCGCCTTCACGGCGGAACGACGGGGGATACGTTTTACAACCGGCTCACGAGATGGAGATTTTTCACGACTGAATAACATCGAGATAACGCTATTTTATGATGCGCGGTCATATTTTGCGTCACGCTTCACAGCGGGGTGAGCAGATAACGTCGCAGTGCGACAAATTGCGAAGCCTCGCATCACCTTGGACACCCCCCTATGGATGGCATGCTCTCTCTGGCGGGCCAACCGTCGGACGCGTCTGGCGACCATTGGATCCAGGTCTTCCAGCAACGGTCCGTCTGGAACCTGACCCGCGACCTCATAGACCGCTGGATTGCGCGCAATGCTGTCTTCTTCGACATGCTGCGCCGCAATGTCCCGTGCGGCAGCCGGGTCCTGGAACTCGGTTGTGGCCCCGGCCGGCACGCGATCAGTGCCGCCACGCTCGGCTACCAGGTGCTCGGCGTGGACGTCGATCCGGCGATTGTTGCCCAGGCCCGCGCCAATGCCCGGATCGCAGCCCCGGACTGCATGGTCGACTTCCAGACCGGCGACATGTTCGATCTGCACGCCGTCGCGCCCCCCCACTTCTTCGACGCCATCACCCATGGCGGGGTCATGGAGCATCTCGATTCCGCCGGCAGCATCCGCGAGTCACTGCGAGCCCAGTTGCAGGTCGCCCCCACCATCGTTTTCGACATCCCATTCGACAGCCCAAAGAACCGGGTACTCTTCAGCCGCGATGACATCTTCCGTCAGTTGTGGACGGCGGAAGAGTGGGTGAACGATGTGCTCGCCGGCCTCAACGTGATGGAAGCGCGTACCGACCTCCACCCGGAACCCAACATGACCGACGACCTGGTGGTCGTCCTGCGTGGGTAAGCCCTCCACCCCCGCGCCCAGGCATCTGCCATGATCAGCCGCGAGCCCGCCGCCGCGGGCCTCGACGCCAATAACGCCATGGCCGCAGCCGGCGCGCCGGCCGCACGCGAACCCATCGTGGCAGGCCGGCCTCTGATCCTGGCTGCCTGCATGGCCGCCAGCTTCATGGCGGCGGTCGAGGCCACCATCATCGCGACCGCCATGCCCAGCATCGCCACCGACCTGGGCGGCTTCGGCCTGTTCTCCTGGGTGTTCTCCGCCTACATGCTCACCCAGGCAGCGACAATTCCGGTCTATGGCCGGCTCGCCGACATCTATGGCCGCCGCCGCATCTTCTACGTTGGCGCCACGCTGTTCTTGCTCGGCTCGACGCTGTGCGGATTTTCCCGATCGATGGTGCAACTGGTGATTTTCCGCGCCATCCAGGGCCTCGGTGCGGGCGGCGTGCAGCCGATCGCCAACACCATCGTCGGCGACATCTACGCGCCCGTCGAGCGGGCCCGCGTGCAGGGCATGCTGTCCGGCGTATTCGGCGTATCCGCTGTCATCGGACCGTCGCTTGGCGCGTTCATCGTGCAATACGGCGCCTGGCCGGTGGTGTTCTGGATCAACCTGCCGCTTGGCATTGCCGCGATCGCGATGATCGCCGCGTTCCTGCCAGAGCATGTGCAATCCCGTCCGCACGAGGTGGACTACCGAGGCTCCCTGCTCTTGCTCGCCGCCATCGCCATGCTGATGCTGCTGATGCAAGGCACCGGCCTTTCGCCCCTCGCACGCGCCGCGGCGGCGGCAGTGTTCCTGCTGTCGGGCGTGACCCTGGTCCTGCATGAAAGACGTGTCGCGGAACCGATGCTGCCGCTGGAGCTGTGGCGTCACCGGGTGATCCTCAGCAGCAGCGTCGGCAGTCTGGTGACGGGCACGCTGATGATGGGAGTCACCGCGTATCTCCCAACCTATATCCAAGGCAACATGGGCCGCGGTCCCGACGTTTCCGCCGCAATTCTTGCGTTGATGTCGGTGGTCTGGGTGCTCGGAAGCACCACCGCGGGACTGTCGATGCCGCGCACCACCTATCGCCGGATCGCGACCGCCGGGTCGCTGCTGTTGATCGCGGGCGCCGCGGCGTTGATTGCACTGACACCGGCCCGCGGGCCGCTATGGGCCGGGACGGGCGCGGTCCTGATCGGCCTCGGCATGGGGTTCTGCAACACCACCTTCATGGTGTCGGTGCAGACATCGGTGGCCTGGGCACGGCGCGGGGCGGCGACGTCATCCACCATGTTCCTGCGGTTTCTCGGCCAGTCGCTCGGCGCGGCTGTGTTCGGCGCGGTGCTGAACGCCAGTCTCGGCGCCCGCGAAGGTGCAACCGGTGCACTGGACCATCTCATGGACGCCTCCTGGCGCGCCACCGTCGCCCCGACCGCCCTGACGCACCTGATCGCTGCGACGACCACCGCCATGCGCCACGCCTATTGCCTCACCGGCGCCCTCGCAGTGCTGGCCCTGATACTGGCGATGACCTACCCGCCTGGACTGGGGCCGGCCACCCAGTCCCAATTACGCTAGGCGGACGACCGTGAGCGCACCGGGCACTCATGCAACGAGCCTTCCGCCGCCCGCGGCCGTTTCCGCCGCAAAAGACTATCCGCGATTCCTGCCGGTCGGCGATGCCGCTCTAACCGTCGAGTTCGGTGACTCGATCAGCCCGGACCTGAATGCGAAGGTCGTCGCACTGGATATCGCGCTCGCCGCCTCGAACATGGACGGGATCATCGAGACTGCGCCGAGCTATCGCTCGCTGCTGATCTGCTACGATCCTGTCGTGCTCTCCTGCCGCCAACTCGTGGCGGAACTTCGACGACTCCTCGAACGAGGCACGCGGATACGACAGGGCAGCGCCGTCGCCTGGAGCGTGCCCGTCGTCTATGACCCGCCTTACGCTGAAGACTTGCCGGAGGTCGCCCAGCGCCTTGCGTTATCCGAAGACGAGGTGATCCGCATCCACAGCGGGGCGACGTATCAGGTGTACATGGTGGGGTTCGCACCGGGGCTGCCCTATCTTGGACCACTCCCGGACCGGCTGCACATCTCCCGCCGGGAGGCGCCACGGCCAAGCGTGCCGGCAGGCGCAGTCATGATTGGCGGCATTCAGGCCAACATCGTCCCCATGCCGGTCCCCAGCGCCTGGTACGTGCTCGGCCGCACCCCTCTGCGCCTGTTCGATCCCAGCCGGCACGACCCATTCCTGTTCCGTGCGGGTGATCATCTGCGGTTCCGCCGGATTGACGCTGCTGAGTTCGAGCACCTCGCCGGCCTCGAATCCGACCTGGTGCTGCCGCAGGTGCGAATGCCGCCATGATCTCCGCTCTCAGGGCCACAGCGCCTGGGCCGTACGTGACCATTCAGGATGTCGGGCGGCGCGGCTGGCGGCGGTTCGGCGTCTCAACCTCGGGCGCCATGGACTATCCGGCCCTGGTCTCGGCCAATCTGCTGGTCGGCAACCCGGCAGACACGCCGTGCCTCGAGTTCGGCCAGATCGGCGGCGCCTGGGAAGTGGCCGCCGAGTCCTGCCGCATCGCGGTGACCGGTGGCAAGTTCACAGTTTCTGCGGATGGCCGGCCTTTGGCATCGTGGCGCAGCCATACGCTGCGGCGGGGCCAACGCCTCGTTCTCCAGAATGCCCGCGACGCAGTGTGGGGCTATCTGGCTGTAGCCGGAGGGTTTGACCTCGAACAACAGCTCGGTAGCTGTGCGGTCCACGTGCGGTCCGGCCTGGGCGGGCGCCGTTTGGCTGAAGGCGACGTGCTGTCGTTACGTGCTGATCGTCCCGAAGACGGCCCGGAACGCGTCATGGATGCACCGTCCCGCGACACCGGGCCAATCCGCATCCTGCTCGGCCCACAGGACGATTACTTCACGCCAGAGACTATCGCCGATTTTCTGTCGGCGGCGTGGCGGGTCAGCCATCGCAGCGATCGCATGGGCACCTGGATCGAGGGACCACCCGTGCGCCATGCCAACGGCTACAACGTCGTGTCCGATGGCCTCGTGCCCGGCTGCATCCAGGTGCTCGGCTCGGGTCAACCGGTCGTCCTCGCGATGGATTGCCAGACAATCGGCGGGTACCCCAAGCTCGCCACGATCATCACCGCCGACCTGCCGCGTTTCACGCAAACGCCGCCCGGCAGGAGCATCCATTTCACTGCCGTTGACATCGACGCGGCGCAGGCCCTGTACCGTCTTCACAGCGCTTCAATCGACGCCCTCTCGGACTGCGTCGCCGAAATCGCGGCCGCAGTCACTCGCCCGTTCTGGCTCCGCGGCTGATGGTCCCTCGGTTTTCCAGTTCCACATGGCGGCCGAGCCATCCGTTGATTCTGTCATCTTACGGGCAGGTATCGTTTTGGCCCGCCGGACCCGGGTGAAACCAAATTGCAAACCGACCTGACGTGTATAGTTGTGATCGCACGATCTTTGGAAACAGGGGTGTAACCAATCTTACGCGTGGCCGGTACCGCTTCCAACGTCAATGTCACGCCGGATGCCTCAAGGTGAAACCGATGTCACGCGGACCATGGTTGCTGCGCCAGGTCAGGCAATTCTTGCCAGGCTGGGCGCTGGAAGGAGCTGCTCCGAACGAACCGCCGGGGAGCAGGCCTGGGGTGCTGCGATGGCTTGCCACCGAATCGATGCTGCCGGAGGTGGCTGCCCTGCTGTGCCTGCTGGGATTGCTGTGGTCCAGCATCGTCATCACGCTCGACCGCGAGTACGACAAAGACAGGACCGTGGCCGAGCAAACGACCGGCAACCTGGCCCGCGCCTTTGAGGAAAGCACCCGCCGAACGATCGGCCAGCTCGACCAGGTCCTGCTTGGCGCACGCGCGTTCTATGCAGCGCAGGGACCGCGGTTCAATTTCGAGCAATGGGCCAGTACCCAGACCCTGCCGGACAAGATGACCGCGGCAATCGGGATGGCAGACGCCACCGGTCACGTCTTCGCTGACACACGACCAATCCCGGCCGGTGTGAGCATCGCCGATCGGCCCCATTTTCGCGCACAGCTCGACCCTGCCCGTGATGAGCTGTACATCAGCCAACCCGTGCATGGACGCGTGAGCGGCCAGGAGACCATTCAGTTCACCCGCAAATTGCTTGGGCCGAAGGGCGAGTTCGCCGGCGTCACCGTGTTCTCGCTCGATTGCCGCGAACTGTCCCGCTTCTACCAGACGGTAAACCTGAATGGTGGCTTCGTGGCTTTGCTGCTGTCAGACGGCACTTACCTGGCCCGAGGCCCGTTGCTGCCCGGCTTTGTCGGCCGCCGGCTATCGGAACTTGGTAACCGGCGATTGATAGTTTCCCAGCCCGATGCCGTCATCACCATCCACAGCAAACATGCCAACCAGAATGAGATCGTCAGCTTCCGCCATTTGCACGATTATCCCCTGATCGTCATGGTCGGCTTGAACACCGACACGGTGTTTCAGCAGTACAGATCCCTGCGGTTCCGCGCCATCATCGCCGGACTTGGTGCTTCGCTCGCAATCGGCCTGATCGGGGTGTTCTGGCTGCGCCAGAAGCGGCGCAGCATTGCCTCGCGCCGGGCGCTGGCCATCACCCTGAACACCATCAGCCAAGGCATTCTTATGGTGGACCGCCATGGCGATGTCCCGGTACTCAACCCGCGCGCCCTGGACTTGCTCGGCGTACCCGATCCGTCCTCGAAGGCCGCGTCCCGCCATGCCGCTGTCCGCGCCATCGAGTTGGCGGAGCGGGGCAACACAACTGATGTTGCCGCGGCGTCCGGCAGCGGAGTTGCGATGCCGGCACGGCCGGACACGCGCTTCGAAACCGCGAGCGAGGACGGCACCGTCATCGAGGTACGCCGCCACCCCCTGGCGGAGGGGGGATTTGTAGCGACCTACACCGATGTGACGGAGCAACGGCTGGCCGACGCACGGGTGCGGTTCCTCGCGCACCACGATGCCCTGACTGGTCTGCCGAACCGTGTCCAGTTACGGCTGCACCTGGAAAATCTGCACGATACGATCGATCATAACGAGCTGGCCGCATTCATCATGATCGACCTGGACGGGTTCAAGGTCGTGAACGATACGCTGGGACACGATATCGGCGACGAATTGTTGATCGAGGTTTCACGCAGGCTGCAGGACATTACGCGGCAGCTCGATTTCGTGGCACGGCTCGGTGGCGACGAGTTCGTCATTTTGATGCGGGACCTGGAACAGCCGGAAGCCGCCGTGCCCCTGGTTGAGCGCGTGCTGCGGCGCCTCTCGGATCCGACCGAAATCGCCGGCCATCGAATCCGCATCGGTGCGTCCGCCGGACTCGCCTTTTATCCGAAAGATGGCGTGGACAACGACGCTCTGCTCAAATACGCCGATATTGCCTTGTATGCCGCCAAGGCGGACGGACGCGGGACATTCCGTTGCTTCGATCACCGCATGACAGAGGCTGTCAACGAACGCCGCCTGCTGGAAAGCGGGTTGCGCCGCGCGCTGGAATCCAACGAGCTGAAGCTCGAATTTCAGCCGATCTTCGCCACAGACTCACTCGAAGTCGCCGGGTTCGAGGCACTGGCACGCTGGCATCATCCCGAGCGCGGCTATATTGCACCCGATACCTTCATCCGTATTGCAGAAGAGTGTGGGCTGATCAACCGCCTGGGCCACTGGGTGATTGAGCAAGCTTGTATCGCCGCGGCGAGCTGGCGGTCCCCTTGCAGGATCGGTGTCAACGTGTCGCCCACGCAGTTGCGCGATGGACGCTTCCAGGATGAGCTCGCTGGCATCCTGCGGGAAACCGGCTTGCCGCCCCGATTGCTCGAAATCGAGGTGACTGAGAACGTCATGCTGGATAACAACCATGCGGCGCTGGACACGTTGCGCAATCTGAAAAGGATGGGCGTGCGCATCGCATTGGACGATTTTGGCACCGGGTATTCAAGCCTTGGTAGTTTGCGGCGGTTCCCATTCGACAAAATCAAGATCGATAAGTCGTTCGTGCAGGGCCAATCAACCGATCATGGC
>Ga0335074_10002428_pt1 | contig 25360 bp, 22 predicted proteins | sample Lox_Sample_23_FD_206715 | JGI IMG/M metagenome (GOLD analysis project Ga0335074, IMG submission 206715) | Soil microbial communities from Loxahatchee National Wildlife Refuge, Florida, United States - Lox_Sample_2.3 | ecosystem: Environmental > Terrestrial > Soil > Wetlands | place: USA... | reverse complement strand
AGCTCAATGGCATCTGTGTGCGGATCGAGTCTCTCCCTCATGGATGCCGGCGTGCCGCTCCCGCGGGCGGTGGCGGGCATCGCCATGGGCCTGATCAAGGAGGGTGACGACTACATCATCCTCACCGACATCGCGGGGGTCGAGGACCACCTCGGCGACATGGACTTCAAGGTCGCCGGCACGGAGAACGGGATCACCGCGCTCCAGATGGACATCAAGATCACCGGTGTGACGTTCGAGATCATGCGCGACGCGCTGACTCAGGCGAAGTCCGCCCGGACGTTCATCCTCGGCGAGATGTCCAAGGTCATCGAGGCTCCCCGCTCCGAGCTCTCCAAGTACGCGCCGGGCATCGCCTCGGTGCAGATCGATCCGGAGAAGATCGGCTTGCTCATCGGCAAGGGTGGCGAGACGATCCGCGCGCTCCAGGAGGAGTACGAGTCCCAGATCGACGTCAACGACGAGGGCATGGTGCTCGTGTACGCGGCCGACCGCGAGCGCGGCGACGCGCTGGTCGACCGGATCCGGTCGATGACCAAGGAGGTGGAGGTCGGCGACGAGTTCACCGGCAAGGTGGTCAAGACCACGGCGTTCGGCGCGTTCGTCGAGCTCTCCAAGGGCACCGACGGGCTGCTGCACATCTCCAACGTCGCGCCCGGCCGGCGGATCGCCTCGGTCGAGGAGGTCCTCAACAAGGGCGACGAGGTCAACGTGCGCGTGGTCGAGGTCGACCGCGAGCGTGGCCGGATCGGCCTGCGCCTGGCGGACGACCCGGATATCGTCGGGAAGTCGGTCGAGGAGCTCGCGTCGGTCGGCACCGGTGACAACGGGCCGCCGCGGCGTGACCGCGGCGGGCGTGACGGGCGCGATCGCGGCGACCGCCGTGGCCCGCGCGACCGTGACCGGCCCCGCGACGGCGGCCGTGACAGCGTCCGGGACGGCGATCGGGGCCGCGTTCGCGACCGTGACCCCGAGCGTCCGCGTTCGTAGGCGCGCTACGCACGTGCTCCAGCAGCATCGGCTGACCACACTCCAGTCCGGCGTCCGAGTCGTGACCGAGGCAATGCCCTCGGTCCGCTCGGTGTCGCTGGGCTTCTGGATCGGCACCGGGTCCCGGGCCGAGTCGGACGAGGAGGCGGGGCTGTCCCACCTGCTCGAGCACCTGTTGTTCAAGGGCTCTAAGAAATACCGCTCGCTCGAGATCGACCAGATCTTCGATGCGATGGGCGCCGAGCTGAACGCCGGCACGGGCAAGGAGACCACCTCGGTGTACGCGCGGGTGATCGACGAGCACGTGCCGGAGGCGTTCGACGTGATGGCCGACATGGTGTTCCGCCCGGCGCTGCGGGACATTGAATCCGAGCGGGCGGTGATCCTCGAGGAGATCGCGATGTACGAGGACGATCCCCAGGAGAAGGTGTTCGACGTGCTCGGCGAGGCCGTGTTCGGCGAGCACCCCCTGGGACGCGCGATCATCGGCCGCGCGTCGGTGATCGCCGAGACCCCGGCCGACCAGATCGCCCGCTTCCACGCCGAGCGCTATCAGGGCCCCAACATCGTGATCGCGGCCGCCGGGGCGGTCGACCACGACGCGTTCGTGGAGCTCGCCGCCGCGGCGATCGCGGCCCGTACCGAAGTGCCGGTCCCGCAGCCCGTGCCCGCGCCCACCCTCGGCGGCGCCCGCCGCCGGTTCGAGCGCAAGGACACCGAGCAGTACCACGTGTGCCTGGGTGGCCCGGGGCTGGCCCGGGACGACGAGCGCCGGTTCGCACTGCGCGTGCTCGACAACGTGTTCGGCGGCACGTCCTCCTCGCGGCTGTTCCAGGAGGTCCGGGAGCGGCGCGGCCTGGCCTACGCGGTCTACTCGTTCACCAGCGCCTACCAGGACACCGGGCAGGTGGGGCTGTATCTCGGAACGCGTCCCGACAACGTCAAGGAAGGGCTCTCCGTGATCGGCGCAGAGCTCGACCGCATGCGCGAGGAGCCGGCCACACCGGACGAGCTCGAGCGGGCCAAGGAGAACCTCAAGGGCCGAGTGGTCCTGGCCCTGGAGTCGACCGCCGCCCGCATGAACCGTCTCGGTTCGGAGATCCTCGCCGACCTGCCGCTGCTCTCGCTGGATGAGACTGTGGCGCGGATCGACGCCGTCAGCCTCGACGACCTCGCGGGGCTGGTTGACGAGCTGTGGGCGCCCGAGCGCCTGTCGGCCGCCGGCATCGGCCCCGACGAAGAGCGCTTCGAGGAGGCGCTGGCCGCCGTCGGGCCGGCGCTCGTGGAGAGCTAGCCCATGGCGATCCGGGTCGCGGTGGCGGGCGCGGCCGGGCGGATGGGACAGACCGTCTGCCGGGCCGTCGAGGGTGCCGACGATCTGGAACTGACCGGTCGCGCCGACCCCGCACTGGACACGCCGGTCAACGCCGTGCTCGAGAACGCCGACGTCCTGGTCGACTTCACCGTGCCCACCAGCGCGGTCGCCAACGCGCGCGAGGCGGTCGCCGCCGGCGTACACGTGGTCATCGGGACGACGGGGTTCGATCCCGCCGAGCTCGAGGGCGTCAGCGGTGCCAACATCTTCATCGCGCCGAACTTCGCGATCGGCGCGGTGCTGATGATGCAGTTCGCCGTCCAGGCGGCCCGCCACATGGCCAAGGCCGAGATCATCGAGCTGCATCACGACCGTAAGGTCGACGCGCCGAGCGGAACCGCCGCCCGGACCGCGGCGCTGATCGCGCAGGCGTCGGGCAACGGGGTCACGCCGCCGATCCACTCGGTCCGATTGCCCGGCCTGGTGGCCCACCAGGAGGTCCTCTTCGGGGACGTCGGCCAGACGCTGAGCATCCGGCACGACTCGATCGACCGGGAGTCGTTCATGCCCGGCGTGCTGCTCGCGATCCGGCGCGTGCCGGGGTTGACCCAGTCCCCCGTCGTGGGGCTCGAGCACCTGCTCGACTAGCGGCCCCGGCCCGAGGACTAGTCGGTCGAGCCGGTCACCACCGCCTGGACGACGCCGAAGTACCACGCGGCGACCTGGTCGCGCGGCACGTCCGGGTGATCAAGCCACCAGTTGGCCAGCGACTCGCCGGCGCCGACCAGGGCGTGGGCGATCGCGTCGGCGGCCGACGGTGGGTAACCCGGGCAGGAGGCCGCGCCGCCCTCGATCATCCGGCGGATCGTCCCTGCGATCCGCTCGCGCAGCTGAGCCACCCGGTCCGAGAACGGCCTCGTGGACCCGAGTTCACGGAACAGCACCTTCCACCCGTCGCTGTGCTCATCGACGAAGGCCAGGAACTCCGAGATGCGGGCCCGCAGCACCGAGGCGGGCAGCCGGTCGCGCGGCTGGGCGTTCTCGAGGCGCTCGAGCAGCTCGCCGCCGGCGCGCTCGACGTACGCCAGATAGAGCCCCTCCTTGGAGCCGAAGTAGGCGTAGAGCATGGGCTTTGAGACCTCCGCTAGCTCGGCGATCTCATCCATCGACGCGGAGTGGTAGCCCTCGCGCGCGAACACGCGCCCCGCCACGTCGAGGATCAACTGCTCGCGTTGCTCGCGCGGCATCCCGCGCGTCCCTGACTTCCTGTGGGCGCGAGACCTGGAGGCCTCACGTATCGAGGTTTTTTCTGTCACGAACCGTTAGGAATCCTGCGGACTGGATATTACCCGTCAGTAGATATGCCCGAGAAAGGTGCACCCCCAAACGTCCATCCGGTTCAGCGCCGCGTGCTCAAGGCCCTCGGGTCGCTGAGCTCGCCGCTGCTGCCCGACGATTACCTCGAGCTGGTCAATCCGCTCTGGTCAACGCGCGAGCTGCGCGGCCGGATCCAGGAGGTCAAGCACGAGACGGCCCGCGCGGCCACGATCGTGATCAAGCCCGGTTACCGCTGGTCAGGCCACAAGCCCGGGCAGTACGTCCGGATCGGCGTCGACATCGACGGGGTGCGCCACTGGCGCGCGTACTCGCTCACCTCGGATCCCTATCGCGAGGACGGGCTGATCAGCATCACGCCGAAAAAGGTCGACGAGGGCAAGGTCTCGCCGTACCTGGTCGCCGAGGCCAAGCCGGGCACGATCGTCTCGCTTTCGAAGATCGAGGGCGACTTCGTGCTGTCCGATCCGCCTCCTGCGCGGCTGCTGTTCATCAGCGCCGGCAGCGGCGTCACCCCGATCATGAGCATGCTCCGCCACCTCGACCACTACGAGCAGCTGAACGACGCGATCCTGCTGCACTCCGCGCGCCACACCGACGAGGTGATCTTCGGCCCGGAGCTGCGCGAGCTAGCGCGGCGACGCCAGGGCTTTCATCTGCACGAGCAGCTCACCGCTGAGCACGGACGCATGGGCCCGGAGGACCTCGAGCGTTTGTGCCCCGACTGGCGCGAACGCGAGGCCTACATCTCGGGCCCGAACGACATGCTCGACGCGTTCACCGAGCACTTCGAGCGCCGCGCTGACTGCGAGCGGCTGCACATGGAGCGCTTCCAGCCCAAGCTCGGGCTGGGTCAGAGCGGCGAGGGCGAGGGCGGCACGATCAAGTTCTGCATGTCCGACTGCGAGGCCAAGTCCGATGGCTCCAAGCCGATCCTCGTGGCCGGCGAGGAAGCCGGGCTCGACCTGCCCTTCGGGTGCCGCGAGGGCATCTGCCACACCTGCGTCGGCGAACTGCGCAGCGGGAAGGTCCGGGACCTGCGCAACGGCAAGGTGTACGGGCAGGAGGGCGAGGTAATCAGGACGTGCATCAGCGCGCCCGAAGGCCCCGTCGAGATCGATCTGTAACCAGCACAAGAACTACGGAGGGGGAGTTCCGTATATGGCTACCACAACCCAAAACGGACATCACACAAACGGCCGCGTGCCCGTCGATGAGCACGATAACCCGCTGCACCACCTAACCCCGGAGCAGATCGAGGCGATCGGACGCGAGTTCGACGAGCTGCACGAGCACGTCAAGGACAGTCTGGGCGACCGCGACGCGCGATACATCCGGTCGATGATCGGCCTGCAGCGTCGACTCGCGCTGCTCGGGCGGGTGGAGCTGTTCGCGTCCCGGTGGCGAGTCCCGTGGGTGCTCGGGGCCTCGACGCTGGGGCTGGCCAAGATCCTCGAGAACATGGAGATCGGCCACAACGTCCTGCACGGGCAGTGGGACTGGATGAACGACCCGGTGATCAACTCGCGGGCGTGGGACTGGGACACGGCGTCGACCGCCGAGGCGTGGCGCCACTCACACAACTACATCCACCACACGTTCACCAACATTCTGGGCAAGGACCGCGACCTCGGCTACGAGATCATGCGGATCGACCCCGAACAGAAGTGGCATCCGGTCTACCTGCTCCAGCCCATCTACAACGTCGTCCTGGCGATGCTGTTCGAGTGGGGCGTCGCCGTCCACGACCTCAACTTCGAGGCCATCCGCAAGGGCGAGAAGGATGGCAAACAGCTCCGCAAGGAGCTCAAGGGGATCGCCGGCAAGGCCCGGACCCAGATCCAGAAGGACTACATCGCCTGGCCTCTGATCTCAGGGATCGTGATGACGGTGGCCGAGCTCGCCTTCTTCGCCGCGAAGGAGGAGGCCGAGCGCCGGCGCGAGCGGGGGGCGGCGATCAAGAACGGGCTCCGTAAGGTCCGGCGGTCGCGCGCCCAGTCGAGCGGCAACGTGCTCAAGCGCCTGGTCGAGCGCCGCTCCTTCCGTGAGCCGTTTGTCCGGACGCTGACCGCCGACGTGGCCGCGAACCTGATCCGCAACGTGTGGTCCTACGCAATCATCTTTTGCGGCCATTTCCCGGATCAGACGTACACGTTCACCCAGGAGGAGACCGAGGACGAGAGTCGCGGCGCCTGGTACGTGCGCCAGCTCACCGGGGCGGCCAACATCGACGGTGGCCCGCTGTTTCACGTGATCAGCGGCAACCTCGGCTACCAGGTCGAGCACCACCTGTATCCGGATATGCCGAGCACCCGCTACGGCGAGATCGCCCCCAAGGTGCGCGAGATCTGCCAGCGCTACGGGCTCCCGTACAACTCGGGACCGTTCCACCAGCAGCTCGGGATGGTCCAGCGAACGATCATCCGACTTGCGTTCCCCGGCGGCAAGCACCGTCCCAAGCCCGGCGCCTACAGGGGCCCGCTGGTCCGGGGCAAGGGCGAGCGGCCAGCAACCCAAGTAACCGTGAGCTGACCCCGCCGCGTGGGAAGAAACTTCAGCATGGCCGCAGTTTCTTCGCACCCGCCACATGGCCGAACGAAACGTCACAAAGTTTGTGCAGTTGGCCGCTTGCGTCAACCGGCACGAGCGCTATCGTGAGTTGTGAGCGCTAACGGATATCAGCGAATTCCCGGGAGGGCGGGATATGACCTGGAAACGGAGCTTTCTCGTAATAGCCAACGTGACCGCGACGTCGGACCGGCTGATCGAGGCCCTCGAGCAGCGGGCCGCGCACGAACCGGCCAGCTTCACCCTGGTCATCCCGGCCACGCCGTTCGGCGGCGGGCGTGCCGCGGCGGTGCAGAAGCTCGAGGAGGCGCTCGAGCATATGCACGCCATCGGCCTTGAGGCCCAGGGCAGCGTGGGCAACGCCGACCCGATCCTGGCCGTCACCGACGCGTGGGATCCCAAGCGCTACGACGAGATCATCGTCTCAACCCTGCCGATGCGGCTGTCGAAGTGGATGCACGCCGGCCTGCCCGAACGGATCGCCAAGCTGACCGACGCTCCGGTGACGCACGTGGTCTCGCCACCGCCCCCGCCCGAGCACCAGGTGGCGCCACCGCCCGCGCACCCGGACGGAGCGATGGGGCCGCTGTCCGTGCTCGCCTGGGGCGCTCGTAAAGAGCCCTGATTCAAGCCGCCTCCGTCCGGCGGCGGCCCCTGCGATAATCCTCCGAGATGCGCGCGGACTTCGGTTCCATCCTGACGGCGATGGTCACGCCGTTCGACGCCGACGGCCGGATCGACGAGGAGGCCGCGGTCGAGCTGATGCACCACCTGGTCGAGCATGGCTCGGACGGACTCGTTATCTGCGGCACGACGGGTGAAGCGTCGACGTTGAACGACGAGGAGCACCTGGGCGTGATCCGCCTCGCCGTTGAGGAATTGCGGGGCGGTGGGGGTGGGGGGCGGGATCCAAATCCGACCATCGTCGCCGGCGTCGGCTCCAACGACACCCGCCACGCGATCCACCTGACCGAGCGCGCCACTGAGATCGGCCCCGACGCGCTGCTCCACACCAATCCGTACTACAACCGTCCCAGCCGGCGCGGGATCGTTCGCCATTTCCAGGAGATCTGCCGCGCCACCGACCTTCCAATCGTGCTCTACAACATCCCGCAGCGCACCGGGTCGGACATGCCCAACGACCTGCTCGCCGAGCTGGCTCAGCTCGAGAACATCGTGGCGGTCAAGCAGGCCAACGCCGCCAACCTGGCCAAGGTCGACGGGCTGCGCATATACGCCGGCAACGACGATCTGCTGGCCGATGTGCTCGACCTGGGGGAGGCCGGCGGGATCCTCGTAGCCAGCCACCTGTTCGGCGAGGAGATGCACCGGATGGTCGACGAGCCCGAACGCCGGCGCGAAATCGACCGCAGCCTCAGCGACGTCTACAAGGACATGACGGTGGGGCCGCTGGCGTGCTCGACGAAGGCGGCGCTGAACCTCCTCGGGATCCTGCCGAGCGCCGCGCCCCGGCTGCCCTACGTGGAGCTCGACGAGCGCGAGGTCGACCTGATCCGGTCCATGCTCGAGCGCCATGGGCTGCTGCAAGCGTCTCGCGCGTGACTAACGGCACTCTCCGGGTCTTGCCGCTGGGTGGCCTGGGCGAGATCGGCAAGAACATGACCGTGGTCGAGTACGGCGGACGGATCGTCGTCGTCGATACGGGCCTGCGGTTTCCGACCACCGACATGCTGGGGATCGACCTGGTGCTCCCCGACTTCAGCTACCTGCGCGACCGGGCGCAGGACATCGAGGCGATCGTCATAACCCACGGCCACGAGGACCACGTGGGCGCGCTTCCCTGGGTGCTGCGCGAGCTCGACCACACCCCGCCGGTGTACGCCGGACGGCTCACCGCGGCCATGGCCCGTTCCAAGCTCGACGAGCACAAGCTGCGCGACGTGGAGCTCGAGGATCTCCGCCCCGGCGACCGGCTCGAGCTGGGGCCGTTCCGCCTCGAGCTCGTGCACATGACCCACTCAATCCCCGATTCGTGCGCGGTGGCGCTGACCACCGAGCTGGGCACGGTCCTGGTCACGGGCGACTACAAGTTCGACCAGACGCCCGTTGACGGCGTCCCGGCGGACGTCTCGAGGCTGGCCGAGCTCGGCCGCGAGGGCGTTCTGCTCCTGTGCGGCGACTCGACCAACGCCGATCGTCCCGGCTTCTCGCCCTCCGAGCGCGACGTGGGTCCGCACCTTCAGGAGGTGTTCTCCCGGGCGCGGGGCCGGATCATCGTGACCAGCTTTGCGTCGAACATCCATCGCGTCCAGCAGGTGATCGACGCCGCCGCCCATCTGGGTCGGAAGGTCTCGCTGGTGGGGCGCTCGATGCGCAAGAACGTCAACATCGGCCGCTCCCTCGGCCACATCGAGTTTCCCGAAGGAACGCTGATCCCGCCCCAGGAGGTCGAGGACTGGCCCGACGAGAAGATCGTGGTGATCTCGACCGGCTCTCAGGGCGAGCCGCTGTCCGCCCTGCGGCGGATGGCCCACAACGATCATCGGATGATCAAGCTGCACCCCGGCGACACCGTGGTGTTCTCGGCCACCCCGATTCCGGGCAACGAGCGGGCCGTCAACGAGACCGTCGACCGGCTGTTCCACATCGGCTGCGAGGTCATCACCGCCCGCGAGGCGCCGGTTCACGCCTCCGGGCACGGGTTCGCCGAGGAGCTGAAGCTGATGCTGAACCTGGTCAAGCCCCGCTACGTGATGCCCGTGCACGGCGACTACAAGCGGATCCGCCTGCACGCCGAGCTGGCTCGCGCGGTCGGGATCGACGACGACGACGTGTTCCGGGGTGAGAACGGCCTGCCGTTGGAGGTCGATGCGGGCGGCGCCCGGTTCGGCGAACACGTGCAGTCCGGAATGATCTTCGTCGACGGCGTCGACATCGGCGATCCCGCCGACGTGGCCCTGCGCGACCGTCGGATGCTCTCGGGCGACGGCATCTTCATCGTCGTGGCGACCGTGTCCGAGCAGAGCGGCGAGTCGGTCGTGCCGCCTGAGGTGATCTTCCGCGGGGTGCCATTCGTCGAGCAGGCCGACAGCCTGGTCGAGGACATCCGCGCCGAGGTCGAGCGCTCGCTGGCCAACGCCGCCCACGACGGCGTACGCGAGATCGACATGCTCCAGCAGGAGCTGCACGACGACCTGGCGGCGTTCGTCTACGACCGCCTGCGCCGTCGGCCGATGGTGCTCCCGGTCGTCGTCGAGGTCTAGCCGGCCGCGACGCGTCCCCGCGCCGGTCTCAGCCGGAGACGCTGACCTCGGCGCGGGCCATCCGCGCGCGGACTCGGCCCGGAACCGCGTGCAGCGCGGCGAACCCGCCGAGCGCGACCACGAAGCAGGTCACGGCGGCCAGCCCCAGACCGGAGCGAGCGCCGGCGACCCCCATGAGCCAGCCGACCGTCGGGCCGCCGATGGGAGTGGATCCCTGGAAGGCCACGAACCAAAGCGACATCACCCGGCCGCGCATCCCCGGCTCGGCCGTGAGCTGGAGCGTCGAGTTGCCCATCGACATGAAGGAGATGCTCCCCCAGCCGACGAAGGCCAGCGCCAGCATCTCGAACGGGAGACTGGGGGCGATCGTGGCCAGCGCCAGCGCAGCCCCGAATCCGGTTGCGGACAGCACCAGCGGCCGCAGGCCGATCTTGCCGCGGGCGGCCACCAGGAGGCCGCCGAGCACCGCGCCGACGCCCATCGAGGCGGTCATGAAGCCATACCCGGTCGCGCCCACGTGCAGGCCGCGGCTGGCCATGACCGGCAGCGATACCTGGAACTCGTAGGCGAGACAGCCCACCGCGGCCATCATGAGGAGGGGGACGGCGAGCTCCGGGGTCCGGCGCACGTAGCGAAGACCCTCGCGGAGCTGGCCGCGAGCGCGCGGCGTAGGCTCGATGGTGTTGATGGCGGCCTGGTCCATCGTGACCAGCGAGGCCACCACCGCGACGAAACTGGCGGCGTTGACCAGGAAGCAGACGCCCTCGCCGACGGTCGCGATCAGGATCCCGGCGACGGCCGGGCCGATCACTCGTGCGGTGTTGGCCAGGACCGAATTCAGGCTGACCGCGTTGCGCAGGTGCTCGGGGCCGACCATCTCGAGCATGAACGACTGCCGGGCCGGGTTCTCGAACGCGTTGTTGAGGCCCAGCAGCGAGGCCAGCACGCCGATTTCCCACACGTGGACGTTTCCCGTGACCGTGAGCAGGCCGAGGATGAGCGCCTGGACGCCCATCGCGGTCTGAAGCGCGATCATCACCCGCCGTTTGTCGACACGGTCGGCGATCACGCCGCCGTAGGGACCGAGGATCAACACGGGCAGCGTCTGGAGCGCGACGATCACCCCGAGTGCCGTGCTCGAGTGGGTGATGCTCAGCACCAGCCACGACTGGGCCGTCATCTGCATCCAGGTACCGATCAGCGACGTCGCCTGGCCGAAGAAGTACCGGCGGTAGTTCGGAACCGAAAGAGCGGCGAAGGTCACGCGGCCGGCGCGCACGACGCGCGTCAAGACCGCTCCCCCGTCAGGAGCTCGGCGAGCTCCTCGAGCGCCGTCAGCGCGGCCAGAATCCTCTCGCGCTCGTCGGCCGGCAGCTCCCCAAGGGCCACGTTGAGCGCGTCGGTACGCTCGCGCCGGATTCGCTCGGCCAGCCGCTTGCCGGCCGGGGTCGGCTTGACCCAGGCGGCTCGGCGGTCGCCCTCGTCGCTCGAGCGCTCGAGCAAGCCGTCCTGCACCAGCTGGGCGACCGCGCGCGAGAGCTGCGTCGGGTTGACGCTTTCCGATGCGGCCAGGTCAGACAGCCCGATCCGGCCCTCGCGCACGACCGAGAGCAGCACGGAGCTGCGGGTGGGGGTGAGGCCGGCGGCCACCGCGGCCGGCGCCGGACGCAGCCGGCGGGAAAGGCGGCCGATCGCCACGCGCAGGCGGGCGGCGGTCTCGAGGTCGGTGGTGGTGAGGGTGGGCATCTAATTCTCTTATCGGCAGATACTTGCTTGCTGATAAGCAATTTTAGCAGCAGTCGCTTCGGCTGATCACCCGCCCCGCGGCACCGCTCATCGGGCGGTGTCGCGGGCGGAGGCGTGTCGGATCGCAAGCGCCGCGGGCCGGGCGTCTCAGCCTCGCTCCCAGCTTGGTCGAGGGTCCGCCGTCACCGGCAGGACGGGCCCTTCCGGCCCCACGGATGCCGCCGGAGGCGGCCCAGAATTAGCGGTTTCGGCGCCGGCGCGGGGTGGGCGCTGCGGCCACGGGCTGGGCGTCGAGGGGCTCGGCTAGCTCGCCGGCCTTATCGCGCGGAATGGCGACCACGAACCGCGCGCCGGTCCCGACCTCGGGCTCCTCGAGCGTGACCGTTCCGCCGTGGGACTCGGCCACGGCGCGCACGATGGCCAGGCCCAGCCCGGATCCGCGGCTTCCCGTCCGGGCGCCGCGGACGAAGCGCTCGAACGCGCGGCGCCCGAGCTCGGGCGGGATCCCCGGCCCGTCGTCCTCCACGGTCAGAAGGCCGGTGCCGTTCTCCACCCCGGTCCAGGCGCGGATGTGCGTACCGGGCGGCGTGTGACGGACCGCGTTCTCGATCAGGTTGAGGGTCAGGCGGTGGAGATCGTCGCGCACGCCGGGCACCACGGCCGGCTGGGCGTCGATCGACAGCTCGTGATCCTCGGCCATCGGCCCGAGTTCGGAGGCGGCCTCGAGCAGTACGCCGGCCAGGTCGGTGGGGCCACGGGACTGGCCGCGCCGGGCATCCGCCCGTGCCAGCAGCAGCAGGTCTCCGACCAGCCTTCGCATGCGCCGGGCCGAGCGGAGCGCGGCCTGGGCCGTGTCGGCCTGCTCGCCGTCGAGCTCTTCGGCGAGCAGCTCCAGGTTCGCCAGCAGGCTCGTCAGGGGCGTGCGTAGCTCGTGCGAGGCGTCGGCGACGAACTCGCGCTGGCGCTCGAGCGTGGCGTGGGTCTCGCCCCGGGCCGCGTCAAGCGAACCGAGCATCCCCTCCACGGTGCGGGTCAGCTCGGCCACCTCGTCCTCGGCCTCGGGTGGGGGAAGCCGGAGCCGGGGGTCGCGGGTGCGTTCGATCTCGCGCGCCGCCTCGGTCAACTGCTTGATCGGGCGCATGGCCCGGGCCGCGGTGGCCAGGCCCCCCAGCAGCGCCAGAATGGTGCCGCCGAGGACGCCGAGGACGAGGATCCCGTGCACTCGGGCGAGGGGCTGATCGACGTCGGAGAGCGGACGTGCGTAGAGCAGCCACACCGCGCTGGGCGCGACGGTCAGCTGCTTTGAGACGACCTGGTAGCCGTTCTCGGTGTACGTCCCGGCCTTGACCGGGGGGTTGAAATTGGGCGTGGCCGGCAGGAACTTGATGCCCTTGACCTTGACGTCCTTCTGGGTGCAGAGCAGCACGCCCGCTTCGTTGTAGATCCGGATCTGGGCGTGTTCGGCGCTCGTGTAGTCCTTGAGCGAGACGTCCTGCTTCTTGCAGTTCAGGAAGAAGCCGTCGCCGACCCACTTCAGGTGCAGCTCACTGGCCAGCTGGTCGGAGTTGCTGCGCACCTCGTTGTTGAACTGCCCGTGCAGATCCCGGTCGGTGAGCGCCCCGACGATCGCGGCGAACGAGGCCAGGATCACGCAGGTCAACATCGCCGAGCCGCCGGCGAGCCGCCACTTGATCGGGATTCGCCTATACGCGGAGAACGTAGCCCGCGCCGCGGATCGTGTGAAGGAGCCTAGGCTCGCCACCCGCTTCCAGCTTTCTACGAAGGTTCGACACGAACACTTCGATTGTGTTGGTCATCGAGAACGGGTCGTAGCCCCAGACCTCGTCGAGTAGACGCTGGCGGGAGATCACGATCCGTTCGTTGCGCATCAGGTACTCGAGCAGCTCGAACTCGCGCTGGGTCAGGTCGACCACGCGGCTGCCCCGTGTCACCTCGTGGGTGTCGGGGTTGAGCTTCAAATCGCCCATGGTCAGCGTAGCCTGGCCGCGCGGCGGTCGCCGGCGCAGCAGGGCTCGAAGCCGCGCGAGCAGCTCCTGGCGCTCGAACGGCTTGACCAGGTAGTCGTCGGCGCCGGCGTCGAGCCCCTCGACCCGCGACTCGACACCGTCACGGGCGGTGAGCACGAGGATGGGGGTGTCGTCCCCGGCTTGACGCAGGGTCTTGGCCACGTCGACGCCGTCGATCCCGGGAAGGCCCAGGTCAAGGATCATCAGGTCGGGCAGGAACGCATGGGCCTCGTCGAGCGCCGTGGGCCCATCACCGGCGATCCGTACGTCGTAGCCCTCCATACGCAGGGAGCGCTGCAGGACCTGAGCGATCGCGTCGTCGTCCTCGACCACCAAGACCCGGGGTGTCCGCTCGTAATCGGCCATCAGCGTCGCATTCAGATGGTACGGCGGCGTTGTAAGAGCCAAGTACGGTCTCGTGGAGGAAGGAGCGGCCGCGCGTCGAAGGGAGAGCATCCGAGATGCCCGCCGGTAAGCGAAAGAAGCCGCCGCCCAAGCGCGCGACGCGCTCGTTTCTGTCTGGGCGGGGGTGGGGCGGGGTCAAGGGCCGGGTCAATCTGCCGCGGCTCGAGCTCGAGCCCCATCACGTCGACATCCTCGCCCTCGGCCTGATCGCGGTCGGAATCCTGCTCGGGGGCGTCGCCTACGTGCACTGGGACGGAGGGACGCTCGGCAACGGCGCCGTCACCGGACTGCGCTTCCTGTTCGGCGCGCTCGGATACGTGGTTCCGGCCGCGCTGGTGGTCGGCGGGGGGCTGCTGCTGGCGCGCGAGCTCCGCCCGCCGGCGCGTCCACTCCGTACCGGCGCGATCTGCCTGACCGCTTCGACGACGCTCGCGCTCGCCGCGGGCACGCTGGGCGTCGGCCCGGGACAGCTGCACGGCGCGGAGTTCTGGCGGGCCTCGGCGTTCGAGGACCGCGGTGGCGTGCTGGGCCAGGGCGAGCTGTGGGTGACTTCGCATCTGATCTCTACGCTCGGGGCGGACATCCTGGCGGTGTTCCTGTTCACCGCCGGCCTGATCCTCGTCACCGGGGCGACGCTCGCCGGTGTGGTGCGCGCCACCGGCGCCGGCGTGGCCGGGACCACGCGGGTGATCCGGCGCTCCACCGGGACCGTGGCGGCAAGCCGGGCGCGGCGGCCGGTCACGGCGGCCGCGCAGGCCCGGGTGGCGGAACCGTCTGCGCCGGCTGCCATCGAGCCGCTGCTCCCGCCCGAGCCCGATACCTCGGAGCTGATCGTCCGCAGCACGCACGTCGAGGCGCCGCCGATTTTCGGGCCCGAGGCTGATGAGGAAGAGGCCTCACCGCCGGAGGGCGAGGCCCCCGTCGGCGCCGAGGACATGGACGATGATGAGGGGGAGGGCGGGCCCGCGCGGGAGGTTGATGCCGAGGACCTGACGCCTCAGGGCCGCTACCGCGCCTCGATCACCGACGATCCGGCCTTCGAGTGGCGGGTACCGCGCGCCCGTTTCCTGACTCGATCCACCGGCGAGGCGGCCCGGCCCGACACCGCCGGGCAGGAGCAGGTGGCGGCGACGCTGATCGAGACGCTCGGGCACTTCGGGATCGAGGCCAAGGTGATCGGCCGCGTCACCGGGCCGCACATCACCCGCTACGAGCTCCGGCTGGCGCCCGGCACCAAGGTGGCCAAGGTCGCGCAGCTCAAGGACGACCTCGCGTATGCGCTGGCCGCGACCGAGATCCGCATCCTGGCGCCGATCCCGGGCAAGCAGGCGGTGGGCGTAGAGGTCCCCAACGCGCGCCGCAAGATCGTCCACCTCGGCGACGTCTTCCAGAGCCCTCCGGCCGACTGGTCCCCGCTGACGGTGTGGCTCGGGAAGGACATCGCCGGCCATGCGATCGGAGCCGACCTGGCCAAGATGCCGCACCTGCTGGTGGCCGGCACGACCGGGTCGGGCAAGTCGGCGTGCGTCAACGCGATGTTGTGCAGCGTCCTGCTGCGGGCGACGCCGCACGAGGTGCGGGTCGTGCTCGTCGACCCCAAGCAGGTCGAGCTCAACCATTACGAGGGGATTCCCCATCTTTTGACGTCGGTGATCACCAGCCCGCGGATGGCGGCGAATGCCTTGCAGAACCTGGTCAAGGAGATGGAGCAGCGCTACGGGACGATGTCGCTGGCGCGTACCCGTTCGCTGCCGGAGCTCAATCGCGCCCGTGAGAAGCGCGGTGAGCCGCCGCTGCCCTACATCCTGTGCGTGATCGACGAGCTGGCCGACCTGATGATGGTCGCCCCGGCCGACGTGGAGGATTCGATCATCCGCCTGGCCCAGAAGGCGCGTGCCGTCGGGATCCACATGGTGCTGGCGACGCAGTCACCCCGGGTGGACGTGATCACCGGGATGATCAAGGCCAACGTGCCCTCGCGCATCGCCTTCGCCGTCTCCTCGCAGACGGACTCGCGCGTGATCCTTGATCACAACGGGGCCGAATCGCTGCTGGGACAGGGGGACATGCTGTTCTCGCCGGTCGGTTCGAGCAAGCTCCAGCGCATTCAGGGCGCGTATATCGACGAGGAGCAGATCGCGGAGTTGACCGAAGCCTGGCGCCGCCAGGGAGAGCCCGAGTTCCACGACGAGCTGCTCGAGGAGGTGGAGTCCGAGGACGGGGCTTCTGGTTCGGAGGATTCGCCGGAGTTCAACCCGGATGAGGACCCGCTGCTCGATGAGGCGATCGCGCTCGTGGCCCAGATGGGCACTGCGTCGACGTCGATGCTGCAACGCCGCTTGCGTCTCGGGTACACGCGCGCGGGCAGGGTGATCGACATGCTCGAACGCCGCGGGATCATCTCGGGGTTTGAGGGCTCCAAGCCCCGTCAGGTCCTGATCACCGAGGCCGACGTTCCGCGGATCCTGTCCCACCTGGCCGAGGCCGACGGGCCGAGCGTGCCTCCACCGGTCCGCGTCCCCGACGACGCCGACGGCGCCGACGACCAGGCCTGACTGGCCTTGCGCGATCAGCGCGAGTGGAGGTCAAAAGCCCCGGTAGATGGCCCTTCCGCCGCTAGCCTTCGGAGGCGGATGGCGGACATCGGCACCACATTGCGCGAAGCGCGGATCCGTGCGCGCATCGATATCAGCGAGGTCGAGGCGCGAACCAAGATCCGTGCCAAGTACCTGCGGGCGATCGAGAACGAGGAATGGGACCTGCTCCCCGGGCCGGTGTACGTCAAAAGCTTCCTGCGCACCTACGGCGAGTTCCTCGGTCTCGACAGCCGCCAGCTCGTCGACGAGTTCAAGCGCCGCTACGAGCGGCCGAGCGACCAGGAGCTGCGGCCGATCAGCGCGCGGCAACGCGAACGCCAGCGCCGGCCGCGGCGGCGGACCGGTCTCGGGCGGCTCGCCGCCGTCGTGCTCGTGCTCGCCGCCGTCGTCGTGGCGTTGTTTGTCGTCGGCAGCCTCTCGAAGAACACGTCCACCACCCCCACCACCACCCCGACGCTGGCCACCGGCACGCACTCGAGCACGACCGGCTCGACGCACGCGGCGACTCCGCCACCGGCCCATCACGTGCATCACTCGCGACCCAAGCCGACGACCGTGACCCTGAAGCTCGTGCCGACGAATGCGGTGTACGTGTGCGTGGAGGACGGCAGCGGCAAGAAGCTGATCGACGGGGTGACGTTCGCGCCTGGCTCAACGGTGCCCGTCGAGACCGCGCACAAGCTGATGATCACGCTCGGCAACGGCGGCGTGCAGATGCTCATCGACGGCAAGCCGGTGACGCTCGCGCCCGGGTCGCCGATCGGCTACGAGCTGACGCCCGGTAAGACCACACTGCTGCCCGCCGGCCAACTTCCGACGTGTACGTGAGCACGGCCGGCGTTCATTCCGGTTCTCGCGCGCCCGTCCGGGCCGGGATCCTGGTCACCGGCACCGAAGTGCTGACCGGCATCATCACCGACCGCAACGGGCCGTGGCTGTCCGAGCGCCTCGTCGAGCTCGGGGTCGACGCGGCGATGATCCAGATCGTCGGAGATCGGCCGGATGACCTGATGAACGCATTGCGCTTCATGGCGGCGTCGGGAATGGCGCTGATCGTGACCAGCGGGGGGCTTGGCCCGACGGCGGACGACCTCACGGCCGAGATCGTCGGGGAGTTCGCTGGGCGCGAGATGGTCCTCGACGAGGAGCTCGAGGAGAAGATCGCCGAGATCCTCCGGCCGCTGATGAGCCGGTGGCGGAATTTGGATCCGGATGCGGTGTTGCTGGCGAATCGCAAGCAGGCCGTGGTGCCCGTCGGCGCGACCGTGCTGGACCCCGTCGGCACGGCCCCGGGACTCGTGGTGCCGTTCTCCGACGGCTCCGGGCCGACCGTCGTGGTGCTGCCGGGGCCGCCACGCGAGCTGCACGAGATGTGGGAGAAGGCGATTGGGACCGATGCGTTCCGCGCCGCGATCGCCGGCGCGGTCCAGTACCGCCGCGGGATCATACGGCTGTACGGCATTCCCGAGTCCGAGATCGCGGAGACGCTGCGGGCCGCCTCGGATGCCGGAGTGTCATTGGACCCGCTCGAGATCACGACGTGCCTGCGCCGCGGGGAGATCGAGGTCGCCACGCGCTACGAGAGCGCGGACGAGGGCGCGTATCGTGCCTTCGTCGACTTCCTGGCCGAGCGCCACGGTGAACAGCTGTTCTCCGCGGACGGCTCGACCGTCGATGAGCAGATCGCCCTCTCGCTTGTGGGTGCTGGGCAGACGGTGGCGGTCGCGGAGTCGTGCACCGGTGGGTTGATGTCGGCCCGGCTTACCGAGCGCGGGGGCTCCTCGGAGTACTTCCTGGGCGGAGCCGTCGTCTACTCGAACTCGGCCAAGGTCGCGTTTGCCGATGTGGATCCGGGGCTGATCGAGCGCTTTGGGGCGGTCTCGAACGAGGTCGCCGAGGCGCTGGCCTCCGGCGCGGCGGCGCGGTTCGGCGCCGACTACGGGATCGGGATCACCGGCATCGCCGGTCCGGGAGGCGGAACCGAGGAGAAGCCGGTCGGCACCGTGTGCTTCTCGGTCTACTCGCGGGACGGCGCGCGTCTGACCCGCCGGCTGCGACTGCCCGGGAGCCGCTCGGACATCCGCGATCGCTCGACCACGGTGGCCATGCACCTGCTGCGCCGGCTGCTTGTGGGCGAAGGCGGGGCGGTCCCCGAGGCCGGCGCCGGCGCCGAGCGGGCGTGAGCGCCGCGGGCGACGAGCGCGCCCGCCTGTTCGTCGCTCTTGAGCTGCCGGAATCAGCACGGTCGTTGTTGGTGCAGTGGCGCGACGCTCTCGTTTCCCGTATCGCCGGCCTGCGCCCGGTCCGGCCCGAAGATCTCCACGCGACGCTCTGCTTCCTCGGCACGCGGCCGGCGCGCGAGATCGAGCAGATCGGCGCGGCCTGCGGGGCGGTCGCGGGGGAGCCTCCGGTGGATTCCGCGTTCGGCGAGCCGGTATGGCTGCCGCGCCGGCGGCCTCACGTGCTCGCGGTCTCGCTCTCCGATCCCGAGGGAGCATTGGGCAGGTTGCAGGCCACGCTGTCGGCCGCGCTGGTCGCCGGCGGCTGGTACGCCCCCGAGTCGCGGCCGTTCCTGGCCCACGTAACGGTGGCGCGCGTGGCTCGTGATGCTCGGGTTCGCGCCGTGGAGTTGCCCGTTCTGGCCCCTGAGGCGGTTCCGTGCTCGAGCGTGACGCTATACCGCTCGCGGCTGAGCCCGTCCGGCGCCCGGTATGAGCCGCTCGCGGTGGTCGAGCTGGGCTCGGCGCCGGCCGCCGCAGATCCTTTGTCGGTGGTCCGCCGGTTCTATGAGGCCAGGGCCGCCGGTTCGGACGTCGCGCAGTTGCTCAGCGAAGACGTCGTGTGGCACGTGCCGGGGGCGAGTGCGATCGCGGGCGAGTACAGAGGGGTGGAGGCCGTGCTGTCGTACATGGACGCGCGTCAAAGGCTGATGGACGGAACGTTCCGCGTCACGGTGCATGGCTCTTCGATGATCGCGGGCCGGGTCGTGCAACTCGCCGGAGGTCGCGCCGTACGCGGCGGTCGCGAGGTCGAGTGGGAGACGGTCGGCGTGTTCCGGATCGATGCCGGCCGGATTGCCGAGTGCTGGCTGATTCCGTTCGACCAGGCGGAGTTCGACCGCATCTGGTCGATGTCGTAGCGTTTGCCCGCCGCGGAGCCTGGTCGGAAAAGCGTCCTGTGGGTTCGCTTTTCCGCCCAGGCTCCCGATCTCGTGCCACGGATGCGTTACCCGGCCGCCAAGTCGGGCAAGCTGTAGGTATGCGTGTTGTGATCACGGGCGCCACCGGCCTCATCGGTCGAACCCTGACCGACTTGCTGCTGGACCGCGGCGACCAGGTGGTGGCGCTTTCGCGTGATGAGCGCCGGGCGCGCGAGTGTCTCGGCGCCGGCGCCGAGCCGCACGCCTGGCCGAGGCCCCTTGACGAGCCGCCGCCCCAGGACGCCCTTGCCGGCGCGGACGGGGTGGTGCATCTGCTGGGCGAGCCCGTGGCGCAGCGCTGGACGGCGCAGTCCAAGGCGGCCATTCGGAACTCGCGCGTGGCCGGCACACGCAACCTCGTGGACGGACTGCTCGCGCTGGCGCCCGAGCAAAGACCGGCCGTGCTCGTGTCCCAGTCGGCCACCGGCTACTACGGCCCGTGTGACGATCAGCCCGTCACCGAAGACGGGCCGGCCGGAGACGACTTCCTGGCCGAGGTCGTGGTCGGGTGGGAGCGCGAGGCACTTCGGGCCGCCGGCGAGCTGCGAGTCGTCGTCACTCGCACGGGAGTCGTTCTGTCACCCGAGGGCGGGGCGCTGGCCAAGATGCTCCCATTCTTCCGGCTCGGCATCGGCGGTCCGGTCGCCGGCGGCCGCCAGTACGTTCCGTGGATCCATCTCGACGACGTGGTCGGCGCGATGCTCTTCTCGCTCGACAACGCGCAGGCATCCGGTCCCGTCAACCTCACTGCGCCCAATCCGGTCACCAATGCTGTGCTCTCCCATACGCTGGGCCGCGTCCTGAAGCGCCCGGCGGTGCTGCCCGTACCGGCGTTCGCGCTGAAGCTCCTCTACGGCGACATGGCCGAGATCGTGACCACGGGACAGCGCGTGCTGCCCGCCCGGCTCGAACAGCTCGGCTACCCCTTCCGCTACTCAGAGCTCGAGGCCGCCCTGCGCGACGTCCTGCACCACGGCTGATCGCCGCCGGGGCCGATCACCCGCGGCCGTCCGCCCCAATTCGCACACCGTCCGCCCCAATTCTCACAATTGGAACGGAGTTGAAGCCGTTGCGCGACGAGCGTGTCTTGTTTCGTTGCAGGCTGCGGCCCTAGCGTGCCGATTCCGTCCGCCACCCCGCCTACCGTGGTGGACCAAAGCGCGTAAAGAGAAGGAGCCGAACCGAACATGAGCGAGAACGAGAAGCCCGGCCCGAGGTCAGGGGCCACGTCTGACTCCAAGTCGGACGCCAAGCGACAGGCCGCGCTGCAGGGTGCGCTGACGCAGATCGAGCGGCAGTTCGGCAAGGGCACCGTCATGCGCATGGGCGATCCGGGTGCGCGCGTGGCCGTGGACGCGATTCCGACCGGCGCGCTGCCGCTTGACCTCGCGCTCGGGATCGGCGGCGTCCCACGAGGACGGATCGTGGAGATCTTCGGCCCAGAATCGTCCGGTAAGACGACGCTCGTCTACCACATCCTGGCTGAGGCGCAGAAGCTCGGAGGGGTGTGTGCGTTCGTCGACGCCGAGCACGCGATGGACCCGCTGTACGCCCAGGAGATCGGCGTCAACATCGATGAGCTGCTCGTCTCCCAGCCCGACTACGGGGAGCAGGCGCTTGAGATCGTCGACATGCTGATCCGCTCGGGGGCGGTCGACGTGATCGCGATCGACTCGGTGGCGGCGCTCACTCCGCGCGCTGAGCTCGAGGGCCAGATGGGCGACCAGACGGTCGGTGTGCAGGCCCGCATGATGTCCCAGGCGATGCGCAAGATCACCGGCGGGCTCAACCGCACCCAGACCCTGTGCGTGTTCACCAACCAGATCCGGGAGAAGGTGGGCGTCATGTTCGGCTCGCCGGAGACGCAGCCGGGTGGTCGGGCGCTGAAGTTCTATTCCTCTCAGCGCCTGGACATCCGCCGGATCGAGACGATCAAGGACGGCACCGAGGCGGTCGGCAACCGGGTTCGGGTGAAGGTCGTCAAGAACAAGGTCGCGGCGCCGTTCAAGCAGGCCGAGTTCGACATCGAGTTCGGCAAGGGCATCTCGACCTCGGGTTGCCTGCTCGACTACGCCATCGAGCACAACATCGTCACCAAGTCGGGCTCGTTCTTCTCCTACGGTGAGGAGCGGCTGGGGCAAGGCCGAGGCAACGCCAAGGCGTTCCTGGACGAGCACCAGGACATGGCCAAGGAGATCGAGGCCAAGATCTATGCCGCCCTGGGCATCAACCGCGACTTGGTCAAGGCGCTCGAGCCGCGCGAGGAGCCGGCGCTCCAGGCGGTGGGCAACGGTGCCGCCGCCGCCTAAGAGGGCATCGCTGCCTGGCCAGGTCGAGTTCGAAGCGACCGCTGGCGCCGCCGAGCCGGTCCAGGAGGCGATCGCCGACGCGTATCGATACCTGAACCGTCGCGAGCGCACGCATGCGGAGATGCGCGCGCATCTGGAGGGCACTGGCTTTGATCACGGCGACGTGGAGCGGGCGATCGCGGCCCTGATCGAGGATGGCCAGCTGGACGACGCGCGCTTCGCGCGGCTTCTCGTCCAGGACAAGCGTGAGCTCGAGGGATGGGGCAGCGACCGGATCCGGCAGGCCCTACTTGCGCGGGGCGTCGAGGCCGACCAGGCTGAGGAGGCGCTGGCCGCGCAGGCCTGCGGGGATGAGATGGAGCGCGCGCTCGAACTGCTCCGCCGACGCTTCCCCGCGCCGGCCGGCGATCGGCGCGAGCGCGATCGCGCGCTCGGCGTGCTGGTTCGCAAGGGCTACGACGTCGAGCTGGCCCTCGACGCGATCGCCGCCCACGCCACCCAGACGCCGTAGGGCCGGCCGAGGCGTTCGCTGATCGGTTGGGCGAGCTCCGGCTGAATGCTGGCATTCGTTGCGCCTATGGGCTGCCGGTACTACGATCCTGTCAGCGAACGAATGGCCCGTGGGCCACCAAAGAACACCAGCAAATTTCGTATATATCTTGGATTCCGGACTAAGTGTTGACGGCAAACACCATCGGGCCGCCTGGTCCATTCAGACAAGCCCTAAAAACCGCCAGGTAGCCGCCGACTAACGGCGGCCATCAGTCGCCTTTCCGGCATCCGTTCCTGCAGCCTACGCGGGCCGCTCGGTCGCTCCGAAAACTAAAGCTTTGAAATGGTTCCGGCGGGTTCGCTGGAACCTCCCGGAGAGGATCGATCATGGAAATCATCGGTGCCGCAGCGCTGATCGCGGTGGGAATCGTGCTCGCCGCCGTCATCTACGGCCGGATGCACGGCGCCAGGACGGCAACTGCCACCGCCGCCGCCGGGAGTCCGACCGCCGGCGTACCGGTCGTGAAGGTGGTGGACGGCCGGGGTGAGCGGGCTCAGGACGGACGCGATCAGGCTGGGCGGGATTCCAATCTCACCGAGGTGCTCGAGCGCACCGCCGCCGTCGCGCGTCGAGAGGAGGCGCTCGCGCTCAAGGAGACCGAATTCGACAAGGAGCGCGCGGAGCTCGTCCAGGCCCGCCAGGAGCTCGAGCGCACGCTCGAGCAGGTCTCGGGCCTGTCGGCGGGCCGGGCCAAGCAGCTGCTGCTCAAGGAGGTGGAGGAGCAGGCCAAGCACGATGCCGCCCGCCGGATCCGGCAGATCGAGGAGGAGACCAAGCGCGAGGCCGAGCGCCGGGTGCGCAACATCCTGTCGGTGTGCATGCAGCGCCTCGCCGCCGGCCATGCCGCCGAGACGACCGTGTCGGTGGTGCAGCTGTCGGCCGACGACATGAAGGGCCGGATCATCGGCCGCGAGGGTCGCAACATCCGTGCGCTCGAGAACCTAACCGGCGTCGACTTCATCATCGACGACACGCCCGGCGCGGTGGTCCTCTCGGGCTTCGACGGCGTGCGCCGCGAGATCGCCAGGCTGACGCTCGAGAAGCTGCTTCAGGACGGTCGTATCCATCCGGCCCGGATCGAGGAGATGTATTACCAGGCGAAGTCTGAGCTCGAGAACCACATCGTCGAGATGGGGGAGCAGGCCGTATTCGAGGCCGGGGTGCAGGGACTGCATCCCGAGCTGGTCAAGCTCCTTGGGCGCCTCAAGTTCCGCACCAGCTACGGTCAGAATGTCCTGGCCCATTCGATCGAGGTGTCGCGGCTGGCCGCGATGATGGCCGAGGAACTGGGCGCGAGCGCCAAGACCGCCCGGCGCGCCGCGCTGCTGCACGACATCGGGAAGGCCGTCACGCACGAGGTCGAGGGTCCGCACGCGCTCGTCGGCGGGGAGCTTGCGCGCAAGTACGGCGAGTCCGAAGCCGTCGCCCACGCGATGGAGGCGCACCACAACGAAGTCGAGCCGCAGACGATCGAAGCCGTGATCGTGCAGGCCGCCGATGCGCTATCCGGGGCGCGGCCGGGCGCGCGCGGGGAGTCGCTCGAGCAGTACGTCAAGCGCCTGCGCGATCTCGAGCACATCGCGACGCGACACAAGGGCGTGGACAAGGTGTACGCGATGCAGGCGGGTCGCGAGATCCGCGTGATGGTGGCGCCTGGGGACATCGACGACGACGCCGCGACCGCATTGTCGTGGGAGATCGCCCGGGAGATCGAGAAGGAACTCGAGTATCCGGGGCAGATCAAGGTGACCGTGATCCGGGAGTCGCGCGCGGTCGAATACGCGCGCTGACCAGGATCAAAAGTTGCCCTCCGCGGGTATACAGCCGCCTGCCGGGTCACACCTAGCGGGAGGTTGGCGACTTTGACCCGGAAGTCGCCGAGAAAGGTTCCTCGATGAATCGACGGTTGTTGGCGTCGGGCGTGCTCGCGCGCCTGACAGTCGTTCTGTCAGTCTCGCTGGCCACCTGCGCGGTGGCGGCCACAAGCGCGTCGGCCGCTCTCACAGCACACGGGCAGTTGCTCCATCTCGCTCCGCACGGGGCCCTCAACACGAACACCAGCGACAACTGGTTTGGCTATAACCAGGGCTCGCTCGAGAAGGGCGACACGCTGTTCAACTCGATCAGCGGTAACTGGACGGTGCCGACCGCGACGCAGCACACGGCGGCCCAGGCCGAGGACTCCGCGGATTGGATCGGAATCGGCGGCGGATGTGTCGACTCGGGCTGTACGGTCACCGACTCGACGCTGATCCAGACCGGAACCGAGCAGGATGTGTCGTCCACCGGCGCCGCTTCCTACGACGCCTGGTACGAGCTCGTCCCGGCGCCTGAGTTCGAGATCTCGAACATGACGATCGAGCCCGGCGACGCGATGCACGCCTCGATCGCCGAGGTGGTTGACGACTCGAACGTCTGGACGATCACGATCCAGGACCTCACGCGCAACGAGACCTACACCACCACGGTGCCGTACGGCTCGACTCACGCCACCGCTGAGTGGATCGAGGAGACGCCGCTGGAGATCGGAACGGACGCGGGATTCGCCGCGCTGCCGAACCTGACCAACCCCGGCTGGACATCGGCCACGGTCAACGGGGCCTCGGCCGATCTGCAGTCCTCCGAGGAGATGGATCTCGTCGACTCCAATGGCGACGTGATCGGTGCCCCGTCGGCGCCGAACTCCACCGCGAACGGCTTCGACGAGTGCACGTGGGCGTCCACGTGCAGCTAACGAAGTAACACCGCGCCACTGACGGGCGTTCATCGCGCGTCGCCGGACGCGACGCGCGATGGGCGTCGGTGGACCCCACGGATCAGCCGTGGTGGTGGTGATGGTGAAGGAACACTCCGTGGCCCGTCCAGGCCGAGTAGTCGGGAATCAGCAAAACCGCGAGCACCAGACCCGCGACGAGCGCGCCGGCGATTGTTATCCACCGCCCGGCGGCGCCTGAACCTCCACCGGCGATCGGCTCCTGCCCGCGCCTGCCGATGCCGAGCGCCCGCCCGAGGGCAGGGAGGTGGCCGAGGATGTGCAGGCTGATGAACACCAGCCAGGCGATGAAGCTCACCTTATGCAGGAGGAGCCACGG
>Ga0335074_10002427_pt1 | contig 25361 bp, 28 predicted proteins | sample Lox_Sample_23_FD_206715 | JGI IMG/M metagenome (GOLD analysis project Ga0335074, IMG submission 206715) | Soil microbial communities from Loxahatchee National Wildlife Refuge, Florida, United States - Lox_Sample_2.3 | ecosystem: Environmental > Terrestrial > Soil > Wetlands | place: USA... | reverse complement strand
ACAAGGCGGTGTTCCTGGTTGATCCGGCGCGACCACCAGCCCGAGAGCGGGCCGCGCAGGGGCTCCGGCTTGCCCAATCCCGCGAAGGGCGTTCGTCTTATATCGGCGATGAGATCATTGATCTTTTGCGCAAGATCCGGCTCGCGCGCATGAAGTTCGACATAGTCGTCCCAGGCGCCGGACGACCAGAAAAGGTTCATTTGCGACGCGCGAGCCGCTTCACGGGCAGCGCATCGTGCCGCACACCTTTGCCGGCATCGAGTTCGACCGCGCCCTCGCGCAACGCCTTCGCGTTGGCCGGATTGCCGAGCAGATAAAGCGTAGTCTCCAGCGCCTGATAATCTTCAAGCGACATCAGTACCGAGGCGCCGCGTTTCCGCTGCCGCGAGATGGTGACGGGCGCCCGGTCGCGCTCCACCTCGTCCATGAGCTTGGCGAGATTCTGCCGGGCATAGCTATAGGTGACGACGGTCATTGCAGAGATCCACAGTGTACAATATGTTGTACAGTTCGTGGCGGTGCGCGTCAACCGGCCATAAGCTGCGCTCGCGCTGGTCCGCGCGCGCATCGAAGTCCCCGGGAAATCCATGCTATATTCCGGCAATGACCGAAGACCGCACCACGGCCCTGCTCGCGCGAATCACCACCAATCCGGAGATTTTCGGCGGCAAGCCGATCATCCGCGGCAAGCGTATTGCCGTGGAGCACGTGCTTGCCGACCTGGCTGCGGGCCAGACGCCGGAATCGATCCTGGAAAACTTTCCTTTCCTGGAAGCCGACGATATCCAGGCCTGCCTGCTCTTCGCCTCGCGCGAAGTGAGCCAGAACCATCCGGCGCAGGCGTCGCGTGCGAATACTGGTTGATGCCTGCGTGGCGGGAGCCGTCGTGCAGGCGTTGCGCAGGATCGAGCTCGACGTGGATTGGGTTGCAGAGTGGGAGCGCGATCCTGGCGATGAAGCGATTCTGAATCACGCCCATGCCAGCGGTCGGGTTCTTCTTACGCGCGACAAGGATTTCGGAGAGCTGATTTTCCGGGATTCCCTGCCGCATGCCGGCGTGCTCCGGCTCGCGGGAGAAATGAATTACGCCGATCAGGCGCGCATTGCGCTCCAGGTGCTGAAGACGCATCGCCTCGATCTTGAGCGGGCCGGCGTCGTAACGGCCGAAGCGGGCGGCCGCGTACGCGTATCAGCCGGCAAGTCGGTGCACTGATTCAGATTTGTGCCGCCCGCGCGTTATCATCGCGACCGCTTTCACGACCGGTGACCCGATGCAGCTCCTTCCTCCCCATCTCCTGTCCCATTGCGAAGAGGCGGTGCTGGCGGCGGAGGGGTTGCTGGCGGCGGCGAAGGATGGAGTTCGGGCGCGCGTCGAGAGCGATGGCGCGATTCGGCCCGAACTGCTCGATCGCGAGCAGCGGGCGGCGCATGCGCTGGCCTGGTTTGCGACGACCGTCGAGGCGCTCCGGCAGCTGGCGCGCTGGGGGCGGGCGCTCGAGCGCGAGAAGCGGCTGCACGATCTCGAGCGGCTGATCCTGGCTGCGGCCTTCGGCGAATATCTGGCTGAGCTCGCGGGCGGCGTGCCGATGAGCCAGAACGAGATCGCGCGGGTGGGCGATATGGGCCTCGGCGCCGAGGAGACGGCCGAGTTTCTTTCGCCGGCCGTGCGCGAGCTGATCGCGCTCGGCACCGCGCGCGAAACCCGCGCGGGCATCGCCGATCATCTGATCCCCAGTCCCGGCGCGGTTCATTTCGGCGATCCGGGTCTCGACGAAACCATGGACATGATCCGCGCGCAATTCTTCCGCTTCGCGCAGGAGAAGGTCGCGCCGCGCGCGCAAGCCTGGCACCTGAACGACGAACTGATCCCGCTCGATGTGATCGATGAGATGAGTTCGCTCGGCGTGTTCGGGCTCACCATCCCGGAGCAATATGGCGGCGCGGGGCTTTCCAAGATGGCGATGTGCGTTGTGTCGGAGGAGCTTTCGCGCGGCTATATCGGCGTGGGCTCGCTCGGCACGCGCTCGGAGATCGCCGCCGAACTGATATTGAGCGGCGGCACGGACGAACAGCGCGCACACTGGCTACCGCTGATCGCGAGCGGCGCGAAACTACCGACAGCGGTGTTCACCGAGCCGGATACCGGCTCCGATCTCGGCGCGCTGAAGACGCGAGGCGAGCGGAGCGGAGATAATTATCATATATACGGCGCCAAGACCTGGATCACCCATGCGGCGCGCGCCGATCTAATGACCTTGCTTGTGCGCACCGATCCCGCCTCGCGCGACTGGCGCGGACTCTCGATGTTTCTTGCCGAGAAACCACGCGGCAGCGAAGCCGTGCCGTTCCCTGTCGCCGGCATGCGCGGCGGCGAAATCGGCGTGCTCGGTTATCGCGGCATGAAGGAATATGAGATCGGATTCGATGGCTTCGAAGTGCCGGCTGGTAATCTGCTAGGTGGCGAGGAAGGCCGCGGCTTCAAGCAACTGATGCAGACTTTCGAATCCGCGCGCATCCAGACGGCGGCGCGCGCCATCGGCGTGGCGCAATCGGCGCTCGATCTGGGGCTCTCCTATGCGCTGTCGCGGGTGCAGTTCGGCCGGGCGATTTTCGGCTTCCCACGGGTGCGCGACAAGCTCGCGATGATGGCGGTGGAGATCGCGGCGGCGCGGCAGATCGCCTATTTTGCCGCGCGCGAGAAGGACGAAGGCCGGCGCTGCGATCTCGAAGCGGGGATGGCGAAGCTGTTGGCCGCGCGCGTGGCGTGGGCGTGCGCCGACAACGCGCTGCAGATCCATGGCGGCAACGGCTTTGCGCTGGAATACGCAATCAGCCGCGTCCTCTGCGACGCGCGGATCCTGAACATCTTCGAGGGCGCGGCGGAGATCCAGGCGCAGGTGATAGCAAGGCGCCTGCTGGAGCGCGGTGGTGAGTAATGATTTACTTCACGCGATAATAATAAGAACTGTCATTTTATGAAACAAGGCCGTTGTCCACGCAGCGCTGCTTCCATGTCTTTAAACACCCTTGCCCAGTCACCGCGCCTTTCCTGCCGGAAGAGGCGCATTGTCGGGTACCAGGGGCTGTCGGTACGACAGAGCAGCCAGCGCCAGTCGGGGACATGCTGCAGCGCGACCCATACCGGCCGGCCGAGCGCGCCGGCGAGATGGGCGATGGCGGTGTCGGATGTAATTATCAGATCGAGGCTCTCCATTACGGCGGCCGTGTCGATAAAGGCGTCGGGGCCGGCATCGAAATCCGCACCAAGGCTCTCGACCCTCATGCCCGCCGGCAGATCGGAAATCTGCTCGCTCCCAAAGTATTTCTGCAGGCTGATCAGGCGCACATCGGGAACCCGCGCCAGGCCTTCGAAACAGCGAACCGGAAACGACCGGCCGACATCGACTTCTCCGCGCCGGTTGCCCTGCCAGCAAATTCCAACTTTGAACCCGTTGCAGCCAAGCCTTTCCCGCCATGTCCGCACCCTGTCGCGTTCGGCGCGGAGGTAGAGCACACCGGCGGGAATATTTGTTTCATCCGTGCCGAACGCAAGCGGCAGGCTGAGAAGCGGCGTGTGATAATCGAATTGCGGGATATCTGCTTCGAGCGGCACAACCTCGATTCCGGGTGCGAAATCCCCCAGCAGTCGCGTCAGGACGGGCTGCACGGCAAAAATCACCCTTGCGCCTCGCGCCTGTACGAGCTTCACATAGCGGCAAAATTGTATCGTATCACCCAGTCCTTGTTCGGCATGAATCAGCAGGGTTTTTCCGTCGAGCGGCTCCCCGCCCGTCCATGCGGGATGTGGATAATCACCGATGCCCAAAGGCTCACTCGAACATTTCCGCGATTCGTAGAGCGGCCAACCCTCGGCAAACCTCCCCGCCAGCAGCAAACAGATACTCTTGTTCCAACAGGCATCTGCATGGCCGGGACGCAAGGCAAGGGCCTGATCATAGCTTTGCAACGCATCATCGATCCGGTTCAATTGCTGAAGCGCAAAGCCCCTGTTGTTGTGCGCCTCGGCGAGCGACGGGTTCTGCGCGATCGCCGTCTCGCAGCTTTGCAAGGAGGCGTCCGGCCGGCCGAGAACCCTGAGCGCGTTGCCGCGATTGCTGTAGGCCTCGGCATAATGCGGCCGGAGCGCAATAGCGTGTTCATAGCTCACGACCGCTTCCGCGTGTCGCTTCAATTTCTGCAGCACATTTCCGCAGTTGAAATATGCGTCCACGAGATCGGGCTTGAGTTCGAGCGCGCGACCATAGCTCGCGACCGCGTCGTCGAGGCGGCCGATCGCCTGCAGGACATTGGCCCTGTTAAAATGCGCGTCGGCGAAATCGGGCCGGAGCCGGAGCGCGCGCTCGTAACCCTCGAGCGCGTCGCCGTATCGCTTCAGATCGGTGAGCGCATTGCCCCGGTTGTAATGGGCCTCGGCCAGATCTGGCCTCAGCGCAACTGCCCTGTCGAAACTTGCGACGGCCTCTGCGGAGCGCCCGAGATCCCGGAGCACATTGCCCCGGTTGGCATGGGCTTCGGCGCCGTCGGGCGCGAGGCGGATTGCATAGTCATAACTTCCGAGCGCCTCCTGTGGACGCTTCAACTGCCGAAGCACAATTCCCCGGTTGTAACGGGCATCGGCATAGCGCGGATCGAGCCGGATGGCGGTGTCGAAAGCCGCAAGCGCGGCATCCGGCTGTCCCAGGGACTGCAGCACCAGGCCCCGGTTGCAATGTGTCGCGGCAAGGGCCGGGTTCAGCCCGATCGCCCGATCGTAATGCGCGAGCGCATCCGCGAAGCGGCCTTCGAGATGATGGCGCAGGGCTGCCTGGAAAGCCGCGGCGAACCCGGCAGATTTGTCGAGAGTCATCCCTTCGCCACTTCTGCACGAGCAACCGCCGCGCCGCACGTCCCGAGGGCATCCTAAAATATGGTGCCGTCGCAAGTCGAGTTCTGGCGCCGGGGGGCGGACGAGTTATTCCGGTGAAATACCAGACAAGAATCCCCGGCGCCGATCAGCCGGCTGTTTCTACCTCACCTTCGGTGAGGCTCTTGACCAAATCGAGGACACGTTTGCGGACCCTGGGCTCCCTGATCCGCATGAAGGCCAGGGCGAGCTGAAGGCCCTCGCCGCTCGACAGGAATTCCATCACCGGCGGCGTCGCATAATCGTTGGCCGGTATCATTCCTTCCGGCTCCTGCTCGCAGACGTCTTCGTAGAAATAGCTGATCGGCACACCGAGAATATTCGCGACCTGATAAAGGCGCCCCGCTCCGATCCGGTTCACGCCCTTTTCGTATTTCTGCACCTGCTGAAAGGTGAGACCGAGCATCTCGCCGAGCTTTTCCTGGCTCATCCCGACCAGCATGCGCCGCAGGCGCACCCGATTGCCCACCTGGGCATCGATGGGGTTGGCTTGTTTCTTGGGCACGGCTTCTGACACGTCTTTTTTTCCGTTTCCGAACAGGACCTTAACGGTATTCTGCAACTTGCAAAGGCATTTTTGCAGGAAACGCTCCGCGTCGCGTGCTTTTTATCCTCCGCTTCGTCGCAAAGATGCTCAAAAAGCAAATCGTGAGTAGCAAAAGGTAACCTATGTCACCTAAACGCGCATAAAGGGTTGTCGGCACCGGGCGCGGCAGGCCGGCATCCAGATAACCTCGCTGTCCCAGCGGGAGACTCGCGATGACGCGTCCCAGCGGATCGATGACTGCAGAGATGCCGGTGTTCGCGTCGCGCGCGATGGGCAGGCCTTCCTCAATCGCCCGCAGGCGGGCCGTCAGCAGATGCTGATAAGGCCCGGTGGACGGCCCGAACCAGGAGTCGTCGGTGACGTTGACGATCCAGCCCGGCCGCTCCCGGCCGACGACAGCGCCCGGAAAGATCACTTCGTAACAAATAAGAGGGCCGACAGGCGGCGCGCCGGGAATGTGGAATGTTTCAGGACCAGGTCCCTCGCCGAAGCCATCCGGCATGTCGACGATCTTCGAAAGCCCCAGCGCATGCAGAAGACCGGGCAGCGGAAGATATTCCCCGAACGGCACCAGATGAAATTTGTCGTAAATGCCGATCAGCTGTCCGCCATGGGAGAAAATATAGAAGCTGTTGAAATAATGTATGTCCTTGTTCGTAAGCTTGACGCGGACCGTGCCCGTCATCAGCACATGGTTGTCCGGCGTCAGGGCGCCGACCTGCTGCACCGCTTCCGGCACGCGTTGAAGCAGGAACGGCGGCGGCGCCGCTTCGGGCCAGATGATGATGGTCGGTTCCGGGTTTGCGGGCGTCTGACTGAGCTCAAGCAGGCGCGCCCAATCGCGCGGCTCAAGTTGCGGATCCATTTTCTCGACCTGCGGAACATCGGGCTGCACCAGCCGAAGCTCCACGCCGGGCACCATCGAGGGTGGATCGAGCGCAAGCCGCACGGCACCGCCGAGCCAGAGCGCTGCAAACAACGCCGTCATCGCAGCGGGCAGCAGCCAGGCACGTGTGCGCGCAACCGCGAAATCCGCCAGCGATGCGCCGAAAAGCAGTGTTAGCAATGTCAACCCGTAAGCGCCGAGGGCCGCTGCACTTTGCATGACCTGCGGCACCGCGCCCCAGGCATAGGCGGCGAGGTTCCACGGAAATCCGGTGAACAAATGTCCGCGCAGCCACTCGCAAATCGAATAGGCGGTCGCGAACAGAACGATACGCGCGATGCCCGTCTGTCGGAAATACGCAGTCGCGGCGCAGGCGATCGCCGGATATAGGGCGAGAAATCCGGGAAACAGAATGGCGACAAACGGAATTTGCCAGGCATGCGCCGCGGCATCGACCGTGAAGGCGTAACCGACCCAATAGAGGCCGGCGAGAAACTGCCCGAAGCCGAAGGACCAACCCGCAATTGCCGCCGCGCGCACCGGCTGCAACTCTGTCGCGGTACCGTCGATCAGCAGCACAAGCACACTTGTCGCGAACAACAGTGCGGGAAAAATTCCCAGCGGTGCAAACGCCAGCGCGGAAAAAAGTCCTGCCGCGAGAGCCAGCATATTCCGCCGCCAGCCGCGCAAACCTCTTATCCAATCGCCGGCCCGGACAAGCGGCGCGAAAAAACCGCCAGTCGAAGAATTTGCAAAAGACCGGGCTGTCATCCAGAACTAATTTCCTGCGTACCGTCGTGATTGGTGGGTCACGATTCCGCGACGGGATTCGCCGAGTCCTGCGGACGACGAAGCCTGAGGCGCTTGACGCGGCGCGGGTCGGCCTCGAGGACTTCGAATTCCAACCCCGACGGATGGCGGACAATCTCGCCGCGCTGCGGCAGCCGGCCCAGCAGCGATGCCACAAGGCCGCCCAGCGTATCCACCTCTTCGTCCTCGCCCTCCGGGCCGAGCTCGAGACCCGTCTGCTCGCGGAAGTCGTCGAGGTCGAGTCGCGCATCGGCTTCCCAGCCGCCATCGGGCAGCGGCTTCAGCAGCGGTGCCTCTGCGACGTCATGCTCGTCGTCGATATCGCCGACGATTTCTTCGACGAGGTCCTCGATCGAAACGAGACCGTCCGTCCCGCCATATTCGTCGATGACGAGCGCAAGATGCATATGCGTCGTCTGCATCTGCAGCAGAAGATCGAGCGCCGGCATCGAGGCCGGAACGAACAGGATGTTGCGGCGGATTTTCGAGATCGGGACGTCCGGCCAGTGCATCGAACCGTCCTCGCCAATCTCGACGAGCGACAGCACGTCCTTGATATGAACGAGGCCGATCGGATCGTCGAGCGTCTCGCGATAGATCGGCAGCCGCGAATGCTGTTCCTTGCGCAGGCTCTCGATCAGCTCCTTGAGCGAAGTCTGCTCCTCGACCGCGACGATGTCGGCGCGCGGCACCATGACGTCGCCCACGCGCAGTTCGCCGAATTTGAGGAGGTTCGCAAGCATGCGCCGCTCCTGCGGCGACAGCTCGCTGCTCTGACGGTCGCTTTCCTCGATGACTTCCTCGAGACTTTCGCGGATGGCGTTTGCACCATGACCGCGACGCACAAGATGCGTAAGCCGGTGCAGCAATGACGCAGATTTGCCGTTACCGGGCGGATTTTGGTCGTCGTGCAGAGGGTGGGACATCTCGAGGCGTTTATATTTGTTATCGTATGGCGGTCGCGCGCGCGTAGGGATTCGGTATTCCGAGCTCATCCAGGATGGCGATTTCCAAGCGTTCCATGATTCGGGCTTCGTAGTTCCGGATCTGATCATAACCCAAAAGATGAAGAACGCCATGCACCGCTAGATGCAGGGTGTGGAACTCCAGGCTTATACCAGCGGCAGCGGCTTCGCGGGTTGTCGCCCCGAGCGCAATGGCGATGTCGCCCAGATAGCCGTCCAGACTTTCGGCTGGAAAAGACAACACGTTTGTCGGCGAGTCCTTGCCCCGGAATTGCGCGTTTAGCGAACGGAGGCGATCGTCATTCGCGAGTAGCAGCGCAAGTTGATACGACCGCCTCCCTCCGCCTCGCTGCGCTGCGCTTTCTCGACGGCGGGACGGAAGGGGACAGTCACGGCCGCGCACGAGCGCAAGCCGGGCGGCGGATTTCAGGCGCGCGAGTGATACGCCCGATTTCTTCCATGCCGGGTCTTCCACGATGGCGGAAATACGACTTGCGCTCATTCGTCCGCTTTGCGGCCGCGCGGCGTTTCGCGTTGCGCATAGGCGCGCACGATGCGCGAGACGAGCGGATGGCGAACGACATCCTTTTCGCCGAAATGGGCGACAGCGACGCCCTCGACATTGGAAAGATTGGCAAGCGCTTCGTTCAATCCTTCGGGCCTGCCGCCCGGCAGGTCGCTCTGCGACGCGTCGCCCGTTACCACCATGCGCGAATCTTCGCCGAGACGGGTGAGAAACATCTTCATCTGCGCCGAGGTGCAGTTCTGCGCCTCGTCGAGAATGACGAAGGCATGCGAGAGCGTGCGGCCGCGCATGAAGGCAAGCGGCGCGACCTCGATCACGCCCGTCTCCATGAGCCGCGTACACTGTTCGCCGAGCGTTTCGAAAAGCGCGTCGTAGAGCGGACGCAAATAAGGATCGATCTTCTCGCGGAGATCGCCCGGCAGGAATCCCAGACGTTCGCCCGCTTCGAGTGCCGGCCGCGAAAGAATAAGCCGCTCCACGCGCCGCTCATGCAGCAGATGCGCGCCGAACGCAGCTGCAAGATAAGTCTTCCCCGTTCCGGCTGGTCCAACGCCAAACACCAGCGGATGCGTGCGCATCAGATCGAGATAGGCGCCCTGTGCGGGCGAGCGGGCTCGCGTGATGCGGGACGATGCGGTGCGTACAGACGGCGTGCCGAAATCGGCGGCAGACGTTTTGTCCGGCTCGTGCAGCGCGAAACGGATTTCCGCATCGACATCGGCAAGCGCCACGTCTTCGCCGGCCTCGAGTCGCGCATAAAGCGCGCGCAGGACGGAGGTCGCACGTTCGCGCGAATCGGGTGCGCCTTCGACGGCAATGAGATTTCCGCGCATCGCCACGCGCACACCGAGCCTTTGCTCCACGCGTACCAGATGTTTCTGATGGGCGCCGCCAAGCGCCGCCAGACGCTGGTTGTCGGGAAATTCGAGCGTCACCTGCTCCTTGGCGGCGGGCACGCGCCGGGTGGTGCGCGTGCTCAATGCACCTCCGCGAGCGGTCGCGCGCGTTCCACAATCGACTCGCCCCTGAGGCTGTTGGGCATTACTTCCGCAATTCGAACTTCGCGAATCTCGCCGATCCGCAAATCTGCATCCGTCACATGCACCGGCTGAAGCCAGGGCGAGCGGCCGACAAGCTGGTTGTGCCTGGACCCGGTCTTCTCGAACAGCACGGGCATCACCTTCCCGGCGCAGGAGCGATTGAACGCGGATTGTTGTTCCGAGAGCAGCGCCTGCAAGACGGCAAGCCGCTCAACCTTCACAGCGTCGGGTGCTTGTTTCGAGGCCGCCGCAGCCGGCGTTCCGGGCCGCGGACTGTATTTGAACGAGAAAGCCTGCGCGTAACCGACCTCGCGCACGAGATCGAGCGTCGCTTCGAAATCCGCGTCCGTCTCGCCGGGAAACCCGACAATGAAATCCGACGATAATGCAATATCTGACCGCGCCGCCCGGATGCGCGCGACGAGCTCGAAATATTGCTCCCGTGTGTGCTGACGATTCATGGCTGAAAGAATGCGGTTCGAGCCCGACTGCACCGGCAGATGAAGATATGGCATCAGCGTGTCGATTTCGCGATGGGCGGCGATCAGATCATCGCTCATGTCGCGCGGATGGCTGGTCGTATAACGCAGGCGCGCGACGCCCCGGATTTCGGCCAGCGCGCGAATAAGGCGCGCCAGGCTCCAGCTTGCGCCGCCCGAGGAAATGCCGCCATAGGCATTCACGTTCTGCCCGAGCAGGGTAATTTCCTTCACGCCTTTCGCAACCAGTGCCCGCGCTTCGGCGATGATGCGTTCCGGTGGACGCGAGAATTCCGCGCCGCGCGTGTAAGGCACCACGCAGAAGGTACAAAATTTGTCACAACCTTCCTGCACCGTCAGGAATGCGGCGGGCCCGCTATCGCCGCGTTCTTCCGGCAGCGCATCGAATTTCTCCTGCGCCGGAAATTCGGTTTCAAGCACATGACCCGCACCGCGAGACATGCGCGCGATCATCTCCGGAAGCCGATGATAGGATTGGGGGCCAACCACCATATCGACGGCGCTTTGCCGGGCGATGATCTCCTGCCCTTCGGCCTGCGCCACACAACCCGCCACCGCTATCAGCATGGGATTGCCTGCGGCCGCTTTCCGCTCCTTGAGGCGCCGCAGGCGCCCAAGTTCGGAATACATTTTCTCCGCCGCCTTCTCCCGGATGTGACAGGTGTTGAGAATCACCATGTCAGCGTTTTCGGGCTCGGGCGTCGGCGCATATCCGATGCCCGCCAGCAACTCGGTCATCCGCTCCGAATCGTAGACGTTCATCTGGCAGCCGAAGGTTTTGACGAAGAGCTTCTTCACGCGGCAATCCCCACCGCTTCATTCTCTTCGCCGATCCCATCATGCGGCTCTGCTTGCGCCTTCGGCGGGAGCCCGGCGAGCGCGCGGGCTTGGCCGCGACGCACGATTGTTTCCGCGACGGCGGCAAGCGCCTTGCGGCCGCCCGTGCTGTCGATGCTGAGCGGTTCATGGAATTCGACAACGGCTTCGAACGGGCCCTCCTTCAACGCTTCCCAGAGATGGGGAACGAGATCCATATCTCCGTACCAGGCAAAGAGCGGGCGCATATCGCGTCCCATCGGCAACCCGTAAAATCCCACATATGAAATTGTCACGGGCTGAACCGGGACATGGCGCGGACACCCCTGTTCGTCGGTCCCGATTTCCGTTTCCGCCGCGCCGAGCAGCGCGCTCTTGAACGGCAACACGCAATTTCCGTCGTCGGATGTGCCTTCGGGAAAGAGAATCAAAGCATCGCCTTCAACCAGTCTTCGGCGGATCACATCGCGCACCGTCACGGTTTGCGCGCGCTTCGCCCTTTCGACGAACACTGTTTCCTGCAGTCGCGCGAGCGTTCCGGCCAGCGGCCAGCCCGCAACCTCATGCTTGGCGATGAACGACACGCGCGCCGCGGCCGAAAACACCAATATGTCGAAATAGGAGGTGTGGTTGGCGACCATCAGCACGCCGTGCGACTGGACCGGTTCGCCCATGACCGTTACCCGGATACCGAACAGCCGGCAGAGAAAGCGGTGATAGCGGTTCGGAAACGTCTTGCGCCGCCGCAAGCGGAAATACAGCGCCGATTCCTGCCAGGGAATGAGCAGGAAGGTCACGAGCAGGAATACAAACAATATTCCGGCAGCACGCAGAGCCTGCACGTCAGTGTCCGCGTTTCTTCGCGCCCTTCGGCACGGCATAGAGCTCCAGCCGGTGATCCACCAGCTCGAAGCCAAGTTCCTCGGCCACTTTCCGCTGCAGTGCCTCGATCTCCTCGTTGCGGAACTCGATCACCCGGCCGGACTGTACATCGATGAGGTGGTCGTGATGGGCGTCCGGCACTTCCTCGTAGCGGGAGCGGCCGTCGCGGAAATCGTGCCGCTCGAGAATGCCGGCGTCCTCGAACAGTTTCACCGTGCGATAGACCGTGGCGATGGAAATGTGCGGGTCGATCCCCGAAGCGCGCCGGTAAAGCTCCTCGGCGTCGGGATGGTCAGCAGATTCCGACAGCACGCGCGCGATCACGCGGCGCTGCTCGGTCATCCTTAGCCCCTTCTCGGCGCAAAGCTTTTCGATCCGGCTCAGCGGATCAGCTTTTCCATACATGCCCCGAACATACTGGAATTCTCTCCGCATGCCCAATGCTTTCAAAGTGCGGCAGTCAGCTTGCGGTGAAGAAATCGACCAGCCAGCCCCTGCAACGCCGGGATTGACAGCCCGTTATATTTCTATAATCATTGAAATATGGAAACATCTGACGCCATCAAGCGGCTTTCAGCGCTTGCGCAAGACGGCCGGCTCGCCGTGTTCCGCACGCTGGTAAGGGCCGGTCCCGGCGGGATGGCGGCCGGCGCGATTGCGAGCGCGCTCGGCGTGGCGGCGAACACGCTTTCAGCCCAGCTTCTGGTGCTCGCCAATGCCCGGCTTGTACACGCGCGCCGGAACGGCCGCTCGATCATCTACGCCGTCAATTTTGACACGATGCGTGACCTCCTCGTCTACCTGACCGAGGATTGCTGTGCGGGAAGTACGCAAGTGTGTGCGCCGCTCGCGGAAATTGCCGAGCGGGCACTGTGTTGCGATCAAGAAAAAGGGGATGCGCATGAAGCGCCTGCACGTTCACGTCGCGGTCGATGATCTCGACCGCTCCATCGGTTTCTATTCAACGCTGTTCGCGGCGGAACCGAGCGTTCGCGAAGCCGGCTATGCCAAATGGATGCTCGACGATCCCAAAGTGAATTTCGCGATCTCGTCGCGAGGGCGCGCGCATGGAATCGATCATCTCGGAATCCAGGTCGACTCCAATGATGAACTGCGCGAACTGTCCGGCCGGCTCAAATCGGCCGGCGAAGTAACGCGCGATCAGGAAGCAACGGTTTGCTGCTACGCACAATCAAACAAGGCGTGGGTGAACGATCCTTCCGGCGTGCGGTGGGAAACTTTTTTTACCTTCGGCGGCGCCACGCAATATGGCGAAGATGACCGGCCGAACGCAGCGCCGAAAACAGGTGCCGGCAGCTGCGGCGCTCCGTGCCGTGCTCAAACGAGAAGCGTAAATCGCTCTTTCCCGGAATTGGAATACGTGCGTCTAGGTATATTGTGCGCAACAACAACTGAAGCGATTACAAGCCGCCACTTCGAAGCCATTTCCGGAGCGCGACAAGCGCCCAGACTGCTTCAAGTACGCCGAACGGCCAGGCACCTTGCAGAAACCCGTATGCCGAACCGAGCAAACAGGAACCGGCAAAGGCCAGCGTGTACCAGCGGCTGCGCTCCTCCAAAGCGTAAGTAACCAGCATTGCGCCGACGGCAAAAAGTCCGAAAACGGTCAGAGCATTCATGTCTCGACGGTGTTTCCGGGGCCGGACGATGCAAAGGTGAAGATATCGCCGGAAACTCGCCCCGTCATGTCACAGCGGCAGGGCGCGCCTGAGCACGAGCGCGTCGCGGGCGGCGCCTTTGGCGTCCTCGTAATAGTCGAGCCTGCGGCCCACCTTGCGAAAACCGAGCCGGTCGTAGAGCGCGCGCGCGGCCAGGTTCTCCACGGAAACCTCCAGAAAAACGTCCACCACCGCGGCTTCGTCGGCATGCATGCATGCCGTTCGAACGAGCGCGGCGCCGACACCGCGCCGGCGGCGGGCAGGACTGACACCCAGCGACAGAATCTCCGCTTCGCCGCCCGCGGCCCGAACAAGAACAAATCCCGCGGGCACCAGCTGTTCCAACGCCAGAAAGGCGAAAGCACCCGGTTGTGCCAGAATGCAGCCGATAAATTCTTCATCCCAGCCTTGCGCAAAACATTGCGCGTGCAACGCCGCAATGGTGGGCAGATCGGCAAGCATGGCCTGGCGGATATTCATGATGGCGTTACCGGCAGGCGCGCATCGGGCGGACGCAAATACAACGGCCGCGGAATCGCAGCGGGCTCGGATGCGGTCATCGCGAGGCGCGCAACCCATAAGGCATCGGGTGCCGCGATCTCCGAAATCGCTACATCGCGTCCATGCACCTTTAACGCGTCCGCGGCCGGTCGCGCGCCGGTTCCAGCGACGACCAATCCAGCGTAAGAGTAATTATAACGTTCTTCGATTGCGTGCACGGCCTCGTCGAATGAAACAAGCCGGTCGGAGACCGTCACCTGCTCTTTCGCGGCCAGAAGGAAGTAAACCTCGCCCCTTTTGGCATCGTGCAATACGGCTGCAGCATCCTTTCCCGCTTCCGCCATTGCGGCCTGCGCCATGGCGGACAGCGTCGTGATTCCGACCAGTGGACGGCCGAGCGCCAGCCGCAGGGCGCGCATGAAAGCGTAGCCGACTCGCTGGCCGGTGAACGTGCCTGGCCCGGTCGTGACCGCAAGACGGTCGAGCGTTTCGAGGCCGATACCCGCCGCATTCATCACTTCCCGTACCATCGGCGCAAGCCGCTCGGCATGGCCGCGCTCCATCGGCTCCAACGCGTGCGCAAGCACGGTCTCGCCGTCCAGAAGGGCGGCGGAGCAGGCGCCGAGCGCCGTATCCACGGCAAGTAATTTCATGACTTGGCGGGGCCGTCAGGCCTCACAGGATGCGGCAGGCTTCCTCGAAGGAAAGCCGCGGATTACGCGGGCGCAAGCCCTCCGGGTCGCCATAGCCGATATTGCACAGAAAATTCGATCTTATGCGGCTGTCAGGGAAAAATTCGCGGTCGACACCTGCATTGTCAAAGCCCGACATGGGTCCGCAATCGAGACCGAGTGCGCGCGCCGCGATGATGAAATAACCGCCCTGAATGCTGCCATTGCGGAACGCCACCCGTTCGGCAAGCACCGGATCGTCATATGCATTTTTCGCGTTCGGCGCCTGCGGCAGAAGAAAGGGTAGCCGCTCCGCGAAATCGAGATCGAAGCCGATAATCGCGGTAGCCGGTGCGGTCACTGTTTGCCCGACATTGCCTTCGTCGAGATGCGGCTTCAGCCGTTCCTTGTCCGCGGGCGAGACAACGAAAACGATGCGGGCCGGCGAACAATTGCCGCTGGTGGGTCCGAGCCGCATCAGATCGTAGATTGCCATTAAGAGTGCAGGACTGACCGGCTTGTCCTGCCAGCGCCGGAATGTGCGCGCGTCGCGAAAGATAGTGTCGAGCGCGTCGTCGGAGATCGGGAGGGGATGCATCGGGTGTCGAGCCGTCAAACCGCTTCGACCGCGTTCACTTCGGGAATGTAGTGCCGGAGCATGTTTTCGATGCCGTGCTTGAGTGTCAGCGTCGATGAGGGACAGCCGGCACAAGAGCCGCGCAGATGCAGGAACACAATCCCGGAACCGCCGTCGAATCCCTTGAAGATGATATCGCCGCCATCGCCAGCCACCGCGGGGCGCACCCGCGTGTCGAGCAGTTCCCTGATCTGCGCCACGATCTCGGGATCGCCCTCGCCATAGGCGGTATCGTCTTCCGCCTCGGCGTGGCTGCCCTCGATGAGCGGCAGGCCCTGTGTGAAATGATCCATGATGGCGGCGAGGATCGGGGGTTTGAGATGCTTCCAGTCGCCATCTTTTCTTGTGACGGAAATGAAATCGCTGCCAAAGAAGACGCGCGAGACATCTGCGATTTCGAACAGCGCACGGGCCAGCGGCGAACGCGCTGCCGCTTCGGGATCGGGGAAGTCCGCAACCGCAGCGTCGCCCATCACCTCACGGCCCGGCAGGAATTTGAGCGTGTTGGGATTGGGTGTGGATTCGGTCTGGATAAACATGCGAATCGTCTTTTTCGGAGCGAGGGTTACATGGCGCGGGGCGCCCCGAGGATCAAGCCCGGCTCAGAAATCCGAGATTACGCCCTTGCGCTCCCAGTCGCCATAGCGGGTAGGTTCCGGGCCGCCGGGGCCGCCGATTTCGCTGGGCGGATGCGACGGTTTGTCGGCTGCCCGCCTTGCCTCGGCTTCGGCCTTTGCGCGCGCGCCCGCTTCGCGAATCCGCTCGACGATCTCGCCATTTTTCCCTGACGCGGGCTTAACTTTACGCATGCTTGAAGTGGGCACGGACCCGCATAAATCACGACAGTGTCATCGCCTCCTCAGATAGGATGACCGGAATGCAAAGGCAATTTTCATGACGAACATGCTGCGGACCGGTTTCCTGATGGCCGCGCTCACGGGGCTTTTTCTCGTGGTGGGATTTCTCATCGGCGGCGAAGCCGGAATGGCGATTGCCTTCCTGTTCGCGGCGGGAAGCAATCTTCTCGCCTACTGGAATTCCGACAAGATGGTGCTGTCTCTCTACGGCGCGCGTCCCATCGACGAACACAGTGCGCCAGATCTCGTACATATGGTCGGGAGCCTGGCACAGAAAGCGGCCCTGCCCATGCCGCGCGTCTATGTCGTCGACAATCCGCAGCCCAACGCATTCGCGACCGGCCGCAATCCCGAACATGCCGCAATCTGTGTGACCACGGGTCTCCTGCAGCGCGTGGATCGCGAAGAACTCGCCGGCGTGCTCGCACATGAACTGAGCCATGTGAAGAATCGCGACACTCTGACAATGACGCTGGTCGCAACCATCGCCGGCGCCGTGGCGATGCTCGCGAATTTTGCGTTCTTCTTCGGCGGCCGGAACCGCAATCCGCTCGGGATGGTCGGCATGCTGCTCGTCACGCTGCTCGCACCGGTCGCCGCCATGTTCGTGCAGATGGCGATCAGCCGCGGCCGCGAATTCGAAGCCGATCGCTGCGGCGCCGAGCTCTCGGGACGGCCGCTCTGGCTCGCGTCCGCGCTCGAGCGAATCGAACGTTCCGCGGAAGTGATCGACAATCCGGCCGCCGATGCCAATCCGGCCACCGCGCATATGTTCATCATCAACCCGCTGCATGGCGGCTTTTCGGGTCTGTTCGCCAGTCATCCGTCTACGGAGGAACGCGTTGCGCGGCTGAAAGCCATGGCGGCGGAAATGGGACAGCAGCCGGTCCGCCGCGGCCCCTGGTCGTGAGCGCAGCCGGCGTCGACGCGCGCGCGGCAGCGTTGGCGGCGCTCACTGCGGCGTTGCGGCGCAAATATCCGCTCGATCTCGCGCTCGACGAAGCAATCTCGGCACATTCGCTTCCTTCGCGCGACGGCGGATTTGCGCGCGCCATCGCCAACGAAACCATGCGGCGCTTCGGACAGCTCGAAAATCTGCTGCGCCATTTTGTGCCGCGTCCACCGCCGCCGCATCGCGCCGGCCCGGCGCTTGAAATACTGCTCGCCGGCGCCTGCGAGCTTCTGTTTCTCGGTGTGCCGGCGCACGCAGCCGTGGACGCCGCAAACCGCCTCGCCGCAAGTGATAACAAAGCCGTCCACTTCAAACCGCTCGTCAACGCCACGCTTCGCCGCATTGCGCGCGAAGGACAAACAATCATCGCGACGCAGGACGCCGCGCACCTCAACACGCCAGACTGGTTGTGGTCTCGCTGGTGCGCAGCCTATGGCAATGAAACAACCCGCGCTGTTGCCAATGTCCATGCCCGGACACCACCGCTCGACCTCCATTATCGCGCACCTCCTGATCCTCCCCGGCATGCGGGCGAGATGGCGCGCGCGCAGCGAAGCGCCGGAGGGGGGCAGTCTCCCGACATCTCGCACTCCACGACTTCCCCCCTCGCGGGCCTGCGGCCGGACCTCCCCCGCATGCGGGGGAGGATCAATCTGTTCGGCAACATTGCGCGCCTTGAACACGCGGGAAATGTTGAAGAACTCGACGGATTCGCCGAAGGCGCGTTCTGGGTACAGGATTTTGCGGCCAGTCTTCCGGCGCGTTTGTTTGGAGATGTCCATGGAAAGCGCGTAATCGATCTCTGCGCGGCACCCGGCGGCAAGACGGCGCAGCTCGCTGCGTCGGGGGCAGCTGTGACAGCGGTTGAGCGCGATGAGGCCAGGTTTGCGCGGCTTGAAGACAATCTCGACCGGCTGAAACTTGAAGCAAAGCTCATACTTGCGGATGCGCGGGATTTCGAGCCGGAGCGGCTTGCGGATTGCGTGCTGCTCGATGCGCCGTGCAGCGCCACGGGCACGATCCGCCGTCACCCCGAACTGGCCTGGCTCAAGAGCGCAGCCGATATTGCCGCCTGCAGCGATGCGGCGGCTGAACTCCTGGAGTCGGCTGCGGCGATGGCAGCTCCGGGCGGCGCCCTCGTTTTCGCGGTGTGCTCGCTCGAACCCGAGGAGGGACCGGAGCAGATCGCGCATTTTCTGCGCCGACACGACGAATTCCGCCGCCAACCCATATCGGGCGATGAAATATTCGGCCTCCACGAACTGATTACTTCCGACGGCGACCTGCGCACCCTGCCCTGCCATCTTGCAGAACGGGGCGGCATGGACGGATTTTATGCCGCGCGCCTCGCGCGGTCATGAAAGCCTTCCGAGTGCATAGGCCACGGCCAGGTAGATCTTCCCCGTATCCGCGCCAAGCATGGCAGACGTCAGCAATCCATTGCCGTCGCCTTCGCGCACGCGTGCGAGCAGCGCCTCGAATTCCGTCAGGTAATTATCAGCGGCGTCGCGAAAACCAGGATCGTCCCGATAACTCCGGCTGATCCGCTCCACGCTTTCCGCGTCGATGGAATCGGCGATACGACGCGCGAAAAGCGAGCGATCGCCCTGCAGATAAAGCCGCCATTCCTCTTCGCCCGGCGGCGCATCGGCGGAGATGGCGTGCAGATCGACGGCAAGATCGGCAAGCGCGGCCTGCAATGCACCCAGCGATGCCGCGGCGCCGGGTTGAAGCGATTTGTCCGCCAAGCCGGCGGCGCTGAGCAAGGTGCGCATTTCCCAGGACGGCTTCTCTTCGGGCTCTTTGCGCTTTTGCTTTTGCGGCTGCCGCTGGGTGAGCCGCCGTGCCATGGCGAGCAAACCTTCGCTTTCATTCTGGGAGGGCCCGGATTCGCCGGTTTCGACATTCGAATCGCGCGCGACCGTGCCGCGGCCCGAACGCGCATGAATGGTGGACAGGGTGCGCGCCGAGAGATCGAGGATCGCTTCGCTTTCCGTCCGCACCATCTCGCGCACGCGCTGCGCTTCCTGCTTCGCCACGCCCGGCAATGCAAGCAGGTGACGCTCGACCTCTTCGGCGGTCGCCGTGAGCGCGAGCTTCATTTCCTTGCTCTCGGCGCCGATCTGATTGGCCATTTTGAGCAGGCGCTCCGCTTCGGCCATTGCTTCGCCGACCAGCGCGCGTGCGCTGCTGCCGGTCTGGGTGATGGTTTCGGCCATCAGCGACTGCGCGCCGGTGCCTGATTCGCGCAACGCGTCGGTCAGCTTTGCGAGCATCATATGCGCTGTTTCGCTGACCGAGCGCAGATTGTCGGTCTCGCGCACGAAGCCGGCTGTTAGTTCCGTGTTTCGGCTTGCCGCATTGCTTGTAATCAGCGCGAGGCGGCGGTCCGCATCTTCCGCGATGGCGCCGAGTTGCTGCGCCTGGCTGGTCAGATCTGCAATGGTTTTCGCAAACGCAGCCTGCTGGGCGGCGATTGCGGTTTCGAAGCCCGCACTTTCTTCTTTCAGCTTCTGCAGCAAATCCTGCATCGCGCCGCGATGACGCTCGTGGCGTCCGAGGATGAATTCCGAGCGCGCGAGCGCCGCGTCCGAGACCGATTCGATGCGCTTCGCCTGACGGTCGAGCTCCACGGCGATCACATGCGGCGTTTCCGCCGCGGCTTCGGCAGCGGCACGAAATCCGGCAGCCTGCGCGTCGAGCGTCTGGCCCGCGTTCTTGAGCGTAGCTTCCGCCGCTTCGATCATGGACTTGAGCTGTGCCGCGCGACCCGCAACCGTCTCGCTCGCACTCGTCGCGGCATCGGCGAGCGTGCCCGTCACCCAGTCGACGCGCTCGCGGCCCTGGGCAAGCTTGGTCGCCGCCGTCTCGGCCCGCACATCGACCCGCGCGCCGGCTTCGTCGAGCGAGGCGATCTGGGTTTGCAGCACACCTTCGAGCGCCCGCAGCCGCGAGAGCGCTCCATCCATGCCGGCATTCAGCGCGTCGAGTTCGCGGCGCACCGCCCGGCTGACCCGCGCCGCCGCGCGCGCCGCCATCTCATCGGTGGCGAAGAGACGGTCGGTTGTTTCGTTCAGATTGTCGGCGGCGACCGAAAGTGCCTGGGCGCGCGTGAATGCCCACGCTGCGGCCATCACCAGCATTGGCGGCACGAAGAGCGCAAAGGCGACGATGACCATTTCCTGGATGTCGAGCCGGAAAACGCCTCCGGGACCGAAATAACCCCAGCCATAGGCAAAGCCGCCGCCGATCCAGAACGCGCTCATCAGCGTGGCGAAGATGATCGGCGGCCAGGGATTGGGCGCTTTGGCGCGCGGCCGTTCGGCCGGTGGCGCCGCCGCGCCGGGCTCGGCGGATTCGCGCGGAAACGGAATGGTTTGCGGCTGCTCGGAAAGGTTCACCTTCGACCCCTCAGACACGGGCGGCGGCATCTTAACGCCGCCTAGCCCACGGGGCGAGGAGCGCGGCGCGCGATTTCAGTGGGTGACCGGACTTCAATTCCGTTCGAGCCCTGTAGCAAGAGCCCGTGCATGCCGATGCGGTAAAATTTATAACCTTATCGGTTGACAAAGCGGATTGTTCCTGATACGTTCTTTTTCGCCGCTGAGGGACCTCGAGGAGGAACATTGATCCGGGAATTCCGCCTGTCCGCACGCGGCCGGGGCGTATCGTGTGATTCAGATGGAGCCTTTGTCGGCCCGGTGCCGCTCTTGGAGTTGTCCGCCGGAGGCCGGTGGGAACCGCGCGATCACAACCAGCTTTCGAAGCAGCTGAGCACCGGTTTTGGCGTTCCCGTCGATCTGTCGTCGAAGATGGGCGGGCTGAAAGAGATCGCCAAAGCACTCAATGAAGACGATCTGGCTCGGGCTCAGATCGCAACCGTGCTGCTCGGCATTCCCGATCCGCCGCTCGCGAAAACAGCCGTTCCGCATGACGAAACAATACGCCTCATCCGCGACCTTCATTGGAGCGGTTTGCTCAAACTGGATGAGGACTGCCTCGAATCGCCTTTATCCGCAACGATTTCAGCGAATCCGGAAGTCGGTGGGATCGAATCTTTTATTACGAAAGCGGGTTTCAATCCCGACCAACCGCGCAACGAATGCGGGGAGTGGACGTCATGCGGTGACGGTGCGAATGCTCAAACGTCCGATTCATCATCTTCTCCAGTCAAGCCCGTGGACAGCAAACACGAAAGCTCTTGGGAGAGCCTGGCACACGAAGCAGAAACCGCGGTCTCCGAAATCGGACAAGCCGAGATTTCCGAAAATCGGACAAATATTGCCGCGTCTGTGACAGTAGCCAACAGCATCGTAAATGACCTCCGAGCATACGCGAATTATCGCGCTCAGCCCTGGATCAATTCGGCCGGAATACCAGTGCAGGTGCCGCTTGTCAGCACCGGCGACCCGTCTACCGATCGAGCTGACCTCATAGCACACGAATTATTTGACCCGGCCGCTCCGTTGATGCGTCCGGGGACGAATGCCGATTGGATTGATGACCTGGTTGACTTTGGGTCTATCGCGACACTCCCCATTGGATCGGGTCTCGATGCGGCTGGAGTTGGCGCCCGGGCTGCCGCCGACGCCATCGAAATTGCAGCCGACACACCGTTCATCATTCTGCCCTCAGAATTGGCCGCCGGATTTGACACAAGGCTGCCAATCGGCAGGTATGTGATTCCAACCGACGCCGTTCCCGGAACAACGACCTACGGCAACCTCGTTGGAAAGCAAATTGGCGACCTCGTTCAGGCTCAGTTGCCGGACATTGATATGATCTTAAGGACATCACCCGGCGTGAAAGGTGTGGATATCGAAGTACCCTTTGACAAATCTTCCAGTGTTGGGTTTCAGTTTGCCGAGATCAAACCGCTAACGAACTACGGTTTCCGAAGTTTCAACAGACAAGTTGCGCGTTGGAAGCTGCCGGGACCTGTGGACGCGCTGACTTACGATTATCAGGGCAACATCTATTATGGATTCCCATGGTGACAAATATCCCAGCTTGGAAACTGTTCAAATCGTATTCCTTTGCCGAGGCAGCCGAGGCGTACAAGCGGCAGCTTCGCGACGCCCCGGACGATTGGGGCAATATCGAAGGCATGGGCCACGCACTTATGGCCGTCGGCGAGTTTGCCGAAGCAATACCCTATCTGGAAAGAGTCGACAAATATGCAAGCAGTCTGCATCCCGGCGCGATGGGCCGTCAGATCGAGCTTTCCATTTGTCACTGGCTGATAGGCGAGCACGAGGCCGCTTGTGACATCATCAAAGGGCTTGTGATCGCAGTGCGCGATGGAAAGGTGTATTATACCGATGCAGCGGGCGGTGTTGGACAGGGACTGATTCTTTGCTATATGGCAGTTACTTCAGGCGTGAGATCAGACATCGATCTGTCAATGAACTACCTGAAAAAGCTGGCGGGACGCGACCTCATAAAATCCTGGCCTGGACCGGCAGCGCTGTTTCTTCTGGGAGGGCTCACATTTGGGGATGCGGTGCGGGATGCGACCGGATCTGCCGATCTTGCCCAAGCCAAAGCAACTGCCGAGCAGGACCTCCTGAAGCGGCGCCATCTCGTCGATGTTCTTTTCGCGGCGGGCACGGAGCGGCGTATGGCCGGCGATGAGGCCGGGTGCAAAACACTGATGAGCGAATGCGCGGGGCTTAGTCATCCGCAGGTTGAATATGTCTGGTATCTCGCAAAAGGCGAAGCGTCACCTGCATAGGGACGCCATCACGGCGCCAGCTTGATTGGGACTTGTTCCTCGATCGAGATCCGGGCGCTCTCGTGGAACGCATTCCAGATCCATCTCAGCACGTCGTCATCCGATAATCTCTCGTCGTCGGTGGCTGGCGCATTGAACCAGCTTGTGTAATCCGTGCGCATATCCGCATAGCCGCGCGGAAGCGCCGCGATATCGATCGCCGACATTGCCTTTATTCTCTCCAGTTCCTCCAGCAGGCGGATGCTGCTCCCGACAGCCATATGGTTCCGGACAATCGGCGCTTCGAAATCCAGGGGTAACCAATACTGCTCGATCCACCAAGGCAGATTGCGAAAACTCGTCTTATCCATGGCGTCCTGCGGCTGGAGTCCTTCAATACTGGCGGCGTAGTCGATGAAACAGCCAATTGACGCAAGATTGAAGAGCGAAATGAGCAGATAGTCGTCGGTCTCGCCGCAATACCTCTCGGGCACCTCCACGCCGCGCACTTTGCAGATTTCGGCCACGTATTCCCATTCGTCGGGGAACAGTGGTTGAATGATCAGATCGGAAGACATTTTGCAGGCTCCCCGTTGGTTTTCGATTCCGACGTCCATCGAAGCGAAATATCGGTATTCGCGCAAGCGGTTGGGACTTCAGGCAGTGTCGCATGGTGTCAGAACTGCATTTCCTGCTGCATTTCGACCCAACCCGCCGAAAGCAAAATTGCGAGGTGAGATGTCATGGAGTTGTCCCAACCCAGCCGGACGGCGCAGGGGGCGGCGGTGCACCGGGCCGCGCATCAGCTGCTGGACCGGCCGATCGTGTTCGAAGACCCGCTGGCGCTCGCCATCATCGGGAAAGACGCCGAAAGCGAAGTTCGGGCCGGAACCGGCTGGCACGGGTTTGCGGCGCCGGGACTGCGCGCCTTCATCGTGGCGCGGGCACGATATACGGAAGATGCGCTTGCGGAAGCCGCGACGCGCGGCATCACGCAATATGTTCTCCTCGGGGCGGGCCTCGACACTTATGCCTATCGCACAAACAGGAACCGACTGCGCGTTTTCGAAGTGGATCATCCGGCCACCCAGGCCTGGAAGCGCGAGCGTTTGACGGAAGCGGGAATCATCATTCCCCCGAACGTCACCTTCGCGCCGGTCGATTTCGAACGCGAGTCGCTTGAAACGGGACTGGCGCGGGCGGGATTCGATTTTGCCGCACCCGCCTTTGTGGCCTGGCTCGGCGTGACGCCCTATCTCGCGCGCGAGACCGTCATCGCGACGCTAGGCTTTCTTGTGCGATCGCTCGCGCGCGGCAGCGAAATCGTCTTCGATTATGCAGAGCCGGTCGACCGGCGCGATCCCGTCGCGCGGGCGCGCTTCGAGGCGCTTGCCGCGCGCGTCGCCAATGCCGGCGAACCTTTCCGTTGTCTGTTCAATGGCGCGGAATTGAACGACGTGCTGCGAGCGCTTGGCTTCGTCCAACTGCGTGACCTCGACGCGCCGGCGCTCAATGCAATTTATTACGCCGCGCGCAGCGATGGCCTGCGCATTGGCGGCCACGGCCACCTGATCCATGCGCGCTGGTGATCATTGCCTGCCAACCGGATTCAATCAGTCGCACATTTATTTCAGGCCCAGCGCCGGCTGCGGCCGCACAAACTGACGCCATACATATACGAGGTACAGGACGGCAAGCGCGTCGATGAAGAAGCCGACCATGGCCATGAAGCGGAATATCAGATTGACCATCTGAAAGTCGCCCAGTTCATTAAGAAAATGTCGCGTGCCGCGATCTGCGATCTGCGTGCAGGCGGTAGCGAGAAAGTCATGGCCACAGTTCCAGGTCAGAAACCAGGTCGTGTAGGTGAGCAATGTATCGAGCACGAGAAGTGGCCCGACCACATGCACAAACGCCGAAGCGGCCGGGCGTTGCCAGCCGGTGAGCGTGCCCGATTGGAGCGCCGCCAGTGCTACGGCGAAGGCGACCATCGTCAGCCCGATGAACCCAAGTGACAACCCAAGGCGATCCACCTTCCTGGGCGTGGCGGCATTGCGGCTTTCGAGTATTTCCATTCCGAGTTCGTACTGCGCAGCCGCATCACCCTGGTCTGCCGCGGCGCGCAAGGAATCGATCCCGCCATAGGACTTGGCTGCCGCAGTGCCGATCGAGGCTGCGAACAGAACCGCAAGGACCAGTCCCAATATTCGGGCAAATCTCGTTGGTTCTCTCGCCATGCGGTGGACCGGCGCGTACCCCCTCGAGACCCAAGCAAAAGTCAAAAACTTTAATATGATGCTGAGCGCCGCGAAGCTGTCGGCGGGCGGGGGCCTATGAGTTTATCGGGAGGAAGACGAATTAGTCGTCTGTGAAGAATTCCCAAGCCGTTGATTTTGAATCAGAAACGGCGGGAATGAAGCAATCGCAATTGCCGGAAAACGGATTTGCGGGGCGG
>Ga0335074_10002426_pt1 | contig 25371 bp, 20 predicted proteins | sample Lox_Sample_23_FD_206715 | JGI IMG/M metagenome (GOLD analysis project Ga0335074, IMG submission 206715) | Soil microbial communities from Loxahatchee National Wildlife Refuge, Florida, United States - Lox_Sample_2.3 | ecosystem: Environmental > Terrestrial > Soil > Wetlands | place: USA... | reverse complement strand
GCCGGCCTGGCCTGGCGCGGTCATCCTGGACAGCCGGGGCACCAGGGACAGCGCGACTGGTGTGGCGCCGACGGCGATCGGCAGGAAGTAAAAGTTCGTCGCCAGCTGGAACGCCACGACGCCCCCGGCCACCCTGTCGGAGAAGACAAGCAGCGCCGCCAGCTGCACCGCCGCCAGCCCGGCCTGCACCACCGCGGGCAGCGCTCGCCGGATGGTCGCGCGCACCTGCGGATCGCGCCACCCCGCGTTCGGCAAGAGGACGACTCCCACCCGGCGCGCTCCCCACCACTGCACGCTCGCGTGCAGCAGGACCGCCCCCGTGGTGCCCAGTCCGAGCAGCAGCATCAACGAGGTCGGGACGTGCGGGTTCGCGGCGTCCTGCGAGTACAGGACCACCACGATGCCGAGGACGAGGATGGTGCCCAGATTCTCCAGAGCCGGGGCCGCGGCCGCCAGCGCGAAACGCCGGTGCGCATTCATCACCGCCGTCGCGGTGCCGACTATGGCGTAGAGAGGTACCTGGGGCAGCAGGAGCAGCACGAGAATGGCGCCGGTGTGCGCCTGGGCCTGGCCGGCCGCCGCATTCGAGGAACCGACCGAGCCGATCCTGAGCAGCCACGGGGTGAGGAGCGCCACGACCGGGACGATTGCCGTCATCCCGAGGAGCGCTACCCCGAGCAGGCCGCCCGCGGTGCGGGCGACCGCGCGCCTGTCCCCTGAATCGATGTGCTGTACGAGGGCCGGAACCAGGAGCGAAGAGAACAGCGACCCCGCGAGCAGCCCGTAGAAGATCAGGTTGGGCAGGGAATTAGTGAACTGATAGGTGTTGGCGAAGTACGTGACACCCAGCACCGCGGCGATCGTGATACCGCGCAAGACGCCTGTGAAGCGGCTGATCACGGTCCATAGCGCCACAGACATTGAATCGCCGACCGCACCTTCCGGTGTGGCCAGTTCAGACTTGGTGTCAATCGCCTCCGAGATCTCGGCCGCGGTCATCGAGCGCCTTCCCGGAAGACAGCAGCAATCAGCGGCAGCGAATGCGTAATCACTAATCCTCTTTACCGTCTATTGCGCAGTCACCGCGGCCCCGCGGCTCGCCCCGTTCGTCATCTCCTTCGAGCATTACCTGTCGAGCCTCACCTACTCGGGCGGCGACCGGCACCCCCTCGAGAGGGAGCCGGCCTACGCCACTTTGGGATGGTTATGCGCTTGACACGCGCTATATCAGCTGGTCAGAGACGGTTTGGTCAGGGACAGTTCATCACCTGGCAGACGTTCTTCACGACCACCCCGGCGGGCGCGCCGCCCGGCTGCCCCGCGGCGGCCAGCCAGCTGAGGAACTGGCCGAAAATCGTGTCCTGGACCGAACCGTACTTGGACATGCAGTCGCTGAAATCGGAGTTGCCCGCGTCGCAGACGTCGTGGATGGTGATTGGCAGCCAGCCGCCCCCGTGCGCCGACGCGGCGTTCACGAAGCTCTGCATGTCGGCGAGGTTCTCATCGGCAGCGCCGTCCACTGCGATCGTGCGCAGCGCGTAGGCGTTCCCCGGCGGGATCGTCTCCACGTACGGCGCTGTCGGCGTGGTATTCGAATTGGAGATGCCCCCGCCGCTTCGTGCGTTATTAAACCCGCACTGCTGGACGATGCCCTCCACCGTCGCGTTGTAGTTCCCGTTCGGATATGCGAAGGACTCCGGGTCGGTGATGCCGTGGCTGATCAGGTCCTGTCGTGAACCGCAGACTTCCTGGGTGACCTGGGCCGTCGTCAGCTGGGTGAGATCATCTGGATGGTCAATCGTGTGCGACCCGATGTCATTGCCTTCTGCCTGCAGCGTATCCAGCTGGCTCCAGGACATGCAGCACGTATAGCCGTTATCCGAGTCCGACGTAATGACGTAATACGTCCCGGTGAAGTTATGCGCCTGCATGAGCGGCACCGCATACAGATACTGATCCTCATACTGGTCGTCGAAGGTGAGCGTGACGACCGTCTCCACGTTGACCTGCTGCGTATTCACCTGCTCGGCGTTGCCCGCCAGGTCGGTGGAGAAGAAGTTCACAGTGGTCGGCCCGTGGACGGTGAACGGCCCGGTATACACGGTGCTAGACGTGGTAGGCGTGGATCCGTCGGTCGTGTAGTACGTCTTGGCGACCCCCCAGCCGCCCGGGTTGTCCGTCGCGCTGAGAGCCACCGTCACCGGCTTGAAGTACGGCTGGCTCTGGCAGGATCCTCCATTGCAGGAGATCGTCGTCGTCGGCGGTGTGGTATCAGCCGGCTCTTGGATCGTGATCGTCTGAGAATGCGCCGCTTCCTCGTTGCCTGTGTAGTCCCAGGAGCGCCACTCGACGGTGGTGGTGGCGGTCAGCGGGAACTGCCCTGTGTAGGCGGGGCTGGACTGCGTGGGCGTGGTGCCGTCGAGCGTGTAACGCGTAACAGCCACCCCGGAGCCAAGGTCGGCCGCTGCGAGCGAAACGTTGACCGTCCCGCCGTAGGTGGATGACTGGCACGGCGCCCCGTTGCAGGCGATCGTGGTGGTGGGCGCGGTGGTGTCCGCCCCGATGGCGGTCGCCGCCATCGTCTGGAACACCGTTCCGGCGGGCGCGCCGCCCGATTGCCCGGCATTTTGCACCCAGGAGATGAACGTCTGCAGGTCGCCGAGATCGACCCACCCCGCGCCAGCGGTGCAACTGCTGTAATTCGAGGGGTCCAGAGATGCCGAGCAGACACGCTGGATCACGATGGGCATCCAGCCGCCGCCATGGGCGGCCGCGCCGGTCACCAGGGACTCCAGGTTGGCCAGCGTGACCTGACCGGCTGGTGCGTACGCACGAAGCGCGAGCCAGCTTCTCGGGGGCAGCGTCTCCGCGTATGTGGATCCGGTGGGTGACAGGCTGCCTGCCGTCCGGGCGTTCCCGTAGCCGCAGCCCTGCACCTCTGCCTGAATCGCGGAGTTGGAGGCGCCGGAGGGATAGGCGAACGCGATCGGCGTTATGCCGTGCGAGGCGATGTTCTGCCGGTCGTTGCAGATCTCGCTGACCTGCTGCTGAGCGGTGAGGGTCGTCAGGTTGGTGCCGTCTACGGTCTTGCCGCCGATGTCGTCGCCAGCGGCGGCCAGCGAGCTCACCTGGGACCACGACAACTTGTTGGTTGTGCCGATGGTGCCGCTATTGATGTAGAACGTCGCATTCACGCCGGCTGGCTGTAGGGCATCCTGGAAGCCGAGATAGTACTGGTTGGAAGCGTTGTTATCGAAATTGAGTGAGACCACCATTGACGTTGCCGCCGATGTCGCCTGGGCGACTAGCGGAATCCAGGCCACGGCAAGTGCGGCGCACAATACAGCGCGCGCCCAGCTACGCGGTCGCCGATACCATCTTCGTACTCGCATGCGGCCATACCAGCCGCCCCGCCCCTGGCCCACTCCCCGACCCCTCCCCACGAGGCTCGAGCATGTGCCAGACCCACACGCATCGAGAAAGATTTTCTGAAGATTATCTGTGACAAGCGCCGCATTACGACTACGCGCTGTCGAGCAAACGTCAGCTCCCATCGTGGGCCCGCCAAATACCGTGCGCACATCCCCATTCGGCGTAGCCGAGATCCTCTATCGGCGCCGGCCTGCTTCATCTGACGTAACAATCCTCGTCAAAGTGCGGGTTGGCTCGTCACCGCCGCATAGGTTCGAGTGGACTACGTGCACGCCGTCTGGCACCACCGAGACACGTCCTCACTCGAGGGCGGCAACGGCACGAGCCAGTTCACGAGACGCGGCATCCTTCTGACGATCATCGTTGTCGTCGCCGGAGTGGCGGCCGAGCTCATCGACTACGGGTTTTTCGGGCTGCGGATCCGGGCGCTTGATCCTCGATCCGATGGCGGCGTATTCGGAGCTGTCGGGGACATCGCTCTCGCGGCCGCAGCGGTCGCGGCATGGATGCTGGCGGCGCGCGTGCGTTCAGCGCGCTGGCTCGCCGCCGTCCTAGCCGGGCTGCTGACCTTCCTGGCGGCAGACCAGATCACGGACCTGCACGACCACATCTCACACTGGCTTGCGTTCTATCTGCCCGTGCTGGCCGCAACGTTCGCGGGCCTGGTGGCGGTGGCCCGCGGCCGTTCCGGACGCCGTCGGGTTCCTGGCCGTCGCCGCATGGGCCGCCTTGACACAGACCAGCTGATCGGCACCGGCCTCCTGTTGCTGGCCTTCTCCTTCCTGGCGCACGTGTCGGGGGAACGTTTTCTGCTGGAGATCAGGGCGGCTAATCCCACCGGGTGGGCATACCAGATCAAGGCGGTGGTGAAGCACGGGACGGAGGTCGCCGGCTGGCTTCTGATCGCCCTGGGGCTGCTAAGGCTTGCCCGCACGCGTCAGCCAGACGCGGTTCAGACTCAAGGACGGCTTTCGTGAGACGAGGGGAGCAGGAGTAATGCGGCTCGGATACACGGTGCGGGCCTCAACCACGATGCTGCGTCACCCTGATGACGGAATCGAGCGCGTTCGCGGCCGTATCGACAGACGCAGGGACCAACGTGAGCTGATGGCTCTCGGGCGTCCGCAAAGCGAGCACTATGCGGCCGTCACGGAGTGGGCGCCCGCCATGCACAAGGCAATCGGCGTGCCGTGGCCGTGCCAGGAACCGGAGCAGTTCACCGCGGTGTGGGAAGCCGTGATTTCCGACCTGGCAGCGGCGGGCCTGCGGATGGGCCTGGCCTCCTACGGCGGGTGGAACGACGGTGACCGGGCGCAAGCTGAGGCAGTCTGGTGTCTGGTGGCGCACTTGCGTCCGGAGAAGGTCGTCGAAACAGGAGTGGCACACGGGCTCACCAGCCGGGTGATCCTTGAAGGCCTCCATCGCAACGGGACCGGTCACCTGTGGAGCATCGACCTCCCGTCCGTAGACCCGGCGCTGCACCACGAGATCGGCGCAGCCGTCCCAGCGGACCTGCGATCCCGCTGGACATACGTGCCGGGGACGAGCAGGCGGCGGCTGCCAGCGGTGGTCCGCAGCCTGCACCGGGTAGACCTCTTCGTTCATGACAGCCTGCACACCGCGCGCAACACATGCTTCGAGCTCGACACCGTGTGGCCGGCCGTGCCGCCAGGCGGGGCGGCGGTGGTCGACGATATCGATCACAGCCTCGGGTTCAGCCGCTTCGCCGAACGGAGGGCGCCGGGGGCGTCCATCGCGGCCAGGCACGTGACCGGAAGCGGCCTGTGGGGCATCGCCGTGAAGGCCGGGACGCCGGGCAGCTCGTCTCCGGCCGCGTCAGCCTGCCAGCCGCCGGGCGGCGTGGGGCTGATGCGGGAACGCAGGCATGAGCGGATCGAAGACGGCGTGGTCAGCGAGATCGCCTACCTGATCAGGACGCTAGCCGCCGATAAGAGCCGCCTGCTGCAAATTCAGCCGGGCGCGGGGCGGCAGACCCTGCTATTCCGTGACCAGCTCGCTGCTCCTCGCCGCCCCGTCGTCTACGACGGCGACGACCGGCGCGACCCGGCCGTGCGCCCCGAGACAGACTTCCGCCAGGTTGATGTCGAGTCAGCGTTCCCCGCTGCCGATGGCGACTTTGACCTGGTTATCTGGAATCGTGACCTGGTGACGGTCAAGAACCTTGGCGCCGCCTTGCGGGAGGCGCGGCGGGTGCTGGAACCAGGGGGCGTCCTCGTGGTGGCCGTTCCTAACCTTGCCGCCCTGCACAACCGCTTGCTGCTGCTGACAGGCCGCCAGCCGACCACACTGCATATCGGCAACGGTGATCACGTCCGCGGCTTCGCCGCCCATTCGATGACCGAGTTCCTCACCCGTGACCTCGATTTCCGGCTACTTCGGGTCACCGGGGTCGGCCTGGCGCCGGTGAGCGCGGCTGTCCTGCCCGGCCCGCTGCGAGGCATCAGCCACACCGTTGTGTGGGCCCTGCGTAAGCCAGCCGACCGCGGGGCCGTCGATCAGGTGTCCGCATAACAAACCTGTCCCGCATCTGCCGCAGGTCCGTCAATGATCCAGCCGTCGCCGTTACCGCGAATGGTGGAAGCCGCACGGCCGCGCCACCAGGCCGCGACCTCTCGCGGCAGCGCGTGCCAGGCCGTGCTGTCACCGGCGAACGCGGTGAGCAGCTTCTGGTACCCGTCAGCCAGCCGCTCGTCGCCGGCGTAATCGGGGTGCGTGAGTACCAGCACCATGCCGCCGCGCTCACGAATGTGCTCCGCCTTGCGGAGCCAGAGCTCGGCGTCCTCGTGTTGCAGGATGGTGAACAGCGTGTGATCCTGCGGGAGCGTGATCGGGAGTTCCACCGTACGGCGGTTGAAATAGGGCAGGAAGGTGCAGCAGCCGCCTGGCTGCGGCTCGTACGGGTCGGTGTCCGCGTAGGACGAGTCATAGTCAAATCCGAGCCGGTACATCAGGTCCCAGTCCCGGTGAGTGGCCGGCGAACGGAACCCGACAGCGTCCCACCGGCCGGCGTGCTCCCACATGGCCGGCAGCCGCTCGTCAAGGAATCGCCCGGTAAGATCCCGGCCATCGTGCACGAGCCCGTGCACCCCGATTTCACAGCCGTCGTCCTGCAGCGAGCGGACCGTCTCGTCGTCAACCGGGTAGCGGTCGCCGACGAAGTTCCACGACGACCGGAATCCGCGTTCGCGCTCCGGCGTGCGCAGCAGGCTCATGTCGCGGTAGCCCACGGCGGTCTCCACGTCGTGGGTAAGTACCAGCGCCCACGACCGGCCGGCCGGCCACAGGCCGAGGAACGGCACCGGCGCGCCCGCCAGATCGGCGATTATCGCGAACAGCCAGCCGTAAAAGTCGTGCAGGCTGTCCTCGATCGGCCATTGCGGGAAGGTCGTGGAGGCTTGCACGCGGGTGAACAGGCGACGCAGCTTGAGCTGAACCGGCCGGGGTATCGCCGGCCGCGCGAGGTAATAGGCGCGCAGCGCGGCGCCCCGGCAGGAAGCGGCGACGGCGGAACGCCCGATGTCCCGGTATCCCTCGGACCAGAAGAGCCGCATCACCTCGGCGGGATCGAATGGCAGGAACACGTTGCCATCCGTATCCCGCCAGATGGCGGCCACCCGGTGACCGTCCTTGTCCTGAATGGGTTCGGCCGGGTGCCAGCCGCGCTCCGGCTGCGGGAGCATGGCCTGGACGGCGGCGTCCGGTGTCACATGCCCGAAAAGGGTGAAGTTGTCCAGTTGATAGCAGCCCAGCTGGCCGGTCACACTCCGGGCCGCCGGCCTGGCGTCGGCGCTGACCCACATGAGGGAGCGTGCGGGACGCCCTTGACGTGCTAGCGCGGTCAGCGTGCAGACGAAGGCCGTCGCACCCGCATGGCTGGTGGCCCGCTGTGACGGCCGCACCTTGTAGGGGGTGCGGAAGTAGTCAAAGAACGCGAATGGGTGAGAGGCTTCGAACACGGGGCCTCCTCAGCTTTCTGCCAAGTTCAGAGGCCTCGTTTGACTGCGAGATAGGGCAGCAGCGCGATCTCGTAAAGGCCCGGTAGCGGGTCACTGACGGAGAACACTGCCTCGGTGCGCACGCCGCGGAAGGAGCGCAGGTACTCGCCTGGGTGCAAGCTGCCTGACCGGATGTCTCGCAGCGCGTTAGGCACGTCCGTGCTGAGCCGGACCCAGCGGACACCGGCCCGGGCGTGTGCCTCGGCCACGGGCGCGCCGACCTGATCCAGGAACAGCAGATAAGGGAAATCCACTCCGGCGGGGCCGCCCACCGAGTGGTAACCCCATGTCCTGGCGTTGACGTCCAGGAGCTTGCAGATGCCGTCACGGGGATCGCGCTTGTACTCGAGCTCAACCAAGCCGTAGTAGTCGATGGTGCTCAGGAAACGGCAGGAAGGTTCCGCGAGTTCCGGCAGCGAGATCGTCTCGACGTACGTGCTCGCACGACCGAAGTCGGAGGGATGCTGACGGCGCCGTCGCACCGTCATGCTCGCGACGGAACGGCCCTCCCGGAAAAAGGCACAGTAGGCGTACTGCTGCTCGCCGCCTCCGGGGATCATCTCCTGGACGATGATCTCGCTGGCCGGCACGATCTCCGTGGCGCGGCGGAAGGCGGCAAGCAGCTCGGCGGCGGTGTCAGCCCGCCACGCCTTGGCGCGCGTGGCGTAGAAGAAGTGCTCTTTTATCGCGGGTTTCAGCACGACAGGATCATCGACCTCGATCGCGGCCAGGTCCTGCTCCGAGCGCGGGAACCACGTTCTTGGCACCGGGATAGACAGGCGCTCGGCCAGGCCGTATACCTCCCGCTTGTCCCAGGCGTGCCGGATCGAGGTCAGCTCGGGCGTGGGCACCCGGAATTCCTTCCGCAGCACATCCCGGTTCGCCGCGATGCCGGCGACGCTCTCCTCCCTGGTTGGATACAGCACCCACCCCGGGCCTGGCAGCCTGCCGCGGGCCAGTGCCAGCGCGTCCAGGAGCGCCTGTTCGGTGCGCAGGTCCGGGACGCGGAGGGTGCCCCCGACGAATCGCGACGCGCGCGCGATGGAGATCTCGTCATCGATGACGCACACGGGGACACCGCGCCGGCCGAGACTGCGCGCGATGCCCAGGCCCTGGTAGTCACCGCCGATCACGACCGCGCCCACGTCTCCGGCAGTCCGCTGGCCTTTCCGCCGGATGCTCCGCGATGCGCTGGAGATCACGGCGCCTCTCCTGCCCCGGCTGGCATGGCCGCCGGCTCGGCCGCCTCGGCGAGCTGGGATGGGCCGGCGATGGTCCGCACCAGCGCACGGCCGGTGTACCAGCCACCTGACACGAAACGCATGATCGGCCCGAAGCTCCACGCGGCCGGCGCGCCGAGGAAATGCAGGCCCGGCGCGGACGACTCCATCCCGGGGCCGAGCAGCGGGTACCCGCCGGCTCGCCTGATCCGTTCGGTCAGCGCGGCGGTCAGGAACGGGTAACGCGCGATGTCCACCCGGTAGCCGGTGCCAAAGAGCAGGTGGTCGACGGTTTGGGTGTCACCGTCGGCGAAAGTGACACGCAGCTGGCTGCCCTGTTCGGTCGCGGAAGCCACGCTGCGGCCCAGCCTGACCGGCACCTCTGTCAGCCGTGGCGGCAGCCAGGCGGCCCCGGCCGGGCGGATGGCCCGGTAGCTCAGCCGGCCCTGCGCCTGTCGCGGCAGCCTCCGGAACAGGTCGGGCACCGCCACCAGCCGGGACAGTCCCATCGGGCCTACGTCGGTGGGGGCGTACACCAGACGGGCATACCGGCCGAGCATCCGCTGGTATTTGCCGCCGTGCAGCCAGTTCACATGATCCTGCCTGACAGCCACTTCGGCGTGCGCGCCGTTCTCGTGCAGCAGCGCGGCGCACTCCAAAGCGCTCTGCCCGCCGCCAACGACCAGCACTCGCGCCCCGCGGAAGCCTCGGAAATCCTGGTGGTCGGCAGTGTGCGAAGCCAGCTCGGACGGCAATCCGTCCGCCAGCGCGGGCCGGTTGGCGAACAGTTCGATGCCCGCCGCGACCACTACCCGGCGGGCGCTGATCACGGTGCCGTCATCGAGGGCGAGCCGGTATCCGCCATGGGCTGCTTCCAGTGCCTCCACCCGGCGGCGGTCCACATCGGGTGCGACTTGCTGCTGCACCCACATGCCGTAGTCGATGAAACGATCCAGCGGTACTGGCCGGTCAACGCGAGTGCCGGTGGCGGCGCAGAACGAGTCAAGGGACAACTTGCCCTCGTACTCGGCAATGCAGGTGGCCGTCCAGTTGGAGCGCAGCGCCATGCCGGCTGGCATTTTCTGCCAGAAGGACATCGGCTGGCCGATAATGTGAGCATCCACTCCGGCCCGGCGCAGGTGTGTGGCGGCGGCGAGCCCGTACGGCCCGGCACCGATGATCGCGACGCTGACGTCAGTCATGATTCGCCGACTCCTCCCGCCGCGCCGGCCGAGGGGAAAGCCGGTCCGCGGTGGACAGCCCGCGCTCCTGCCATTCCCGGGCGCGGCGGCTGTTAGATTCCCTCATGACGTCGATGAACGGGGAAGGCCGGACCTGCTCGAGCAGTTCAAGGTTCGGCATGACGCAGTGCCCGCCTATGTAGCCGGGCTGGAAGGCGACGGGCGGGAGGAAGTCGATCTCCGCGAAGAAATCGCTCACCTCCCAGTAATCAGCGCCGGCGAAGTCGGCGAAACGGTCCATCTCCTGCGCCCAGGCGACCAGCACCCCGAAATAGGTGGTCTCCAAGAGCTTCGCGAGTTCGAGCGCCTCGGGGGTCGACACACGCTGCGTGGTCATTCCAGCGGCGGCGAAGTGATTCTCCGCCAGCGCGGCGGCATCCGTCGATGTGCTCGCGACGAACTTCCGGTAGCGCCGCATCTCGTCCCTCATCCGCGCGTGCTTTCCGCGCACCGGGCTGTACACAGCCGGGACGCCCGCCTTCTCCTGAATTTGCCTCGTCGTCCCGGGAACCACGGTGCTGTTGACGACGACGATTTCAGGCTCGTAGAGCGACACGTAGCGGGCTGCAGCGGAGACGTAATCGGAGGTGTACGGGAAGCACAGATGAAGGACCTGGACACCGTCGAAGGGACGGTCCTCGATGTCCCGTCCAGCCGTCTGATGCGCCTCGCTCAAGATCTCCAGCAACGGGGCACCGACCTCGCCGAGACCGATAACCAGCACTGGTGCTTCAGTGGGCGTTGAACCGGGATTAGTTCTCGGACCAGGCATGCTTCGTTATCTCCTTGTCGAGGGGTTTTCCGGGGTCAGTCAGTGCTTCGACGGTTCCCACAAGCGCCATTTTCTGCGTCGGCCAGCCGAGTTCGTCCAGCTTCGCCTGGCTCTTGGCCACCCGCTTCCCGGCCGCGGCGGGATCGGTCAGGTGGGCCCGGATCGCCCGCGCGAGGTCCTCGGCATTCTCCGGCTCGAAGAACAGCAGGTCGTCGTCGGAGAAGTAATGCCGCATCGTGTCGATGCCCGAGCAGATCACGGGCACTCCGAGAGCGACGTACTCGGCGACCTTCATCGAGAACACGAGCGAGCCGAAGACGCCGCCGCGCTGCGGCGAGATGCCCGCGGTCGCGTCGCTCAGCAAGGCTGGAATCTCCTCGTTGGGGACGAGCCCGCGGAACTCAACGCGGTCCGCGACCCCTAGATCCCCGGCCAGCCGTGCTACGGACTCCAGGTCGGGACCTTCGCCGACTACCCGGAACCGCAGCAAGGGAAATTCGTCAGCCAGCAGGGAAACTGCCCGTACGGCCAGATCGACACCGTTGCGGTGAGCGACGCTGCCGGCGTACACGATCCACTGGAAGCCGCTTTCGTCACGGGACGCCTCCAGCGGGACGAAATGCCGGAGGTCGGGAATGTTCATCACCACTGAGACAGGTCGTGGTGATGTCGCGCTCAGCCGGCGTCGCATCGATTCGTTGACGGTGATCAGGGTGTCAGAAAATGAGATGCTGACCCGCTCCTCGGCATCCGCCAGGCGCTTGGCCCACGGCGGCAGGTCACGTCCGCGAATATCCGCCATCAGCTCGGCCGCGGGATCATGGACGTCGAGGACGACCTTGGCTCTGCCGATCTTGGGGAGCAAGCCGGCGAACACCAGGAAGTTGGGCATGTTGTGCACGTAGACGACGCGATACCTGCGCCTGGCGTGGAACAGGGTCACCTGAACGAGGGCCCAGCAGAAGAAGGCGCCGTACTCATAGACATAGCGGGATAGGCCGGCCCTCCTCCGTCGCATCGGAAGAAGGCGGACGCGAATTGGCCCGCGGTCGCTACTCCCTTTCACCCCGTCTTGCTCGATGGCGAAGACATCGACTTCGTGGCCGCTTTCAGCCAGTGCCTCGGCAGCCCGTGTGACGCGGGGGTCAAGGGGATACAAGGTGCATGCGATCATGGCGATCCGCACGTCATTCTCCTGCTTCAGCCGACGGGGGTTGCGGCGAGTGCGGAGCCACGTGCGGTGGGCTCGGCGTATTGTCCCGTTACCTCGCTGAGGGCCACTGGCCGCTGTTCGCGCAGCGAGATCTGGGCGCATTCCAGGACCTGGACGACGGCCAGCCCGCAGTTTCCGTCCACGCTGGGCTGCGTGCCGTTGATGATGCAGTCGACGAAGTGCTGGTCTTCCACCGCCAGTGGCTCGGCGAAGGGGACGAACGGCGTCACCACGTCGCCCAGGTGATAAGCCACCCCGGACAGCGGAGCGGCGTTCTCATCAGGGGGAATCGCCGATTTGTCGTAGATGCGGATCCGTTCCCCGTCCGCCATGTCGTCATACACGACCATCTTCTTGGAGCCCACCGCCGTCACCCGGCGTACCTTGCGCGGATCCAGCCAGCTGACGTGGATGTTCGACCGCACGCCCAGGTCGGCGTAATCGAGCCGCAGGTAGGCCACGTCTTCGTGGTCGGGGTGAACGTGGCGCGACCCCCACACCGTGACGGCTGACGGCTGCGCGCCGAGCACGAAGTTCGAGATCGAGATGTCATGCGGGGCCAGGTCGAAAATCACGTTCACGTCGCTCTGGTAGAGCCCCAGGTTCAGCCGCGCGCAGTCGAGGTAGAAAAACCGCCCCAAGTGCCCGCTGCGCACCAGGTCACGCAGCTTATGGACGGCCGCGTTGTGCTCGAAGGTATGCCCCGGCATCAGCACCACCCCGGCGGCCGCCGCGGCATCGATGAGCATCCGCGCCTCGGCCGTGGTCGTCGCCATCGGCTTTTCGATGAGCACGTGCTTGCCCGCCGCGATCGCCCTCAGCGCAAGCGGCGCATGAGTCGCCGGCGGCGTGGCGATGACCAACGCGTCAACAGACGGCAGCGCCTCCTCCAGGGAGGCATACGCCGTGATCCCGTGCTCAGACTCCCGGGCCCCGTCACCGATCGCCGCGAACCGCTGGTCCACGCCGATAACAGCACCCACCCCGGTCGTGGTACGAAGCACCCGCACATGCCGCGAGCCCCAGTACCCAACCCCCACAACGCCGACCCGGACATCACCAGCTAGCGTCCGCACATTTCCCCCCAAGCTGCCGCACTACGCGGCCTCTAGCCCCTTTTTTGAACACCCATGCTCCCGGCAGCCTCACCCATCACCAGCACGAACGGCACCCCCACTCGAACGGCCACATCTACGCCAGATTCGGTAGGACCGGCTCACAATCAGCTCGCACCTCCGCGAAAGAGGGCAGGCACCGTGCGGGCCAGGATGGTGAGGTCAAGGGCCACGCTGCGGCGCCGGGCGTACTCGACGTCGAGCTCGAGGGCCGTCCGCATGGACAGCCGACTGCGGCCGCTGACCTGCCACAGGCCCGTGATGCCCGGTTTGACGGTAAAACGGGCCTGGTAGATTTCGCCGAACAGCCGCGCTTCCCACGAGAGCACAGGACGCGGCCCCACCAGGGACATCTCGCCGCGCAGCACGTTGATCAACTGCGGCAGCTCATCCAGGCTGGTCCGGCGCAGCCACGCACCCAGTGCCGTGATACGCGGATCGCCGACGAGCTTGAACAGGGCGCCGTCCCGTGTCGGGGCTTCCTCTTCCGCTGAGAGCATGTTCGTGACGTACGCACGATGCGCTTTGTCGTCATTGTCCACGTACATGGTGCGCAGCTTCAGCATCATGAAAGGCCTCATGTCACGGCCGACCCGTTCCTGGCGGAAAAGCGCCGGGCCTGCGGACGTCGACCGAACCAGGTACCACAAGAGCAGCAGCACGGGGCTGACGACGACGAGCAGCGCCGAGGAGAGCGCGATGTCCAGTACTCTCTTCGCCGCGTCCTGCCCCAGGCGCGGCGCGGTGATTCCCTTCCCTGTCGCGAGGTCGGTCACGGCGAGGTTCCGTTCGCCGCGCCGCCTTCGGCCAGCTGGTATGGGCTCGCCGACACCGTATCCAGGACCACCCGCCCCTCGATATCGGGGAGTTCCGCGACCGCGCGGCGCGGCACCGCCGGATTGCCGAAAGCCACTACGTCCGCCGGGATGTCGCGCGTGACAACGGATCCGGCCCCGATCAGGGCGCCCGCGCCGATACGCACGAACGGCAGGATGGTTACGTTGACGCCAATCTGCGCTCCCGCGCCAATCCTGGGACCGGCCATCAGCTCGGCAGAACGCCGGTCACCTGGGTAGAGGTCGTTGGCGATCGTGACACCAGGCGCGAGAAATACGTCGTCTTCGAGCTCGCTGTACTGGGCGACGTAGCAATTGCAGTGGATTTTTACGCGATTGCCGATGCGGCAGCCGTAATCGATCACGCTGTTGGTCCAGACCGAGACGTCATCGCCGACCTGGCAGCCCTCCCGGATGACAACGCCGTGTCCGGTCTGCAGGCCACTCCCGATCGTCGAGCCGTCATAGAGGACGGTTCCCGATCGCAGCGTGGCCCCGGGCCCGAGGATCAGCGGCGCCACGATCCCGCGTGACACGTGGTAGCCGACAAGGACGCCGTGGTCGGCCCGCATTGGTTCATGCGGGGACGCGCCCGCGGGCTCACTGGCCATCGGCAGCCTCCGAGCTGGCAGCTACGGCCCGCAGGGCCTCGCGAAGCGACTCGCACACGTAGTCGACCTGGCGGTCGGTCATGTGCGGGAACATCGGGAGCGACAACAGCTGGCCGGCCGCTTGCTCGGCTACCGGCAATGGGCGCTCTGCGAATTTCCGCAGCGGTGGCTGGCTGTGACACGGCACGGGGTAGTGCACGCCTGTCTGGATGCCCCGCAGGTCCAGCTCGGCGCGGACGCCGTCTCGCCGGGGGACGCGCACGACGAACAGGTGATAGGCGTGGCGCGCCTGCGGCGCCGCAGCCGTCAGCCGCAGCCCGGTCCCGGTGAACTCGCCGCCACCGAGCAGCTCCCGGTAACGCGAAGCCAGCGCGATCCTGCGGTCGGTCCACGCGTCGAGGCGCGCAAGCTTTGCTGAGAGCAAGATCGCCTGCAGAGCATCGAGGCGGCTGTTCGTGCCGATGCGGTCGTGGTCGTAGTGAGAGTGGCCATGGGAACGCCCGTGGTTGGCCAGCGACCGTATCTCGTCGGCCAGATCCTGCCGCGGGGTTACGACCGCGCCCGCGTCGCCGAACGCGCCCAGGTTCTTCGCGGGGTAGAAGCTGAAGCATCCCGCCGCGCCGAAGGATCCCGCGCGACGGCCGTCCCATTCCGCGCCGTGCGCCTGCGCGGCGTCTTCGAGCACGGTAATTCCCGCCTGCCTGGCGATGGCGACGAGGCCCGGCATATCCGGCATCTGTCCGTACAGATGCACGATGATCACCGCCCGGGTGCGTGGCGTGATCGCTTCCGCGAGTGTCTCAGGCGTCAGGAGCAGCGTGTCGTCGCTGACATCGGCGAAGCGCGGCTCAGCGCCGGCCCGCACCACCGCAGCCGCGGTAGCGATGAACGTGTTGGCCGGAACGACCACCTCGTCGCCCGGGCCGATGCCAAGCGCGATGAGGCTGAGCTCCAGGGCATCCGTCCCGTTCGCGAGGCCGACGGCATGGTTCGCGCCGCAGTACGCGCCCCACTCTCGCTCGAAGGCCGCGACCGCCGGACCGCCGATGTACGCGCCGTCGAGCAGGCATGCCAGATAGTCCCGCTCAATCTCCGGCCAGACTTCACCGGCCATAGCGCGCAGGTCAGTGAATGGGACGGCGGTCAACTCGCGGGTTACCGCTCTGTCGAGGTTCATCGGCGCGAACCCCAGTAACCATCCGGAACTCCCCAGCACGCGCCCCCCACATCCCACCCCAAGCTGCCGTGATCCCGCGGCGTCGGTCCCCTTGGAACTCCTGTTACTCCCGGCAGCCTCACCCATCACCAGTTCGAACGGCACCCCCGCAAGAGCGGCCACAGCTACGCCAGATTGGGATGATCAGGCCCATACCCGTCAGTTACGTGGCGTAGCCGAGCATGGCGCCGCCGGCACGGAGGTCAGGGACGTGCTGGGGCTCCGTGAGGTCGTCCGGGCCGCCCGCCTCCGGCTCGAATCCCTCTCAATAGAGAATTCCCTTATCTGGCTGGCCGCCCCGGATTTCGTTGAATTCCCATTCGGGCCGTCAGGATGAATTGTTTGATTGCGAATTCAAATCAGGGGGCACCGCAGAGAAATCTGAGAGGAACATCAGAAGCGGACTTACGGCACTTTAATCCCAAAAATTCAGCACATGTCTCAACATAGCGGGACATTCTTCGCATATTTGGACGATCCAGGACTTGCTGCTATACACATACTGATACCTATCGGAATTATCATGAAATAACGAAAACATATTCGAGTGTGGATTCTGATAACGATAGGGTAACAAGTCTAAGTGAACTCTTGCCTCAATGGTACGTGACGTGCACATTTATTTCCGTAAATAGGTCAATGATCCGCACCCGCCTGATGGGATGAGGGAAAGAGCTGGCGGGTGGGGGGGAGCGCGGGTTCATTGCCATGACGGGATAAATCCGGCATGGGCCAAAATGGCTATCCTCGGTGGGAAGACTCGAATTCGTTTCTGCACAGACGTATTCGTAGAGCCATCGGGTCCTGCTTAGGCGAATGTCGTCGTTACCGTGCAGCGCCAAACCTGGCAGGCGCTGTAGCACCGACGGCACCTGCCGCTCCCTAGTGCAAAGAGCCAGGCAGTCTCCGACCTAGGGGAGCGGCGATGAGCCTGATGCGGCGGTGCATTGCTGACGCGTGTTCGCGACTTCACGATCTGTTAACGCGAAGCCTTGGCGAACATAGAATCGACTTCTTTCGCGGAATGCAAGCACCGAGTGAATGCAGACGATCTCGGCAACGCTTTCCATACAAGCCACCGCTTGCTCAAGTCCGGCAATTCGCGGCGGCAGGATTCGGCGTACCTCCGTCCAGCTAACTTGTGCCCAACACGGCGTATGCCGCCGTGGATCGGGACGTGTTCGAATTAGGCAGGGCGAACAATGAAGATACTCGTCTGCGATCAGCAGCGGATGCTGGCGGAAGCGCTGGCGCCCGCGCTCGACGCACGCGGCTATGACATTCTGGCTGTCACAACAACCGTCGACGATGCCCTCAGCTTGACCCGTGACTGCGTACCGGACATCTGCCTGCTCGGGTTCCAGGGTCGCAATCAATCGAGCGGCCCCGATACGGTGCGAGCCATCCTGCAGCGCTACCCCGGCACGAAGGTGCTGGTGTTGTCTAACGTCACTGACCCCGAGATGCTGTCGCGGTTCATGCGAAGCGGTGTGGCGGGCCTTACCAACCTGGATCGCAGCGTCGCGCAAATCGCCGCGGCGCTGGATACGATCGAGGCGGGCGGGAACGTGCTGGACCCAGGACCGCTGCGATACAAGGCCCGCGACAAGAGCAGGCTGTGCGAGCTGTCACCGCGGGAGAAGGAGATCCTCACCAGGATCGCCGCCGGGCAGAGCACCAAGCAGATGTCGTGCGCGATGAACATCACGGTCGATACGGTCCGCACCTACGTAAAGAACGTGCTCGCGAAACTCGGCGTCCACAGCCGCCTGCAACTCGCCGCCCTCGCCAGTCGAGACGGTCTGCTAACGAGTCAGGCGACGACCGCGGATGACCTCACTGCCGCGGATACCCAAACCTGCCAGCCCGACCGCACATCGCTGCCTGGGGAGAAAGCAAGAGCCCGCGTCCAGTGTTGGTGACCCCGCCCGTATCCGCGATCCATGTGCTCATTGTCGACCAGCATCTGGCATTCCGCGACGCCTTGGCGGCCCGGCTGCAGACTGAGCCAGACGTGACGGTGGTGGCCAAAACCCATTCCGCGGAGTTTGCCCCTCGCGTCCTGGTCGGGAGATCAGCCGATGTCATCCTGCTCGACGCCGAATTGCCCGATAACTCGGCCATTGCCTTCTGCGCCGACATGACGCGGAGCGAAAGCGCGCCGCGCGTTGTCATGCTCAGCGAGGCTTCGCAGCCCGGGGAGATCGTGGACGCGGTACGCGCCGGAGCGGCGGCATGGGTGCGGAAAGACGACTCGATCGACCATCTGCTGTGCGTCATCCGCGGCGTCATGCGCGGTGAGACCTGGATAGATCCCAGGGAGCTTGGTGCGGTACTGCGCCTGCTCATCGAGGATCAAGACGACCGCCGCGATGGCGATGACCTGCTCGCATCTCTCACACAACGGGAGCGGGACGTCTTGTTCCTTCTCGTGGAAGGCGCCGGCCGCAAGGAGGTCGCGGAGCGACTGGAGTTGTCCGCGAACACGGTGCGTACCCACCTGCGCAGCCTCATGGTGAAGTTCGGGGTTCATTCCACACTCGAGGTCGTGGCACTGGCGCGACGCCGGCTCGAGGCGTTGCCCCAGATTCGCGAGGCGCCCAGGCCCCCTCGGCGGGGCGAGGGACCTGCCAGGACATAAGGACGATCAGCCCGAAGCTGTCCGTCAACCCCTGGGTTGACTTACTGAAGTCAACTCGCAGGCCGATGGCATGGCTCGGCCGTATCCATAGTGTGGGTACCAGCGCAAGCACCAACCGAGGAGACAGCACCATGGACACGCCGAAGAGCTTCCCCGGCGGCACCATCCGGGTGTCGGACGCTGACCGTGACCAGGCCGTCGCCGAGCTGAGCGAGCACTTCCAGGCCGGGCGGCTGACGCAGGAGGAGTTCGAGGAGCGGTCCGGGCAGGCACTGCAGGCCAAGACCGGGAACGACCTCGCTGCCCTGTTCACCGACCTGCCAGGGCGGGGCACGGTTACCGTCCCGCCGGCCGATGGTCCGGTGTTCGACGCTGACGGCCCCGGCGACCCGCATCGCATGAGCCACCCGCCCACGGCACGTCTCATCGTCCTCGGCGTCATCGCGGTGATCATCGTCGGCAACGTGGCCAGCGGCATCGCCGGCCACATCGGGTTCGGCTGGCTGATCCCGGTGGTGGTTCTCGGATCCGTGTTCCTGCGGCTCGCCAGGCGCTGAGCCGCTAACCGGCGTCCGTCACAGGCCAAGGCGGCGGGACAGGTCGGACGCCAGCACGCCGACCGGGTCGATCTCGGCGCGGAGCTTGCGGAACTCGGGAAGGCGCGGGTACATCTCCTCGAGCACCGCGGCCGGGACGCGAGAGTCCTTGGCCAGGTAGACCCGGCCGCCGCTCCGCACGACCAGCTGGTCGAGCTGGTCGAGCAGCGGGCCGAGACCAGGGGTGCGCGCCGGGAAGTCAAGCGCGAGCGTCCAGCCGGGGGCGGGGAACGACAGCAGCCCCTGGTCGCCCTCGCCGAACCTCTTGAGCACGGTAACGAACGACGGCGCGGGGTGTGCGCTGACCATCTCGAACGAGCGGCGGACGGCCCCCTCGGCACCGAACGGCATGACGTACTGATACTGGCGGAAGCCGCCGGGACCGTAGACCCGGTTCCAGTTCCTTATCCCGTCCAGCGGGTGGAAGAACTGGCCGATCGTCTGCAGCTCCCCCTCGCGCAGCCGCGGCGCCTTGCGATACCAGGCCTCGTTGGCGAGCCGGACCGTGTACTTGTTGATCAGGCCGGGCGGGAACACCGGCGGCGCCCCGATCCTGGCCCGCGGGTCGAACGCGAACGGGTCCGCCCGGCGGGCCGCCGGGAGGTCGCTAAGCGCGGCGAAGTCGCCGCTGGTGATGATCGACCGGCCGAGGCCGCGGCCCCTGGCCAGGCTGTCGGACCAGGCGACCGTGTAGCCGTACTTGCTGTCATGCTCGGCGAGCACCGCCATCGTCTCGTCGATGTCCGCGGTCCGCACCGTGTCCACCGTGCACAGCGACGTCTCCACCCGCTTGAGCTGCACGGTGGCGCGGGTGATGAAGCCGGTCAGGCCCATCCCGCCGGCCGTCGCCCAGAACACCTCGTCGTCCGGCGTCACGGTCCGCGACTCGCCGTCGGGCGCCAGCAGGTCGAACGACAGCACGTGGCTGTCGAAGCTGCCCGCCACGTGGTGGTTCTTGCCGTGCACGTCGGCGGCGATGGCGCCGCCGATCGTCACCTGCCTGGTGCCGGGCGACACCGGCACGAACCACCCGGCGGGCAGGCCCGCGACCATGAGCTGCTCGAGGCTGACGCCCGCCTCGCACACCGCGACGCCGGTCGCCGGGTCGAGACTGATGATCCGGTTCAGCCGCCCGGTGGACAGCACGAGGCCGCCCGCGGACTGCGCGGCGTTGTTGTAGCTGCGGCCGAGGCCGCGCGGTATCACCGCGCCGCCGGGATGCCGCGGCTGACGCAGCAGGGCGGCGGCCTCTGCGTCGCTCGCCGGCGCGGCGAGCTCGGCGGTGGACGGGGCGATCCTGCCCCAGCCGGTCAGGGTCACGGTGCTGGTGCTGGTCGGCATGGCACGCATACTACTGGCGGGCCGCGGCGAGAGCGGTGCGGTCCGGGCGGTGCCGTCGCGCGCTGTCCGGGCGCGGCTCAGGACTTAACGAGGCGGGCGATGGCCTCGGAGGCCTCGCGGACCTTCGCCGCGGCGACGTCGCCGCCTTCGGCGGTGGCCTGCGCGACGCAGTGCCCGAGGTGATCCTCCAGCAGCGCGAGCGCGACCGACTGCAGCGCGCTCGTCGCGGCGGCCACCTGGGTCAGGATGTCGATGCAGTACTTGTCCTCTTCGACCATCTTCTCCAGGCCGCGGACCTGACCCTCGATGCGGCGCAGCCGGTTGAGGTACTTGTCCTTGTCCTGGGTGTATCCGTACATGGCCCGTTGACCTCCGCTCGGCCGCCTAGACCACACGATACCGGGGCGGGGTAAGTCATCCCGCCGTCAGCGACGGCGGGTGACCCTCCTGCGGTACGCCAGGCTGCCCAGGCCGGCCGCAATGGCCGCGCCGCCGAGGACGAAGACCACGCCGTCCTGCAGGCCGGCGGTGCCGCCGCCACCCGTCTCCGGTGCGCCGGTCGGGTAGTAGTACGAGGTCGACGGGACTGGGGACGGGCTGACCGTCGTGGCGGTCGGGGTAGGCGTAGTCGCCGTCGCCGTCGCCGTCTTGGTGCTCGTCGAGGTGGCCGTTTCCGTCCCCGAGTGGCTGGCGGAGCCGTCTGCGGTGGACCCGCCCGACGCCGACCCCGACGGGGAGAAAATCGCTGGCACGCTCGACGACGGGGCACCGGTGCAAGCAGAGAGGGCAATACCAACAAGAACCATCAAGGTAGCGCAGGATAGAACGGCTAGCCGCGGGCGTCCCGCCGTTCTAGCGGAGGTTATGCGCACCCTCATCAAGCCTCCTTAAATGCCCGGCAGGCGGGTCGTCGTTTCCCGTCCCCCTGGCATCACCGATCGGGCTCAGCATCGAAAGATAAAAAGCGCTGCGGCGGGAACTGTACCCGCGTCGGCGGAAGTTAGTCACGCACCGCGATCACCCTATTGGTAAGCCCTCGGGGCAACGGGCGCGCAATGGCGTGTTTTCCATTTGACGATTAGGCTACTTGAGCAGCACCTGTTGCGGCAGACAGGCGGAAGGGGCGCGGCCTTGGGCTCGACGCGGCGCATAGCAGGCATGCGCGTGGTCATGTCCTGGCCGGAGGGAAGCCAGTTCGCTCCCGGCCCGCCCCCGCCTGGCGCGGTCCGCGCCCGCCTCGCCGGGCTAGCCGGCGGCGTGCTGGTCGTCGGCGGCGCGATCGCCATCGGGGTGGCGATGCTGCTCCAGCAGCACGCGCCCCAGCCAGCGGCCAGCGCCGCAGGCGCTACAGGCCCTGCGGCCAAGGGACCGTCGCTGCATCGTTCGCCGCCGGTCTCGGTCGACATCCCGGCCATCGGCGTCCACACACAGCTCCTGCGCCTCGGCGTGAACGCGGACGGCACTGTCCAGGTGCCGTCGCTGACCACCAGCGCCGACGAGGCGGCGTGGCTCAAGTACTCGGCTACCCCGGGCCAGATCGGCGCCTCTGTCATCGAAGGGCACGTCGACAGTTATCGCGGTCCCGCCGTGTTTTACCGGCTGGGCGCGCTCCATCCGGGAGACACCATCGACGTAACGCTCGCCGACGGAGTGATGGGCGTTTTCCGGGTCACTGGCGTCCGCGAATACCTCAAGGACAAATTCCCGGCGACGGCGATTTACGGCAACGCGAATTATGCCGCGCTGCGGCTGATAACCTGCGGAGGCTCATTCGATTACGCCACTGGCCATTATCTGAGTTCCACCGTGGTATTCGCGTCGCTCATCTCGTCACGGCACCTCAGCAGCCAGTAAAACCCCTCTGACCTCGGTAGTCACGGGCGAGGCGGCACGAGCCGGCGCGGCCGTCCGGCATCGCGGCGAGGGACCGGAAATCCCTAGCGCGACCCCGCGTGATTTCATGATCACGGAAGAAAAATCTCCTATACGCATACTTTCTTTCCGTGATCATGAAATGTCGGCGGTGACGCGAGCCTCGGCCCGGCGGCGGTCGATGCGGGCGAGGACCGGGAGGGCGAGCAGGCCGCACAGCAGGGTCGGCAGGCCGCCGACCACGAGTGCCCAGCGGGCGCCCGCGTCCTGGCCGATCCAGCCGACGATCGACCCGCCGATCGGGGTCGAGCCGAGCCAGGCCAGCCCCCACAGCGCCATCACCCGGCCGCGCATCGTCGGCTTCGCGGCCAGTTGCAGCGCCGTCTTGGCCATCGAGTTGAACGTGATGCTGCCGTATCCCACGAAGAGCAGCGCGGCCAGTTCGAGCGGCATTGTCGGCGCCACCGCCGCGAGCAGGATCGCGATGCCCCAGCCGATCGCGGCCAGGCACAGCGAGACGCCCCGCGGCCGCCCTCTGGCGGCCGAGACCAGGCCGCCGGCCACCGCACCGACCCCCATCACCGAGGCCATCACGCCGTACGCGGCGGCCCCGCCGCCGAAGACCTTGCTCGCCATCAGCGGCAGCGACACCGGGAACTCCCAGGCCAGGGCGCCGATGACCGCGATCATGACAAGCGGGATGAGCAGTTCTGGCGTGCCGCGGACGTAGCGCAGCCCCTGCCTGATCTGGCCAGGCTTCCTGGTCAGGCGGCGGGCCGGGTACAGCTCGGCGGCGCGCATCGCGGCCAGCGAGGCGAGCACCGCGCCGAACGACACCGCGTTGAGGGCGAAGCACAGCACCAGGCCGAGCGCGGCGGCGGTCACTCCCCCGAGTGCCGCGCCGAACACCCGCGCGATGTTCATCGACACCGAGTTCAGCGTGACGGCGTTCGGCAGGTCGTCGGGGGGAACCAGCTCCGAGATGAAGCTCTGCCGCGCCGGGTTGTCGAAGACGTTGACGAAGCCGAGCGCGACCGCCAGCACGTAGACGGTCCACAGATGCATCTCGTGCGTGCCGGTGAGCACGGCGAAGACCGCGGCCAGCAGCCCGGCGGAAGCCTGGGTGACGTACAGCACCCGGCGCTTGTCGGCGCGGTCCGCGAACACGCCGCCGGCCTGGCCGAACAGCAGCACCGGCAGGAACCGGACCGCCGTCGTGAGGCCGAGCTGCGTCCCGCTGTGGGTGAGCCCGAGCACCAGGAAGGACTGGGCCACCGTCTGCATCCAGGTGCCGCCCTGCGAGACGAGCTGGCCGTAGAAGAACAGCCGGTAGTTCCGGTGCCGCAGCGACGCCGTTACGCGGGACACCCGGCTACGCGGGGCCGGCGTGCGGTCTGGCTGAACCTTCTCGGCATCCTGGACGACTGTCACGGTCGGCTGTGCTCGCTCCTCATCGTTCCTGTACTACCTACATAAGGTTAGCTCTGCTAAGGATATTCCGTGACATGGGGGGTGGTCTAGGGTTCCGGACGTGGGAGCGGTTGGGGTTCCGGACGTGGGAGCGGTCCAGGGTTCCGGCCGTGGTGGGTGGTCTAGTGGGGCCAGCGACACCGAAGGAGAAGCGCTACTTTGGCAGTGGCGCGAGCGGCGTCTTCATGAAGAAGGACCAGAGGATCTGGGCGGCGCTTGGCGTGCTGCCCTGCGGCCACGGGAAGCCGTGGCCGCCGCTGTTCCACACCGCGAACCCGACCCTGGTGCCGCCTGAGCAGTCAGCCCACGTGGTCAGCGTCATCGCGCTGTGCGTCGCCGCGGCCAACGACGAGGAGCACCCGTCGACCTTGCGCAGCGCGGCGACCTGCTCGGTCGCGGACGGCGACTCCTTGCCCTTCTCGCCAGGGGCATAGGGCACGGCGGTGTCGTCGAGCGCGGCGATCTGCAGGATCGTCAGCGGATGGCTGACCACGCAGCCCGGATCGGGATCCGCCTTCACCACGGCCGTCCCGTCGAACAGGCCCGGCGCGCTGCACGCCACCTTGTAGGCCATCCGGCCGCCGTTGCTGTAGCCGACGACGTAGATCGGGTGCCGATGGCCGGGGTCCACCGCCGCGACCAGCGACTTCATGAACGCGACGTCGTCGACCTTGTGCTGGAATGCCTGCCCGCAGCAGCCGCCCGCGTTCCACGACATCTTGTACCCCACGGGGTAGACGAGCTCGGCCTGGCCGGTGTTGACGTACCCCGTCAGGTAGTCGCGCTTGATCTCGGCGCTGACCGGCGCGGCGATCCCGGAGAGCACCACGATGATCGGCGCGGAATCGGGCAGCGCGGCGACCGGGCCGAGCACCTCGTAGCTCCGGCTCATGCTGCCGACCTGCAGCGAGTACGTCGCCGTGTACGTCGTGCGCTGCAGCTCGTTGATGATGTTCGCGCTCGCGTACGACGCGACGCTGAGCGTGGCCAGGAACGCGACGGCCAGGATCAGCGTCCGGCGCGTGAACGATCCGCTCAGCTTCCGCCTCCAGAGTCCCCGTCGATCACTCGAAGGACGGTACTCCCGTCCGGTCAGCGGCAGGCTCAGCGGCGTGCGGCGCGCCGCGGACGCGATCAGCCACGAGATCCCGTACACGACAGGCACGGCGACGCCGAGCAGCGCGGGCAGCTCGAGCACGGCCGGCGCGCCGCGCACGGCGGACAGCACGCCGGTCAGGGCGGCCGCGTACAGCACGCCCTGCAGCACCAGCGGGTGCGCCAGGTAGATCCCGAACGAGCTCGCCGAGCCCGCCGCGAAGAACTTCCTATGGGGCGCTCCCCGGTCGCTCCACAGCAGCCCGCCGGCCAGCAGCGCCCAGCCGAACGCCAGCGCTTCCACCACCACGACCGGCTGGAATACCGCGCTGGCCGCGCCCGGCGTGGCGCCGCCCAGGTAGATCTCGGCGAAATAGGCGCCCAGCCCCGCGACGACGCCGATCCCGGCGACCAGGGTCACGGTCAGCGCCGAGGCGTGCCGCCTCGTGAACGCGCAGATCTGCTCGAAGTGCCAGCCCGCGATCGCCCCGCCCACCACGTACAGCACGTAGCTGTCCAGCCAGACGCCGGAGCCCGCGGCGTTGAGGAACTCGGAGACCGGCCCGGTCCGCACCAGGTGGTGCTGCAGCGCCGCGGTCAGCGCCAGCTGGTACACGCAGGCGGCCGCGAACAGCGCCACGTGGTGCCCCGCGGTCTTGCGCAGCACCCAGCGCAGTACCGGGA
>Ga0335074_10002425_pt1 | contig 25379 bp, 21 predicted proteins | sample Lox_Sample_23_FD_206715 | JGI IMG/M metagenome (GOLD analysis project Ga0335074, IMG submission 206715) | Soil microbial communities from Loxahatchee National Wildlife Refuge, Florida, United States - Lox_Sample_2.3 | ecosystem: Environmental > Terrestrial > Soil > Wetlands | place: USA... | reverse complement strand
CCGCTCGTCACCCCCGCCGGGCTGGCCAGCTCGGCGACGCGCAGCGGCGCGCCCAGGCTGGCCCCGGGGCCGGAGTCACTGAAGCCGACGACGTCCACCCGGCCCTGGCCGGCCAGGGTGGCGATGGTCGCCAGCAGCCGGGTGTCGACCTGGCCGGCCATGAGCTCGGCCCGCGCGGCGGGCGTCGCGCTGACCCGGGAACTGCGCAGCAGCACGCGCCCGAGGTTCTGCCGGGCCTGCTGATCCGCCCGGAGCGCGGCAACGTAGGCCGGCCCGCCTCCCGGCGCGTACACGCGGACGTCGATCTGCGCCGATCCGGAGCCGAAGCTGGCGATCACGGCGGGCGCGTAGACCGTTTCCAGCCGGCTGCCGAACTGGCTGCGCACGGCCGCGGTGGCCACGATGACGGTGGATCCGAGCGGATCGTTGGTGGCCGGGCCGATGGTCATGAGGTTGCCCGCGGGAAAGCCCCGCGCCTGCAGGGCGGCGCACATGGCCGGATCGCACGCGACCACGGCGCTGTGGCTGACCTGCGCCGCGACCCAGGCGGCCGCCTGAAGCCGGGCCGCCGTCGCGTCCTGCACCTGGGCCAGTCCCGGGGTCCGGGTCGCCGGCGTCGCGCGTCCCGGGCGGGGAGCGGGCGCGGGCCCGGAGTTCCTGGCCAGCGCGACGGTCAGCCCGCCGCCGGCGAACAGGATCAGCCCGAGCACGAACCCGGCGAGCACCCGCCAGCGGGTATGGCGACGGGCCAAAAACAGCTGCACCGTTGTTCCGGTGACCTTGGCCCACGATGGCGCCCCGGGATCGGGCCGCGGCGCGGGCGGCCCGGAGGACCGGCGCCCGACCTCGGCCCCGGGGCGCGGTACCAGCGGCCCGCTCCCCCGGCCGCCGGGCGGCTCCGGCCGGCCGGGCCCGGGGTCCGGCGCGCGCCAGGCCAGGATGTCGGGCCGCTCGCCCGCGGGCTGGCCCGGTGAACCCGGCCGTGGCATCGTAGGCCGCTCGCCCGCGGGCTGGCCCGGTGAACCCGGCCGTGGCACCGTGGGCCGCTCGCCGGGCTGGCCCCCCGGCTCGGGCGGTGCGGGCTGAGCCTTCGCCCGGCGCTCGCCGGCTGGCTCCGGCGGCCCTCCGCCGGGCTCGATCACCCGGTCGGGATCCGGCTGCGCGGCCCACGTCGCGGCCGGCGGGAGCGGGCCGCCCGGTCCCGTGGCACTGCTTCCCGGGGCGGAGACTCCCGGCTGGGGGCCGGCCGGCATGGGGTTCCCCCGTCTGGGCTTTCCCGGCATGGGACGACGCTCGCCGGGGATCCGCCGCGGCAAGGGGTTCTTGGGCAACGGGTTACCGGCCGCGGGCCAGGCTGGCTGACCGTCCGGCGACGGGGGCTGGGCGGGGGTGCGCGGTACCGGCCCGGCAGCGGGCACCGAATTGACGGTGCGCTCCGGCTCGGCGCGAGGCGTCGGCCTCGCGAACGGCAGTACCCGGCCCTTCTTCCCCATCCGCTCCCCCCGGGCAGGCGAATGCCAACCCCCAGTAGCACAGTGGAACACACTGCACATGCAATTTCAGCAAAAAGCCGGGATTGTTACTCGACGCCACCGAGTTTTCATCAAGACCGGCTTGCATAACGACATATGCAGTTAGCTCCGCGCGCGGAGCCGGGAGTAAACGGCGGCCACCGCGTCAATCGCGTCCGACGGCAGCGGGAGCGCCGCGGCGCGGGCCGCCGCGCTCGCCGCCAGTCGGCCGGAAAGTGCCGGGTCGTCGAGCACCGACCGCAGCGCCGCCGCGAGCTGGCCCGGATCGCCGGGCGGCACCAGCAGGGCCCCGTCCTCGCCGGTGAGCGCGGGAGTCCCGCCCACCCGGGAGGCCACCAGCGGGCGTCCGGCCCGCAGCGCTTCCTGGACGATGAACGGCTGCCCCTCCCAGCGGCTGGGCACCGCGGCCACGTCCGCGGCGGCCAGCAGCGCCGGCACGTCGGAACGCGGGCCGAGGAACCGGACGTCGGCGCGGACGGCCCGGGCCTGCCGGGCCAGCTGCCCGGCCAGCGGGCCATTCCCGGCAATGGCCAGCAGCGGCGCCGGGTCGCGGTCGCGCAGCAGGCTCATGGCCTCGACCAGGACGTCGAAACCCTTCTGCGGGACGCACCGGCCCACGGCCAGCACCACGGGGCGTCCGCTGGCCGCGATATCCGCCCGGGCCTTTTCAACCGCGCCGGCCACGGGCGCCGCGCCGGGCGGCGCGGGCACCACGGCGAGCGCGATGTCGCGGGCGCCGGCCCGGCGCATGCGCTCGGCCAGATCGGCGGAGACGCACAGCACCGCGTCCGCGCGCCGGGCGGCGAGCCGCTCCAGGGCCCGGTACACGGTCCCGGACAACGCCCCGGGCGGGGCGGCGTTGTGCACGGTCACCAGCAGCGCCGGACCCGGGCGGCCGGGGCGGCGCGGCCGGGCGAGCGCGGCGGCCGCCGCGGCCCGTACCCCGTGCGCGTGCACCACGTCGGGCTCACCATGGGCGATCAGCCGTCGCAGCCACAGCACGGCCGCGGCGTCACGGCCCGGGCGCGGCCGGGCGCCGATGTCGACCGGCGCGAACCTCGTGGCCGGGAACAGCTCGCGCGTGGCGGCCGGGCCGAACACGCTGACGTCCATGCCCCGGTCGGCGCATCCCCGGGCCAGCATCGCCACGTGGCGGCCGGTCCCGCCCGCGGTGGTGGCGACCACGTAAGCGATCCGGGGCGGGCTCACGGGACGGCCCGGCGTCGCACCGTGGCGACCACCGCACGCAGGTCACCACGGTCAAGTGCGTAAGCCATCACCCCGAAGGGGAGCACCGCACAGCAGCAGGCCAGCAGGGCGACCAGGGCGTTCAAAATAAATCCTGTGGTCGGAACGGCCGCCGACAAGCCGGCCCCGGCCGCCGCGCCGACGAGAGCGCTGGCCAGGCCCGCGGCCGCGGCCCGCATGGCCCCCTGCAGCGCCGGGCCGCCGCGGGCCCGGCGGACCGCCGCGGCCAGCGCGACTCCGGAGACGATCAGGCCGAACGTGTTGCCCAGGCCGAGCACGGGCACCACCCAGCGCGGCGCGACCAGCTCGACCGCGACGATGTCGGCGGCGATCACGATCAGCCAGCCGCCGGCCATGGCGGCGGCCGCCGGGCGGTGCCTGCCGTCGGCGAGCAGGACCCGGGACAGGCAGGCGACCAGGCCGTAGCCGACCAGTCCGGGGGCGAGCGCGACCAGGGCCAGGGCAAGCTGGGTGGCCTGGTCCGCCCGCGGCGTGAACAGGCGGGCCGCGGGCACCGCGGCCCCGGCCAGCAGCGCGGCCCCGAGCCAGGACACCAGCAGCACCGCCCGGGTCGAGCCGGCGGTCGCCGTGTCGAAGTCAGCCCGGTCGGACGCGGGCCGGCCCGGCGCCGCGCCGGCCCGCGCGGACAGCACCGGGAACGCGCTGACCGCGACCGGGACGGCGAGCACCGCGTAGGCGGCGAAGAACATCTGCCAGCCGTAGCTGTACAGCACCACGGCTCCGTTGCCGCCGTGGCCGTTGGCCAGCCGGGTCACCACGACCAGCGCCGCGTCCTGGGCGACCAGGGCGGCGATCCCGACCATGGCCAGGCTGCGCACCCGGCGGGCGACGCCGTCGGGAAACCTGAGCACCGGCCGCAGCCGCAGCCGCAGCCGCAGCGCGGGCACCAGCGCGGTCAGCACCAGCGCCGCCACCCCGGCCGTGGTGCCCAGGGACAGGGTCAGCTGGGCGGCGGCCGACAGCCCGGCCAGGTGGCCGGTGTGTCCTCCACCGAGGGGCACGAACGCGAGGTAGGCGCCGATCACCACCAGGCTGGACAGCACCGGTGCCAGCGCGGGCCCGGCGAACCTGCGATGCGCCTGCAGGATCCCGTAGAGCACCACGGCCAGGCCGTAGAGCAGGATCTGCGGGGCGAACACCTCGAGCATGTGCGAGCCGACCGCTACCGCCTCGACCTTGGAACAGCCCCGCAGGCCCGGGATCAGGGCCGAGATCACCGGGCTCGCGGTCAGGGCCAGGATGACGCTGACCGGAGCCAGCAGCAGGACCGTCCAGGTCAGCAGCGCGGAGGAGATCTGGCTGGCCTCCCGGGCGGCCTGCGGATCCGCGGCGGAGCGCTCGGCCGGGCCCGCCAGGACCGGCACCATGATGCTGGCCAGCGCTCCGCCGAGCACGATGTCGTAGATGATGTTCGGCACCAGGTTCGCCGTGGTGTAGGCCGACCCCAGGCAGGAGTCGGCCACGGTGCGCGCGAAAACGAGCTGGCGCCCGAAGCCGATGACCCGGCCGGTGGCGGCCAGCGCGCCGATGAGGATGGCGGCCCGGCCGATGGTCCGGGTGATCTGCCGTGACCGGCCCGGTTCCGGGCTCCGTTCGGTGACCGGGACGGCAGGCCTGGTCACCGGGGGGCGGCGGCCGGCGCGGTCGGCCCGCCGGCCTCGTGCCGCCGCGCGTCCGGCCCGCCGTTCCCGTCCCCGGCCGGCGCGTTCCCGTCGGCCTGGCCGCGCGCGTCCCCGGTGCCCGCGGCGCCGGCCGTTGCCGCGGGCCGGCGCCCGAGCATGTCCAGCCATTGCAACGGCGGGGTCCGCTCGATCACCCTGGTGAAGCTGACCAGCTCGCTGGCCGCGGTCAGCCCGGTGACCGCGGCCAGGACCGCGATCCGCGCCGGGCGGGGCAGCGCGGTCGCGGCCGCCGCGCCGAGCATGCCGCCGAGGGCGTTGGCTCCCGCGTCGCCGAGCATGGCCCGCTCGCCGAGGTCGTCGGGCATCAGCGCGAGGGCGGCGCCCGCCGGCGCAGCGGCGGCGAGCCGGCCGGCGGGCGAGGCGGCGCCGAGCGCCGCGGCCGAGGCCAGCGTCACCTTGATCGCCCGGCCGGGGCGCAGGTCGAAGAGGTTAATCAGGTTCGCGCCCCCCGCGATGAGGCCGGCGTTGATCACCGCGTCGACGGCGGACGCGCGTTCGCCGTCCCGGCCGCCGGCCGCGATGGCGGCGGCCAGCCCGGTGGCGCCGATCCCGGCGATCTTCACCGCGCCGCTGGTCACCTCGCCGCCGGCCAGCGCGCCGAGATGGCCGCGGAAGCCGCGCCGTGACCCGCTGCCCTTCAGGTCGTCGTAACCGCCGAACGCCGCGGCCCCGGTCCCGGCCACCGCGAGCGCGGCCCGGGTGCGGGCCGGCAACCCGGGCGCGACCAGGGCGACCACGGCCGCCGCGGCGACGGCCGGCCCCTCCAGCAGGGTCACCGGCTCGCCGCGATGGTTGGTCCTGGCCCAGGGCTCGCGGCCGCCGGGCGGGCGGGCGTTCAGCGCGGCGTAGGCGGCGCGGGCCGCGACCGCGCTCAGCCCGGCGGTCAGCCCGGTGCTCAGGAGCGTCCCGCGGGCCCCGCTTCGGGCCCGCCTCGCGGTGCGGCTCATGCGCGATTCTTGCGCACGGGCGACGTCGTCGGCGTCGGGGTGGACGATGATGTCGGGGACGGGGTTGGCGCTGGGTCCGGGACGAGTGCGGTGCCGATGCCGTACGCCTTGGCCTTCTGCCCGTTCAGCAGGTAGCTGAGGGCCTGGGCCACGATGAGCTGACCTGACGCATGGTCGGCGTCGTCGACGCTGGACACCTGGGTCCGGACCCCGGTATTGCCGTTGATCAGCTCATCGATGGCGCTGCCCGGTCCGGAGCCGGTCAGCGACTGGCCCAGCGACCCGGCCAGCACGACGCCACGGCTGTTCAGGGCCAGCTGCTGGGCCAGCGTGAGCAGGGCCAGGTTCTCCGGGCTGGCGTCGGCGGGCGGCGGACTGCCCGGGATGACCACCACGGCCAGCGTGGCCTGCGGCGGCGCGACGGCGGCACTCGAGGGGCTGAACTGCAGGAAGCCCTGCTGGGCGAATCCGCCGAGGATCTGGCTGGTCTGGCCGGCGGGCAGGTCGGTGGCGCTCTTGGTCACCAGCGCCGGGGCGAGCACCTGCGCCGCCTCCTGCTGCCCGGCGATCTGGGCGTTTACGTAGGACTGCGCCGACAGGTACCCGGGGGTGATGCCGGATGGCGCGACCTTCGAGGCCAGGACGTCGAGCTTGTTCTGCGTGGCGGCGGTGGTGTCGAAGAAGGAGTTCTGCAGCTGCACCTGGCCGGCCACCTTCGCGCCGGCCCGGGTGAGGTCGCTGGTGATGCCGTTGATCGTGCCGCCGTCGGCGCCGGGCGCGGTGACCAGCACGACTCGCTGGCCCTGGAGCAGGCCTGCCAGCAGCCGCGGCGCCGCGGCCTGCGCGAGCGCGTCGTCGCTGGCGACCTCGGTCTCCAGGTTCTTGATCATCGTCCGCTGCGAGGTGATCTGGTGCTGCGCGATCCGCGACTCGTTGTCGAGGACCTCTTCGGTCTTCGGCTTGAGCGCGGTCGCGCCGACGACAATGCCGATCGCCAGCGCGAGGAACACGGCGACGATCGAGACCAGGTGATATCGGAAGTCGATCACTAAAACAATCCAGTCAGCCAGTACCAGAAGTTTTCCAGCTGGGTGCCGAGGTACCGGAGGAATATCTGGCCCGCGGGCAGGACCAGCATCGCTACCACGATGGTCACGGCGGCGGCGAGCACCAGCGGAATGATGGCCTTCGCCGAGATCCGGCTCTGGTAGAGCCTGCTGACCCCCTTGGCGTCAACGATCTTATCGTCAACCCGCAGCCTGGTCAGAAACGTGCTGGCCATCCCGGCGCGTCCCTTGTCCAGGAACTCCACCGCGGTGTGGTGCATCCCGACGGCGACGATGAGGCTGGCGCCCAGCTCGTCGGCGATCAGCAGCGCGATGTCCTCGCTGGTGCCGGCCGCGGCGCACACTCTCGGGTCGAGGCCCAGGGCCTTGACCCGGGGCAGGCCCGGGGCCCGGCCGTCCGGGTAGGCGTGCACGACGATCTCGGCCCCGCATTGCAGTGCCATGTCGGACACCGAGTCCATGTCCCCGACGATCAGGTCGGGCCGGTATCCGGCCTCGATCAGGGCGTCGGCGCCCCCGTCGACGCCCACCATGGCGGGCTTGCGGTCGCGGATGTAGGAGCGCAGGGCCGCGATGTCCTCGCGATGGTGGTAACCGCGGAGGGCGACGAGCACGTCCCGGCCGTCCAGCTTCGTGCGCAGATCGGGGATCCCGATCCCGTCGATGAGCAGCGGGTACTCGTGCTTGATGTACTCGAGCGTGTTGGTGGCGAACGCCTCGATCTCGGCCGACACCTTGGTCTTGGCCTCGGCCATCGCCGCGGCCACGGTATCCGCGTCCTGCTGCCGGCCCTTGGCCACGACCTGCTCTCCGACGTAGAGGGTGTCGCCCTCCAGGCGGACGGTCTGTCCCTCGGTGACCCGGTCGAACACCTCCGGGCCCACGTCGTCGATCAGCGGGATGCCGGCCTCGATCAGCAGCTGCGGCCCGCGGTTGGGGTACCGGCCGCTGATGCTCTGCGCCACGTTCACTACCGCGGCGACGCCGCGGCCGGCCAGCGCGTCCGCGCCGGTCAAGTCCAGGTCAATGTGGTCGATGATGGCGATGTCACCGGGCCGCAGCCGGGTGGCCAGGTTCTTGGTCCGCCGGTCCAGCCGCGCAGTCGCGGTCACGCCGGGGAGGTCCTCGGACCCTTTCCGGCGCGCTCTGCGTAGTTTCCGAGGCTGGGCCTTCATTGAACAGTAAGTTTGCCAGATTCCTGGGGTGGCGGAAGCTACCGGTGCGGTCACGGACCGCAATCATCAGGAGATCCGCAGCGTCACTACAGTTTGCCCTCGGTGCTGCCCGGGCGCCAGTCTCGGGCGCCCCAGGCCTCTGGCCTTAGGTCTCTGGCCTTAGGTCTCTGGCCTCTGGCCTCTGGCCTCAGGCCTCAGCCTTAGGCCCGCTCGGCCGCCGCAGCCGCCAGGAGCTCCTCCGCGTGCGCGCGCCCGAACTCCGAGTCCTCCAGGCCGGCCAGCATGCGGGACAGCTCCCTGACCCGGCCCGGACGGTCCAGGCGGGCGATCCCGCTCCTGGTCACCGAGCCGTCATCGGCCTTCTCGACCACCAGATGGGTGTCGGCGAACGCCGCGACCTGGGGCAGGTGGGTGACCACGATCACCTGCGCCAGCCGGGCCAGCCGCGCCAGCCGCCGCCCGATCTCGACCGCGGCCTTGCCGCCCACGCCGGCGTCCACCTCGTCGAAGACGAAGGTCGGCACGGGGTCGGCCCCGGCGAACACCACCTCGATGGCCAGCATCACCCGGGACAGCTCGCCGCCGGACGCCCCCTTGTTCAGCGGGAGGGCGGGCGCGCCAGGGTGCGCCGACAGCCTGATCTCGATGTCGTCGGCGCCGTGCGGGCCCGGTTCGCTGAGCGGCGTCACGGCCACCGCGAGCCGCGCGTGCGGCATGGCGAGCGCGGCCAGCTCGGCGGTGACGTCGCCGGCGAACCTCTCCGCCGCCTCCTTCCGGGCCGCGCTGAGCTCGGCGGCCAGCTGCGCGACCTGCCCGGCCAGGCTCGCCTCCTCCTCGGCCAGGCCGGCGATCCGGTCGTCGTCGCCCTCCAGCTCGCCGAGCCGGGCGGCGGCCTGCTTGGCCCACGCCAGCACCGCCGCGACGGCGCTGGGGGCCGCGCCCGCCGCCGCGGACGGGTCGCCCGCGCCCGAGGGGTCGCCCGTGCCGGAGGGGTCGCCCGTGCCGGAGGGGTCGCCCGTGCCTGCGGCCGGCGTTGCGCCGCCGGCGTTCGCCCCGTCGCCGGCCTGGGCCGCTCCCGGTGCGCTGGCCGCGCCGGCCTCGGCGGGCCGGGCGGCTGGCGCGAAGCCGCCGACGGGCCCGGCGGCGTCTCCGAAGAGCCGGATCAGGCGGCCGAGGGTGGCGCGCCGTTCCTGCACGGCGGCGAGACGCGCGGGGTCGGCCTCGACCGACTGCGCGTACGAGGCGAGATCGGCGGCGACGTCGGAGACCAGGTACGCCGCCTCGGAGACCCTGGCCCCGAGCGCCGCGAGCGCGGCATCATGCCGGGCCGCTCCCTCCAGCGCCTGACGCGCGAGGCCGAGCAGCGTCACGGCGTCGGCCGCCTCGTACTGTCCGCTGGACGGATCGCCGAGCAGGGCCTCGTGCGCGGTGGTCGCCGCCGAATGCAGCGCGTCCGCGTTGGAAAGACGCTGCTCTTCGGCCAGGAGCTCGATGTCCTCGCCGTCGACGGGATCGGCCTGCTCGATCTCGTCCAGGCCGCGCCGCAGATCCTCGGCCTCCCGCTGCCGCTCGCGGGCCTGCGACGTGAGCTCGTCGAGTTCCTGACGGACATCGCGATGCCGCTGGTAGGCGCGCTGATAGTCGGCGAGCAGGGCGGCGAGCGCCGGCCCGGCGAAGCGGTCGAGTGCCTCGCGCTGCCGGCCGGTTTTGAGCAGTTGCTGCTGATCGGACTGGCCGTGCACGGCCACGAGGTCGTCGGCCAGATAGGTGAGCAGGGACACCGGGACCGACCGGCCGCCCGCGTAGGCACGGGACCGTCCCTCGGCGGAGACCGAACGGCTCAGGATCAGCGCGCCGTCCTCGTCATCGAGGTCTCCCCCCGCGTCGTTGACCTGGCGGGCCACGCGGCCGTCGGCCTCAACACTCAGCCGGCCTTCCACGTTCGCGCGTTCGGCGCCCGGCCGCACCCGGGCCGGGTCGGCCCGGCCGCCGAACAGCAGGCCCAGGCCCGAGACAACCATGGTCTTGCCCGCGCCGGTCTCGCCGGTCACCACGTTGAAGCCCGGGGAAAGCTCCAGCACGGCGTCGTCAATGACACCGAGCCCGCTGATACGGACCTCCTCAAGCATCGCCGCCCGGCTCCTCGTCTCGCTGGCTCGCCACCTCGGTCCCCGGGTCCGGCGCCAGCGCCGCGTGCCCATTGGACATGCCGCCGTCCGGCATGCGCCGCCGGCCGGCCCGGCCCCGCCAGCCAGCGACCGGGAGGCCGAACTTGGCCACCAGGCGGTCGGTGAACGGAGGGCCGATCTCGGCTCCCGTGCCGCCCGCGGCCGTGCCGCCCGCGCTCGCGCCCTGCAGCCTGGCGAGCAAGACCGGCTCGCTGCCGCGCCGCACCTCCACGTGCGCTCCCGGATCCAGCTCAAACATACGACGTCCATCGCACCACAAAACGGCCCGAGAAGTATCGCCTTGGCCCCAGGCGTGTCCAATCACCTCCGCCGCCAGCACCGAACGCGGCGAGACCACCACGGGCCGGGCGAAGAGGGCGTGCGCGCTGATCGGCACCAGCAACAGGGCCTCCACCTCCGGCCAGACCACGGGCCCCCCGGCGGAGAACGCGTACGCCGTCGAGCCGGTCGGGGTCGCGAACACCACTCCGTCGCACCCCCAGCGGGACAGCGGGCGCCCGTCCACCCCGACCACCAGGTCGAGCATCCGCTCCCGCTGCGCCTTCTCCACGCTGGCTTCGTTCAGGGCCCAGGTCGCCGCGGTGAGGTCGCCGTTCGTACGCACGGTCACGTCGACCGTCATCCGCTCCTCGACGATGTACTTTCGCTCGACCACCTGGTCGACAGCCTCGGAAAGGTTCTCCGGATCCGCCTCGGCCAGGAAGCCCACATGGCCGAGGTTGATCCCGAGCAACGGCACACGGGCGGGCCGGGAGTGCTCGGCCGCGCGCAGTAGCGTGCCGTCGCCCCCGATGGCCAGCACCATTTCCGTTCCGTCGGCGGACCGGGACGAGACCGGCACCGCCTCGGCGGCCGCGGCGCCCACCTCCGCCGCCTCAGACTCGAGCACGCGGGCGGCCAGCCCGGCGCCGGTCAGCCTCTCGACGACCAGGCGCGCCACGCTCACTCCGGCCGGCCGCCCGGTATGCACGACGACCAGCACGGTCCGGTTCGGCTTCACTGAGGTCCTTCCGCGATTGCCTGCTGCACGTCAGCCTGATCCAGCGGCGGCGCCCCGCGCCGCAGCCACAGGAAATACTCCACATTCCCCGACGGTCCCGGGAGCGGGCTGGCCACGACTCCCCGCACCCCCAGCCCGGCCTCCGCGGCGGCCTCGGCGACGGACGTGACGGCCGCGGCCCGCTGGGCTGGTTCCCTGACCACCCCGCCCGCGCCCACCTTGCCCTTGCCTACCTCGAATTGCGGCTTCACCAGCAGCACGAAATCGGCGTCGGGGGCCGCGCAGGCGGCCAGCGCGGGAAGCGCGAGCGTCAACGAGATGAACGACAGATCGGCCGTGACCAGCTCAGGCGGCGGCGCCACCTGCTCCGGCGCGAGCTGCCGCACGTTGACGCGGTCCATGACGGTGACCCTCGGATCGTTGCGCAGCGCCCAGGCCAGCTGGCCGTATCCGACATCGACGGCGACCACGTGTGCCGCGCCGGCCTGGAGCAGGACGTCGGTGAAGCCACCGGTCGACGCGCCCGCGTCCAGGCAGCGCCGGCCCGCCACGGCCAGGTCGGCAAACGCGGCCAGCGCGCCCTCCAGCTTGTGGCCGCCGCGGGATGCGTAGTCGCGGCCCCGGGCCGTCTCCGCGATCGTGATCGCCGAGTCCCGGCCCACCTGGGTGGCCGCCTTGGCCGCGGTCTGCCCCGCCACCGCCACCCGGCCCGCCGCGATCAGTTCCGCGGCCTGCTCCCGCGACCGGGCGAGCCCACGGCGGACAAGCTCGGTATCCAGCCGCATCCTCTTCATCCCCGGCTCGCTAGCGACCAGGCCGGACCGCCGCGTCCGTGGCGTCCGCGGCGTCACGCGACGGCGGTTGCAGGCGGGAGTCCAGCTCGCCGAGCACGTCTCTGAGCCGCCGGTGCACGTCTTCGAACACCGCCCGGTGCTCGGTTACCGGCCGCCCCTGCAGCTCGTCCAGCCGGGCCAGCGCGGCATCGACCCTCGGCTCGCCGGTTGACGGCCGCACCGCCGCCTCGGCCTCATCCGCCCCGACGTCGCCCGCGTAGCCGGAGACGTCACCTGACTCGCCCGGGACGTCCCCCGCATCAGCCGGGACGTCCGCCGTGTAGCCGGAGACGTCGCCTGGCTCCCCTGCGGCGTCTTCGGCGTAGCCGGTCGCCGGGGTGTCCTGTACGCGATCGGCGCCGTCCGGCCCGTCCCCCGCCAGGTCCTCCGCGCCGGCGGCCACGTCCGATCCATCCTGCGCCAGGTCCTCCGCGTCGTCAGCGAAGTCCATCAGCTGTCACTCTCCTCGCGCCCGGCCCGGTGGCGGCCGCGCCTGTTCTGCCCTGTCTGGAACGCTACCGTCCGTAGACGCCCGGACGGCGCACTGAAGACGCCGACCCGCGCACAATTTCGAACCCCGGCCCCCCGCTGGCGGCGCCGGGCTGGAGAATGACCTTGGAAAGCGAGGTCACGTTGGCGACAGCCGAAGAATGCCGTAAGGCACTGGAGGCCCTCACGGGCCGCATCTCGGAGATGAATCCGGATGACCGTGCGGCGCACCTGGTCGACCGGACCCTCAGCTGCGAGATCCCGGATCTCGGGGTGACGTTCGTGACGCGGCTGGGGCCGAACGGCGCGGAGCCCGTCCGCGAGGCGGGTGCCGGAGACCGGCCCGCGCAGATCCGGTTCGTCGCGAACAGCGACGTTGTCGTCTCCATCAGCGACGACCCGGGCAGCTTCGCGCGAGCCTGGCTAACCGGCCGCCTGAAGGTGCACGCCAGCGTGTTCGACCTGTTGCGTCTGAGAAAGCTGATGTAGAAGAGACACCGACGCGGGTCGCCCCGAGCCCTCTCGGCCCGCTCCCGCGACCATCGATGTACCTCCGGGCGGGTAACCACACGCCCGTTGGTACATCCATGACTGCCGCACCGGGCGCGGCGGCGGCTGTATCGCATGCTATATCCGATATATAGTATTTACGCCCCGGCACGGGCGTGGTCTGGCCCCCCAGCAGGCCGGTGGGCGCGCCCCGGCACGGGCGTGGTCTGGCCCCCCAGCAGGCCGGTGGGCGCGCCCCGGCACGGGCGTGGTCTGGCCCCCAGCAGGGCGGCGGGCGCGGCAACGAGCGCGGGCGGGCGCGGCGAGCGGCGGGCGGACGCAACGTGCCGGACCGCGCGGGACGGCGGGATAGCGTGGCGGGATGGCCGCGCTGATCCCGCGCCCGCGGGCCGAGGTCGCGCCGGGCGCGGTCCACGTCCCCGGCTGGCTCAGCCACGACGAGCGATGCCGGCTGGTTGCCTCGTGCCGGGAGTGGGCCCGCCCGCCGGCGGGTATGCGGGCCACCCGGCTGCCGAGCGGCGGGGTGATGTCGGTGCGCACGGTCTGCCTGGGCTGGCACTGGATCCCCTACCGGTACTCGCGGACCGCGGACGACGGCGACGGCGCGCCGGTGAAGCCGTTCCCCGGCTGGCTGGCCGCCCTCGGCCGCCGCGCGGTCGCCGAAGCGCACGGCGATGCGCGTGGCGATGCGCGTGGCGATCAGGCCGCAGCGGACCGGTACGCGCCGGATGTCGCGCTGATCAATTACTACGACGACCAGGCCCGCATGGGCATGCACGCCGATAAGGACGAACGGAGCCTGGCCCCCGTCGTCTCGCTCAGTCTCGGCGCCAGCTGCGTGTTCCGGTTCGGGAACGCGCAGGGCCGGGGCCGTCCGTGGACGGACGTCGAGCTGGAGTCGGGCGACCTGTTCGTGTTCGGCGGGCCATCCCGGCTCGCCTACCACGGGGTGCCGAAGACCCTGCCCGGCACCGGCGACCCCGGCATCGGCCTGGCCGCCGGCCGGCTGAACATCACGTTGCGGGAATCCGGCCTGAGCTGAGCCGGCACCCGTCCCCGGGTAATGCGATGCTTGACGGCATGCCCGAGGGAGATGTGGTCTGGCGCACGGCGTGCCAGCTCGACGAGGCGCTGACCGGACGCGTGCTGGAGCGCAGCGACTTCCGCGTGCCGCGGTTCGCCACCACCGACCTGACCGGGCGCGCCGTGAGCGGGACCGTGTCCCGGGGGAAGCACCTGCTCACGAGGGTCGACGGCGGGATCACGATCCACACGCACCTGCGCATGGAGGGCTCCTGGCGGATCCGCCCGGCCGGCGGCTACGTGCCTCGCGACCACCGGATCCGCCTCGTGCTCGCCAACCAGGCCCGGCAGGCGCTCGGGTATCAGCTCGGCATCGTCGAGGTGCTGCGGACCGAGCACGAGGCCCGCGTCGTCGGCCATCTCGGGCCCGACCTGCTCGGCCCGGACTGGGACGCGGCCGAGGCGGTTCGCCGGCTCCGCGACGATCCGGCCCGGCCGGTCGGTGAGGCTCTGCTCGACCAGCGCAACCTGGCCGGCATCGGCACCTTGTACCGGGCCGAGACGCTGTTCCTGCGGGGCGTCAGTCCCTGGCGCCCGGTGGCCGACCTCGACGTCGAAGACCTGACCGAGCTGGTCACCCTGGCCCGGCGGCTGCTCGACGCCAACAAGGAACGTGTCGGGCAGGTCATCACCGGCAACAGGACAAGGGGCCAGGAGACGTGGGTCTACAACCGGGCCGGGCGGCCGTGCCGCCGCTGCGGCGGGCCGGTCAGTAAGGCCAGCCAGGGCGCCGCGCCCGAGGAGCGCAACATCTTCTGGTGCCCCCGCTGCCAGCCCGGCTAAAACGGCCCCGGCAAAACGGCCCCAGCCAAACGGCGGCGGACCCCGGCACCGCGCCATGGTGCCGGGGTCCACCGGGTCGACGAGGGCTCGCGGAGCCCGCCCGCTACGCGTCCCGCCTGCGGAACAGGATCAGCCCGCCCGCCAGGGCGACCGCCGCGTAGCCGCACAGCACCGCGAACCCGGTCCAGGGACTGAGCATGTTCGGTGCCGAGACGTTTTCCCATATCGCGGCGCCCGCGTTGAACGGGAGCCACTTGTCGACGTGATCGGCCCAGCTCGGCGGCAGGAACTGGCCCAGCACGTACACCACGAACAGCGCCCCGATCGACGCGCCGATCGCGCCGGCGCTGTGCCGCAGCATGGCGCCGAGCCCGAACGAGAGCAGGCCGCAGGCGGTCAGGAACAGACCGCCACCGACGACCGCGCGCAGCACCCCCGGCTGACCGATCGTGCTGTTGATGTGCTGGGCGGACAGGATGGCCTGCCCGATGAAGTAGCTGGCGAAGGCGGTCACCACCCCGGTGACCAGGGCCACCCCGCCGAACACCACGGCCTTGGCCGCGAACCAGGTGCCCCGCCGCGGCATCACCGTCATCGAGGTCCTGATCATCCCGGTCGAGTACTCGGCCGTGATCGTGAGCGCGCCCAGCACCGCGATGATCAGCTGCCCGAGTATCAGCCCGAACAGGCTCATCTCCGTGGCCTGCGAGATGGCGCTGGCCGCGGCGTGCGCCCTGAGGTCCGGAGGCACGTGGCTGAAGTTCTGCGCCTTGCCGAAGCAGAACAGCGCGCCGAGCCCGATCGTGATCACGGCCAGCGCGATCAGCGACCAGTACGTCGACCGGACGGAACGGATCTTCGTCAGCTCGGACCGGAGCGTGCCGGCGAATCCCGCCCGGCCCCGTGCGGCGGGCAGCGCATGCTGAGCTCCGCGGCCGACGGGTGCGGTTGTCGTCGCCATCGTCAGACCACCTCTCCTGCGATCGCGGGCTGACGGTCGGGCGCTCCGGCACCGGCCGCCCCGGGCCCGCCCGGCACCCCGGCATGGAACTGCACGCTCGACGCGGTCAGCTCCATGAACGCCTGCTCGAGCGACGCCTGGGCCGGCGCGAGCTCGTGCAGCCGCACCGAGTTGTCGAACGCCAGGTCGCCGACCTGGCTGACGCTCAGGCCGTGCAGCACCATCACGCCGTCGCCGTCGTCACGCACCGTGCCCCCGGCCGCCATCGCCGCCCGGGCCAGCGCATCCGGGTGCGGCGTGCGCACCCGGACCGACTGCCGGGAGTTGGCCGCGATGAACTCGGCCACGGTGCAGTCGGCGATGAGCCGGCCGCGGCCGATCACCAGCAGGTGGTCGGCGGTGTTCTCCATCTCTGACATCAGGTGGCTGGACACGAAGACCGTGCGGCCCTCGGCCGCGAGCGCCTTCATCAGGTTGCGGATCCACAGGATGCCCTCCGGGTCCAGCCCGTTCACCGGCTCGTCGAACATGAGGATCGCCGGGTCGCCGAGCAGCGCGGCGGCGATCCCGAGCCGCTGGCCCATGCCGAGCGAGAACCCTTTGGAGCGCTTGCGGGCGACCTCGCTCAGGCCGACCAGCGCCAGCACCTCGGCCACGCGGCGCCGGGGCAGGCCGTTGGTTTCGGCCAGGCAGAGCAGGTGGTTGTAGGCGCTGCGTCCCCCGTGCACCGCCTTGGCGTCCAGCAGCGCGCCGACCTCGTGCATCGGGTAGGCCAGCTGCGCGAACGGCTTGCCGTTGACGGTGACCGTGCCGCCCGAGGGCCGGTCCAGGCCGAGGATGAGCCGCATCGTGGTCGTCTTGCCCGCCCCGTTCGGGCCGAGAAAGCCCGTGATCTTTCCTGGTGCGACGCTGAACGACAGGTTGTCGACGGCGACCGTGTCGCCGTACCGCTTGGTGAGGCCCCGTGCCTCAATCATGTCTCCTCATTCCCTCCTGCCGACCGCGACCGAGTGCCGCGGCCGAGTGCCTGGCCAGCGCCATAAGTCTCGCCGGGCGGCCGCCGGATTCGCGTCGGCCGGCGGGCTGATTCGGATGCGCCCAAAGTCGTATCGGCGACCCGCCGGTCGTCGTCCGGTCTGGGGAGGGACCAGGCCGCGCGGTTAGCCCCCGGTAGGGGAGAACGGCCCAAAGGGATGAGGAGACAAAGAAAACTACCCGCCGAATGGCAGGCTGCCGACCGCGGACCGGACGCTGTCGGCGCTGACCGTGCCCGCGGACCAGGCCGCCGCGCACAGCGCGCGCAGGCCGTCGATGGCCGCGCCGGAGCCGTCGATCTCGAGCCGGTCGGGGCCGCCGGTCCCGTCGGTCAGCCGCGCGGTCCAGCCGCCGCACCGGAACTTCCCGCCCCCGTCGGCGGACACCTCCGGCTGCGGTTCCAGCAGGCCGGAGAGGTCGTGCGCCAGGTAGCTGGGCCGCCGGTGGGCGGGGGCCAGCACCGCATCGGCCGGCTGGCTGACCCCGGTGAAGACCAGCAGGCTGTCGGCGCCGACCCGTACCGCGCCCTCGATGTCGGTGTCCAGCCGGTCGCCGACGACCAGCGGCCGCTTGGCTCCGGTCCGCTCGACCGCCTCGGCGTGCAGCGGCGGCTCGGGCTTCCCGGCCACGACCGGGTGCTCGCCGGTGGCGGTCGCGATCACCTGGACCAGCGAGCCGTTGCCGGGCTGCAGCCCGCGCGCGGTCGGCAGGGTCAGGTCGGCGTTGGACGCCACGAACCAGGCCCCGGCCCGCACCGCCAGCTCCCCCTCGGCGAGCAGCGAGTAATCGATCCCGGGGCCGTAGCCCTGCACCACCGCCGCGGGCCGGTCCAGGGCCGTCGACACCGGCCGAAGACCCCGCTCGCGCACGGCGATCCGCAGCCCCATGCCACCGACCACCAGCACCGGGGCGCCCGCGGGCAGGCGCTCGGCCAGCAGCCGGGCGGCCGCCTGAGCCGACGTCACCACCTCGGCCGCGTCGGCCGGGACCCCGAGACCCTTCAGCTGCGCCGCGATCGCCGACGGCGTACGGGACGCGTTGTTGGTCACGAACGCCAGCCGCATCCCCCGGTGCCTGGCCTCGGTCAGCGCGTCGGGCGCGCCCGCGACGGCGGAGCCGCCCAGATACACCACGCCGTCCAGATCAAGCAGCGCGACGTCGTGGACGTCGCTGAGCGGCTTCTCGCTTGACCGCGGCAGCGCCATCCTCGCGGCAGGCCGACCCATGGCTGGCTCAGGCATCGGAGCCGGGGCGTTCGGAATTCGCGGGTTTCTGGTCGTCGGCGCGGGTCCTGGCCCGCAGCGTGGCACGAACGCTCCGCAGCGCATCAGCGTAGTGCCGCCGGTCCGGCGCCATGGCCGCGGCCAGGGCGAGGTGCTCGGCCGCGGCGCCCGGGTCCCCGATCCTGGCCAGGGCCAGGCCCAGGCCGAACTGCGCGTAGTCGTCGCTCGGGCTGGCGTCCACGATGCGCTGGAAGTTCCCGGCGGCGGCGGCGTACCGGCCGGCATCGAACTGGGCCCGGGCCAGTCCCTCGAGGACGCTGCGGGACTGCGGCTCGGCCGCGGCCGCCCGCTCGAGCAGCTGCGCCGCCGCGGCCGCGCTGCCCCGGCCGAGCAGTTCCATGCCCCGCCGGTACAGGTCGTAGGCGTCACCGCCCCCGCCCCGATCGCCCTCGCTCCCGCCCGGCGCGGCGCCCGGCATCACCGGCTCTTGCTCCGGACGGGAATCCTGGCCGCCGGCTGGTGCTTCTGACATGTGTGCAGATCCTTCCGTCCGGCCACGTGCCAGCCGCGCCCGAGCCTTCCGGGCTCGCGCTGGCCCCTTTCCGCGGAGTCCGTTATGCCCGGAATCGGGTCAGCGGACTCGCCCAGGTCACATCTCCACCGTACGACGTCATCGCGCACGACAAAGAGGACCAGCTGATCGAGGCGGACCCGCATAACGTCGTCCGGCTGATCCTGCCACGCCACGTGCCCGGCCAGCCCGGCAGCGTCTACGAGGACGCGGCGCGGACCCTGCGCGCCTGGCAGGACGAGCACATCCTGCGGCCCGACCCGGACCCGGCGCTGTACGTCTACGAGCAGGCCGCGGCCGGCGCCGGTGACCCCGCCGAGGTGCTGCAGCGCGGCCTGATCGGCGCGCTGCGGCTCAGCCCGCCCGAGGCCGGCGTGATCCGGCCGCACGAGGACGTCGCGCCGGGGCCGGTGGCCGGCCGGCTCGCGCTGATGGAGGCGACCGAGGCCAACCTGGAGCCGATCTTCCTGCTGCACGACGGGAGCGCGCGGGGCGCGTCGTCCCGCCTGGTCGACGAGGTGGCCGCCGGCCGGCCGCCACTGGTCGAGGCGGTCACCCGCGACCAGATCCGGCATCGGCTGTGGGCGATCACCGAGCCCGCCGAACTCGCCGCCGTCGCGGCCGACCTCGCCCCGCGGACCGCGCTGATCGCCGACGGTCACCACCGGTACGCGGCCTACCTGAAGCTGCAGGCCCGCCGCCGGGCCGCCGGGGCCGGAACCGGCCCGTGGGACTACGGCATGGCCCTGCTCGTGGACGCGGCCGCCTACCCGCCGGACATCGGCGCGATCCACCGGGTGATCGCCGGGCTGCCCGCGGCGGCCGCCGCGGACCTGGCCCGGTCCGCCTTTACCGTGCGCCCGCTTCCCGGCGGCGGGCCGGACGCGCTCGCGGCCGCGCTGGACGAGCTCGCGGCCGCGGCCAGCAAAGGGCCGGCGTTCCTGCTGGCGGGCGGCAACGAGATCAGCCTGCTGTCCGACCCGGACCCGGACCAGGTCAATCTGGCCATGCCGCCCGGCCATTCGGCGCGGTGGCGTTCCCTGTCCGCCTCGGTCCTGCAGGAGCTGCTGATCCCGCGGATCTGGGGGCTCAGCGACGCCAACGACGCCATCCGGATCGTGCACAACGACGCGGAGCAGGCCCTCCGCGAGGCCGACGAGACCGGCGGCACCGCGGTCATCTGCCCCTCGATGTCGACCTGGGACGTGTACGACGTCGCGGCGGGCGGTGAGCGGGTGCCCCGCAAATCGACCTCTTTCGGCCCTAAGCCGCGCACCGGCCTGGTGATCCGGACGTTCGCCCAGAGCTGAACCCGGGCTTCGCAGGCGCTGAAGAGCGGCTCAGCCCTTCCTGACGTACAGCGTCAGCGGGGACCAGTTCCCGCTGACCCGGGTGAAGTGGTCCTGGAAGTAGGTCCGCAGCTGCGGCGTCCAGGCGATCCGGGACGGGTTGTACGAGGTCAGCAGCACGTACTGCGCGGCGCCGAACGCCTGCCGCCACACCGCCGCCACGGCGGGCACCCGGCCCGCGGTGGCCGCGGTCTGGCCGTGCCCGAGCGCGTAGCTGGTGCCGGTGCCGTCGACCAGGACCGGGCAGCCCGGCGCCGACGAGTAGAACCGGTCGGCCGAGATGAGCAGGGACGCCTGATCGGACGCCACGCACGCCCCGGGCGGGATGACTCGTTCCAGGGCCGGCAGGGCGCTGGCGTAGGTCGGCGTCGGGCTGCTCTCGGCCCCGCCCGCGGCGAACGGCAGGACGATGACGGCCAGCGCCGCCAGCCCGGCCGCCGATCGCGGCACCCAGGCGCGCCGCGGCGAGCGCGCCTTCCAGCCGTCGAGCAAACGGGCCCCGGGCAGCGCGATCGCCATGGCCAGGAACGGCGCGAGGAACGCCGGGTAGTGGTAGTAGAAGTCGTCCGGGATCAGGAACGCCACGATCACCAGCGCGGTGGTCGCGACCGCGAACCACTCCAGCGCCGGCGGCCGCTGCCGGGTCGCCAGCCACGCCGCGGTGAGCATCCCGGCCACGATGACGGCCAGTGCGATCGCCGCGATCAGCAGGATGACCGGGCCCAGGTCCCAGGCGGCCAGCCCGGTCAGGTACTGCAGCCGGAACGCCAGCGGCGTCCGCGCGCCGGTCCGCACCAGCTGGGCGACCACCACGCTGTCGTAAAACCGGGCCGGCGCCATCGCCAGGAACGGGATCACCGGGATCAGGAAGCCCGCCGCGACCCCGCCCGCGAAGCGCAGCAGCCGCCCGCCCCGGCCCGGCCCGACCAGGCACGCCGCGACGATCACGGCCACCGGGATGATCGCCCAGACCTTGACCGCGCCGGCGAAGCCGAGGGCCGCGCCGCCCCAGGCCAGCCGCCGGCCGCTGGCCGTCAGCCGGTCCCTGTCGAACACCGCCACCGCTCCGGCCAGGCAGAACGCGGTCAGCCACGGCTCGAGCAGGACCGTGTGCGCCGCCTGCACGCTGCCGGGGTAGATCGCGATCAGCCCGCAGGTGACGATCGTGGCCAACACCCCGCGGTGGCGGACCAGCAGCCCGCCGAGCACCACCGCGGCCGCGCTGGCCAGCGCGGTGAGGATCCGCCCGGTCGCGATGGCCCCGGCGGTGCCGGCGGACGACGAGATGGCCGCGGCCGGAGTCATCAGCAGCGTGATCCCGGGCGGCTGCACGATGATGAAGTCGCGGTACGGCAGCACGCCGTGGATCATCCGCAGCGCGCTGCCGAAGTCGGCGCCGTCGTCGTAGTCGCCGACGCCGAGCAGGTGACCGGCCCGGAAGATCTGGAATCCGCGCAGGCCGAGGGCGAGCAGCGTGGCCGCCACGATCACCCAGCCGACCGGGCCGAGCGAAGCCAGCGGGAACGGCAGCCGCCGGCCGGGGGCCGCCGCGCTGCGCGCGGAGCCGGCGGGCCGAACCGACGTTCCGCTCACAGCTAGCTACTTCCCGCAGGGGTTCCGGTGAGATCGGCGGCGACGTCATCCCCGGGCGCCCGGCGAACCCGCCACGCACGCCGCCCGCCGCAATCGCCCCCCGATATTACCCGTTCGGTCTGCCAGGATGGGGCGCGTGAGCACAGCAGCGGAGATTCCCGAGGCGGCCGACGGCGTGGTCGACCTCGGCCACGAGGTCTACCAGATCGACACGCTGATGGCGGGATACCGGCGGATCACCGCGGGCTACCTGATCCGGGCCGACCGGCCGTGCCTGGTCGAGACCGGCACCGCGCCCTCGGCGCCGGTGGTCCGCGACGCCCTGGCCGGCCTCGGCATCGGGCCCTCCGACCTGGCCACGGTCGTGGTCACCCACATCCACCTGGATCACGCGGGCGGCACCGGCGACATCGCCCGGATGTTCCCGGCCGCGCAGGTGGTCGTGCACGAGTTCGGCGCGCGGCACCTGGCCGACCCGAGCCGGCTGATGGCCAGCGCGCGGATGGTCTACGGCGACGAGCTGGACCAGCTCTTCGGCACGCTGGCGCCGACCCCGGCCGAGCGGATCACCGCCGTGGGCCTGACCGGCAGGATCGACCTCGGCGGCGGCCGCCGCCTGGACAGCCACCACACCCCCGGCCACGCCCGCCACCACGTCGGCCTGGTCGACTCGGCCAGCGGCGACCTGTACGTCGGCGACGCGGCCGGGGTCTACATACCGGACACCGGCGACCTGCGGCCCGCCACGCCGCCCCCGGACTTCGACCTGGCCACGGCCCTGGCCTCGCTGCGCACGTTCGCCGCCCTGGCGCCCGCGCGGCTGCTGTTCAGCCACTACGGGCCGGTAGCGGCGGTGCAGGAGACGCTGGACCGGGCGGCCGAGGAGATCAACGTCTGGGTCGACGAGACCCGGCGCGCCCGCGGCCAGGGCCTGGACCTGGATCACGCGGCGGCGATGGTGGCCGAGCGGACCCGGGAGCGCTACGCGGTGCTGCGCGACGGCGCCGACCCGGAGCTCGCCGCGACGATCGACCGCACCAGCAGCGCCGCCGCCAACGTCGCCGGCATCTCGCACTGGCTCAACCTTCAAAACCAGGAGTAATTACGCCCCGGCTCCCCCGTCCTGGGCTCGCGATCAGGTCCTGCCTGGCCCTCATGCCGCGGCTGCGCCGCGCGCGGTCGCGCCCCGGACTCCGACGAGCCGCCTGGCCGCCCGAATCATCGGGGTAGCTGTGACGCAAACAGCGCACCTCAGCCACCAGGATCAAGGAAAGACGCCTCGCCGAAGACCAACCGCGTCCGATTTGCCGGAGTTCCAGAAGGGCGCTCGGTTATCGGGGTAGATCAGACGCAAACAGCGCAGCTCAGCTACCCCGATCATGAAACCGGTGCGTCGCCTCACCGACACCGCGCCCGGTTTTCCTGATGGAGAGCGCTCCCATGAACGCGATGCATGGGGTGCGAATAACCCGCCTTATGCACCGGGATCATGGAAAGAGAGGGTTCCGGGCCGGGATCAGCTGGTCAGGCTTCGTCCGCGGGGTCGGCCTGGTCCGGGTCCGGCTCGTCCGGATCCTCTTGCTCTGGGTCCTCGTCGTCGGGATCGTCCAGGTAGTCGAAGACGACGGGATCGAGCTCCTCGTACCGTTCCGCGGCGTCGGTCAGGTCGTCCCGGTCGGCCGCGGCCGCCTTCGCGAACCACTCGCGCGCCTCGTCCTCGCGCCCGGCATCCAGGAGCGCGTCGGCGTAGGCGTAATAGAGCCGAGCCGAATCCGGCCTGATCCGGCCGTCGGTGAGCTCCGGCACCTGCAGGGCCGCCACCGCGGCGTCGGGCAGCCCCTGGTCCCGGCGGATTCCCGACTCGACGATCCGCAGCTCGGTCGCGGTCGCGCGGTCGACGCCGCGGGACTCGGGGCCGGTTACCAGGTCCAGGGCACGGTCGAGGCGGCCAAGGGCTCGCTCGGCGTCGGCCATCAGCGGCAGGTAGCTCGACCGGCCGGTCAGCCGGCGTGCGGCCCGGAGTTCGGTCAGCGCGTCGGCCCACTCACCGGCCCGGTACGCCGCGATCCCGGTGGTCTCCCGCACCACGCCCACCCGGGCCGCCAGCCGGCGGGCCGCCTGGGCGTACCGGTAGGCCGTGGCCGGGTCCGCTTCGATGCTCGCGGCGACCAGCCGCCGGGCCACCGCGTCGGCCAGATCCCCGGGAAGGGTTCTCAGTTCCGCCCGCGCCTCGGGGTCCAGCTGGTCGGCCGTGATCGCCGCCGGCACGTCGGGCCCCCGATCCGGCCGGTCGGCCCGGTCGGAACGCTCCGCGCGGTCGCCTCGGCCCGCTCGATCACCGCGGGCGGTCCGGTCACTCCGGGCGGTCCGGTCACTCCGGGCGGTCCGGTCACTCCGGGCGGTCCGGTCACTCCGGGCGGTCCGGTCACCGCGGGCGGTCTCATCACCCCGGTCAGCCCGGCCCGCCCGGTCACCCCGGTCACCCCGGTCAGCCCGGCCCGCCCGGTCACTCCGGTCGGCCCGGCCCGTGCGATCACTCCGGTCGGCCCAGTCAGTCCGGCCCGGGCGGTCGGCCGCTCCGGCTCGGTTGGCGCGGTAGCCCTGTTCCGTTCGGCCCGCGCGGTCGGCGCGATCACCCCGGTCAGCGCCGTCCGGCCGCCCGCGCCGCTGCGACGGCCCGGAGCGGTCGTCAGCCCATGGCCGACCCGGCCCGCCGTCCGTCCGCGGCGTCCGGGTCGTGCGAGGAGCGCGCGCCTGGGACCCCGGCGCTCCCCCGGACCGGGAAGAACGTCCGGCGCCCGCGCCGCCCGCCGAAGATCGCTCGGCGCCGCCCGCGTACGGGCGCCCGGCGCCGCCCGCGTAGGAGCGCTCGGCGCCGCCCGCGTACGGGCGCCCGGCGCCGCCCGCGTAGGGGCGCCCCGCGCCACCGGCGGCACGGTCCTCCCCCGCGCCCGTCCTGGCATCGGCTCCGGGGCGGCCGCGGTTCTGCGGGCGGCCGCCGCCCGCGCTCTCGCCCCCGCCGCCGGTACGCCCGCCACCGGCCGGCCGAGCGCCAGAAGCCCTGGTGTCGGGGCGGCCGCGGCCGCCGGCGGTACCGTTCGAACCCCCAGCACCGCCCGAACGAGCACCAGCACCGCCCGAACGAGCACCAGCACCGCCCGAACGCCCCCTGGCACCGCCGGAACCATCACGGGTTCCGCCCGAGCGACCGGTCTCGCCGCCGGAACGGCCGCCCGAACCGCCATATCCGCGGTCGCCCGAGCCGGAGCGGCCGCCCGAGCCGGAACGGCCGCCGGCACCGCCGTACGGACGATCGCCCGAACCGCCGGAACGGCCGCCGGCGCCGCCATATCCGCTGGTGCGCGAACGACCGCCAGCGGCGGCGGAACCGCCGCCCGAGCGAGCCGAGCCCGCGCCCCTCGAACGGCCGGCGGGCGTGGCGGAACGACCGGCACCGGTGCCATCGGCGCGGCGGGCATCGCGTGTCCCTCCGGCCCGGCTCGCGCCGCCCTGGCCGACCCGGCCGGCACCAGACCTGGATGGGCGCTGCCCGCCACCACCGCGGGACGCCGAATCTCCGGCCCGCCCGCGCCCGTTCCCGACCACGCCAACTCCCAGCAAACTAGTGATGCGCGCCGACATTCTGGCGCATACACCGTGACAACATTGACTAAACCGCAGACGTGCTGAGGGCCGCTACCAGCGCGGTAGCGGCCCTCAGCATGAAGATGTCCGGCGGCGTCCTACTCTCCCACGCGGTCCCCCGCGCAGTACCATCGGCGCTGAAGGGCTTAACTTCCGGGTTCGGAATGGGACCGGGTGTTTCCCCTTCGCCATGGCCACCGAAACTCTATGGAGATGTGGGGTCTCAGGACCGACCGCACCTCGGGAACCGCACAGTGGACGCTGCAAAATCTATAAGTAGAAGCCAAGCCGCTCGGCCTATTAGTACCGGTCAGCTCCACACGTCGCCGTGCTTCCACCTCCGGCCTATCAACCCAGTCGTCTAGCTGGGGGCCTTACCAGGTTAACCCTGAGGGAGTCCTCATCTTGAGGCGAGCTTCCCGCTTAGATGCTTTCAGCGGTTA
>Ga0335074_10002423_pt1 | contig 25387 bp, 20 predicted proteins | sample Lox_Sample_23_FD_206715 | JGI IMG/M metagenome (GOLD analysis project Ga0335074, IMG submission 206715) | Soil microbial communities from Loxahatchee National Wildlife Refuge, Florida, United States - Lox_Sample_2.3 | ecosystem: Environmental > Terrestrial > Soil > Wetlands | place: USA... | reverse complement strand
TGAGGGTTATTCAGGCCGTCCGGTAGAAGTGCAGGCCGATGACTGCTGAGATAGTCGTCTCAAATGTTTTAAGCGGGCGCCGGTAGTCGGTGTGCATGATGGTCCAGTTTTTGAAGTGCGAGATCACTTGCTCGATCATCCAGCGCATCTTGTTAACCTCGGAGTTGTATTCCTTCTGCCAGTCGAGTAGCTCGCCGCCCGCAGGCTTCCTGAAGGGAGTGATCATGTTGTTCCCGATGTATCCTTTGTCGCCGATCCAGTTCTTCGGGTTCATCGTCAGCAGTACGCCGGATTCTTCCCGGCAGTAGTTGTCGTGGCGGCTCCCGTTGACTGGGTCGGAAATCCAGGCGAGCTTTCCGTAAATGGTGCAGGCGACCTGGACGTTCATTCCGGTGGTCTTGTGCTTTCCGGAGTACAGCTCCTTGTGCCCGTCCCATGACCAGCATGGGAGCAGTGTGCCGTCTAGGATGTACTGGGCATCCGGGTCAAGGTCGTCAGCGGTCGGCACGAACTCGCGCGTCGCTTCCGGAACGAGCGGCGTTATGGCAGATATGGCGCGGCTGATAGTCGGCTGGGATACGCCGAGCGACTCGCCGATTTCCGCCTGTGTGCGATTATGGCGCATGTAGGTCAGTGTGGCTACTACCGATTTGAAAAGACCGAGGCATGGCGGCCAATTCGGGGATCCTGTCCGAGGCTGCACGGAATTTATCCGGATGCAGAGGTCGATGACTTCTTCGCGGTCGAACCCGGTGGTATGATGCACGTGATGGCCTGTTCTGTGGATTCAGTGTGGTAACTCAATCCTTTCGCGAACGGGCCATCTTTTTGTGCCGCCATACCGCCGGACGGGATAAACTTCACATAACGTTCCTGTTTCCTGAATAACCCTGAATGACCAGTATGCCGTTGGATCAGGTACCTATGAGGTGGTGGTGCCATTGTCCGTGGGGGATGCTGGTAATTGGCGGGATCCAGTTCACCTGCTCGCCCGGGGCTGCTTCGTGACGGTAACTGATATCGAGTCGCCGTAACAGCCTCGAAAATTCAGCGGCAGGCAGCTAACCACCGCGTTGGGAAGCAGACCATCGCCGAGCTCGACGGCGTGGAACGCGAACTACCGGCAAATCTCGGGCTGATCACCGACTATTCCCGGCGAGGGTGCCCATCCGGCGGATCTGCGGTCTATTGATGCGGAGCTTGCCGAACGCGGCGACGGCCATCATGCCAGTGGGCTATTTCATGACAAATGCTGACGCGTCCGCGCCGGTACCTCGCTGATCATCGCCGCTTTGATATGACGCTCATTTCGTATTCTGCCCTGGAAGCTAGCTGACATGCTGCGCGTTCACAACGCTACTGTAATCAAGGGACCTACCGTGACCAAGGGACGAAAGACAGACTGGGCTAGTTAAATTGCCTCGCGCACGTCTCCGCGCGTCGGCCGCATGCGCACCGTTAAATTCACGATCACTATGAGTGATCGTCCCACTAATCGTCCCATCCCGCCCTCGCGCGCGTCTGCACGTCAACGCGCGAGCACAGGACAACGGGACGGACGACGGGACGAGCACGGAGCGTCACTCCGCAAGCGTGGTATCGCACTTCGTGACGATGGTTTTCCTGGCCGGTCTATGTCTCCAGAACAGGTACAAAATGCAAACTACGGCCAGACCGACGACATCCCCGTCCACCTGCGCCGCCTGGTCGCGCTGCGGGACCAGGGCTGCCAGTACGCCGGCGGCTGCGACCAGCCCGCCTCAGCCTGTGAGCCGCACCATGTCGTGCACCGCGCCGACGGCGGGCCCACCAGCTTGTGGAACCTGAAAGACTACTGCTGCTGGCACCACCACGTGGTGCTGCACAAGCTCGGCTGGACACTGACCGTCTACCCGGACGGCACCAGCCAGGTCACCAGCCCGGCCGGCAAGATCATCCGCAGCCACGGCCCGCCACCCCGACCCGGGTAACCCGGCCCGCCGCAACCAGGCGGCGGTCGGCGGTGCGGTACCGGCCCGAAGACGGGCAGGTGATCATATGGCCCGCGCTCGCTATCTTGAGGGCTGCTAACCGCCGAGGATCACCCGGGAACGTAACCGGAGCGAGATTCCAGAGACTGTCCGGGTGCGCACCCAGATACGTGCAGAGGCGGCTGATGACTTCTTGGGCTACCCGCAGAGAAACATTCACCCCGCCTGCGCCGTGTGACATGTACCTACGGCGCCTGCAATCCGGATGTGGCATGGATGAATATCTCGACCGCTCCTTTGGCTCCCAAGATGGGTGATGGCTGCTGGCCTAAGGACATGCCAGCCGTGGTCTTTCAGCGCGCGTGCTGCCCGGATGAGGAGACCGAGGGCTGCGGGGTTGCGGAACAGCGGCTGATGACGCCCAGTAGGAAGACCCGGCCGGGCAAGCCTTGGTATCCTCTACCGCCCAGCCGACCTGCTCGGCGTAGTTCGCCCGGACCGTCTGCCGGGTCGTGGGGTCACCAGGGTCGGCGACGGACCGGCGGTGGCCGTCGCGAAGGGTCAGGTGTTGGCGCCGGGGGAGGTGAGCAGGAAGGCCCCCTGCCCGGGAAGGAGGATCCTGCGGAATCCGCGCCCGCTCACCCGGACACGGCCGATGTCCTGCGGGCTCCCGGCTGCGCCGCCCCAGTCCCAGTAGATGTCATCACGGTCCGCGGCCAGGCCGAACGGACCCTGGTTGGTGTGGATGTAGAGCCACTTGTTGACGATATGGGTGCCCTGCAGGGTCGCGCGGCCGATGTGCCCGCCGACCTCCGCCCAGTACAGTTCGCCGGCGCCTACCGCCAGTCCTTGCGGGCAGGAGCCCTGCGGGAGCTTGATGAACGCCAGGCCGCCGCCGCCGAAGTTGACCCGGCCGATCTCGCCGGCCACGCAGCGGCTGAAGAACAAGTGGTGCCCGTCGGTTGCCAGCCCGTCGGCCACGCCACCGCCGGCTTGCTGTGGCAGCTTGATGAACTCACGGCTCAGCTTCGTGCCGTTCGGACGAACCCGGCCGATCGCGTTCTCGTCGGCCCAGTAGAGCCAGCCGCCCGCGGCGACGAGCCCGACCGGGAAGTCCAGGCCGCCGACCAGCGTGTGAGCGTGCGGCGTGCCCTTCAGCCCGACGTAGCTGATCGCGTCGTCCGCGCCGGTGAGGGTTACCCAGAAGAGCCGGTTATCCGCGATCGCGATCCCGGTGACGCTGACGTCGCCGACCCGCACGACGCGCTTCGACGCGCCACCGCTGACCGACACCCGCATGATGTACCCGCCCGCGACGTAGTAGAGGTCGCCTGGCGGCGGCTTCGGCTTATGGGTGGGTCCCGCATTGCCGGTCACGGCCCGGAACACGCCCGCTCCCGCGGCAGCAGGCACGGCCAGCACGGCTGCGGCTGCGGCGAGCGCCGTCACTCCGGCCGCTAGGAAGACCCTCACGCGCGTGAACCTCATCGGAGGTGGCTCCCTTCCACTCCGCAGCCAGCGTCCGAACCATGACGACAGGCGTTGATCACCCGGGTTTCGCCCCGACTCTACGGGCCAGGACCTGGCAAAGCCCGCATCTCGCCGCCTCGGCGTGTCGGCCCGATCTCGCACAGCGACAGCGCATCATGCCGACATAAGATCTGACCAGGAGGTCGGTTATGGGCATCTTCTCCTGGCTTCGCCCCCGCAGGTCAACGGACCAGCCGGACGAACCAAGGCAGCCGCGCGGAAGGCACAGCTTGATCCGTAACAATTACGAGGATCCGAAGCTCGCGCAGGTCGAGCGTGACGCGGCGGCTGATGTTGCTCAGGTGGAGCGGGCCGACACGTACTACCACGGAAACACTCCCCCTGACGAGCGCTGATCGCCGGACCGTCGGCGCGGCCCGGCCACGCCTCCAGCTGACCTTCGGCTGATCTCCAGGTCATTTCTGCCTTATCACCAGGCACGGTGATCTCCCCCCGGTTTCGGTGTCGATTGCGCGAACTTGGCCGAACCGCCAACCGTTCAACGGGGCGAGGAGTTGCCTGCCGTGATCCGTACCGCCGAGTCCGTCCGGAATCGCCGGATGGCCGGTGCGCGCTGCGTTAAAGCCGTCACGGACGCCGGCCGGGTCCGCCAGCAGTTGCCGACGCCGTCCCCGGATCCGTCCCCGGGGGCCGTCGCACGACCCGTCGCTCGGGTCGTTGCGCGGCTGCGGCCGTAACCGGACCCGGCCGGCCAGCGAACTCACCGGCGGGCCCGCCGCGCGTGGCGGTCACGTGGCCGGCGTGGGCGATAGCGTGCCGTTATGAAGCACACCAGACTCGGCCGCACCGGCCTTCAGGTCTCCAGGCTCTGCCTGGGGACGATGACCTTCGGGCTGCAATCCGATGAAAGCACCGCGTTCGCCATCCTCGACCAGGCCGCCGAGGGCGGCATCGACTTCATCGACACGTCGGACGCGTACCCCCTGGGCGGGGACTTGACCACCCGCGGCACCACCGAGGAAATCCTCGGCCGCTGGCTGCGGGGCAAGCGGGACCGGTTCATCGTGGCCACCAAGTGCTTCGCCCCGACCGGACCGGCGCCGTTCGACGCCGGGAACTCCCGCAAGCACATCATGGACGCCGTCGAGGGCTCGCTCAAGCGCCTCCAGACCGACTACATCGACCTGTACCAGCTGCACGGATACGACCGCGAAACGCCGATCGATGAGACCCTCGCCGCGCTCGACGACCTCGTCCACTCGGGCAAGGTCCGGTATACCGGCTGCTCGAACTTCCTGACCTACCAGCTCGTCCGGGCTATCGGCCGCAGCGAGACGCTGCGGCTGGCTCGCTTCGACTCCGTCCAGCCCCGTTACAACCTGCTCTTCCGCGAGATCGAGAGGGAAATGCTCCCGTTCTGCCTGGAAGACGGCGTCGGCGTCATCCCTTACAACCCGATCGCGGGCGGCCTGCTTTCGGGCAAGCACACGCGGACCGCGGCGCCTCCCGAAGGCCGCTTCACCCTCGGCACCGCCGGCGGGCTCTACCAGCAGCGCTACTGGCACGACCGCGAGTTCGGCACGGTGGAGGAGATCCGCGGGCTGGCCGAGCAAGCGGGCGTGAGCCTGGCCACCCTCGCGGTCGCCTGGGTGATGGCGAACCCGGCCATAACCGCGCCCATCATCGGAGCCAGCAGGCCCGAGCAGCTGGCCGACAGCCTGGCCGCCGCCGAACTCAAACTCGACGACGACCTGAAGAGCCTGCTCGACGACCGGACCCACCAGTACCGCATGGGAGACGCGCCCAGGTAGCTCCGGAGCCAGGTAATGTGCGGCGGGTAAGAGGACCAGTTTCCGGCCGGGGTGAACACCTCGGAGGCGATCAGGCGGTCGGCTTCGAGCACGTCGGGGGTGGCGAACTCGTTGACCCGGCGCGAGCAGGGCCCCGCTCCGCGCAGCTCCACCCGGACCTCGTCCGCTCGCACGTGGCGGAACGGAAGCGGCCCGCTCGCCCGCGCCGTGCGCATCGCGAACCGTCCGCGTCGGGGTGCTGATCGAGAACGCGCACTCCGTGGTACGTAGGCGCAGTTGGTGACGGCGGAGAACACGTCCGGGCGGCCGGCCAGCTCCGCGCCGCCTGCGTCGCAGTCCACGGCGCAGGATCCCCGCAGCGGCAGCACGACCATCTCGTCCGGGCCGGTGTTGCCGAAGTGCGCCTCGCCGGCGGGCAGGTCAAGGACCCGGAGCCCGGTGTACCCTCACCGCGCGGTCTCGGGTGTGATGCGCACGACCTCCGGCCCGTCGGCCGTGCTCCCGGCCGGGATATGCCAGTTCATGAGGCCACCCCAGGATCCGGCGCTACCCGGGGCCAGCGTTACGTGGTAGCGCCCGGCGCTCCCGGGTGGCGGTACGCTGCTTGCGGTCTTGAATCGCACGTCGCCAGGGAGCCTTCCGCTCATGCTGAGCCAGCACCTCATCGATTCCCTGTTCCCGCCGGGCCTGCCGGAGCCCGACCATTGGGAGCGTGGCTACCCGCCACGCGACCTGCCCGCGGGGGCGCAAGTCACCCGGTTCGCGCCGAGCCCGACCGGCTTCCTGACCCTCGGCGGCGTGTACGCGGCCACCATCGACGCCGACGTCGCGCGGCAGAGCGGCGGCATCTACCTGGTCCGCCTGGAGGACACCGACCAGGCCCGCGTCACCGAGGGCGCCGCCGAGCAGTTCGCCGAGGCGTTCGCGTACTTCTCCATCGGCCCCGACGAAGACGAGGAGAACGGCCGCTACGGGCCGTACACCCAGTCGCGGCGCGCCGAGATCTACCTCACCTACGTCCGCGACCTGCTCCGGCGGGGGCAGGCCTACCCGTGCTTCGCGACCAAGCAGGAACTGGAGGAGATCTCCGCCAAGCAGCGCGCCACGGGCCAGCCGCCGGGCTACTACGGCCGGTGGGCCATCTGGCGGGACGCCACCGAGGAGCTGGTGACAGAACGGCTGGCCGCCGGTGACCCGTACGTGGTCAGGTTCCGCTCACCGGGGACCACGGGGGCGCGGGTAACCTTCGTCGACGCGATCCGCGGCGAGCTGACCCAGGACGATAACCGCAACGACGCGGTGATCCTCAAGAGCAGCGACACCGAACCGCGGCTGCCGACCTACCATTTCGCGCACGCCGTCGATGACCACCTGATGCGGATCACCATGGTCATCCGCGGCGATGAGTGGATCTCCTCGGTGCCGCTGCACCTGCAGTTGTTCGGCGCCCTGGACTTCGAGCCGATCCCGTACGCGCACCACGCCGCGCTGATGAAGCAGGAGGGCGGGAGTCGCCGCAAGCTGTCCAAGCGGAGGGATCCCGAGGCGAACGTCAGCTTCTACATCGAGGGCGGCTACCCGGCCCCGGCGGTGCAGTACTACCTGCGCGGGCTGGTCAACGGGCGGCTGGCCGAGATGCCGCTCACCGAGGCGCTGGCCGCGCCGATCAGGCTCGCCGAGTGCGGCGCCGCGGGGCCGCTTGTCGACATGGTCAAGCTCGACGACATCTGCGCCGACTACGTCGCCACCCTGTCCGGGGACCAGATCCTGGCCGAGGTCACGACCTGGGCGCGCCGCCTCGACCCGGACCTCGTGCCGATCCTGGAAGCCGAGCAGCCCCTGGCGCTCCGGGCCCTGGCCATCGAGCGCGGGGCGGGAACCCCCAATCCGCGCAAGGACCTGCGGAAATGGGCCGATTTCCGTTCCGTCTACGGCTACTTCTTCCCTGAGCTGTTCGAGCCGGTGACCGATCCGGCGGACGCCAGGTTCGGCGGACTCGACCCGGACCTGGTCCGGGCCGTCGCGCGCGCCTTCGCCAGCGGATACACACCGCCCGGGGCGGACACCGAGTGGTTCGCCCAGATCCGCGGGCTCGCGGCGGACCTGGGCTTCGCGCCCAGCCAGAAGGCCTACAAGCAGGACCCTGCCGCCTACCCGGGCTCCATAGCCGATGCCTCCCAGGTCATCCGGGTCCTGCTCACCGGGACGGTGCGCAGCCCGAACCTGGAGGCGGTGGCCGACGCCCTCGGCGCCGACGAGGTGCTCCGCCGGGTCCGCGCGCTGCGGTAACGCCCGAATTTGCCAACCGGCCCCTCGCGGGGGAAGGCTGGCCACTGTGATCGACCCCGACTCGGCGGTACCGCCCTATGAGCAACTGGCAGGCATCCTGCGGGACGAGATCGCGCAGGGCAACATGCACGGCCGCGTCCCTTCCATCAACACGATCAGCATGCATCACCATGTCTCGCACCGCGTTGCGGCCCGCGCGCTGTCGATCCTGAAGGGTGAGGGCATGATCGTCAGCGTCCCCGGCCAGGGTCACTTCGTGCGCGAACGTGAGGCCTGACGGGCCGCCCGCTTTAGCCCTGTCCCCGTGAGCGGCTATCCGGAGCGCCTGGCCGTACCGCCTCGGGCCACTCGCTTCGGCCCCGGTGCCCGGCCGTGCCGGCTACCCGGCGCGTCTGGCCGTGCTGGCGCGGGCCACAAGCTCGATGTCCAGCTCCTGGCGCTGCGGGGCGACCCGCTCGCCGCGGAGCAGCGCGCACAGCCGCCGCGCTCCCTCGGCGCCGCTGAGTGCGAGCGGCTGCCGCACGGTGCTCAGGCCCAGGAAGGCCGCGGACTCGATGTCGTCGAAGCCGATGACCGACAGTTGCTCGGGTACCGGCACGCCGAGCCGTTCCGCCGCGGCGAGCACGCCGATGGCCTGCGTATCCGAGGCCGCGAAGATCGCCGACGGGGGAGCCGGTGACTTCAGCAGCGCGGTGGCGTGCTCGGCCGCGATGGCCGCGCTGTGCGGGCCGCGCCGGACCAGGCCGGGCTCGAAGCCGATACCCGCCGCGGCCAGGGCCTGCCGGTACCCGCGCAGCCGGTGTGCGGAGGAGGTGAAGCCCAGGTCGGCCGGGGGCCTGGCGAACGCTACGTCGCCGACGAAGCCGATCCGCCGGTGTCCGAGCCCGATCAGGTGCTCGGTGGCCACGCGCCCCCCGGCCACGTCGTCGACGACCGTCTGCGGAACCCCGGCGACAGCCGCGTCCACGCTGGCCAGCGCCACCCCGGCGCGGGCGAACTGAGCCGACTGCTCGCGCGACAGCGGCAGGCTGACCGCCAGGACGCCGTCGGCGCGGTGCGTGGGCAACAGGGCTTCGAGATGGCGGTCCCGCTCCACCGGGGTATCCACGTTGAAGACAATCGTGTCGTAGCCCTGCTCGGCCAGCACCGCGAGCGCGCTGGCCAACCGGGCCACGACCGACGGCCTGGTCATATGGGTTACGACGACCGCGACCGTCCGCGGCGTGCCGCGGACCAGCGCCGCCGCCACGTGACTGGGCCGGTAGCCCAGCCGGTCGATGGAGTCCCGGACGGCGCGGAAGGTCTCGGCCCGCACCTGCTCGCTCCCGTTCAGCACCCGGGATACCGTGCCGACACCCACCCCGGCGTCCGCCGCCACGTCGGCGATGGTCACGCGTCGCGCCACAGGCGGCGCGACCCCTGGATCGGCCGGTATCGCCGAACCAAGATCCGCTCCTTGGAAGCGTTTCCACGACGGTTCGGTACTGCTGCGATCCCGCCGGGACCGGTCGCCAAGGACCCGGGCCGGACCGCCGCTTGTGCTGCCGCCGATCCGCAGGGGAGCCTCGACCACCTCGCCCGGTGACAGGTCGGGCCCGTGGTCGACCTGCCGCACCGCCCGGGCCACCACCCGCCGGGCGATCTCATCGACCGGGATCGTGACGCTGGTCAGGCTCGGGTGCAGCAGGCCGGCGGCGATACTGCCGTCGAAGCCGGTAACGCCGAGGTCGTGGCCGATACGCAGCCGGAGTTCGGCGGCGACCTCGTAGACGATGGCGGCCAGCCTGTCGCTGCCGGTGACGATGGCGTCCGGGCGGGCACCCGCCCGGACGCCCGGGCGAGCACCGGTGAGCAGTGACCGGATCTTCCTGCGTGCGCTGGCTTCGTCCACGAACACCACGTCAGCGCCTTCGGCAGGGGTGCCGTGGCGGTCCAGCCCGGCCTTGAACCCGGCCACCCGTGCGTGATCCCAGTGGTTCGCTGACTGGTAGCCGACGAAGGCCACGCGGGCAAAACCCCTGGCCAGCACGTGGTCAACGGCAGCGACGATGCCCGCCCGGTTGTCGATGTCGACCCAGTGCTGCGGCAACTCCGGGCCGGTCCGGCCGAAACAGGCGAACGGCATCCGGGCCTCAGCCAGCAGGAGCACACGCGGATCGTCGGGCGCAAGCTCGGAGAGCAGGAAGGCGTCCACGGTCCGGCTGGCGATCAGGCGGCGCATCTCGTCGCGCGGGTCCCCGTCCGGTACGGCCGTCACCATGCTGTAGCCACGGCGCCCGCTCGCGGCCGCGAGCGCCTGGAGGAACTGCTGCATGATGTAGTTGCCCGGGAAGATCTGGACGCGCGGCACAAGGTAGGCCAGCTGCCACGTCCGGCGAGAGCGCAGGCTCCTGGCTCCCTGGTGCGGGTGGTACCCAAGCGCGGTCACGGCCTCCAGCACCCTGGCCCTGGTGGCCTCACCCACCCGGCCGCTGCCGTTCAGCACGTTCGAGACGGTCTGCCGGCCGACGCCGGCCGCCCGGGCCACGTCCTGGATCGTCACCTGACCCCTGGTCACGTCGTTACCGTACAACCCCGCCCGTCACCCCTCGACGAAATGTATGCGCGGCATCTCCTTGCTCGAAAGCCGGAGCCGTCATGCACCGGGACGGCTACCCGCGGACCGCTATGGGCCGCGGCCGGCACCGGCCGGAGCGCTAGGCCCCCCAGATCGCCTCCCCGGACCGGGGGTCGAAGAACTGCATTCCGTCGGTCTTGATGGTGAAGGTGGCCCGTTCGCCCACCTTGACCGGGCTGGCCGGGTCCACCCGGGCCACGCCCTCGCCGGATTCCGTGATGGCTTCCTCGTCCGCGCTGGTCGTACCCTCGGCCCGCACGCGGCGGGCGTCGATGGTGAAGTGGACCATGAGTTCCGAGCCGAGGGCTTCGACGAGGTCCACGTCGCCGGCCATGGTCGGCCCGGGGGCGCCGTTGGCGACGGGCAGGTGCTCGGGCCGTATACCCACGACGACGTTCTTGCCGGCGTAGGCGGTCAGCCCAGGGTGCGCAGCCCGGACGGACTGCGGTAGCTCGATTTGCTGGGACCCGAGCCACAGCGACCCGGCGCCTTCGCCGATGGACGCGTCGTACAGGTTCATGGACGGGGAACCGATGAACGCCGCGACGAACAGGTTGTCCGGCCGGTCATACAGCACCTGCGGCTTGTCGACCTGCTGCAGCACCCCGGACCGCATGACCGCCACCCGGTCTCCCATGGTCATCGCTTCCACCTGATCGTGGGTGACGTACATCGTGGCCACGTTGATCCGCCGCTGGATCCGCTGAACCTCCGCGCGCATCTGGACCCGGAGCTTGGCGTCCAGGTTGCTCAGCGGCTCGTCCATCAGGAACACCGCAGGCTCGCGAACGATCGCCCGGCCCATCGCCACCCGCTGCCGCTGTCCGCCCGACAGCTGCCCCGGCTTGCGGCTCAGCCACTCACTCAACCCCAGGATCTCCGCGGTCTCCTTCACCTTGGCGGCGATCTGGTCCTTGGGCAGCTTGCGCATCCTGAGCGCGAACCCGATGTTCTCGGCCACGGTCATGTGCGGGTACAGCGCGTAGTTCTGGAACACCATCGCGATGTCCCGGTCCTTCGACGTGACGTCGTTGACGATCTTCCCGGCGATGCGCAGCTCGCCGCTCGTGATCTCCTCCAGCCCGGCCACCATCCGCAGCGCGGTGGTCTTCCCGCACCCAGACGGGCCCACCAGCACCATGAACTCGCCGTCGCGCACGTCGAGGTTCAGGTCCTTCACGGCGTGGAAGCCGTTCGGGTACATCTTGTTGATCTGCTCCAGATCGATCGTGGCCATCGCGCCTCCTGGGGAACAAGGCTGTACGCGCCGCTAGCTGATGGAAGGTTCCACCTACATATGGGACTCCGCGTCTCCGCCGGTGTCAAGGGAGAACTTCCGAGGAGTGGAAGCGTTTCCAGACCGGACGTCACACCACCCTGCCGGGTGGCGGGTCGCGTCCTGAAATTGTCAGCAGCGGAGCGGCGTCCTGGTTGGCCTGGCCCGATCGGGATCCAGTCGGACCCGCCGGCGGCAGCCGGCGCAAGTCACCTCTTGACATCACATAAGCCCAGAGTTTCCATTTGATAGATCGTTCCATCAGTGCCGTCTGCTCGGTCGCTCGCCCAGCTGCGCACGACGGCCCTGGTTCGGAGGGAGAGCCGCCGTGCAGCGAAGAACCACTAATCCGCGGACGGGTCGGAACTACCGGACCGCCGCTCCCACGGGACCGGTGCTCAGCCGCCGATCGATGATGAAGGCGCTGGGGCTCGGGGCCGCCGCCATCGCCGGACCAGGTCTCGTGGCCGGGTGCTCCTCGTCAGGCGGAGCCACCAGGATCGTGTTCGAGGAGACCAAGCCCGAGGTCGTCCCGTACTTCAACAACCTGGTCGCGAAGTTCAACGCGGCGCATCCGGACATCGTGGTAACCCACGACTTCACCTCGAGCCTTATCGCGGAGTTCGTTCGCGGTAACCCGCCCGCCATCGACTGCGACAACTACAACCTGACCACGTCCATCTTCGTGGCCCGCGGCGTGCTGGCCGACCTGGCGGGCCTGCCGCAGACCCAGACCATCGACCCGAATATCCAGGCGCTCGTGTCCCAGTACGCCTCGTATCACGGCGAGACCAGCATCCTGCCCTTCTCGGTGGCCGCGGAGGGCGTCATCTACAACGTGGACCTGTTCGACAAGGTCGGCGTCTCTTCCGTCCCGACCACCTGGACCGAATTCCTCGCGGTATGCGAGAAGTTCAAGTCCGCGAAAATCACGCCGGTCTACCAGACCTACGGGGACACGTGGACGACGCAGCAGGGCCTGTTCGACTACACCACCGGCGGCATGATCGACGTCGCGGCGTTCTACCGGCAGCTCAACGCCGAAGGCACCAACCTCGGCCCCAACTCGGCGGTGTCGTTCGAGAAGGACTTCACCGCGGCCTGCCAGAAGATGCTGAGCCTGGCCCCGTACTTCAACGACAACCCCATCGCCGAGCACTACGCCGACGGCAACCTCGCGTTCGCGAACAGCCAGGCGGGCATGTACATGCAGGGACCGTGGGCCGTAGGTGAGGTTCTCGCCATCAACCCCAAGCTCAAGATGGGGACCTTCCCGCTGCCCGCCACCGACGACGCGTCCCAGACCAAGTGCCGGGTCAACCTCGACCTGGCCATCTGGCTGCCGCGATCGCAGGCGCCTGCCCAGCGGGCCGCGGCCATCCAGTTCCTCGACTACCTCATGCAGCCGAGCGTCATGAACGCCTACAACCAGGCCAACCTGGCGTTCACCCCGCTCAAGAACGCCCCGCCGCAGACGAGCCCGATCGTCTCCGGCCTCAACGCCTACGTCAGCTCCGGCCGGTTCTACCAGGGCGCGGGAACGTACGTGCCGATCACGATCCCGGTCGGGAACTTCATCCAGGAAATGATGCTGACCGGCGACGTCGGCGGATTCACCTCGTCCATGGACGGCGCCTTCAGGCGCCTGGCCATCCGGACGTCGGCGTGAACCCGCGTGAGCACCGGATCTAGGAGGCAGGCATGACCGCGACCGCACTCCCTTCCCAGCGGACCGCAGTCCGCGCCAGGCGGAGCCCGCTCAGCATGGCGAAGAAGGTTTTCTTCCCGGTGGCGCCGACCTACCTGTTGATGCTCATCCCGGCGATCGTCCTGTTCACGTTCTTTATCGTCTACCCGGCAGTCCAGGGGGCGTTCTGGAGCTTCACGAACTACGTGGGGTACGGAAGCTCGAAATTCATCGGTTTCGCCAACTACAAGGCCGCGTTCGAGGACCCGACCATCCGGGACTCCTACGGGTTCACGCTGCTCTTCGCGGTCGTAGCGTGCATCGTCACCAATGTGGTGGCCATGAGCCTGGCGCTCGCGCTGAACTCCAGGATCAGGTGGCGGACCGGATTCCGCACGATCTTCTTCATGCCCATGGTCCTGTCCGGCCTGATCGTGTCCTACATCTTCACGTTCATCATCGGCACGTCGGTCCCGATCATCGCCGGGGCGGTCCATTTCGCCCCGCTGGAGTCCGACATCCTGGCCAATCAGCACCTGGCCTGGCTCGGCGTCGTCTTCGTCGCGTCCTGGGTGGCCGTCCCGGGCGCGATCATCATCTACCTAGCCGGGCTGGTTTCCATCCCGTCCGAGGTCTACGAGGCCGCCTCGATCGACGGGGCGAACGGGTGGAGGAAGTTCCAGACCATGACCTTCCCGCTGCTCTTCCCGTTCTTCATCATCAACACGATCCTGACGTTCAAGGCCTTCCTCAACGTATACGACGTCGTCGTCGGCCTGACCGGCGGCGGCCCGGGCACCGCCACCACGAGCGTGGCGCAGACGATCTTCAACGGCTTCTTCAACGGCGACTACGCCTACCAGATGGCCAATGCCGTCATCTTCTTCATCATCACGCTGTTCTTCGCGGTCTTCCAGCTCAGCGTCCTCCGTCGACGAGGAGGAGGGAGTTTCTAAATGGCGACCCAGGTAACTACCGCACCTATTGCCGCGCTGCCGGTCCGGACACGCCGGCGCCTCACCCCTGAGGGCGGACGGATCAACTGGGGGCTGACGGTCGTCATCGCGATCGTTTCCCTGGTCGTCCTCGTCCCGCTGTACTTCGCCATCGCGATGGCGCTGAAGTCACCGGCGCAGACCGGCACGGGCACGGGATTCAACTTCCCGTGGCCGATCCAGTGGGGGAACTTCCGTACTGCCTGGGACCTGACCGACTTCCCGCTGGCGTTCTCGATGAGCCTGCTGGTCACGGTCATCGCCGTGATCGGGGAGATACTGGTGAGCGCGCTCGCGGCGTGGTCGATCGTACGCAACTGGGGCCACTGGCAGTTCCGCGCCACATTCGTCTACCTGATGCTCGCCCTGTTCATCCCGTTCCCGGTGGTCGCGCTGCCGCAGGTCAAGCTGACCGCGGCGATCGGCCTCGATAACCCGTTCGGCGTCGCGATCCTGCACATCATGTTCCAGCTGGCCTTCAACGTGCTGCTCTTCTCCGCTTACATCAGGGGCATTCCCGCCGAGCTTGAGGAAAGCGCGCGGATCGACGGCTGCGGCACCTGGCACGTCTTCCGCAGGATCGTACTGCCGCTGCTCGCCCCGATGGCCGCCACCGTCGGCATCTTCGCCTTCCTGCAGTCCTGGAACGACTTCATGATGCCGCAGCTGATCACGGCGAACCCGAAGTGGCAGACCCTCCCAGTCATCGTACCTGTTCCAGGACCAGTTCACCGGGAACTTCAACGTGGCCTTCGCCTCGTACCTCATGGCCCTGCTGCCTACCCTCGTCGTCTTCCTCATCGCGCAGCGCTGGGTGGTCAGCGGCATCATGCGCGGCTCGATCAAGTAGACGCCGAATAGTCACGAGAGGAAGCCGACCAGGCTGAAACCGGGCAGAAACATCATCATGGAGATGTCATCGCGTCCTGCCGCCGCCACCGCCGACTGGTGGCGGCAGGCGGCGGTCTACCAGATCTACCCGCGTAGCTTCGCCGACTCCGACGGGGACGGCCTGGGCGATCTGCCTGGGATCCTGTCCCGGGTTCCCTACCTGGCCGCACTGGGCATCGACGCGGTCTGGCTCAGCCCGTTCTACCCGTCCGCCCTCGCCGACGGCGGGTACGACGTGGACGACTATCGCGCGGTCGACCCCCAGCTGGGCACGCTGGCCGATTTCGACGAGATGACCGCCGCCCTGCACGGGTGCGGGATCAAGGTGATGGTCGACATCGTGCCGAATCACACCTCGAGCCGGCACGCCTGGTTCGCCGAGGCCCTGGCCGCCCCGAAGGGGTCACCGGCCAGGGACCGGTACATCTTCCGCGACGGGCTCGGGCCGGACGGAGCGCGGCCCCCGTCGGACTGGCCCTCCGCGTTCGGCGGCCTGGCCTGGACCCGCGTCGGCGACGGGCAGTGGTACCTGCACCTGTTCGCCACCGAGCAACCCGACCTCAACTGGGCGAACCGCGAAGTCAGGGACGACTTCCTGACCACCCTGCGGTTCTGGTCGGACCGCGGGGTGGACGGGTTCCGGGTAGACGTGGCGCACGGCCTGGCCAAGAACCTGGCCGAGCCGCTCCAGCCGCTGCCGGTCAAGCGGCATCCGCCCGACGGGTCCGTCCCGCCCGGGGCGCACCCGCTGTGGGACCGGGATGAGGTGCACGACATCTACGCCGAATGGCGCCAGGTCTTCAACGAGTACGACCCGCCGCGCGTCGGCGTCGCCGAGGCGTGGGTGGACCCGTCCCGGCGGGCCCGGTACGCCAGCATGTCCGGACTCGGGCAGGCGTTCAGCTTCGACCTGCTCGAGGCGAACTGGAAGGCCAGGGAGTTCCTCCGGGTCATCAACGACAGCCTCGCCGACGTGCAGCGCTACGGCGCTTCGCTCACGTGGGTGCTGTCCAACCACGACGTGGTCCGGCACGCCAGCCGCTACGCGCTGCCCGCCGACGACCACCTCAGCAGCACGGGAAACACCAAGACCTGGCTGCTCAGCAACGGCACCTCACCCGAGCTCGATCGCGGCATCGGCCTGCGGCGCGCCCGCGCGGCCACCCTGCTCATGCTGGCGCTGCCCGGGTCGGCCTACCTGTACCAAGGGGAGGAACTCGGCCTGCACGAGGTCCCCGATATTCCCGCCGAACGCATCCAGGACCCTGCCTTCCTGCGGTCGGGTGGCGCGGAAAAGGGCCGCGACGGATGCCGCGTGCCGCTGCCCTGGACGAGTGACGGCTCGTCGCTCGGATTCGGTACCGGCGCCGCGCACCTGCCCCAGCCCGCCTGGTTCGGCCCGCTCAGCGTCGAGGCGCAGGAGGACGACCCGGCGTCCACCCTGACCTTGTACCGGCGGGCGCTGTACTGGCGCCGCAAGCTGCAGGCCGCCGAGAGCCTGGAGTGGATGCCCGGCACCAGCGGGCAGGTACTGCACTTCGCCCGTCCCGGCGGCTGGCGGTCGGTGACCAACTTCGGGCCTGCGCCGGTTCCGCTGCCGCACGGCACCGTGATCGTCGCCAGCGCGCCCCTTGAGGAAGGGCTGCTGCCCGCGGACACGACCGCGTGGATTACCCCGGCATGACGAGCATCCGCGCAGGCGCGGGCACCGACCGGGTCCTGAACCGGAGCCGGGCGGCCCGGACCGCGACGGATGCTTCTCCGGCTGCGCGGTTAGGCCGCCTGGACCTGGGGTCCGCCTGCCCGCGAAACTCGTTAGCAGAGCTAAGGGTATACTTGCTACTAGGCAAGTAACGCTGACGATCGGGAGCCCGTGCCACCCACTACTGCGGCCCGCCGCACACGGTTCCAGCCGCGGCAGATGGTCTCATCGCTCCGGCAGCGCAACTACCGTCTCTTCTTCTTCGGACAGCTCGTCTCGGTGGCCGGGACCTGGATGCAGACGGTGGCCCAGTCCTTCGTCGTGCTGGACCTTACCCACAGCGGAACCCAGCTTGGCCTGACCACCGCGGCCAGGTTCCTGCCGATGTTCCTGTTCGGCCCGATCGGCGGCGTGTTCGCGGACCGGATGGACAAGCAGCGGGTGCTCTTTGTGACCCAGGCCCTGTCCGGTCTGCTCGCCGCGGCCTTCGCCGTCCTGGTCGGCACCGGCTCCATCCGGCTGTGGATCGTCTACCTGCTGGCCCTCGCGCTCGGCTTCGTCAACGTGTTTGACAACCCGGCCCGGCAGGCCTTCATCTCCGAGATGGTCATCGCGCGCGATCTGGCGAACGCCGTGACGCTCAACTCCGTGTCGATGAACATGGCCCGCGTCTTCGGCGCCGCACTGGGCGGGCTGATCGCCGCGGCCCTCGGCCTCACGGTCTGTTTTGCCTGCAACGCGCTTTCGTTCGGGGCCGTCCTGATCTCGCTCGCGGTGATGCGGCGGTCCGAGCTGTTCCCCGCCACGCGGGTAACCCGGCAGAAACGGCAGGTCCGGGAGGGACTGCGCTACGTCCGCTCGACGCCAGAACTGCTCATCCCGCTGATCATGATCGCGGTCATCGGCACGCTGGCCTGGGAGTTCCAGGTGTCCCTGCCGTTGATGGCGGACAAGGTCTTCGGCGGCGGGGCGGGCGCCTACGGCGTGATGGCCTCGGTGATGGGAGCCGGCGCGGTCGTCGGCGGGCTGATCTCCGCCGCCCGCCCTCGCCCGCGGGCCCGCGCCCTGTGCCTGGCCGCGATCGGCTGGGGGATCGCCATCCTGGCTGCGGCGGCCGCGCCGAGCCTGCCGCTCGAGTTGGCGGCGCTGGTCTTCGTCGGCTACGGGAGCATCACCTTCAACTCCCTGGCCAAGACGACCCTCCAGCTCGTGGCCAAGCCGACCATGCGCGGCCGGGTCATGGCCCTGTGGGCCCTGGCCTGGCTGGGCTCGACGCCCATCGGCGGCCCCATCGTGGGCTGGGTCGGCCAGGACGCCGGAGCCCGGTGGGCCCTGGTCATCGGCGGCCTGCCCACCGTGCTGTGCGGGATCGCGGCCCTGCCCGCGCTCGCCCGGATCGACCGCCGTCGCATCGTCAGTGAATCCTCGGCCGCGCCCGCGGACGCGGGTTCCGCCCTGTCCCGGTCCGGTTAGCCGCGCTCCAGCAGAAAGCGGCCACATGGCATCGGCGGGCGAATATCTGCCAGCATTGACCGGTGGCTCATCACGACCAGCGGGTCAGGAAGACCACGGTCACCCTGGCCGACGGCCGGGAGCTGATCTACTTCGGCGCCGTCCCGGAACGCCCGGCCGACTACCCGGACCGGCGGCAGCTCGACCGGGTGCAGGTCCACTCACAGGCCCGCCGGGACCAGCTGCTCGGCGAGTGGGTGATCGTCGCGGGCCACCGCCAGGACCGGACCTTCCAGCCCGTCACCAGCCAGTGCCCGCTCTGCCCCACGACGGCGGACAGCCTGACCGAGATCCCGGCCCCCGACTACGAGGTCGTCGTCTTCGAGAACCGCTTCCCCACGCTCGGAGCCACGGACCCGGACGACGGCCGCGAAGGGGACCAGGACGGCCTGCTGGTGTGCCGCCCGGCCCGCGGCCGGTGCGAGGTCGTCTGCTTCAGCCCGGTGCACACCGCCTCGTTCGCCGACCTGACCCCGGACCACGCCGCGACCGTCATGACGGCCTGGGCGGACCGCTCAGCCGAGCTGGCCGCCCAGGCCGGCGTGGAGCAGGTCTACTGCTTCGAGAACCGGGGCGAGGAGATCGGCGTGACGCTCTCGCACCCGCACGGGCAGATCTACGCCTACCCGTACATCACCCCCCGGACCGACCGCGTGCTGCAGTCCTGTGCCAGCTACCGGCGCCGGACCGGCCGGAACCTGTTCGATGACCTTCTCGCGGCCGAGCAGGCCGACTTGCGCAGGATCGTGCTCCAGGGCCGCCACTGGACGGCGTTCGTGCCCTACGCCGCGCACTGGCCATACGAAGTTCACCTCTACCCGCGACGCCGCGTGCCAGGCCTGGCCGAGCTGGCGGACGAAGCGCGGGCCGAGTTCTGCGAGCTCTACCTCGACCTGCTGCGCCGGTTCGACCGGCTGTTCGGCCGCCCGGCCCCCTACATATCGGCCTGGCACCAGGCGCCGGTCCACTACGGCGGCGATGAGTTCGCGCTGCACCTAGAGCTGTTCACGATCAGGCGCGCCCCGGGCAAGCTGAAGTACCTGGCCGGATCGGAATCGGGCATGGGCGCGTTCGCCAACGACGTCGTGCCCGAAGCGGCGGCGGAGCGCTTGCGGCAGCTCGGTTGATGGCCGGCCCAGGGCCTGTGGTCCGACGGCCAGTCCGGGCACGCAGCCAAGTCCGGGCACGCAGCCAAGCCCGGGGGACTGCCGCCCGGTCCGGGGGACTGCCGGTGCGGTCCGCAGGTCAGCGCAGCCGGGCCGCGCCCGCCGACGGCTGGGTCGGCGTGATCGCCGGGGCCCGCCATCCTCGCCGGGCGAACGTGTCCGCCACGGCGTCGGCCACCCGGGCAGCGGCCCCGGCCGGAGCCAGCGCGAGCACCGAGCCGCCGAACCCGCCCCCCGTCATCCGCGCTCCCAGCGCCCCGGCCCCGATGGCCGCTTCCACCGTGGCGTCGGCCTCCAGCCACGACACCTCGAAGTCGTCGCGCAGCGACGCGTGCGAGGCGGTCAGCAGCGGGCCAACCCGGCCCAGCTGGCCGGCCCGCAGCAGCTCCACCGTGTCAAGGACGCGGCGGTTCTCGCTGACCACGTGCCGGGCCCGCCTGCGCAGCACCAGGTCGCCGAGTCTGCCCAGCTCACTGACGTCGGTGACGTCACGCAGCGACCGTACGCCCATGGCCGCCGCCGCGTCCTCGCAGGCGTGGCGCCGCGCCGCGTACCCGCCGTCGGTCAGCGCGTGGTGCGCGCGGGTGTCGATGACCAGCAGGACCAGCCCGGCCGCGGCCGCGTCCAGCGCGACCGGAGTCCCGGTCCCGGTCCGGCAGTCGAGCAGCAGCGCGTGACCTGCCCGGGACAGCAGCACGGCCAGCTGGTCCATCAGCCCGGTGGGCACGCCGACGAACTCGTTCTCCGCGCGTCGGCCGAGCGCGGCCAGCTCCGGGCGCGGCACCGTCACCCGGTAGAGCTCAGCTAGCGCGAGCCCCGCCGCGCACGTCAGGGCCGCGGAAGACGACAAGCCAGCTCCCGCGGCCAGGTCAGCGTCGACGGCCAGGCTCGCCCCGTCCACGCGGCGACCAGCCGACCGCATCGCCCAGGCCATCCCCGCGGGATACGCGGCCCAGCCGCCCAGTCGGCCGGGCGTCAGCGCGCCCAGGGACACCGTCACCACGGCCTCGCCCTGCTGGCGCGACGACAGCGCGATCACCCCGTCGTCGCGGGTGGCGGCGGCCACGCAGACCCCGGCGCCGATCGCGAACGGCAGCGCGAACCCGTCGTTGTAGTCGGTGTGCTCGCCGATGAAGTTGACCCGGCCCGGGGCGCGCCAGAGACCCGCAGGTGACCCTCCGAAGCGCTCGCCGAACAGCCGTATGGCACCGGCTTCCGGGTCGGCCACCGGGGTCAACGGCTTCGCGCGCCGCGGCGGGCGACGTCGGCGGCGCCGCGGGCGTTGATCACTCGATCGGCCCCGATGCCGAACTTCTCGGCCCTGACGGTGCCGTTACTTAGCCAGTCCAGCTGGCCGGGTGCGTGCGCGTCGGAGTCAATGGCGAAGACGCAGCCGACCTCCGCGGCCAGCTGCAGCAGCGGGTCGGGCGGGTCGGCCCGCTCGGGCCGGCAGTTGATCTCCACCGCGACGCCGTGCTCACGGCAGGCGGCGAAGACCGCCTCGTGGTCGAAGGCCGACTCCGGCCTGCGGGCCCGGCCGCCGAGGAGCCGGCCCGTGCAGTGCCCGAGCACGTCGGTGTGCGGGTTGCGGATCGCGTTCACCATCCGGGCCGTCATCGGCCCGGATGGCATCCGCAGCTGGGAATGGACGCTGGCCACCACCACGTCGAGCTCGGCGAGCAGGTCCTCGTCCTGGTCGAGCGAGCCGTCATCCAGGATGTCGACCTCGATCCCGGTCAGCACCCGGAACGGGGCGAACTCGTCGTTCAGCCTGCTGACCAGCGCGAGCTGCTCCCGGAGCCGCTCCGCCGTCAGCCCGTTCGCCACGGTCAGCCGCGGCGAGTGATCGGTCAGCGCGATCCACTCATGCCCCAGGTGCCGGGCGGCCTCGGCCATCTCCCGCGGCGGGCTGCCGCCGTCCGACCAGTCCGAGTGGGTGTGGCAGTCGCCGCGCAGCGCCGCACGCAGGCCGTCGCGCTCCGCCGGCGGCTGCTCCGCCCGCAGCCTGGACAGGTACGCTGGCTCCTCGCCGCGGACCGCCTCCGCGATCACCCGCGCGGTCGTTTCGCCGATTCCCGGCAGCGCCTGCAGCGTCCCGTTGCTCGCCCTGCGCTCAAGTTCGCCCGCCGGGAGGCTCGCGGCCACCTGCGCGGCCCGGCGGAACGCCTGCACCCGGTACGTCGGTGCGCCGCCGCGTTCCAGCTCGAACGCGATCAGCCGCAGCGCCTGCACCGGATCCACCTGCCGTCTCATACCCAGGCCTGAACGGCTTAACAACGCCCGACCGTAACCGTAACCCGGTCCAGCACAACGGGGGCCGGGCCGGCCGGAGGCATCACCGTTCGGGCGGTGGTGCCAGGTCCCGCCGGCCGGTCAGCACGAACCACAAGATCAGCCCGCCGACATCGGCCGGGGCGGCAGGCTGCCCGGGGATCAGGGCCAGCACGACCAGGCACAGTCCCGCCGCGACCAGGCCGCGGGCGAGCAGGCGCAGCGGGCGGCCATGGCAGATCCTGACCGGCAGCCGGGCCAGGTCGATGAGCGGCTGCCAGGGCGGGACCGGCGGCGGCAGCTGGCCAGTGCCGACGACCGGCAGGGGCACCGTGTCCGACCTGTCGTCGGCGCCCCCGACCCGCCAGGACTGCTCGACCAGGTCGGCGTGGGCCTCGCTGCGGCCCCACGGGGTGCGCAGCTCGGCGTAGGCGGCACTGGCCTGGGTGTAGCGGTCGAGGTCGCCGCCGTCGGCCCGGTCGGGGTGGGCGGCGGCGGCGATCTGACGCCAGGCGGCCCGGACCTGCTCATCCGATAGGCCCGGATCGGCGGGGAGGCCGAGTGCCTCGAACGGGTTGGTGCTCAACGGTCGGCTCCGGGTCCGAAGACGTCATCCAGATCGCGGCGGGCCGTGACCGGCCAGGCCGGGGGAGCGGGCTCCTGGCGCGGAACGGGCAGCTGGACCGGCGGATCCGCCGGGGCGGGCCGGGGGAGCAGGGTCAGCGGGGAGGGCTGCGGCCGGGCGACCTGAACGAAGGTGGCCGCACCGCGGTGGATGTAGCACGCCTGACCGACGGCCAGGCGGCGGATCAGATCAGGGTCGGCGGTCCAGGCCCGCTGAACGCGGGTGGTGCCCTCGTCCCCCCAGCTGTTGCCGATCAGCTTGTGCGCGGTCTCCAGCACGCGCCTCTTCCCGGCCAGCTGGGTCAGCGGCTCAGGGTAAGACGTGTGCATGACGAAGATGCCGCCGTCCGCGGTGGCCGCGATCCGGTACCGCTCATCGTCATCCTTACCGAGTCCCTGCCAGGACTGGGCCGAGACTTGCACCCCGATGCCGAGCGAGCGCCCGCGCTCGTACAGGTTCGACACCGGCACCCGCCCCGACACCGCCGAGTAGTCGTCGGCCGCCAGCAGGATCGCGCGCGGCTCGCCGTCCAGGGCGGTGGCGGCCTGCGCCGCCAGCTCGGTGATCGCCATCGCCTGCGCCTGCGCCACCGACGGCTCGCGGGTCCCTTCCAGGATGAAGTACCAGGCGTCGGCGTCGGCCAGGTTGCCGGGGCCGTCCAGCGCGGGCCCGAGCCGCCCGAGCAGCGTGGCGTAGCGGAGCTGGATGTCGGGCAGGTGCCTGGCCGCGCCCCGGACCCGCGCGGCCTCCGCCGCGTGACGGCCGTCACCCCAGGCCTGCTGCAGCCACTTGGCGTCCAGCCGGTCCAGGAACCCGGCCATGTTCACCGGCGGGCCGCACGGGGCCAGGACCGCCAGGGTCAGCACGGCCTGCAGGACGTCGGCGTAATAGGCGGCCGCTCCGGTGCCGGACTCGATCATCTGGTACAGCAGCACGGCCAGATCCGCTGGGGGCAGGTCCCACAGGGACAGCCGGGCCTCATCGGGCCAGACCGCCACCCGGCGGGCGCCCGCCCCGTACATCAGCCGGCGGGTCCGGTCGGCCTTGCGACGGGAGTCGCGGCCGCCCTTGCAGTCCAGCACCACCAGCAGCGGCCGGTTCCCGCGCCCGCTCCGGGCCTGCTGCAGGGTGGCGGTGAACCAGCCCGCCCACAGCCTGATCATCAGGTTCGTCTTCCCGGACCCGGTGGACCCGACGATCACCATATGCCTGCCGCACGCCGAAGATGGGACGGCGAACACCGGATGCCAGCGGTGCCCGACAGCCCGGATGGTCCCGCCGACCGGGATCTGCCCGCCCCTGGCCAGCAGCGGAACGGCACCGGGCGCCGCGGTCAGGCCCCTGGCCGTACGCACCTGCCGCTTCCACTGGCGGGTGTCGAAGGTGATGGGCGCGGAGGCCATCACCCCGCCCAGCCCGGCGGTTATGGCGTAGTTCCGCCAGGCCCACGCCAGCCCGGCCAGGGCCAGCCCGGCCGGGACCGCGGCCGGGGCCGCCAGCGCGAACGCCCGGGCCAGCTCCATGCCGGCCGGGTGCTCCAAGTCGCGCACCCAGGCCCGCCCGGGCGCGAGCGCCGCGGCCCAGCCCGGCGCGCGGACCTCGGCGCCGGCCAGCCAGGCCACGGTCACCGGCAGAACCCACGCGGCCGCGCGGTACAGCCGGACCGGCGGCCAGCCGCGCAGCCACGCCGCGGTGTATCCGGTGACCGTGACCAGAGTGACGGGCCAGGCCGCGGCCGCGACCGCGGCCAGCAGCAGCCAGCCGGTGGCCCGCAGCAGCTTGCGCAGCACCCACAGGCCCACGGCCAGCTTCAGCCACGACCACACGCTCACGATGACGGCGCCGCGGTGAACGCGGACATGGGCAGGTCCCGGACCACGACCCGGGCCTGCTCCACGGGCGGAAGCCCGGCCGCGGCCCGCGTCACCACCGGGCGGGCCGCCGGGGCGGTCAGGTAGATAACCTGCGCGTACCGCATCTGATGAAGCAGTTCGGTCATGATCCGGGCGGTCCGCGCCAGGGGCTTCGGGGTCAGCTCCACCTCGACCGCCCACACCTCACCGGCGTACGCGCTGCCCGCCAGGCTGGGCCAGTGGATCTCCGCATCCGCCACGTGCCCGTCGCGCCCGGCCGCCGGCCGCTCCGCGCGCAGCCGCCGCTCGGAGTGCCACCAGGCCCGCCCGTCCGCCCAGGCCGGGCTGGCCGTCAGCCACAACCGGGCGGCCAGCACGGCACGGATGTGCGCCAGGCGGCCCAGCGCCGGCCTGACCGCGGGGAACCCCAGGCCCGTCGCGGTCATCCCGTCCCGGGTCAGCCAGCACCACGCCGGCCCCGGGCCGAGCCGCCCGGTGGCCGCGTACCCGGCCCGCCGCCACCGGGCCACGATCGCAGGCAACCGGTCCTGGCCGACGTGCAGCGCGCGGGCGAGCAAGTCAATGGGAGCGCCGTACTGCTCCGCGCACAAGAGCAGCCCGTCAATGTCACGCTGGCTCAGGCTGACGACTCCGGTGCTGGCGCGGCGCGACGGCTTGTCCGAAGTGACGGTGCGCTCGGTTTGTGCCGTCATGTCTGTCCCAGCCTTCCCGCGGTCCCACCCGTCTCCGACGCCCCGCGTGTCCAGTCGCCTACGGGACGTCACCGATTCTGCTCCACCGCGCCGCCCACGGCCGTCCGGCCGCCGCGCCGTAAGAAGACCGTCATCACCTCGAGGCGCCGATCAACCAAACTGAATTTTGAAAAAGATCCGGGAGGATCCGGGTTCCCGGGAGGATTTGGTGCACTCCAGAGCCGTATGCCAACTGTGAAAACAGCCGCCGCCTGACTATCGAGACGACGATCCGGCTGCAGGCCGAATTTGCGTGGAAGTTTCGCGCTTCGTGGAGGATCCGGGGGGCTATAGTCCCCTAAATCTTCCACGGAGCACGGAACTTCCATGATCTTCTGGTGCGCGAGGGGCTACGGAGGCTGCTGAAACCTGCGGGACGTGGCAGCCTGAACACGGTGCCGCCGGTGGCTCCGGTTTCCGGGGTTGATCCGGGCTTCGTGGTTGATCCGGTGCACTCCGGTGCCGTACGCCAACTGTGA
>Ga0335074_10002422_pt1 | contig 25392 bp, 25 predicted proteins | sample Lox_Sample_23_FD_206715 | JGI IMG/M metagenome (GOLD analysis project Ga0335074, IMG submission 206715) | Soil microbial communities from Loxahatchee National Wildlife Refuge, Florida, United States - Lox_Sample_2.3 | ecosystem: Environmental > Terrestrial > Soil > Wetlands | place: USA... | reverse complement strand
GGGCTGGGTTGCTGCGGGACGCGCTGGCGGCGAGCGATGCCTCGCTGGCCCATCTTGCCGAGGTCACCGAGTTCGACCAGCGCTTTCTCGGCTACAGCGTGGAGCACTGGATCCTGGGGTTGCGTGGCCGCGCCCTGCTGCGCCTGGGCCGCTTCGACGACGCCCGCGCGTGTTTCGACAGGCTGATCAGCATCAACACCCTGATCGATCCGACGGTACTGTTCATCGCGCATTTCGGCTATGTCGATATGGCGTGGTGCCGCAACGATCCAATCCTGGCGAAACAGCATGCGGCGCGCATTGGCATACTCGCGGAACGGCACGGTGCCGCTTATCTGCGTCTCTACCATCTTGCCGCACAGGCTATTTCCGATGGTATTGCCGGCGATTACCAGGAGGCCGCGAACGGTACCTCCCGCACAATCGGGTTTCTTCGCCAAACCCGGGCGGCGGTCGAGTACGAGCCGGAATTGCTGGCCAATCTCGCCGATTATCAGATGCGCATGGGCGATATGGCCAATGCGACCACGACGGCCAGGGACACGATCGCTATGGGGAAAGCGCGCGGCGCCAGGCTGCCGGTTTGCCGAGCCACCATCACGCAGGCGAGTCTCGCCGTTCTGACGGAGGGTGCCGCTGGATGTGCCACCGCCATATCGCTGCTTGCGGAAGCAGAGCAGTTGATCGAGGAATCCGGTGCCTCCATCTATCGACCACGGCTGGAGGAAGCGCGCACCTTGGTCGCTCGGACCGGAGGGGCGAAAGTCTGACCACGTGAGACGTGGGCAACACTGTCATTGACCGGTGGCCGTTGGCCAAACTGTCATTGCGAGGAGCGAAGCGACGAAACAATCCCCGTCATATGGGCGCACGAACCGTCCGGGCGCGCCATCGAACGAGGTTGCTTCGTCGCTTTGCTCCTCGCAATGACATGGACGATTTCGCAACGTGGCTCACGTCAGACCGCGGGACGCCGTCGCACCAGCAGGCTGAATTCGTGCATGCCATATCCGTCGATCAACTGCACATCCGCCCCGATCTGATTGGCGCAGTACTCCACCCATCGTCCCGGCGGCGTGGTGTAGAGACCTCGCTTCACCCGTTGCCCGTCCGGTGGTGCAGCAACGAAATTCACCGCGAATCCTCGCTGGCTGGTCGCTGCAAGGTGTTGCAGGGTGGTTGTGATGAAGGCGTCCCAATCTGCGGCTGAGACATCCAGTTGCACGTTGAAGATTCCGCTTGCCACCGAATAATCTGCCGCGCGCGGACTGGCAGAGCCCGTCGCGAAGCGTGTGCCGCCATGCATCCGGTATCGACGCCTGGCGCGCCGCACCATCTCCCCGGACAGGTCGATGCCCAGATAGTCCACGGCGCACGCACCATGCCGCCGGTGCATGAAAGCAGCCAGAGCTCCGTAGCCACATCCAAGATCATTGATGGAAAATGGCGCGCTGAAATCGCAAAGCTTCAACAGTTGGACAAACCGCATCTCCTGGGTCGGCTGGCAGGTCCAGTCGACACCAAGCGGCGTGCTGCCGAACGCTTTGACCTTCTGTGTGTAGTATTCGGCAATTCTCGCGTGCACCTGCGCCGGGTCGAGGTCACCGCCGGCAGCACGCGCTACCATTCACGAAGCCTGCTTGCGGCGGCGGGGGGCACGCGTGCCGGCTTGCGGGCGCGGACGTGCCGCCCTTGCTGCGCGCGGTTGGGCGGGCCGCATCGGCAATGATATGGTCAGGAAGGTCACGCTCTCCAGGTAAAAGACGGGGTGGTCTTCGGCGACGATGACCAGGCCTGGCTCCCTGGTACGGCCATCGTAGGCGCGCATGTAGCACGGCAATGGCGTATCGCGCTTCAGGTTCTCCACGATGGCCCGGACGATGCGCTCATCTCCATTCACCCCATCGATATCGGATCGCATTCTGGGGAGCCTGGTCAGGTATTCGATCCAGCGATCGTTCGCGGGACCGCCGTGAGGGCCGGTCAGTCCCAGCAAAGCAGCACTTTGCAGGAACGGCCGTCCTTCCCGGAAGATTTCGAACTCCTGCTGCAGGGCGGCGATTTCGGCAATCCCGCCCGAGTGCCAGACCGACAGGCCAGCCGGCAGCGCGGGGCCAAACCGCATGTTGAAACGCTCAAGGAAGCTGCCGAAGAAGACTTCGTGCGGCTCTATGATCATACCCATTTCGTTCCCCTCCGGCTCGTCCCCGCACGCCGGCGTAGTGTCGGTGCGGTTTGGCTGCAATGTCTGAAACCTCAACGACTCCTATGATTTTCATAAATTTTGGACGCATGCAATGGTGCTTGAGTTGAAAAACAGGGCAATCGCATTTGGGGTCGGTCCCTGCGTTCTTTGCGTCATCTGTGGTGGCCTGCCTTGATTGACTGCCGACCGCACCTGCGCGGCACCGATTGCCCTTGATCGTGCGATTGGTCGGCCTCGACGGCCAGAGGCAAATGCGATTGCCCTAAGTTGAAAAAGGGAACCTAAAAACAACCGGTGGAAAGATTGACGTACGGTCGGCGCCCCTCATGCCGACGCAGGCCTGTCCCGATGCAGATCGGGTCGGCATCCACGACTCTTTGCAGCGCGCAGCAAGAGAAGTCGTGGATGGCGCACCTTCGCCCGCCATGACGATGGACGCGGCAGATGAGTCAGCGATCGCCCGGGGGTGTGGCCCCCTGGCCGGCTACAGTTGCAGCGATGGCACGATCGGCGTGGTTCGTCCGCCATGCGCGGCCGACCAGCCGACCGGGTCGGCGACGAAGCGCTCCAGTTCCGCGTGGTCAGCAGCCGGCAACGCATCAGCCTGCCCCACCGCCAGCACGTCCCGCCAGGTCGCCAGTGCATGCAGGTTCAGTCCCAGCCCCGCCAACCGCTCCGCCGCGCCGGGAAACGTACCGTGAAAGAACAGAGAGAGCGCGTCGGACACCGTCGCACCCGCCGCGCGCAGGCCGCGCGTGAAGGCTGCCTTGCTGCCGCCATCGGTCGTCAGGTCGTCAACCAGCAGCACGCGCAGCCCGTCCACCGGTCCACCCTCGACCTGCGCGTTCTGCCCGATTCCCAGCGCGCGTTTGCGCACATAGCGCAGCGGCAAACCCAGCCGATCCGCCAGCCAGCACGCCCACGGGATGCCGGCGGTCTCGGCGCCGGCGATCGCATCGAACGGCAACGACTCTCCGAACGCGCGGCGCAACCGCGCGGTGGCCAACGCAGTCACCTCGTGGCGTACCGCCGGTTCGCCGATCAGGCGGCGGCAATCGACATAGACCGGGCTCGCCCATCCCGCCGCCAGAATGAACGGATGCTCGCGGCTGAACGCGATGGCTCCTGCATTCAGCAGCAACCGCGCCATGCCAGCGCCGAGATTCTGCGGCGCGTCATCGCCGGACGCGACACTCATGCCGCCGATCCCTCACGCAGTGCGCGGCACAGCAATTCGGTGCCGCGCAGGAAGTCGTCCATGTCCATGGCTTCCTCGGGATTGTGCGAGCCATGTTCGTTGCGCACAAAGATCATGGCGCTCGGGATGCCGGCGTTAGAAAACACGGCGGCATCGTGGCCGGCGCCGCTGGCGATCGGTTCGTCGGGCAGGTCCATGTCGCGCAGGATCGCGCGCAGGCGGGCGATCCAGGTTTCGTCCATGCGGGCCGGCGCCGAATCCAACCGGCGGTCGAAGACGAAGCGCACGCCGCGTTCCTCGGCGATGCCGGCGCATTCGGACTGGAACAAATCGTAGAAGGCTTCAAGCGTCTCCGTGCTTTGGCTGCGTGCTTCGAAGGAGAATCGCAGGCGGCCTGGGATGCGGGCCAGCGCATGCTCTGCCGGATCGGTGCCGATGATGCCTGATGTCATCACCAGGTCGCGTCCGCGTTCCAGCAGCGTGCGCCAGTGGCGGTCGAGCCGCGTGATCAGGTCGGCGGTGGCAAACACGGCATCACGGCGCAGCCAACGGGGGATGGTGCCGGAATGGCCGGCCTCGCCGAGGCATTCGATGCTGCGATGGCGGAAATTGCCGCGGATACCGGTGACGATGGCGAGCGGCAGTTTTCGCGCAACCAGCACAGGGCCTTGCTCGATGTGCAGTTCCAGCCAGGCGGCGACGGTTTTTGGATCCAGCAGGAGTTCGCCGCGGGCTAAGCGGTCCACGGCGACGCCGGCGTCGCGCATGCAGTCGATCAGGGGGCGGCCGGAGGCGACATTCGGCAGCGCCAGGTCGTCGGCCGTTAGTTTGCCGAACAGGGCGGAGGAGCCGATATAGGCGCGGCCGAACCAGGCGCTTTCCTCGCCGCGAAGGGCGAAGAGTTTGATGGTGCGGGTGGGGTCGAAGCCTTCGTCGTGCAGTTGGCACAACGCGATCAGGCCGGCGATGACGCCGGCGGCGCCGTCGTAATTGCCGCCCTGGGGGACGGAATCGAGATGCGAGCCGCAGGCGAGGAAGGGCAGGGCGGGGTCGCGTCCGGGCAGAGTCACCACGAGGTTGGCCCCGGCGTCACGTTCGGTGGCCAGGCCATGGGCGTGCGCTTCGGCTTCGATGATGTCGAGCGCGAGGGATTCGCCGGGGCCGTAGCTTTCGCGGGTAATGCCGACGCCGTCGGACGTGGCGGTGCGGAGGGTTTCAAATAACGTCGCCCACGAAGTCGGTTGGGTCGCGACGCGGACCGACGGTGAGTGCCGGGGGTGGGGGTGCCGCGTGCGCGTAAAGTCATCCTTCGTGCTCGCGGCACCCTCACCCTCGACGCTTCGCGTCTCGACCTCTCCCGCGCAGCGGGAGAGGTTTTGTACCGCGGAGAGGTTCACTAAATCTGCAGCCATTCCACTTCGGCCTCGTCCGCCTCCTCCCGCTGCATCGCGCCGGTCAGGTCCGCCACCCTTCGGATATTCCGCGCCGCGCAGAATGCCGCCAGCCCGTCGATGATCGCGATCATCGTGGTGGGATGCAGGAACGTCGCCGTGCCCACCTGCACCGCTGTCGCACCGGCCAGCATGTATTCCGCCGCATCGTCCGCCGTCGAAATTCCCCCGCACCCGATCACCGGCACGCGCACCCGCCGTGCGCACTGGTACACCTGCCGCAGCACGATCGGCTTGATCGCCGGCCCCGACAGTCCGCCCATCACGTTTCCCAGCTTCGGCCGGAACGTTGTCAGGTCGATCGCCATCCCCAGGATCGTGTTAGCTACCACCAGTGCATCCGCGCCCTCGGCTTCGGCCGCCATCGCCACGTCCGCGATGTCCCCCGTATTCGGCGTCAGCTTCGCCCATAACGGCAGCCGCGTCGCCGCACGGACCGCGCGCACCGCCGCAGCCGTGGAAGCGGCGCGCATGGCGAAGGCGCGGCCATCTTCCTCGATATTGGGGCAGGAGATATTGGCTTCGATCGCCGCCGCCCCTGGCACGCTGATCGCCGCCGCCAGTTCCGCAAAGCCTTCCACGGTCGGGGCCGAAATGCTCACCACCAGTGGCGGCGTCCAGCGCGCCATCTCCGGCAGCGTGTGTTCCAGGAAATACGGCACGCCCTGCGACGGAATGCCAATCGCGTTCAGCATGCCCTGATGCGTCTCCGCCACGCGCGGCAGAGGATTGCCATCGCGCAGTTCCCGCGTGATCGTCTTGGTGACCAGCGCGCCGAGGCGGTTCAGATCCACCACCTGGGCCAGCCCCTCGGCGAACGTGCCGGACGCCGGCATCACCGGATTCGCTAGCGTCAGGCTGCCGATGCGGACGCTGAGGTCGGTCATGCCATCGCCTCCGCGATGTCGAACACCGGGCCGTCCCAGCAGACGCGCTTGTGCATCACCGCGCCGCCCACGTTGAATTCCCGGACGCAGCAGAAGCACATTCCCAGCCCGCACGCCATCTGCTGCTCCATGGCCACCTGGCCCGGCAGGCCGAACTCGCGTGCCAGCCGCTGCTGCACCGCGAGCAAGCGGGCAGAACCGCAGGTGAAGAACGCGTCGCAGCGGCCCTCGGCGATCAGGCGGCGGAGCAAGTGTTCGACATGGACCGGTCCACTGGTACCTTCGGAGTCGGTGACGGCGATCACCGCGGCGCCGCACGCACGGAACGACGCGTCGGACACGATCAGGTCCGGACGACGGGCGGACAGCACGGCGGTGACCGCGATGCCGCGCGCCTGCGCTGCCTGCGCCAGCGGTGCGAGCGTCGCCAGTCCCGCGCCGCGCCCGACCGCGACGATCGCACGCCACGCCGGATCCAGCGTGAAGCCGCGACCAAGTGGCCCCATGATGTCCAACGTGTCGCTAGGCGCCAGGACTGCCAGTCCGCGGGTGCCTGATCCGGTGACCTTGTAGAGAAACGCGACTTCGCCGGCGGCAGGATCGGCACCATAGATGCTCATCGGCCGGCGCAGGAAAGGCGCGGCATCCGGCGGGGCCGGGCAGAGCAATTGGAAGAACTGCCCTGGCGCGGCGTTGGTCGCGGGCGGCGCGGCACGCAGGATCAGGTGGCGGTACTCGGCATTGACGGCCGTATTGGCGATGACCGTGGCGGCTTGCGCAGCCGCGCTGCCAATGGGGCGCGCATCGGGGCTCATGTCAGGCACACGTCCGGCGGCATGGCCGCCACCAGGCTCACGTCAGCGCGCTCCCGCGGCGCTCGGGGATCAGCAGCCACAGCGCCAGCATGTCGATCACATACAGCACCGCGAGCAAGGCGATCGCCGTGGGGAAACCATAGCTCGCGGAAATCGTCAAAATCACCACCGGACCGAATCCGCCGATCCCGCGGCCGATATTCCACAGCACGTTCTGTGCCGTGGCGCGGGCAATGGTCGGGTACAGTTCGCTCATCAGGGCACCGTACCCGCCCAGCATGCCGTTGACGAAGAACCCCATTACTGCGCCGCCGATCAGCAGCGGGCCCGGGCCGGTCAGCCGCGAATAAACCACCACCATGACGGCCGCGCCGAGCATATAGCCGAGGAAGGCGGGGCGGCGCCCGATGCGGTCGGCCAACTGGCCGAAACCATAGATGCCGGCGCCCATGCCCAGGATCGTCACCGCAGTCCACAATGCCGATTGCGTCAGCCCATAATGGAACCGCGAGGCCAGATAGTTCGGCAACCAGATCATGACGCCGTAGTAGCCAAAGTTCTGCACTCCGCAGAGAATGACCATGCCGAGGCTGCTGCGCGCCGTCGCAGCATCGCTGACCAGCAAGCGCAGCGATGACTCGTGGCGGGCCGCCTGGGCCACCTTGGCGACGAAGCGTTCCGGTTCCTCGAGGTCGTGGCGGATGAACCAGGCGGCCACCGCGGGCAACACGCCGATGGCGAACATCCACCGCCAGCCGATCGCCGGCAGCAGGACCGGTGTCACCAGCGCCGCCGCCAGCACGCCGGCTTGCCAGCCCAGGCCGACATAGGAGGAGACGCGGGCGCGTTTGGAATCCGGCCACGCCTCGGCGACCAGGGCCATGCCGATGCCGAACTCGCCGCCCAGGCCCAGGCCGGCGAGGGTGCGGAACAGCAGCAGGCTCCAATAGCCCTGCGCCAGGGCACACAGGCCGGTGAAGACAGCGAACACGACGATGGTCCAGGTCAGCACCCTGATGCGGCCGACGCGATCGGACAGCAGGCCGAACACGATGCCGCCGATGACGGCACCGATCAGCGTGGCGGTGACCAGCGATGCGGCCTGGGCCGGCTGCAGACCCAGCCCCGTGCGGATCGCGCCCAGCATGAAGCCCAGGATGAGCAAGTCGAAGCCGTCCATCGCGTAGCCGAGCGCACTGCCGATCAGCGCTTTCCAGGCGGCGCGCGAGACAAAGTCGGGCGAGGTGGCGGTTATCACCGGAGAGGCGGGGAGGGGGGACGTCGCCACGTTGGTCTCCAATCGATCTGCAGCGCTGGGCCGGGCCGGGGGTACCGGCAAGGATTCGGTCACGATGCCAGGCCGGGCGGTCCGAATCGACATGACCTTGGACGTGCATAGGGCAAAAGTCTTGGTCTCAAAACTCCAGCATGTGCGCAACAATCCGGCGTTGCCGGCGGCGGCGCATGCGGTCGCCCGTTACCTTGCGGATACGATGGCGCCGGCCCGGGCGCCGCCGGGCGCCCGACCGCGGCTGAAGGAATAGCGACCTGTCATGGTCGAGTGTCCTGGCCACCTGCCCCGATGACCGGGAGCGGTCCCACCACGAGCCGATCGGTCACACGTTGCGCACGCCAATCGGTTACGTGCAGCGCCAATCGATTGGTCACACCTGACGCCAGCTGACCGGCGACGCGTAGCGCGATCCGATCGGTCGGGTGCAAATGCCCAGCCAGGGCCGGGCCCGGCGATGCGGGGGTTCCCGGGTGCGGATCAGAACTGGTCGGTGTCGGGGTGCCGCAGATGCCAGAGGCGCTCGTGCGCCGCGACCAGGCTTTCCATGTTGCGGCGACGCGTGCCGTCCGGTGTCAGCGGCCGGCGCGTCAGCATCATTTCGAGAATGTGCAGCAATTGCTCCGCGACTTCGAAGTCGCCTTGATCGCAGGCATGGTGGAACGCGATCAGGATCTTGTCAGAGAGGCGCCGGCTGTAGCGCGGTACCCCACCTCCGCCGGAATGCTCCCGGCCGGACTCGTCCTCCACCTGGTTTGCCGCCTGCTCAGTGGTACTGGCGGGAGCTGTGGCCCACGCGGTCGTCCCCATTTGGTTCAACCCCAATCACGCGCTTCCAGCAGATTGGACTGCGGAAAGTCAATTCCATGGCATTATGCCCTATGGCCGGCCGGCATTTCGTCACAAAATCGTTAACAGGAGGTTAGTTCTGCGCCGATCCCATGAATTATGCCCCGCCACGCGGATGCCATGTATCAATAGTCGTTTCCGCGCCCCCTCGCCAGAAGATTTGTCGTGAAAACCGCGATAATATCATTATTCAGACGTCCGGCGCGCCCGGTCGGCCCTCTTCTGCGTTGCCAGCAGCCTCGGCTGCCAGCACGGCCGCGACCGGCGTATCGAATGCCTCTTCCCATGTCCCAATGGTGGACGCCTTGCTGTACTCGGTCGCTCGATTCTCGAAGAAGTTCGTGTGCTCCACGGCGTTCAGCATGTCGTCCAGCCATGGCAGCGGGTTTCTTGGCACGTGATACAGCGCATTCAGCCCAAGCTGCACCAGGCGGCGGTCGGCGATGTAGCGGATGTAGTGCTTCACCTCCTGCGCGGTCAGGCCGTGCACCGCGCCTTGCTCGAAGGCGAGGTCGATGAACGCGTCCTCATGGTCCACGATGGTGGCGGCGGTGATGTAGATTTCGCGCTTCAGGTCCTGGTTCCACAGTTCCGGGTTTTCCTGGATGAAGGTACGGAACAGGCGGATGATGGAGTTGCAGTGCAGCGTTTCGTCGCGCACCGACCAGGAGATGATCTGGCCCATGCCCTTCATTTTGCCGAACCGCGGAAAGTTCAGCAGGATCGCGAAGGAGGCGAACAACTGCAGTCCCTCGGTGAACGCGCCGAACGCCGCCAGGGTGCGGGCGATCTCGAACCGCGACTCGACCGTGAAGGACTGCATGTAGTCAAATTTGTCCTTCATCTGCTTGTATTTCAGGAACGCCTGGTACTCCAGCTCCGGCATCCCGATGGTATCGAGCAAATGGCTGTAGGCGGCGATATGGACCGTCTCGATATTGGAAAACGCCGACAGCATCATCAGCACTTCGGTGGGTTTGAACACCTGCGCGTAGTGCTTCATGTAGCAGTTGTTCACCTCGACGTCGGCCTGGGTGAAGAAGCGGAAGATCTGCGTCAGCAGGTTGCGTTCCGCATCGGAGAGGCCGCGGTGCCAGTCCTTCACGTCGTCGGCCAGCGGCACTTCCTCCGGCAGCCAGTGGACGCGCTGTTGGGTCATCCAGGCCTCGTAGGCCCAGGGGTAGCGGAACGGCTTATAGACCGGGTTTTCGGTCAGCAGGTCGAAGCGGACCGGGTGTTCATCGGCGGCGCGGGCCGTTCCGTCCATGCGGGCGACTCCTCCAGGGCGTGTTGGGCACCAGATATAGCCGGCGGCGGATCGTCCGTCACCATGTATTGTGGCGGGCGCGGTACCGGGACTGGTTTGCGCGATTGCTGCGGCGGCCCTGAGCGGCACCTGGCTTATATGGTCATGAGCACTGCGCTGTGTGAGCCCTGGACGGTCGAACGCTTCCTCGCATGGGAAGATAGGCAGGAGGGGAGGCACGAGTTCGACGGCGCCGACATCGTCCTGATGACGGGCGGGAGCCGTGCACATCAAAGAATCATCTACAATCTGCGCCGTGCCGCAACGGTTCTGGAGCAGACAGGTGATCAATGGATTGAAACCCCCGTCGTCGCCGACGCGATCGCGCTGCCCGAGCTCGGCATCGAGCTGGGACTGGAGGATATCTATCGGGACGTGCGTTTCCCGCCTTCCGTCTGAACCGCGCTACGCTTTCGGCTGCATCAGCTCGATCCGATTGCCAAAAGGATCGTCCACGTAAAGCCTGTCGTATCCCTCCAAGGGCTGATCCTCGACGACGCGGTAGCCGCCCTGCTGCAACATCGCGGCGAGGCCGCGCAGATCTTCGACGATGAAAGCGGGATGCGCCTTCCGCGCCGGCACAAAGTCCGTTTCGACACCAAGGTGCACCTTCAGCCCGCCTTGCTCGAACCAGCAGCCGCCGCGCGCGGCCAGATGCGGCGGCTTGGTCACTTCACTGATCCCGAGCATGCCTTGGTAGAACGCGCGGGCCTCATTCTCGCGGCCCGGCGGCATGGCAAGCTGAATGTGGTCGAGGCGCCGGACCCGCATGGCATGACCTCCGGTGCAGCAAGCTGTCATTGCGTGGCCATAATGGCCGCAGCAACCCCGGCGAGCAAGCGCACGACCGCCCACGCGCCGTTTGGTGGAGATTGCTTCGGCGCTGCGCGCCTCGCAATGACATCCCAGTGCGGTTCCACGCGTTGCTGGCGACAGCGGCCAGACAAGAGATGCCGCAATCCTGCGTGGACTTTTCGCTTGACGCTAGCCGCGTCATCATTTAACCATCCAGTTACTTAACCATCTGGTTCCGCACGCCCATGTCCGCCGACCCCCTCAGCGCCACCTTCGCCGCGCTCGCCGACCCCACTCGCCGCGCCATCCTCGCGCGCCTCGCAACCGGAGAAACCTCGGTCACCGCGCTGGCGGAACCCTTCGCCATGAGCCTGCCCGCGATCTCCAAACATTTGAAAGTCCTCCAGCGCGCCGGCTTGATCGCGCGCGGCAAGCAGGCACAGTGGCGGCCCTGCCGCCTGGATGCCGGCCCCATGAAGGACGCCGCCGCCTGGCTGGAGCATTACCGCGCGCACTGGGAACAAAGCTTCGACCGCCTGGAAGACTATCTGGAAACGCTGCAAGGAAAGCGATCGTCCCGTGGCCGCCGGCACTGACATCCAAGCCGCAGAGGCGCCCGAACTTACCGTCTCGCGGCTCATCGACGCCCCGCCGGAACTGGTGTTCAAGGCCTGGACCAGCGCAGAGCATGCGGCGCATTGGTGGGGACCCAAGGGGTTCACCATCGAATCCTGTCGGCTCGATGCGCGCCCCGGCGGCAGCTACCGCGTCGCCATGCGCTCGCCGGAAGGCACGCTGCGCACCAAGCGCGGCGTCTATCAGGAAGTTGTTCCTCCGGAACGGCTGGTCTTCACCTATGCCTGGGAGGATGCCGGCGGCGCTCCGGGCCACGAAATGCGCATCACCGTCACCTTCGAACCACGCGGCACACGGACCTTGCTCTCGCTGCGCCAGACCGGCTTCGAAAGCGTGGCGGAACGCGACAGCCACGGCACCGGCTGGACGAGTTGCTTCGAACGCTTCGCTGAATTTGCCGCCGCCATGTCGGCAGGCGCCCCGCCCGATCGTCGTTCAGGATAAGGCGGATCGGCACCGCGCCGGCCGCCACCCACAGGAAGGAGTCCGACCATGCCGCACCAAGTCGTCTCCCACGAACAATGGCTGACCGCCCGCAAGCAGCTTCTGGCCCGGGAAAAAGCCTTCACCCGCCTGCGCGATGAACTGACCGCCGAGCGCATGGCGCTGCCCTGGGTGAAGGTGGACAAGACCTATGTCTTCGAAGGTCCCAACGGTCCCGAAACGCTGTCAGACTTGTTCGACGGCCGCAGCCAGTTGGTGGTGAAGCACTTCATGTTCGGCCCCGACTGGACCGAAGGCTGCGTCGGGTGCTCCTTCGAGATCGACCAGATCAGCGGCGCGCTGGTGCACCTGGAACATCACGACGTGACCTATGTCGCCATCGCCCGCGCGCCGTTCGCCAAGCTGGACGCCTATCGCCGGCGGATGGGCTGGAGCGCGAAGTTCGTGTCGTCTTACGGCAACGACTTCAATTACGATTTCCATGTATCCTTCCGCCCGGAGGAGATGGAGCGGGGCGAAACCTACTACAATTTCGAGACAGGCCCGGTCGGCTGCGAGGAGATGTCGGGCCGCAGCGTGTTCTACCAGGACGAGGCAGGAAACATCTTCCACACCTACTCGTCCTTTGCCCGTGGCGGCGAGATCAACCTCAACGCCTATGCCGTGCTCGACGTCACCCCGAAGGGCCGCAACGAGACGATCAACGGCAACCTCACCGATTGGGTGCGCCACCATGACCGCTATGACGCCGGTGGCTCTGTCGATCCGACCGGGCGTTTCGTTGCCGCTGGGGATACAGACGACTGCTGCCACCAGAGCTGATGTCCATCGGGCCAACGGGTCACGGCCGGGCGTGACGGAGACACGTTGGCGCCGGCCTGCGCGCCATGCCACAGTGCCGCATGCTCCTGCCGCCACCAGAAAAACTCTACCTCCCCTTCGAGGCCGGTCCCTATCGCATGGCGATGGGATTGGTCACCCTGCCGGACTCTGCATGGTTCGAACTGGACGACCACTACGTCGCGGAGCTCGACCAACGCCGCCGCTTGCTGGCCGACCATCATGCCGAGGTCTTCGCTGCCTTGCCGGTATCCGATATGGCACGTGCCGAAACGCTGGCAGTCGTCGTCGATAACCTCGCGACACATCATCCCGACTGGTTCACCCGGGCCGGCGACCGTCTGCACAACCATCTGACCGGCGAGCAATGGGACCTCGCCAATCCCTCCTGCGATCCGTTGGAACTCGCCGGCCGGCTGGTGCAGGAGGATCTTTGTCTGATCCAGGTCAACGATACGGTGCCGATGTTCACCGCCGCCGTGCTGTGCTTTCCCACCCGCTGGCGGCTTATGGAAAAACTTGGCCGGCCGTTGGCGCTCGTGCACGGCGCGGTGCCGCTGTACGCCGACCGCCTGGCCGCACCGGTCGATCGTTTCATGCGCCACGTCAAGCCGGGCTACATCGCCTCCCGCATCAACTGGGCCGTGGTGGACGACGCCGCTCTGTTCCAGCCGACAGGCAAATGGCGCAAGGGACATAACCCCACGGTCACCGCCGCCAATGCCGGCGGCGCGTTGTTCCTGCGCGTCGAGCGCCAGACACTGCGCCGGCTGCCGCTATCCGATGCCGTACTGTTCGGCATCCGCGTGCATGTCTACAAGCTCGCGCATGCGATCCACGACGCCGCCACGGCAGCACGCCTCGCCGAGGCCGTGCGTGCGCTGCCGGAGGCAACGCAGCACTACAAGAGTCTGCTGTCGATCCGCGACTCGTTGTTGGCCTGGCTCGATCGACAATGCCTTTGCGAAGCCCCGCGCGACGCAACGCTCTCAGTCGAGAGCATGCCCTGACCGCGATTGGCCGAACGCCCGGCGATCGTGTCACGACGAATGAGGGCATGCCTGTTGCCCGGCCCAACAGTTCGATCGGTGCAAAATTTGCAAGGCTCGTTTCTGAACTTGGACCATCTTCGATTCAGGTTGACCTGCCCAAGAATGGAAAAAGTGTCCCGCGCGGCGTCGTATGGCCGCTCCCATTACGGCGTTGGTCCCGCACGAACTGCGTCGAAATTCCAGCACGGACGAAGAACGAGGGCCACCGAATGCGCCATCCGATCGGCGTCTGCGTTGGCTCTGCAATGTGCCGTTGACCAAGGTTCGCTTCAGCGCTGCTGACTGGGAAAGCCGCTCCGCGTTCCCCGCGGTTCTCGTTCTTCCTCCGCGCTGAAATATCAAAGCAGGCCGTGCCGTACGAACGGTCGGAGAGACACGCAGCAGCAAAGGAGGCGACCCTACAGCGCAGCGTCCGCCGCCACCCCTTCATCTGCGACGCCAACGTACTCATCGTGTCAACCTTATCGGGTCTCCGGCCCCTGACGATTGACCGGTGCAGTTAACGATGCGTTCAGCACTTTCAGGCAATCATGGGCGAGGAACCGAACGGCCCCCATATTGTCTCGTCTGCCCACCCCGTCTCGCCTGCCCTTGCTCGCGCCGCATCTGCGTCGCCTGCCCGCCAGGCACGCGCTGGTCGCCGCGAGCCTTTGCATGGGTATCGTCCTGGCGGCGGCCGTGGTGTGGTTTGCCATCGCCTCGCGGCAGGCGGCCATCGGCGACGCGGTGCGCGAGATGCGTAACGACTCCCTCTTGCTCGCCGAGGACCAGGATCGCCTGTTTCAGGCCGTCGACGGTGTGCAGCGCGGCGTGATCGAGACGATGCGGGCGATTGGCGCGGATTCGCCAGACACCTACGCGTTGCTCATGCAGACCGAGGCCGCGCAGCAGGATCTCAGCGACCGCATCGCGGCCTTGCCCTACGTTGCTGTGCTGATGCTGTTCGATCGTCACGGCACATTGCTCAATTTTTCCCGCGGTGGGACGCTGCCGCCGCTGACCGGCGCCGATCGGGACTTCATTCGCGACATGACGCGTGCCGACATACCGTCGTTGTTCGTCAGCGCGCCGTTGCGCGACAAGGTCTCCGGCCGCTGGCAGATCTATCTCAGCCGCCGGTTCGATACCGCCGACGGGCAGCGTCTGGGCTTTGTCGCGAGCGCAATCAATCTCGACTATTTCGAGCGTTTCTATGCCCGGCTGCCGCTCACCGGCGGTGGCGAATTCGCCTTGTACCGGCGGGACGGCATGCTGCTCGCCCGCTATCCGGAAACCGATCAGCTTGTCGGAAGGACCTATGCGGCAACGCCGAACTTCGCCGGCTTGCTCAGCGCGCTCGATGGCGGCGTCGTCCGGCTGAGCGGCCGCTTCGACGGCCAGGACCGGCTTGTCGTTCCGCACTCGATATCGCATTTTCCGCTGATCGTTGCGGTCAGCGACACGATGTCAACCGTGCTCGCCTCGTGGCGGCAGCAAATTCGTGCCCTCGCTGGCACGACGGCGCTGCTTGAACTGGGGATGGCCGCCGGCGTGATGCTGCTGCTGCGGCATCTGCGCAGCCAGGACCGGCTGATGGCGGCGGAAGCCGCGCGGGCGCGCGCCGAAGCCGATCTCACGCTTGCCAGGGAACGCGAGCATGCCGCCGATCTGCTGCACATGCAGCAGCAGCGGTTCGATACCGCGGCACAGAATATGCTGCAGGCATTGCTCATGGTCGATGGCGACGGGAACATGGTCGTGGTCAACCGGCGATTCTACGAAATTTTGGGGTTGCCCATGGGCAGCGTGACCGCAGGCATGCCCTATAAGGATTTGGCCGCACTCGTCACCGCGCAAAGCAACCTGTCGCCGGACGACATCACGCAAATTCGCCAGCACCGGGAGGAATCGGTCGGTTGCAACGTCCGCAGGACCTTTCTGTGGGAGCTGTCGGACGGACGTGCGCTGGCGGTGACCCATCAACCGATGGAGAGCGGCTGGCTTTCCACCTATGAGGACGTAACCGACCGGCGCCTGGCCGAGGCGAGGATCGCCCACCTGGCGCAGTACGACGCATTGACCGACCTGCCCAACCGTGTGCTGTTTCGCGAGGCCCTGGAACATGCCCTGGCATTTGCGCGCCGCGGTCATCTGCTGGCGCTGCATTACCTGGATCTCGACCAGTTCAAGGCGGTAAACGATACGCTCGGCCACCCGATCGGCGATCGGCTGTTGCAGGCCGTGGCGGCGCGGTTGCTTGACGGCTTGCGCGACACCGACACGGTCGCGCGGCTTGGCGGCGACGAATTCGCCATCGTGCAGAGCGCGCTGGACAGCCCGCACGACGCCACGGCATTGGCCAGCAGATTGATCGAGATGATCGCACAGCCGTTCGAGATTGACGGCCATCAGATCGTCATTGGCACCAGCATCGGCATCGTGTTCGCGCCGGCGGATGGAACCGATGCCGACGTGTTGCTGAAGAACGCCGACCTGGCACTCTACCGTGCCAAGCTCGATGGGCGCGGCATGTACCGCTTGTTCCACACCGCCATGGACGCCGAGATGCAGGCCCGGCGCTTGCTTGAACTCGATCTGCGACTGGCGCTGGGGCGCGGCCAGTTCGAATTGTTCTACCAGCCGCTGATTGACCTGCACACCCAGGCTCCGGGCGGGTTCGAGGCGTTGCTGCGCTGGCGTCATCCCGACCGCGGCATGATCCCCCCCGACAAGTTCATTCCGCTCGCCGAGGAAATCGGCGCCATTAGACAGATCGGCGAATGGGTGCTGCGGCAGGCCTGTCTGGCGGCCGCGTCATGGCCGGACGACCTTCATGTCTCGGTCAATCTGTCGCCGGCGCAGTGCAGGACTCGTGACCTCGTCGACACCGTCGCAGCCGCGCTGAGCGAAAGCGGCCTGGCCCCGGATCGGCTTGAGCTGGAAATCACCGAGACGGTCATGCTGCAAGACACCGCGACAACGCTGGCGATCCTGCATGACCTTCGCGATATCGGCGTCCGCATCGCCATGGACGATTTCGGTACCGGCTATTCCTCGCTGAGCTATCTGCGGCGCTTCCCGTTCGACCGCATCAAGATCGATCAGTCGTTCGTGCGCGAGCTTGGCCAACGGGGCGATTGCGACGCCATCGTCCGCGCCGTGATTGGGCTGAGTCGCGACCTTGGCATGGCCACCACCGCGGAGGGCGTGGAAACGCCGGAGCAACTTCGCGCCCTGGCGCAGGCAGGATGTTCCAACATCCAAGGCTATTTGTTCAGCCCTCCGGTTCCGCTGAGCGAGATCCCCGCCATGTTGCGATCCATTCCGACGGCCCGGTCATTGCTGACATCACCGCACGACTTGTCCGAAATCGCCGGGTAAGCCGAGCGCCACGCGCCCGACGTCACGATGAGGAGCGAAGCGACGAGGCAATCCCGGTCGTTCGCGGGACCAAAGCGGCTTTCCCAGTCAGCAGCGCTGAAGCGAACCTAGGTCAACGGCAAATCATTCTTGCAGAGCCAGCGCAGACGCCAATCCGATGGCTTGCCCGGCTTGGTCGCACATGTTCCACGTTCTGCCATGGCGACGCGGCCGCGGCGGCCAGCTAACGCCGTGTTGAAATTTCACAGCAGATCGCGCGGCACGAGCGCCGCATGGGGAGCACCCACACGACGTTGCGCGGGACCAGAATCTCCCTTGTCTCCGCCTGGCCAGCGGCCTGTCATGCCCATTCACTGTCCCTGCATGGAACATGACGGCGTGGGACGTTCTTCGATCCCCGCCAGCTTCGCGTCTCTCCGGACAAATCGCTGGCACCGAACGACGGGCGCACCCTCCATCCCTCAGTGATACGCGGCGAAGCACTTCTCCGACATGAACAAGTGCGTCTCCACGTAGTCGAACACCTTGGGCTCCTTGCCCAGCGTCTCCATACCCCCAAGCAGCGCCATCCAGTTCAGCATCTCATGCTGTCCCGCCTGCTCCATCTGCGCCCGCGTCCGTCCGCGCCAGAACGCGTAATCGCCCCGGCCCAGCGCATCGAACATCGCCTGGTCCGCCGCGTGGTCGGGCCACAGATAGCCGTTGGTCGGCGACAGGAAACAATGTGACCAGCTCGACGACGCAATCACCGCGACGCGCCACGGCGACTCCGCAAGCACCTCGGCGACCGCCTTGCCGACATCCATGCAGCGCCAGGGCTGTGGTGCCGGCGGATCCTCCGGAATTTCGGCCGGGCGAGGCGGCTGGAACAACGCCGCCATCCCGCCTTTGGCATGGATCAGGTTGCTGCCATAGCAGTTGATCGCGAACGGGATCACCGGCCAGGGAAAGCCGCGGCGATCCCAATCCAGATACAGCAACGTATTGGTAAATGCGTGCGCCAGCCCATCGATATGCAGCGGCTTGTAGGCGTACGCGACATCCACACCGCGATCGATCAGCGCCCGCGCGATGTGGTTGGCGGCGGCGCGCTGCCCATGCAGCTGCATCTGCCAGTCACCGCTCTCGCCCCAGCGGTTCGGCTTGCCGCCATTGCCGTTGTGCCAAGGCTGGATGGCGAAATCCGCATCCAGGCCCATGATGCAGAAAGGCGGGATAATGTCCTCGCGGAAATTCTCGTACTGGTCGTCGCCGAAGATAAGCACGATGTCCGGATTGAACCGGTCCAGCGCATGCCGCACGGCACGGAACCCGTCCGCCAGCCGCGCCGCGTAGCGCCGCGCCGAGGAAACGCCGCCATCGTTGCCCAGCTCGGTCAACAGCGCGTCGGGCCAGTTGGCGCGGTCCTTGTGCCACGCGGGCACGTTCGGGGCGCTCAGCAGGTGATGGAAACCGCCCGGCATCCGCTCATCGGGCAGCAGCAGGCCTGGATAGTGAGTGCAGCCAAGGCCAAGGATCTCGCCCATCGACGTAACTCCTCCATGGTTGCCCTTATTTCCCCGAGGCTAGAGCATTTCCGCGCCGGCTGGAAACCCGCGCCCGCATCTGTCATTGCGACGCCCTTAGGCTCTGAGGCGGAATAAACGAATCAGCCGAGCGACGCACCAGCCTTCCCGTGTCATGGTGCGCGAAGGCGCACCATCCACGTCTTTGCAGCGTCTATCAAGGAAAGCCGTGGATGGCCGGCCTGCGCCGGCCATGACACGGCGAGCACTGCCGCCGCGCGAATGACGCACTTATTTCGCCTCAGGCCCTTAGGGCCGAAGCAGTCTCCCAGGGCAGGACGCTCGCAAGGTTCGTGCGCATGTTCGCAGGGGATTGCCGCGGCCCGGCGGGGCCCGCAATGACGGGATGCGCGCCAACCCCTTGCGAATGCGCGTGCTGCCTAGCAACCTGTTGCGGAACCCAGCATGATGACGGCATGGCGACTCCGGCAAAATCTGCCAGGCATGCCGAGCTGCCGACGGAGCAAGCGCAGGCGCGGCGGTTCGGCAAAACCCGCACGGCACAGACCGGTGCGCTCATGGAGGACTATGTCGAACTGATTTCCGATCTGCTGGAAAACAACGGCGAGGCACGCCCGACCGACATCGCGCGTCGCCTGGGCGTATCCCACGCCACCGCCATCAAGACCATCGGCCGTTTGAAACGCGAAGGCTTGGCAAGCGCCAAACCCTATCGCGGCGTATTCCTGACTGAAGGCGGCGAGCGCCTGGCCGGTCGTGTCCGCGCCCGCCACCGCCTGGTGGTTGACGTATTGAAGGCCATTGGCGTGCCCTCCGAGGCGGCAGAGCAAGACGCAGAAGGCATCGAGCACCATGTCTCCGATGTGACATTGGCCGCGTTCGAACGCTTTTTGCGGCGACAGGGGTAGCCCCCCGCGCCGCCACCGAAATCGCTTTGCGCGATTGAATGCAGCCGCTAACATCCCTGGCTCTGGGGGTGGAGGCGACAATGTCCTCGGCAGCAACACTGTTGATGGGGCAGTTCCTCGATTGGCTGGCCAGCGGCCGCAGAACGCATGCCGATGTCATGGCGACGTGGCAAAGCTCTTGTCCGCGCCTGTCGATTTGGGAAGACGCGATGATCGGGGGCCTGGTGCGGTTTGCCGGCGACGCGGATCGCACCGTGGTGCTGACGCCGCGCGGACAGGCGGTACTGGAAGCGCAATCGCCGGTCGCAACGCGGCTTGCGGCGGACTGATCTCGCGGCGGTCTGATCTCGCGGCGGTCTGATCTCGCGGGGTCAGCGCTTGCGCTGGCGCTGATAGTCCAGGAAGCGCTGCATCAGGCCGCGCGGTTCGTCGGTTTCCCAGGCGGTGGCAAAGCAGTCAATGCCGCGCTGGATTGCGTCCGCCAGCGGCAGCGTTTCCCAATCCGCAATCAGCGCCTTCTGTAAGCGGATCGCGCGCGGCCCGGACACCAGGATACCGCTCAGTGCCTTCTCGACCGCGGCATCAAGCTGCGCCGGAGGGACCACCTCCTCCACCAGGCCCCAGGACAGGGCGGTGGCGGCATCGATCGTCTCGCCGGTCAGCAGCAGGCGGCGGGTGCGGCCCCAGCCGATCAGGCCCGGCAGCAGCGCCGCCTCAACCACCGAGGGGATGCCCACCCGCACTTCCGGCATGCCGAACCGGGCGGTATTGGCGGCGATGCGCAGGTCGCACGCAGCGGCGACTTCCAGTCCGGCGCCCAGCGTCCACCCCTGGATGCAGGCGATGGCCGGCACCGGCAGACGCCGGAACACGTCGCAGCTTCGGTGCGCCAGCGTGATAAAGTCGCGTGCCGAGGCAGGATCGAGCGTCGCCATCTCCGCGATATCGGCCCCGCCGATGAAGGCGCGCTCTCCGGCACCGCGCAGCACCACCGCGCGCAGGCCGTCGTCACCGGCCAGGCCTTCCACGGTGCCAACCAGCGCGGTCATCATCGCGCGGTTCAGCGTGTTCAGCTTGGGTGCGTTCTGGATGGTGACCCAGGCCACGCCGCGCGCGTCCTGCCGAACCCCCACCAGGTCTGATTGGGCCATGCTGCACTCCCCTCTCGCGACGTGCCGCGCAAACGAAACCGCGCCGCATCGCTGCGGCGCAGTCCGGTTAGCACCATCAACTAAGGCAGCGTCGGCAAATAAGTGCGTCAGCACGCCGACAAAGCTGCCGCTCAAAGCAAAAGCTTAGGGCTTGTTCGACCGTGCATTCCGATTCGTTTATTTTCGAACAAGCCCTAAGCTCGGCGAGCGCTGCCCGGACAGGGTCAGGCGTGCGGCGGGACGTTCGCGATCGTCTGCGGTGGATTGCTGACCTCCAGCACCTTCGGTCCACGCGCCGGTGCGACCGGTGCGACCGGCCGCATCTGGTCGATGCTGTGCGGCACGTTACCCGCCGGCGTTCCGCAGGCAGCAGACGCGGTCCGGGTTATCACCGGCGCGGCATTGCCACGTTGCACGATGCTGATGCTCTCGCTGCACACGCCCGGGCCGCCGGCCAGTGTCGGCATCGGTCCGCCTGCGCCGAACGCGGCGCGGAACATTTGCGCCGGGTCAGGCATCGGCGGCATCGGCGGGAACATCGCGTTCATGCGCGCCATCATGCGCTGCATCGCCGCTTGCTGCTGCGCAATCAGTTGCATGACCGGTACCGCCGCCGGCGCCGCGGTGACCGGCCGGCCTGGCATGGCCACAGTGCCCGGGCCAGGCAGGATCACGACGACAGCGCCTGGCGGCACGGTGATCGTGCGGCTCTGGGTCAGGATCGTCTGTGCCTGACCCGTCGCGGCGAGCAAGGGCAGCGCGAGGCAGGCGCCAAGGAGGGTGTTGCGCAGGGTCTTCATCGGCAACCTTTCAGGCAGGATCGGTTGGACGCGTCGAATTGTGGACAGCGGCATTTGCCGCCGTTATGCCGGCAGATGAAACTTCCGTCAGATTCGGCGCGGGTGCAAGGTGCCCCCTCCACTTGTGGGATGGGCAGGGGAGGGGTACGAACCGTACGATCCCTGCGTCGCACGCAGTTTCATCCAGTCGCGGGTCGGCCGGCGCGGCCGGTGGTCAACTCGCAATGATACATGCACGATGCGTCGAACGCCTCATTGACCGTGCGTATTGGCACCCCGGCTCGCCGCCGGCACGGCTGCCCCTGGTCGTGATGCTGCCACGGAGTTGTGCTAGCCTCGTACGCGACTAGAACCTCCGGCCAAAGCGAACGATGTCCTCAGGAGCACGACGGGCGCAATGATATCGACGCGACAGATCCCCGCCTGGTTCATCCGCGCCGCAACGCTGCGAGCCAGGCAGGCATGACAGGGTCGCACGGGCATGAACTGGATGGTTTGATCAAATGGTGCGCGCGCGACGATTGGCGTGCGCACGTCGATGACGTCGTGGACGAGCATTTCGGGCCGGCGATGGATGCGTTCGACCTGACGTTCGAGGAACTCGGCGATGCCATCGGCAACTATTCGCAGCAAATTCTCTGGGGTTGCGCATTCGAGGACTTCCTGACCCGCCGCTTCGGGCCCGACGCGCAAAATCCGGCAGATCTCTATGTGAAGGGCCGCGGTTGGCGTGAATCCACACGCACACGCACCTATATCGCCGGGCTGCGCAAGGCGGCCATGAGCCTGTATGAAGTCAGCGATGTCGTTCCAGGCGAGTCGTTCCGGGCACGCGATCTCATCCGCAGCGGCGAACCGGTGCTGGTCACGGAGCATACGGCAACGCGGCAGTTGCAGCCCTGGGACCGGCTTGCGATGCGGCTGGTGCTGCTTGGGTCGAAGAACGTCATGTCGGGCGGCATGCTGACATTCACCCTGGACGCATCGCTGCACCTGTTCGCCAAGGTACGGGAACGCTACCCGAAGCTGGTAAAAACCAACCGCCATGGAGCAGAATCGCCGGCCGTCCTCGACGGCTGGGCCGGCACCGACGCAGACCTGCAGCATATTGCGCCACTGTTCTCCGAGGCATGGTCGTTCGACGTGCTGCCACGGGTGCTCGGGTCAGGTATGCTGACATGGGTCAACAGCGACGGTGATGAGCTGGAGTTCCACTCCCTCACCTTTCCGCTGAAGCCGCGCGCATTGCCTGACGAAATCGCACGCCGGTTGGGCACCTTGGAGTCGCTGCGCCGGGAGAGCCCGACCGTTTGGAACTGGATCGGTCCGGACTCGCCAGCGCCGAAGAAACCCGGCGATTCTGAGGGCAGGATATGGAAGACCTTGACCGATGACGGCTTTGCCGTGTTCGGAACCGTCGCGCTGAAGGGCCGTAGCCTGTCTCTCGAGGTCAATTCCGCGGCACGCGCCGAGCGTGGGTCGGCAATGCTGGCCACCGCCTTGGCCGATCTCGCCGGCGCGCCACTGACGAAGATCGAAACCATGGAGCAGGTGCGAAGCGCGCCCCGCCAGAATCGCAAGAAACCGGCACCAGACATTCCTCTCGAAGTCAAAACCGGGGTGATCCACGACATGCTGGACCGGCATTACCGCGAGGCACTCGACAAGCCGCTGGAGATGCTGGGCAATATCTCGCCGCGCGCCGCGGCGCGGACCGCCGCGGGGCGCCGCAACGTGGCCGCCTGGCTCAAATACATCGAAAACAATTCGCGCAAGACGAAGGCGCCGCATGACCCTCTCGCGACTTATGATTTCTCCTGGCTCTGGCGAGAGCTGAAAATCGAGCAACTCCGGCAGTGACGGCGCGCGCGGGCGCGCGGGCTATGTCTTCACCCCCAGCCCGCGCATGAACACGTCCTTGATCCGGGCAGGATCGCGTTCCGTGGTCTGCTTCGGCTTTTCGTGGTCGATCCGGCAGCCGATCAGCCACGGTCCGTCCTCGCGCAACGCCAGCGCCACCAGTTCCTCGAACGCGCTCTCATCCGCCGCCCAGGCGCTTTGCGCCAGCCCGGCGCCGCGCGCGATGGCGACGATATCGGCGCCTTGCTCGGTCAGGGTCGGTTGGCCGCCGGTGATCTGATAGGTGCCGTTGTCCATGATGACGATGGCCAGGTTCTTCTGCCCCCGCGCCGCCACCGTCGCCAGCGAGCCAAGCTGCATCAGGATGGAGCCGTCGCCCTCCAGCGCGAACACCCGCCGCTGCGGCTGCGCCAGGGCCACACCCAGAGCGATCGGCACCGCCAGCCCCATGCTGCCCAGCATATAAAAATTCTGCGGCCGCTGGCCGGCGCCCCAAAGGTCGAAATTGGTGTAGCCGATGCCGCCGATCACCGCTTCCTCGTGCTGCAACCGCGCAACGAGACGTTGCGTGATGTCGAAGCGGTTCAGCACCTTCGCCTGGTCGCGGCGCACCGGGTGGTTGGCTGTGAATGACGCTGTGAAAGACATGGCGCGCGCCCCTTATGCCGCGAAGACTTTGCCGCCCGTGAGCAAGGGCGAGAGGATCAAACAGCAGGGTGCCTGGGTGGCGACGGCCTGGGTGATGCTGCGATCGACGATGAATTCCAGCTCGTCGTGCCGCGTGATCACCGGGTGCTCTACGTTCAGCGTTTGCAGCACCGGGCGCATGGTATGTGCCACCAACGCCTGGCCGATATTGAATTCTCCCAATGTGCCGCGTTCGGACACCATCATCAGCACGGGGATCTGGTACGGCACCGCGAGCGACGCCAGCACGTTCGCCAGTGTGGCGAAACCGCTGGTCTGCATCAGCAGAATGCCGCGCGTGCCACCCATCCAGGCGCCGGCGACGATGCCCAGGCCTTCCTCCTCGCGCGCCACGGAGAATGTGGTGAAGAACGGATCGGCATGCACGGCATCGATCAGCGGGCGCAGCACGTTGTCCGGCACGTAGGTGACCAGCGAGACTTTGTGCCGCTTCAGCACGTCCCGCACGATCTCGTGCCAGGCGCGGGTGGGGGATTCTTCGTCCATGAGTGCGTTCTCCGCGGAGCGTGGCAGCGTTGGCCTGATCGGGTTCGGGGGACGGAACCTGTCGCGTGGGTGGCGTTCGGTCAATGCCAACGGCAGCCACAGTTGCAGCAAGGCTGGCGTGCTACCCTTGCAGCCAAACAACACAGTGCGGCCAACAGTTGCGCCCAAGACGACCACCGCCCGCCCCGCACGATCGTGCTACGCTGGCGGCATGCCAATCCAGGTCATCATCCTCAATGGCGGATCGAGCTCCGGCAAATCGAGTATCGCGCGCGCATTGCAGGGGCTGCTGCCCGAGCCATGGCTCACCTTCGGCGTCGACGATTTCGTCAACGCCCTGCCGCCGGCCATGCAGAATTCCGAGGATGGACTGGTGTTCCTGCCGGACGGGAGCATCTCGGTCGGCCCCGCCATCCGTCGCCTGCGGGAAGCCTGGGAAGGCGGCATCGCTGCCATCGCCCGCGCCGGTGTTGGCCTGATCATCGACGATGTGTTCCTGGCCGGCGCCACGGCACAGGACCGCTGGCGCACCGCGCTGCGTGACCTGCGTATTCTCTGGGTGGGTGTGCGATGCGATCCCTTGGTCGCCGCGCAGCGTGAGGCTCGGCGTGGCGATCGCGTGCCGGGGATGGCGGTCTTGCAGGCAGAGCTGGTGCACCGGGACGTCGCATGTGACCTCGCGATTGACTCTACGAACGCGTCACCCGAAACCTGTGCGAGGCTGATTGTCGATCAAATTGCCAGCGCATCGGTGACATGATGAGCGACGATCCAGAATGGCGGCGGCTTAACCGGGCGAACTGGGACGAACGGGTCGCGGTGC
>Ga0335074_10002421_pt1 | contig 25401 bp, 18 predicted proteins | sample Lox_Sample_23_FD_206715 | JGI IMG/M metagenome (GOLD analysis project Ga0335074, IMG submission 206715) | Soil microbial communities from Loxahatchee National Wildlife Refuge, Florida, United States - Lox_Sample_2.3 | ecosystem: Environmental > Terrestrial > Soil > Wetlands | place: USA... | reverse complement strand
AAGTCACATTTGCCTCATACGAGAATTTTAGAAATAGCAGGGGCAATTGTCGATCGTGTTAAGATGTGGCACTACTTTACCAACTGGAATGGAGAATTTGTTTTGCAGCTTAAGGAGTGGTAGTGGCTGGTACAAAGCCAACACAAAAGCGCGCCGCACCCAACTAGGATACCACTATGACAAGTCTTCTTTCGCACCACGACGTAGGATCTGCACAGCTGCCACAAAACTGAATTAAATCACCTCACAATTTTGATAACACTCTTTACGAAATAGTGCTTGGCTTTCCACTTTCCATGGGAATTTTTGTGACAAGTTTAACGTCTTTCATAAGAAACGGGAGTTTGGATTACTTTGGGTAACACAATTCAAGGAAGGTGCCATTTGCAAAGTCTTAGATATTATACAAACAAAACCACTTATACTCCATTTCCTAGACTTATGCGAAAGCGATCTTATATACAAAGCATATAAAAAGGGCGGAAAGGATTCTATACTTGCATTATCCGAAGAGGATATGCTTGAAGAATCCTGTGGACTTCAGGATTCGCTCTTCCATCTCGCGTCGCGTGCTCTTCCTGTAACAGACGAGGGATTGGAGAAGCACCGACGACTATATTGTTCTATGATCGTCGATTGTACCAAGCGAAGAAGCCTTTTTGTAACAGACCGTGGTTGCATGAGACTTGGGCCTTACTTCATGAAAACAGGAGACCAAATATGTATCTTACGTGGATGCGACTATCCTTTGGTTGTCCGTCCTAAGGGCAACCATTTTGTCGCGGTTGGTGGCTGCTTCGTGTGTGCAATAATGCAAGGAGAAGTTCTAAAAGATATTGAGAATAAGAAACTTCATTGGAAGATGCTTGTTTTTGGATGGTTTTAATGGTTATATTGTGGTGAAATTGCTCTTAGGGTCAGGAAATAGGAGGATGTCCCCATCGTAATTGTTACAGATGACGACCGAGGCCTACCTCCGATCCACCTAACAGTATCTCCTCCCCCCGGACACTTAAGGGACAAGTGCAAAAGCCTCACTGAGCTACAGAAGCAAGTGGATCAGTACGCTAAGAAGTTCTCATTTGCGAACGGCTATGTAACGGTCTCATTGCCTAGCGACGGTTTGGCGCCGTAGCCCATCATCCCCGTGGTGGATGGATTTGTGTGTCAGGACTGCCTATCAAGTCACAGGACCGGCGGATCATGTGGTAGCACATCAACAGGGTCCAAGACAAGAAGAAAGCTACCAACGAACACATTTTTGGGGCAGTGCGGCTGCAGTCGTAATTTGGCGAGAAGAGAGAGCGCTATTGGGTACGATCCATATGAATTGATCATTTCGCCGAATTGGCTAATTCGGTCTTGCAACGCTCTTCCCAGTACCCAGGCCTGTCTTGCTTCGTAATATCCAGCCTTGAACCGTAACACTCTACCTCTGCAATGGGAATAGCGTAGATTATCTTGTTAATTCAATTGCACATCTCTTTTGTATATAAAGTTTGCTGCAATTTTTTGTTAGGTTGCTACAGTAGTCTAACCTAGACTTTGCTTTTGCCATTCCCCCAACGGCACAAACTCCAATCATAGATTCCTTCGAGTTGAAGTATTAAGCGTATCCTTTCTAAGATTATGTGAACTTATGAGTACAACCGTGCAAATTGTTGCACTAAATATGAATAGGCAAACCAGCGAAGAGTTCGGCTTCTCTGTGAGTTGCATTCACTGATGAATTGTAAGTATGATGCCGGAACTTGAGCCAAGCCGTCAATGGTGCAAAGAAGCATAATTACCGAGCGACATGAGCAGAATGCCGAATTCGTCGGCCTCTTCGAGCCACTTTTGGGTTCTGCAGTTGATCATTACACCGGGTTCTATTTCCCAGAACTCTTGCTGGAGATATTCGTTACCCTCCCACCGCATGAGCCAGCGATCATACAACGGCTCCCATTCATCCTTATGACTCACTTGCCACAGCATCTTAGCGGCTGGCGCAGGCATAAACCCTAACTCTCTACAATTAAATGATGGCACACACTTCGCTACAGAGTAAGACCAATGTAGAAGATATAAGGCTAGCACCGCACGCCGTTTCGAGGTGACGTGGATCCAGGCCTCCCATGATGGGCGGACATGGTCTCGCTCTTCCTGTATTATCAAGCCGGATCGGGCAATATGATAGACGACCTGTTGTAAATTCTGAAAGATTGACAGATCTAGCGTGGGGACTGACGCTTGTTCTCTCCTAGGGAAAAATAAAATAATCGTGTATATGACTAAGGCTTGAAGTGCAGCCAGGAGATTCAACTCATCATAGGACTGATACTGGAATAAGCTTAGCGGGAGTTTCAAATTATAATAGCAGTGCGTACTTCTAGAAATAGAGAGGTCATTTCATTCACAGCTGTGTGACGGACCAGATCTTCAGCTCCAGGTCGTTGACCATCCCACATTTTGGCCAGGGTGAAGCAATTAGCCAGTGGCAACGGTAAGGAGCTATTCGAAATCTGAGATATATGAATTATGGGCGGCAATTGGATATCACTAGCCATTATTCCAGGCCAGGTCCGCAGGACGCGGAAAATAAACTCCATGCTGTGTTTAGCCAGGGGCGGTATCACAGGAGTTGGCGTCAATTGCAGTGCCCACTCGTTCTCCATGATGTCTATCTCAAAAGTCGTCATAGAGCTCTCATGTGCGACATGGCTGCCGTTTGTGGAGGCCGCGCCTGAGCTCGCTGCAGGTTCCACATTGACCACGTACTCCAGGTGTAGCGGATCATGGCCGGGAATGATAGACTCGTTTGTCTCAGCAGCAAGCTGAAGCTCTTCTAAAGGACCTGAATTTTCATTTGCAACGTCCGTGATCTGTTGTAGATCGGGCGGGGTCGTTTCATCGCTGACATGATTAACCGACTTCACGGGTACGTTTGTCACATACTCGCAAGAAATTTCGCGCAGGAGACATCGTGAGCAAGTGGGCCGCTGCAAGTCGCACCTCACTTTTGTGAGTGAACAGTGCTTGCAGGATTTCTGTCGGGAATTTAGCGTCTTGAGCTCTGGGCATCTCTTTGCATGTCGTCTGAGGGAAGGCTCTGTGACATACATTAGCCGAGAAAACCCAGTTGGGAATGTGCTTGGACGCGGCCATACTCTGCCTGAATCTCTTCTTGCATGTGTGGCACTCCAAGCTATTAGATGCAGCAGAGTTATCCATTATGGGGGGAATGAGCTTGCGAATACTTCACACAGAAGACATATGACGCCTGATGCTTGTGCCTGTCTATCATGTTAGTGAGTAGGGACCTTAAACCCGCAGTCCTGAGCCTAGCTACTATCCTGATGTCTATTGTGTCTACGTCACTAGGTGACGACTCAGGGCATGATGCATTGGAGATAGGCAACAGTTAAGGTGCATTGGTGTATAAATACCGGGTACATTTGCTTAGCTGAACTCCGATGAGGGCATTCAGTGGATGCTGCATCTTACGTAATCCGCTTGATTGCTGACATGTCTCGGAACTCAGTGCACTCGGAATAATATAAAGTGCTCGGAGTTCCGAGATTCTCGCGCTTGCTAAGCACACGCTCCAAGAAAATGAATAAAAGTTAACTTGTTTTGGCTAACTACCATTGTCCTAATCGCGCAATTTTTCAGGAAGCGGTCCTCCTGACCTAATAATAATGCTAGAATGGCCATCGGTCTCATGTGTCTAGTAATCTAGCCTTTATCTCACTCACTGGAGGCCGGATCACTTGTCCTTCCCGCTCAAGCAAACAGCCTCAATGTTGTTGCCTGCTGGATCGATAACATAGGCGCTGTAATACGGCTGGCGACTCATTTGTTCCCGGATTCCGGGATCACCATTTGGTGTTGCTCCCTCGCTGACTCCAATCGTATGAAACTGCCTAACACACTCATTTGAAGATGCATCAAAAGCGATATGCATCGGGATAGTCTTGTCTGCTGCTCTGACCCAAAAATACGGGTATCCATCTCGAGGGCCCATTCCTGTCCAGTGGTCGGGCCCATACGGTCCAAGCAGAACGACGTAATCGAGTGGCGCAAGGGCTTTGGTGTACCAATCCACGATTTTAGAGAGTTGGGATCGTGGAATGAGAAGGGTGATATGATTGATCGTCATGGTTATCTGGAAAATATGGCGACGAGATGGAGCAGCCTGGAGGGTACGGATAGTCGAAGTGAGAGCAAGGACTAGTCGACAAAAGTGGTGATGCTGGCTAACAAGGTAAAAAGTGCTGGGCAATTGATGGGTAACAGGAATATTCAGTGTTGGATAAACATGGTACAGATATGTTCAAGGATTTGTGTCCGCACATCACAGGAACTCGCCTTTATATAGTTCAAGTTCAGCTCTAATTTGCTAAATGTCAGCAGGAACTTAATTAAGCATTTTGGAAGAAAAACTCCCAGAGTGCCCGGAACTCCTGTCGCAATAATCCCGGAGGTCTCGGAACCCCGTGACAGTTTGGAATTTCGAGGTCCAGGCATTTCGCAATGTGCATGATATTAGTGGAACCCCGAAGGACTAAATTGTGTAGGGGATTACGGGGTTTTCTTAGATTATCGGAGGTGTCGACGCATACTTTCGGTAGGGAGAGAAAAGCATATAAGGAGGCACATTTTCTCGGGTTTGTACTTCAATATCTCTTAAGCACATCGATCCTACGTGTAACGAGATTTGACTTGCGCTTTGTTTTAGTCCCCTTATGGCTACCTCTAAACTCATCGTCGTCGTCGGCGCAACCGGCACGCAAGGAGGTTCCGTCGCTCGCACCTTTCTCAAAGAGCCAGGCTGGCGCGTCAGAGGCATCTCTCGTGATGTTTCTAGTTCTGCATCTAGAAGACTTCAGGCTGAAGGGGTGGAGATGGTATCTGCCGACCTGGACCAAATTCATTCCCTCATCAGTGCGTTCGAGGGGGCGAATGCCATTTTTGGTGTAACGGACTTCTTGGGACCATTTTCTGATCCTAGGAATAGAGAAAAACTGAATCTGGGTCAGAGCTTGAATGAGTGGGTGTATGAGTATGAGAAGCAGCAGGGTAAGAATATTTTCGATGCCGCAGTAGCAACGAAAGGGCTTGAGAGACTAGTATTTTCGAGCTTGTCGGATGCAAGAAAGTGGAGCAATGGGAAGTACAACCAAGTTTGGCATTTTGATTCAAAGGCGCATGCTGTCCGGGATGCGAGCAGTACTCATCCAGGCTTCTTTGAGAGCAAGGTCAGTTGCATTCAGGTTGGAATGTACCTGAGTAATTGGCTGAAACATCAGCTCTTTATGCCTCAGAAAGTGAGTCGTCTGGAAGGAGCAGGGAACATGAGCTAAATTCGCACAATGGAACAGGATAGTGAAGACACGTTCAATTTCTTTGTGGGAATGCCTGTAAATGCTCCACTCCCTCTGATTGCAACAGAGAAGGACACAGGGCCATTTGTCAAGGCCATACTAGAGGTGCCACACGTGCGAACCGTGATTGCATACCGAGAGTGGATGACCCTTGAAGATTTCGTGAAGACCTGGGCACGGGTTCTGAATGTGAAAGCACAGACTACAGTGCGGTCCTATCAAGAAATGGTTGATGCTATCGGTCCGGAATTCGGCCCGGAGTTTGCAGAGGCCATGGCATATGCGGCTGAGTTTGGATACGAGGCAAGAGATGATCCGACGTTGGTTCATCCTCGAGACGTAAGTCGTTCTTGTAATGCGAAGAGGATCGCGCGGCTAACTGACTGCAGCTGGGAGTTCCGATGAGTCTGGGAACAATTGAGGAATGGATCAGGAATCAGGACTGGTCCGCAGTTCTCAATCAATGAGCCATTATGTTTTGTAGCATGCCGACCAGTTGATATAAGCATCATAGCCACACAACCATCTAAATAAGAGAAATCACATTGGATCCAGTATAGACCGGATGGTGGCAGTAAGAGTCTCTTAGCCTCATCGGTAATGGCTTCACGGGTCAAGCGTAACAAGTTCTTTCCTACCCTCCCACATTGAATGGAAGGAAATCGGCTTGACTAATATCCCTACCCCTCAGTGGAGCTGATGCCTGGGCAATATAGGGTGCCATTTCTTTATCCGTATTCTCTTGGTTAATCCTATTCGCACTGCGCCCAGCCCTTTCTCGCTGAAATCTGCATTGCTTGCTTGCTTGGGACCCTCAATCAATTTTCAAGCGTTTTTCAAGCTGTCCTAACAACAAGCTCCTAACGCCAAATTCCTCTTAACATATATTAGCAAATCCTATTCATAATTGTCAGGAAATATTAACCCTGAATTGGGTTTTTCGACTAATAGAAACCCTAGTAAAATTGGACTAGGAGCTACCGCAGGTTCGAGCTTCGGTTTGGGGCTAGGTTGGGCTTTCATATATCAACATACAGGCTCTATTCAAGTCCAGAAAGTTAGTATGTAAGGTAAAGCGCTATTTCAAGTTCATTCCCAGTTTCAGAATGCTAATTTTCCTTGTGTTAGGTATTGTACAGTTAGGTTAAAGCGTTTTAGGGTTATTAATCAGCAGCCTAGTATTCGCGTCAAGTTACAAGAAACGACGCGTACAATGAGGAAATAAAGAGACACAACAAAAGGCAATATTAATTAAAGGTAAGGATACCTAAAAGTAGTTGTGTTATGTAAAGAAACGTTATTCCACAGATTTACCATGAAGTATTTCACCTATTTACCTTATTTTCGAGTGATAATTTACAAAGAGTGTTAGCATGCAGTATTACCTAGCCATATTGATGCGTATTTTGCAGCGAAGCCCCAGCATGGATTAGAAAAGGACAAGCGGCGGAGAATTGTGGAGAAAATAGTAGAGATTAGTGGGTTGATAGGCAATAAGGAGATATTTAAGATGATGTAAGTTCTATTTCCCAACCCACGTCCAAGCCAATTATAGCATTGGCCTAGCCAATGAATGATTATATACAATGCTGTTGGAATCACGAGGTTGTAACTAGTGATTGTAAATGCGCAGCATAGAATTGATTGAATTTCTTAATAATCCCGTAGGACTGAGTCCGTGTATATATATAATAGCAGTGGCAAGACAGCTGTATCGCTGTCGCCACCTAGCTAGTTGCCACTGACATGATAGCTGAAAGCTCAGCTACGGATATTTCAATTGCCACTCTGTATAGCAAGTCACAGGGCTTGCGGTCCACTAGCTGTAATTCCAACATAAATTAAGTAAGATTGGTATTTTTGGATATTAGAATCATATTGGAATGCTTATGACCTACTGCCCTTGTCGAACCCTGGCCAGATATAATTACTTCCGTACTACCCACACTTTCCGCCTTAGGCTCTGGATTACTGATGCTCCCCCGAACTTCACCGATGGACTTTGTTAAATCGAGTTTCAGCATCACTTTGTAGAGTATCGAGTGTCGGTGATACCACTTATGCTCCAGTACTCGGCTTTGTTAGTGACTCACACTGTAATTGATGTACTGTAGGCATATGCTCATCCAGTATCCTAGTTGAATAGTGAAGCTATTTACAATTTTCCTAGACCCAGTCGCCTAATTATTTCAACGTTCTCTCCAACCTTTACTGAGTCAGGTCTCTGCCTACTACTCGACCGTACTGTCTGTTTTATAGCCTGAATATGCTGACCAAGTGCTTCGTCGGCTACTTCAGCTGCCACCGCTGCGACATCTTTCGAAGTAAGTGAAAATATATCTGCAGTAAGATTGTATATGTTGTTGGTATCATCGGACTGCAGTACCATTGCTGCACGCTTGTACAAATGATTAGACATTGTACCAGTATATAAGTCTCAAGTAGATCACTAACACGTTGAAGGCCAAGCTTAGTAGTTGACCCCGGACGATAGCGCTATCTACTACGGTATATCGTGAAGGGAATGAATGGATATGCCGTCAAAGTACACGATAGTCAGGGCAACGGGTAGGGCAGCGCACAAGCTCGAAGCCACGGAATAGCTGGCAATAGGGACGGAGGCAACACCCAACGCAATGCCTAAAACACACAAAAGAATGGGCTGTATTCCATGTCCGTAAAACTTCCTATTAAAACCCATAAAACTGATCCGCTCCCTTAAACATCCCTTAAAAACAAACTGTCCGACCTGCACGACCCGTAAAAGATCGCTATAAAAATGATGATGCTCGAAGGTAGTCTACGAGCCAGCTAAATACATCAATATCCTAGTGTGGGCCCTGATCATGTGATTTTTTACAGGGGGCCACGGAACCCCACCACAATATGCAGTTGACTGCTTAGAGCTGAGGATTGCAGGAGCTGTACCAGTAAAATTCAAACAGCGAATGGTCTCGAAGCGTGCCTATATTTATCAAAAGGGTCGATATTAGTACTACAATATTAGGCATTTTGAATGTATAGCACATACCTGTACGAAGGCGGGCGGCATTGAAATCCGACGACTTTTCAGAACACCAAAACTATAACTTAGAAAACGTACATATAACAACCGCAACACTAATTAAATTGTTCTAATTAATTAGCTTCTTTTCTAAAACTTTATAATCGAACAGTTTAGTTGAAAACCAATACTTGAGTTTCTATATAATGCGAGAGTTTTTGGTGTTCTGAAAGTGGACGGATTTTAATGCCGCTCGCCTTCGTTACCCCATCTCCTTTCCTATTCCCTTTTGACCCTTTCGGTCGTCCTTTTCCTTTTACCAACGCTGGTTCGAAAACAATAAGAGCTCCAACCCCGTCTCCGACCTTCCCAACGAATATGCTTACTTTTGATCAATCGTACCACCTGAATGGATGTATATCTTCAGGGAGAACCTGCCCACTGTTGGAATTCCAGCATTAGGCAACAGCGAGGCCGAATATAGTGGCAAAACTGAAGCTATTTCGGGCACACCGAGGCGGCTGGGGACACCGATTCAGCCCTACTTTTCATGTGTATATACAGGACTTAGTTAACTAAGGAATCAATGCATTCCTATTTCACGCTGCGCTCACATTTCCAACACCCACAGTACCTAAAGGCACTACTTGAACTTTTCCTAAAACAACAACTCACTCTAACCATATAGTTGCTGAGTTTTCTTTCTTAAAACAGGATTAGATTTAGGAATTGTAGGATTAGATTTAACGATGCCCAAAATAAATTTGTGAGATTAGAGCGTTTTCATATTGTCAAAGATTCATGAAAGCCTAGCAGCTGACCCGCCGGAAGGGATGAGCATCCATACTAATCCAGCATGCACCTTCCCGACCCTGGAAATTAACGCAGTGCTTGTTAGATATGTTTAAGTAACTACTAAATCAAGCTTTTCAGGCAACCGAGTTGTGATTGGATGCCTTAAGAGGGCTCGGCTAATCAGCGATACAATTTGAAAGTGCCGTAGGCAGCAACTCTAACTTAACTTCGGCTTTTGCCTTAGGTGTCAGGATATATTGAGCTTCTACCGGGGTTGGGCCGATAATTACACCCGCGCTAGCCTATTATGGCAATGATAATCAGCTCCTTTTAGAAGCCCGGTAGAAAGGCAATTTATCAGACAAACGCCCTTTAGACTGTTCATATATCTAAGGTTTCTATATGAATCCTTCCGCATGTGTTAGAATAGTTATTTTATAATTAGAAATGATCTTGTTCTGTGGTGGTTGTTGGAAGTTCACGAGATATCATATTGACTTTGGCGGTAAAAGATCATTGCCCTAACAAGTTAGCGCAGATCACTTCTCAGCGAGAGTGAAGGATCTTACCCATAGCAAATCCTCCGCATCCTTCTGATGCAGCCATACCTTACCACCCCATACTTCACATTTGTGGGTACCTCAATGTGTGCAGCTCTTGCCGCAACAGCATCCCGCAACAGGATTTTACTACCGTCGATGGCTTAGCCAAGATGTGCAAATAAGGCATTTCTACCCGATAGCAGTGTCAGAAGGAACAAATGAAGTAGCGTTTGGATTGTCTATTGGCCCGGGCATGAATAAGCATAAACTCATATTAGACCCAAAAAGATGTACGCAATCCAATCAACACGGTGCTGCCACAGCTGAGCCACTTCCCAGCAACTAAAATCCTTCGACATTCATCCTCTTCCTTCTCAACTCACTCTATTCCTTTATGATGGCTAGTAACGTTGATCTCATGCAACACCACGACATTCGCCTATGAAGATTGAGGCTGGTCGATCGTAAGCTTTCGCTGTTCCTCTTCAATAGTCAAAGCTGTGGCAAGAGCCGCGGCTGATCTGTTCAAACTTTTGTGCAGCTTGCCATAGGATGGTAAATACACCCTGTCCTTGGAAAGACAGGAGCAAGTGTATACAGATATGCAGATGCATCAGCGTATACGCCATTGATCAACCAAGGCATGCCACTAACCTCATAGAAGTGAGCATCAGCCGCATCAGCGACTTTCCTTACCTGCCCTATTTAGATTATAATGGACCCGCCAGAGTCAGGATTTGTGGAACTTGGATTTTATGGAGCCAGTGCATTTGGAAAGGAGTATCCAGGGTGGCATTTGCTATTATCGAATAATTGTGGAGTACAGAGAATCGGCAGCAGAGGGAGTATCCAGGGTGATATTTTTAATTGAATGACCATGGGGTTTAGAGTCGGCAGCAGCAACATCTCACGACTGTGTTATTCTTAAAACTATATTTTTCTGATTCTACCAGGGCCTGGCTATCTGCCTGCTAGCACAGCCTCTCTATGCAGTGTAACTATTCACGAGGCAGACTCTCTGCCCCAGCATATAGCAACATTTTAGGAATTCCCGTTATGCAATTGACCATACAAGGGAATAGTAAAAACTTATAAGTACAGCTGTTTCCCCCCTCCTGGGTACTCACAAAAACCAAGTTTCAAAGCCGCAGAACCTCACAACATCAAAGTTTACACTTTATCAAGTAATTCTAAAGATCGAAAAATGAAGCTTACTTACCTCCCTCTCTTCTTTGCCTTTACTCTTACCGTCCAAGGCGACAGCGAAGTGTCCTGGTACGTTGGTGGATCTCGTAACATCACCTGTAAAGGTTACGACGATGGACACATTAGCTGCGAGCCAGGCCATGAACCTGGAGCCCCTGAGGTATTATTTACATATCAATTCACCCGATTAAGCGTCTTATATGTTTCTTCTCGTTCCAACGTTCCTTATTTTCAGTTTTGCAGAAGACTTTCCTCCACCACTTGATTTCTGAAATGAACAAATTTTCACAAACACAAACTGACCATTCTTGTCCTACAAAGGTCGATCTCCAGCATCCCGGCAATGGCACCAAGCGCGATTCGGTCACCATTCGCGGCAGAGAGGTGCCGGGCCTCCAAAAGCGAGTCACGTGCAACCTAGACGGGGTAGCCGATGGGTTGGCGTGTTTTACGCACTGTTTCGCGATTGGGTACTGCAATTCCCATTGTGATTCCGACAACATCTGTCGCTGCACTTGCAAGGATGAAACGCCATGGTGGGATCCATTCGTTTGCTCAAAAACCAGTTGTGCTTAGTGATACTGTCATTTGTGGGTGCGACCAGGCGGCGACGGTGATGGATGACTTTGACAGCTGAAAGAGTTATGGTACTTAGCACTTGATACTGTGTGTAAAGAAAATTCAACATCCTCTTCGAGGAGAAAAGAAAGTTCAACACTTTTTATCAGGAAGCAATGTCTAAATGGATATCTTGATTCTTATCTAATTATTAACTTTCAATTTCCCAAATTTAGATACTACTTCTCTATTTCTCCAAGTCCTCTTTCCCTATCTCACACCTCACTTTAGAGGGCCAACAAATTTAGTACCTTGGTTACCTCCTAAAGCAGGGTGAATGATCCGCACTACCGACGCTCGTCTATCTTCTATTCAGCTTTCTAGAAAACTCCCTAACTATAGCTTCCTGAATTTAAAGGCATGAAGCACCTTAATAGCATGACTGGTTCTTTTTTCCATGGTAGAAGAAGCGCAGGGGCTGTTGTGTGAGAGGCTTATGAATATAGTTTAGTTTGAAAGGTGCGCATGTAGCTCGAGTTTTAAGGAAAGATACCCATAGATGATTTAATTGAAGACAGATATTTTCGTTAGGAAGTTGTTAACAAAATGTAGTCTCAATAGAACGACAGGCAAGATTTTCATCCGGCTTTAGGGTAGTGTATCCTTGACTAATACAGATAGAAGTACTGCACAGCGTATAGCTAGATAAGCGTAAGAGCAAATAATAATAATAATAATAATAATAATAGGAAGTTATTAGAGTTTGTATAAAACTATAACCTATAGTTCGGGTTTCACCTTGGCAATGATTCTTATGCTAATGGATACGATTATTGTGAGTTATACACCCATTCGATTAAAAGTGAATAACAGTTAATGAAACAGTGTACTGCACAACCTAACATAGTGAAATTAACTCCTAGCTATAGCCACCCAAGCAACCCACCGCACGCCATTCTTTCCATCAATCTCGACCCTCCACTTATCACCCTGTTCTCTCATGACCGTCGCCACAGCACTACCCAACCTCTCCAACTCTTCCTCGCTCCAGCTTCCAGCAGGAATAAAACTCTTCATATTCTCCACCATAGCCTTTACCAAGGCCTCCTCTGTGGATCCGCAGCTACCTTGCTCAGCCGAGAAAACACTCTCCATTTCCAATATCTGCACATCCTCAAAGCCTCCTTGGCGCATGCACCTCTCCATCATCTTTCCATCGTTCCACTTATCGAAAACTGGCAGTCCAGCCCATGGCACTTTTGGTTTCACAATCTTCTGCGCCTCATACAGTACCGAAATGGAGGCCGTTTCCTTCCAACATGTTGCTATCGCCATACCGCCAGGTTTGAGCGTACGTTTGATCTCCCTCGCCCCAGCAACTGGATCAGGGAAGTAAAATAGGCCCAGGTTCGTTATACTCACGTCAAATGTATGATCCGATAGTCCTTTCAAGTTTTGTCCATCTAGTAAACCTGCCTGGACCTGCAACTCCCAGCCGTACGTTGATATTTTCTTGTTTATTATAGAGATCATGCCTTCGGACGAGTCTGTACTGGTGATTTTCACTGATGGATTCGAGCGCAGAATCTCCTCTGTCATGATGCCTGTTCCACAGGCGTTATCTAATATGGCGCAATTTGGTGGTAGAGGCATGATTAGGGGCATTAAGAGACGGCCTAGGAAGCGGGTTGCGCCGCCGAGGCGCTGTTCGTAGGCTGCCGCGGCGGTGATGAAGGAGCCTATCAGACTGGCATCGCTATCCAATGCTGGGGATGCCATGATTGATCTTTGTAAGCGGGGTCAGAACAGAATGAGTGGGTAGCTTTGGTGGGTTAAATGAGAGGAATGAAGTAAAGAAAGTTAACGGAATTGAAATTTGATGCTTATCCTTTTATTATAATGTATTGATTTGACCTTAGTGAAGCTTTGTGGCTGACGTCACTAGGTCAACCAAAGGGCGTACAGGGCTTCATTTAACTTACATACGGGATGACAAAGAGCGATATAATTGAGATTTATATACCCTTCAAAAAATGATGCACAAAAGTAGTGTTTTAGGATTTGCAATTAGTGTATTGCCAACCTAAGCCTCGCTGAGTATTATCACCGTAGCATTGTGCCAGGTTAGCTGTACAGTATCAGACCAATGGCACTTCTAGAAAAATAGGCGATGGTCGGATGCTGGAGAGCCTTATTTCCTTCATTTGTTAAGCCACCACGCCTAAGGAAACCAGCTGATATTTAGCGACTTTCCCATACCCCATGGTTGATTCTATGGAAAATTTATGGATATAGTTGAGAAAATATACTGTAATAAGGGAGGATTGGTTAGAGTTATATGGAAACCACGTGTTTATGCAGAATAGCCATTCCGGGGTAGGGACTCGAACTAATTTCGTTAATCTACTGTTCAAGGGACACGGCATTAGATGATTCCACCCTCCAATTTTCAATCGAGTTCTAGAGTATACGCAATGAAATCTATCCCGATTTACCTTACGCAAAGTGTTGGAATATTGGAGAGCTGCTCCCCAGGCAGTGGCTGGAAGTCGGAGGGTTGGCTGCTCTGTGTGTAAATAAGGGATTTACGTCCCACTGAGAATTATAATAATCATGCAATTCATTCACGCTGCCCTCATATTTCCAACATAAAGCAGATTGGAAATAGAAATAGCCTCTTGAAAAGTCTCGTGTAGGATGGAGGCGTGCAGACCTATCTACGGTTGAGAGAGTGTCTTTGCCGCAAGTGCCAGAGGTTGCGCTCTTCCTCAAAGTGAATCAAGGTTACGTAAGGGCTAGTTGCTGTACTCTTTTGGCTTTCAATCACGCGGAGCTATTTATTTGTCGAGTTTCCAAACTCGATAAGCCACTTTAACAGCTTTTGCTATAGTGCTAGGTTGACACACTGGATGGGCCATTTTGTAGCAAGGCTGAGTAATGAGCTTTAGCCTATATAGTTTGAAAGTGCAAGATTTGAGTGTAAGAAGGTGGGATCTGAGATTTAAATCAACAGAAATCCATCTTATCTTGGTGTCAGGCCGAATCCCAGCAAAATATTTGTTCCGGTCCAGTCGCGCTATCCAGTCCTTCCATGAGTGAACGGGTCTATTCATGAACAAACCGTCCAGTTGGTGATGCGCTAATTTCCACGACTGAACTGGGCCACTCCGAGTAGACTGGTCCAGTCATAGAATATTCGGTCCATTCATGACTGAACCAGTCTATTCAATAATAGCAAATACAAAGCAATTATTGTGCATACAGCTATAGATACTTACCAATTCTTTAAAATACTTACCAGTTCTTTAGATACTTACCAATTCTTTAAATACTAGACTCGTAGCATATTAATACTTTTCTCACTTAAATACAAGTTGTTTATTGGGGTGCGGGTGTAAGAGCTATTGCTTTGCAGAGCAGATTAAGTACAAAGCACTAGACTAAAAGATGGAGCTGGGCAAGTGAAGCCACATAGGGACGGCCTTCGCTAAGGATTAGTGGGTGCACCCCTAATCTATAGGGCTTCATCGCTAAAGTTCTAGCGTAGTTCCATGACTTTTGGTCTAGTGCTTCGTTCTCAATTAGCTATTTTAAAGGTGAAAAAATAACTAAGATTGGAACGAATTAATAAGGTTAGTAATGCGTCTTAAGAGGACATTGTTTTAGAAAAGGTGATGGCAAATATAACCTAGAAATGGCCAGCGACGGCGGCCTCTTCCCAACATTCCCTTTTGGGGATTTCACATCAAAAAGAGAAATATCCTTACAGACAATTGATCACATTCAAGGGATATATGAAGGAAGTGTCCGTCGTACTAAGTCTTCAGCGAATTTGACATCTAAAAAACACTATAGCTGAGGAGGTAAAGAGTTTTAACGCAGTTGTGTCTTCCGCTGCGGAAGCTTTGAACAATTTCATCTCATAATAAGTTTTAAGCTGATTTGACACTCAATAAAATGAGATATTTTGTGGCGTGCAGGTGATAACTCGTTATGATCCTCAGTAGGAAGTTTAAAATTTTGAAATATATTAATATGTGCTTCAATGAGCGCCTATATATTTTCATTAGACATTATTATTATTAATCTTACACCGTTTGAGCTCAAGGCTATGCGGGTCTCCTATAAAATTCTAAAAACTAGGGAAAACCTTGCTACTATTATAGTAGGATAAAAAAACCCTAAGCTGCTCGTCTTCGTACGAATCTATAAATTACTCGCAGCCTGCAATTACTAAACAAATGGCCTCACCACCACTTATCTGTCAAAGAGGGAGCTATTCTTCATTAGACGTTACAAATAAATAGGATAGAATCCGGAAACATATCAGCACCACCTGTCTTGCTGTTTGGTTGTATTCGGCCGATCTCTAATGATGGCAGGTTGTCGATCATATCTCACCCCGCAGCCAACGAGCCCGATTCTGAAATGTTGGAAATACGAGCGCAGCGTTGGAAATGAATATATTGACTTAATTATTTTCAACTAAGTGGAACGTAGGTCCTATATATATACACAGAATAGCAGGCTGAATCGGTGCCTACTCAGCAGCTTCGGTGTCCCCAACCACCTCGGTGTGCCCAAAATAACTTTAGCTTTGCCACTCTACCCAGCTGGCATGGCTCACATTGCCATAATTCCAACCCGAGAGGAAATAGTCATGCTGGTTGCAGCCCTTCGCCTCTTGGGAAGGAATCGTGTAAATGCCGTCTTGTAACTATATGAATACTCTGCATGTAAAACTAGAGCCCGGAGTAAAGGGTCTTATTTTAGAGAGAAAAAAACATGAACGAAGGTGCTTGAACAGGCAAATGTGTACTCTGTTCAAAAATTACATGGGTGACTGAAGATAGACACATGGATATTCGAACAACCCTGCTTGCGTTCTACAGCCAAATTCGAATGTTCGGCTCGACTTCCCGAAAATTGGATAATGTATGTACGATTGCTGACAAGATTCCATAATCAAAAGAAGACGTTGGCAAAACATGGTAGGTACCCATAATGTTGCGTAGAAGGAGGATCCTGAACTGAATTTTGCAGATTGCAATGCTTTTATTGAAGTTAAAACTAAATGCTATACGATTCCTGATCCGTTGTAATTGAACTATATTACCAAGTCTCTACCGCAGATGCTTTTAAATTTAGAAATGTAATTGATCATCGACCTTATTGACATTCAGCTTGCAGTTGTTTCGCTCTATACTCCGTCGCCCAGCCAGTGTCCCTCTCAATCTCCCTCAGCAATTCTACAACACATTTCCGCTCTTCTAGATCTTCTAAACACTGCCCCGCAAGAAATAATGGCTGAGGCATATGAATCCTAACCGAGCCCTGAGGCCTGCCGACAGCTATCGCACAGATCTCCCTGCAATGCGAATTGATCTTCCGAGAGACATCACGATAATGCCTTAGACGGTTGCTAGTTGAGGACTGATCGTGAGAATTGTCCTGCAGTTCATCCAGCAGAAGTAGGATTCTTGCGAAGTGATAGAACTGTACGGAGGCGGCGCAGGCCGGAATGCTGAAGTATAGTTCTGGGAATGGCATGGTGGGAAGTTGTGCTCCCATGTAGGAGGCTTGCGGGTTGTCGATTCGTGCGCAAGGTGTGAAAGTCACGGGAATTGCGTTGATCCATGAGTCCAGAGCGACGCAGAGCTCAAGTCTTTTTGCACGATGCTTCCTATGGCCTTCCTCGTCTATCTTCTCCGGACCAATGAGGTTGGAAGTGGAAGTTTGTTGGCTCTGTGAAGTGTTGTTTTGGCCACCGGTGGAGAGGAAATTTACTATTCTACATATTATCCAAATCAAAAGATTCGAGAAATCGTCTTCCTTTACTAGAGTGTGAACTTTTGCCGGCCAACTTGGTGGAACGGCACAACTTACAGTCTTAGCATCGGCAATACGCAGCCCAAAGAAGCGCCACATCAACACGTCTTCGGTATCAAGATAAGTGTGTGCGCGCTCGAGATATGCGGTCACATAATCCTCGCGAGCAAAGACCCAGAATGCGGCACGGGCGGCCCGACTGGGCTCACGCTTTCGTGCAGGCAGGCTGCTGGGGATTGGCGAGTCTGGTTTGACTACTTGATCGAGAAGGGATTTGATACCGGCCAAGTGCCTGATAGGCACAGACAAATTTGTCAGCCTACTCAACAATTAGACGAAGTACTTGAGAGTACTTACTGAGCAAGCTCATCTCTAGATCCATCAAAGAACTCATATACTGAGAGTATCGATGCCCCACCTAGAAACTCATCCCATGTTTGCTTATCTCCTAAGCTGATTCGCAGATATGATATAGCCTTGTGGTAGTAGTTCGCCGCCTTATAATGCCAATCGACATATTCGGCGCCTGGATATGATTCGGTCATTGCAGGTCTTCCGCTTACATTTACCTTGATAGTTTTCTTGCCTTGTACTTTTCCCAATTGCTTGGCTGCCATAGCAGCAGTAGCGTACCGCAACAGGGGACTATCGTGAACTTTTAATGGGATATATCTTCCAAAATATCCAGTGGAGTCATATAAATCGAACCTGTCAGATGTTTAGTAATTATGGGCGAAATGGTTTGTTTTTTGGGGGCTTTCATCGCGTACCATGGGCCTACGACTTCCGAGAAATGCCTCACTAGGAACGCCATTTCATGCTCGCTCTCTATTGCGAACTCAGCAAAAAACGATGACTGTTCGATATAATTGCTAGACGACGCAAGGGCCGTCGTCGATGCTGCATCAGTGTGTGACTCTGAGCCAAGTACAGGGGTAGACTGAGCCGAAGACGCATCAGGGAAGTGTTCCGAGCCGGGACCATTTGCTAATTTGGTAGTTTGTTGTAACCCATGATTGGACATTTGGTTGGTTGAAGACTCCCCTAAGAACTCTGCACCAGGTATAGACGTCGACATATCACTTCCGCCAGGATCAAAATTATTAGGTATAGCATATGAATGATCTATGGGGTGTTGGAGTTCTAACCCACTGCCAAAGTGATATGTTGGTGTGAGTTCAGGTACCAAGACCACATCTTGCAAGTAACGAAAATCTTGGGGATTACTTTGACCAAGATCAAATCGAGCATCAGAATCCGGCTTATTGTAGACATGCAATGCACTCGATGAATCTCTTGACGCGCTTTCAGACGCCTACATGCAGTAAATGATGGTAAGCTCATTGACAATAATTGCTTTTAATGCTTCGTTGTACATATTGCAATAAGAACGATTACTCACAATGGTCTTCCTTCGTCTTGCCCTCCTCTCAATGTTGGCACGTTCATCGACGAATACAGATCGTTTTACATAGCCAGGGCACGAGACGCCAATATTGGTGCAGCGCATACAGCTTGGCCGTTGCATATCGCACTACACAGCAGCATTAGTGTGCAGCATTCGGGGATACCGACTCGTTCTAGCCTACCTTGACATGGCGTTCTTTGCATTTCTCGCATGCTCCGCTCAACACCGCTCCAGACATATCGCCAAGAAATCACAGAAAACAACACAAAGAGACACAATACACTAGATTACACACATACAACCACTCACAGATCCCAATAAGAGCACAGAGCTGCGAATGCTGACTCTCGGACGACGAATCTTGCAGCTGAACTGGAAAGTAGGGCTACGCTGGGCGGTGGTGTAGCGTGAGCTTGACAGGGGAGAGCATCGGCGATGCGCAGAGTTTCCGCAAGGGCAGAATGGGACGACGGCGTCGATTAGAGCGTGCAAGTTCAATGATGCAAAGGGATGATTCTTTCAGAAGGCCCGAATAGGTAATACAAGGAGATGTGACGTTGAGGTTTCTGTATCTCGAAGCGAGTCTCCTTTCCTGGTTAGTAATCCAACATTGGTCATTACTGAGCTCAATCACGGGAATATATGTGATTACGTAACTCACCATGATTTTTCACCGCTGCTGCATTTCGACCTTTAACCCAGTTCTCCCCAAAAGAAAATATTCCCCCGACGATCTCTCTTGTAGACCTACTGATTACATAGCTCCAAAGAAAAGCTCGTATTCTCTCTGCGAGTAGCATCATGTCCCATGATTTTGATCAAACGTCTCTTGTGAATGAGTCGGACACAAAACCTCCCAAACGACAGCGGCTTGATTCTACGGTCGCTCCTGATCAGCATGCCCATCCTAATTTAGCTCTGCACCCCGCGAAATCGCACATTGACACGGTTGGGGGCCACGTGGTAGGCATCTACACAGCTCAAAGCTTTACAGATACTCAACAGCTCGAGATTTACTACGCTTGGCACCGTAAGTAAAATGTTGATGCTTCAATATGCTTCATGTTCATCTTATCGTGATACTGACAGCCGCTTCACAGAGGCGGGATCTCCACACAATTATGTCTGTTACGAGTGCCGTAAACCTTACGACCTGATATGCTGCAAGACTTGCTGTCGGGCCTACCATATTGATTGCTTATCGTCAAAACCAGCTAACAACGCATCTCAAGATCCAGCAAAAGAGCGCGAATGGCATTGCGATGCGTGCAAGCGGAGAAAATGGGACGTCAACCCCCCTTTATCGCATGAACTCCCAAGCCACCCAGGACTCCATCCTTCGCAGGCCAGCCGCTCTCATTCATGGGCTGCTACTTCCAACCGGCATGAAGTACCGTCGCGAAAGCTGCAGTCGTTCTCGGAAGGACATTATCCGCGGAGGAGCTCGAAACTAAGGCACATATCAGATGCTTCGATTGAAGACTCTGCCGGATTTCTGAATGATATTCCGCATTCGCATCCATTTGAACATCGCCCGCGGGAACCATCAAGGATATCCGAGGGTGAAGAACCGACAGGTGATGAGGTCTGCTCTAATGAACAACAGATTACATTACCATTACATAAACGCCCTGCAAATTCCAATGATATGCAGTTACAGTCTGAAGAAGAAGTCATCGCGCAGATGCAAGCTGAACTGGAGACACTGCGAGAAGAATTAGGAAGGAAGGAGCGTGAAGTCGGGGAGTTGGAGGAGTTAAGGAAAGAGAATGCTTTGTTGAAGACTAAGATCGAGTCGCTGGAGGCTGCTCCTATGAGAGAAGAGGAACCTGACACTGGGAGTTGACTGTAACATATCCCATGGAGTCTAAATGCTGCAGTATGAGTAATATTGGAAAATACAATATAGTCCCTTTTAAGGTCTTTCCAAAACAGGCATTTCGCTACGCAAAGCTCCTGGTCCAAGGAATATTTCCTCAGGGGTTAGACCTGCAGGATGTATCGGCTCTTAGCTTGCTTGCAGCATTGATAAGCAGACTCTGTGCAGTGACCAGCCATAATTGACGTGGCAAAATATCTCACTACCCCAACCCTCAACTGACTAATTCAAATGTTTTACGACAAGTGGTCCTAAATGCTTTGTTTGACGAATGAAGAAACCATAGGGCGTTATGACCAGACACTTTACCGTAAATTAGTAGGCGCTTGAGCGGCTCTGTGAGGCATGATGTCAAGGCTTGACCACCCAAGCGCCCAATGCAGCCTAGAGAGTATGCCACCAGGCAAACCTAACATTCATAGCACGAATAATACAGCCACGTCCATTGATTTAGGCTTTTAATTCTAGTCATAAAGTCTCTCCACAGTCTGCGCCCTTTTCTCTCGCTTCAGTGACATCAATATCTTGGCCATCACAGAATAATGGTGCCTTTTTTGTCCTTTTTCATGAGGTAGCTCTTCCTTAGTATTGTGAATTGCACATTTCGGGCGACATCCTGAACTCTTTATCTATACTACAGATAATACCAGGGGGTGATTGCATGTTCTGCCCAGCTCTTGCACGACTGATCTCATTGATGTCATAGAAATTGAAGGTCATGTAGAAGTGACAATTGACTGAGCCATATTAATGTAAGTCTACTCAAGAAATAACTCGTTAGTTAAGCGTTGCCTAACGTAGCAGTCGAGCATTCTTTGTCTATGCTTATTGTAGGTGGTTTCAGCTTTTACAGTAATCCTAGCATTCATCTCTCACGAGAATATATCCACTCTTCAGGAACGTCTCTGAGAACCTGACGTAGAATTATGATCTACCCTGCGAGGACTGACCGGAACGTATCAACGGACCAATTGTCTTTTGTGATGTGGTAGATTCAATCAAACAAATTTTAATCCAAGTCTCGAACAAGAAGGCCTCGTATAAGTTTCCCGACCCTAAGAGGTAGATATGCCCTCATGGATCTAAGGATGTTCTACGTTCTACCTTGAATTCTTCTTTGGTAATTATAAACAGGGCCCGTGCCATGCTCGATTTGACAATCACAAAGGAAGGTGACAGAATTTACTACAGAGAGAATGCTTTTCGCCTCAGCTGGGTGGAGGCGCAATGACCGAGCTAGAATACCCAGTTTGGGAATCAAGAGACCCCAATAGCAAGTCCGAAGTTGATAATCTTCGAGCGACAGGTCTAAATTCTCAGCCCAGCCCAGGGTTATTCTTGGTGGTACGAACTTCACGTGCAGCCTAGATTCGAGCAAGACAGATCTTTATGAGATTGAAGAGATAGATGTTTTACCGCATTGGCCTCCATTGAAGAATCACCTTTCTGAAGGATGTTTCTGAGGTTGCGACTTGGCTTTACGACATATTGCTCAAAGTCTGGCCTGAGCATTTTAACAGAACGCTTGATTTCTGTTCTTCACCCGGAATTTGAACAGCCTGATCCGGATCGCAATGAACTCTGTCTACTGGAGAAAGGATTCGTGCTTCTGACTTTATATCTACCTATGCCGAGAGTGAGTTACGAACATAATGAAATTAGAAGTAATTGCTAAACAGTTACGTTGGATTGTGGCTAGTCAAAATAAGGGACTTTACCGTCTTTGCATTGATGCAAATGCGTAATGAAGTGAGAGGATTTACTATGTAGAAAATACAGCCTATCTCGACTGGGCAGAAGGCGAGACATCGGGCATCACTGGGCGGCTTGGTTTAGAAGCGTTCAACTCCAGGATTTAGAAGGACAAATTCAACCTAGAAGTTTCCCGTACCACAGGGCACGTGCGGTGTTTTGGATGGTTTCTTTAATGGAATCAATAAAGAAAAACAGCTCTTAAATAGTAGTTGAGTTTGGCTTTGTTATTTCCTTTGATGTAGTTAACAGTACTATGGCGACAATGACATTACTTCACTTTATTCAAATTACGAAGTAAATTAATAATAGATCTATATAAGACAAAGAAACGGGTACGATTTGTGAACAGTTGCTGCTTCCCAGAAATCTGACATTTATACCGATCATGATTATTAAAATTTATTGCAGCGAATTTCTCATAGCCCAAAATTTCCAGAAAACTCCTAAGTTCAATCACTTAATCATCAATTTAGCACGTTTAAAATTTCAAGATGCAGTTCACTTTAGAAACCGTCATCGTTGCGATGATCATAATCTCGGCACAATTTTTGAATCTTTCTATAAGCAAAACCATCATTAAAAACACAATCTGTCTCGGTTTCGCTTTCTTCCGATGGAGGCCAATTGAAATATCTATTGTGGTAAGTCTGGGAGTCCTGTTCAGAGGCCAAATTCTTGATCTCGTTAGTTATCTGGCAGGCCTCTCCACGTCCTCGCAGGCATTTCTTACTCTATTTGTCTTCAAATTCTTTAAGGTAATTGTTCATATAGTCTCCTATAGCCTATACAGGCCACCACTGTCCCCGGATAATCCGACATATACATCTCTAGACTGTACAGTTATCATACCTACCGTCGGGGAGATGGACAGCGAGTTTATCGAGACTGTTGAATCGATCCTCGCATGCAATCCTGCAAGCCTCATAATCAGCACTGTCGGTCTCGAGAAACTCGAATGGGCTCGAAGAATCTGCGCCAAGATTGACCCTAATATCCTCTGCATTGCCATCGATCGCCCCAACAAGAGAAACCAATTCATGGCAGCCGTGAACAGGGTAAACACAGCAATCACCGTCTCCGCAGATGACCACGTCTTTTGGCCACGAACATTCCTCCAAAGCGCTATCGCATCCTTTGAAGACCCTCATGTCGGACTCGTTGGCACCGTAAAGCGCGTCCGCCGCGCAAACCTAGGCTGGTGCTTCACCGACTTTCTTAACTTCATTGCATGTCTATACCTGGAGCGACACAACTTCGAATGCACAGCTAGCTACAACATCGACGGTGGAGTTTTTGTGATTTCAGGCCGCACAGTAATTTATAGAACCTCAATTATCCAGTCTCCTCCATTCCAGAAAGCCTTCATGAATGAATACTGGCTTTTCGGCACGATTGGGCCCATGAACGTCGATGATGATAATTTTGTCTGCCGCTGGATGGTCACTCACCGACACGGAATCGTATTCCATAATTCTCCTGGCGCGCTGATGGGTACGACATTAGGCACCTCTGGAGGATGGAGGAAGTTCCGGGGCCAGCTTGATCGCTGGGCACGCACGACATGGAGAAGCAATTCCACCACGCTATTTGCAGATCGAACTGCATGGCGAACACACCCGTGGTGCGTCTACGCCGTTTACTTCTCTGCGTTTGTAAATTTCGCGGCTTTTTATGATCCCGCGCTATTCGCGACGTTGTATTTCTCGTCGTTTTACTCGACGTGTGCAATGAAATGGCTTGCTGGATTGCTGTTGCTGAGCAAACTTATCAAGCCGCTGCCGCATTACGTGAAAAATCCGAGGGATTTAACCTACTTGCCGCTGCAGATACTCTTTGGGTATTACCACTCGTGGGTCAAGCTCAATGCCCTTCTGACTTGCACGAATGTCGCTTGGAGCACGAGAGCCGGTATCGACTAGCCGGCACCAAGTCCTTCGGACGGGCAAGGTTAGGCATTCGCTAAGTCATTTCAGTTTCCATATAAGGCTTTTTGACAGATTTCTTTCTCCTTCCTTTCTATTGGAAGAGGCCTGTATATAGTAAATGATCCGAAAATTAAATAGGATACCAAATCAGTACTGCTTTATATATGCTTATAAGATGTAATAGTATTTCCTTAAAGGAGCTCATGTTTGAGGAAGTTGTAAATCTTGTCAGCTTACCTCTCCGCTGAGCCGGCAGTTAAGCACTTTTGTCGAGACAGGCGCCTCGAATAGATCTACTTTGTATACATAGCAGTTAACCGGTATATCGCTGCCTAAGCCGCATCTAAAGTATAGACAGTGTTTCTTGTTGGAAATCAAAGGTAAATAGAAGAGTAATATGGTGCGCAGCATTGAATACAATTAATTGATAAAGATGATAATTCAAGTGGGACGTAGGTTCCCTATTTATGCTCAAATTGAGCACCTCCAGCCTCCCAGTTTCCAGCCCTCTCCTCTCTCAGGAAGTTGGGAGTCCCTCCAAAACCAAGGTTGGACTAATAGAGCCGTAATTCTAACATTTCTGGAGTGAAATGACGAAGTGGCGTCGTCTAACTATTGAAATGCGGGTCTGGAGTATGTGGTTGTTGGGCTAACGCGCTTAAACACCCTACCGCGTGTCAAAATTTTGACACTTCCTCCAACTAACAATCTTCCTGTCAATTGCCCTATCTAAGTTTCCTAAGCCTTCTTGACGGGTTTTCTAGCTCTATATGCCTAAATCACCCTCTTTGGAGCAATTGAGATCATCGCTGATGTACCATGCCCGCACCATTGTTTTATGACAACGATGCCCAAAGCGTTCGCAGCAGTAATACGGTTTGGCTCGATAATCACCCAGATCATCCCAACGAGTATTTCTGAGAACCAATCGACGCCATATCGGGACGACACTAAGAAGCTTGGGCATTCGCGGCAACGCTGGCCAGAATCTCCCGCCAAACAGCGGGGATTGGGGAAATCTCTAGTCACAGCATGAATGCTCGTTCTCCACGAACTGTTCGAACATCGCCTCGCAAATATGCTAGAGACATCCATCCGGATAGATCTTCAACTTCCCAAAAAAGTTGAGAAAGA
>Ga0335074_10002420_pt1 | contig 25405 bp, 17 predicted proteins | sample Lox_Sample_23_FD_206715 | JGI IMG/M metagenome (GOLD analysis project Ga0335074, IMG submission 206715) | Soil microbial communities from Loxahatchee National Wildlife Refuge, Florida, United States - Lox_Sample_2.3 | ecosystem: Environmental > Terrestrial > Soil > Wetlands | place: USA... | reverse complement strand
ATATTTTCCGTCTACCTCGTAATTATGCCTTCTCGCCTGACTCCATTGAATAAAGAAAGCTAACTCTTCTGGAGTTTTTTCTGGTAGACCCTGTGCTTTTCGCACATTGTTCCAGTAATCATTCTCACTAAAGCCAACATCATGACTGGGGTAATGAGGTGGGGTATTAGCCTCAGGTGGGTTATTAGGTGGGTTAGGTGGGTTACTTTCTGATTCCGATTCCATTGCATAGGCTAACCCTATTAACACTATTTTCAATATCATTAACCCACCAAAGATTATACCTAATAACGTTGTTAAATAAATTAATACTTGAATTGTTGCTAATATCTTCTCTTCGTTTCTTTCAATAAATAAAGCTATCTTTTCTAAATTGAACATTGTCCAAACTATAGTTGTCAAGGTCAATGAAAATAATACTAAATAATAGGGGTTGTAAAAGGTCAACCCAAAAATTATTATTTGATAAGCATAAAAAACTAGGTTAAACCAATTAACCCATAAATTTTTTTGCATATACTGAGATTTGTTAGATACGATATTTTTTTGTTGACTTACTAAGGACTTTCTATTGGTTAATTTTTCTTTAATACGTAGTAAATATTTTAACATTATGTTGCAGGAATAATTTTCGCGGAAGGAGTGTTTTTCATTAAACTGAAATTATAATATCTCAAATTTTATTTACAAATCCAATTTTTTGATATCTATAATATATATTATAGTAAACTCTTTGTTTAGTCTTACTATCCAGTATATTCTCATTAAAAGAAGATTATTAACTTCTTCTTTTAATTTTTATAATCTTTCTGTAAAGATTTCAAAGCAAAAACAATAAGGTTTCAAATTGAAACCCTATAATAATAACATTGAGAATAACAAAGTACATAACATATAGTAACTAAGCTAAGATTGGCTTGTTTTTTTGCAGCTTAAGATCAAGAAAAGGAAAGTAAGTAAACTCTGAGTATAGTTACGGACTAGAGCTAACGCTTGTATAAGCCGCAAATAATAATAAGCCGAATTAAAGTGATTACGACGATGAAAAGAATGATCCAAAATCAATAGTGATAGCAAATGAATGAAGACGAAATATTTCAATAAGAACCAGCCAAAAGAGGTATTCCAGTAAAGAAATCATGGAAAAGATGAGACAATAATAAGAAGAGGACTTTTTAAAAGAACAAATTGTCTAATTTTTCATCGGGATTACGTAATAACAGAGAATGTTAAAGAGTAATAACAAGGGGATAAAGTAAGAGAAAGAGGAGGCAAGATAGAAAAAGAATTTTCTTTAGTGCAATTAATAAAGGAGCTAACAAATAACATTGTTGACAGTCATAGTAAACACAATAAATCTTCTTAGCTTCAATTGTCCAAAGCCTGTAAAACAGTTGAAAAAAAGTAAGAACAATAAGAAAAAGACACAGTAATAATGAAAAGAGAAGGAAATAAGCAAAAGATATGATACAAAACAACAATAAAGCTATTTTAGGGACAGTCATCAAAAGCCTGTGACAAAAACAGGAGCACTTTGATAAGCTCGATAGTAAACCAATGTAGGGGAGCAAGGGCTAATTTAATACTAAACTGATTATAATCATTAAAATTGCAAAGGAAAAAGATAATCATTAGATGAAATAAAAATAAATTCGCTAGTTGGTTAATGTTTGTAGTTCCCTTAAAGAATAGAGAATACTAGTCCTACAAGAAAGAGAATACTTGCAAGGGAATACCTAAAAAATATTTTATGGCCCCTTCTTAGATATTAAATTCTTTGAATTCAATCCAAGAAAGCATAAGTGCAAAAAGCTGAATTTCTAAGGAGAATATAAATAAAAAAAGGTCTCCGCGTTAATAGCTACGGTATAGCCATAACAAAGATTAAAATTATCAAGATTATCCCCGGCTGAATATCTTTTAATGCTGTTCTTTAGTACTTAATAACAAGCCCAAGCAAAATATTGCTATGTAAATAAAACGAACTTTGGAATGAAAGTATAAACTCACTACTATGAAAATAAAATTTTTCAGTTAAAACCATAGAATTTTTCATAGTTACAAGTTTTGTAGGACGAGTAAGAATAAACCTAAAATAGCAATCTAACAACAAAACTTGTTAGATTAATTGTTTCTGCATTAAATACAAACATAAAAAAACAAAACTTAAAATAACATAAGTATTTCCATCGTCATTTCCTACAGCTTTTCCTAAAATTATTGTTAAATATCTTCAAATTGTATACATACTCTACCCATCAGGGAACTCCAAAAGGTGTAAACATTCATTGAATATAACACAAAAATCGAAAATTTGACTGGGATAATTAGCCCCTAAAAAGCTCCTGCCACACAGAAAATATTGCAAGAGTTTAATAGCAAGCTCATGTAAAAAATTATAAATAAGCACTTGGATTTTATACCTATTTTAGGTAATGTTAGCAATATATTCTTGATTTGCTGAATATTCAGTAATATAAACAGGAATATAGTGGCTAGAGAAAATGAAATAAAGTTTTCTTGCGCCTCATAATCTGTTAAATCACCAAATAAATCAATAGAAGGAGTCATTCCATAAACTATTCCAATGAAAAAATAACATAATGAAAAGGGCGCCACACCTAAGACACTGGCTTTTACATATTCCCAAAATAAGTTATTCATGTTTGTTTGAAACCTATGTGTTTCTTTTTATCTTTATCCTTGTTTTTTATATCATTCGGTATGCTTGGGCTAATTTAATCTGAGCATAGTTTATAGTACCATAAGGAGACAATCTTTGAATTTCTTCAAATCCAGATAAAGGAAAGTCTTTTCTTAAGGGATAGCCCTTAAATCCATAGTCAGTTAATATTCGCCGAAAATCGGGATGTTTACTAAACCAAATCCCGAACATATCATAAATTTCTCTTTCTCCCGCGATGCTACCGTGGTATATTTGACTCAGACTAGTTATCAATCTCTCACTGTTATACAATAATATTTTCATGTTTATCCTCTTTCTGAAAATATAAACAAGTTTAAATCTAAAATATAAAGTACTGACTAAATTATCGATTGCACTAAGTTCCACCAAATAATTAACACCATTCTTTTTAAAATTTTCACTCATGACTTTAAATTGAAATTCACTTACAGCCGTAACCTCGAAACTATCTAGAATGCGGAGATTATAACTCAATCTCCGCAATAAATAAACCCCGCAAAAACGTTATTTATTCTTTTTAATGCTAATTAGATTCCAGCAATTATTAAGGATATAGCGAATCTAATTGCTAATCTAATTCCTGCCCCTAATAAAATACTTAGCCAAGAACTTAAAAAGTAAAGTGATATTAAGGAAAGAATTTTATGAAGAAATTTAAACACCTTGAAGATGTTTTTATTTAACTTCGATGCCAACAATATAACACGAAAAATGATCATTCCAAAACTAATGGACATCCATTTATAAAGAGATCGAGCCAATACTAGATGTTGGTATTGACTTGTTAAGAAGGAAGGATCTTTATCCTTTAGCTCTGTTATATGCACCTTATAACCTTGTAGAATAGTCTCAATTGTCTCTTTGAAATGCGGATAAATGTTAATGAATTTGCCATGGATTATATCATTAATGAACTCTGAGTCGTAAACTAGATGGTACAACTCACTTTTAAAGAAGATAAACGTTTCTAAAGGTTCTGGAGTTAACCCAAAAAAAGCGCGAGAGAAATACAGGATTGTGTTGATTATTAAAAAGAATAAGAAAATCTTTAGATTAACGATTTTCTCTTCAACCTTTTCCGGTGTTAAAATTTTTGACTTTAATCCTCTGTAACATCGAGGCCAGTAGATCTTAAAGCAATCACCAAGCCAATTCTTAAGCGGGTTTTCATTAAAATATAAATCAATGGTTGACAAATTTTGTAAAAAGCTTCCTGGATTAAGACCTAAGAAGATAATAAGAAAAACAAGGTAAGAGAGCTATAAATTCAGTACTAGTTAAATCCGAACTAGAAATAAATGATTACCATAACGTGTATGACTAAAATAACCGCAAAGACTCTGGTGAATACCCAAAAAGCTGAAATAGCAGACAACCCTACAACACCCACAAGAATATAAAAAGGTAAAAGAAGATTTTCATCAGTCAACTCAATTAAATAAGAAGTTCAGCAATAAAATTGGGTAAAAGGAAAAGCAATATTAGTTAAAGTGAAAAGAAAAAAAAACGCGGTAAGAAGAGCATCAAAAAGCTAAGGGCGATAGTAAAGCAAATTACGAGTTTTAAACCGGTCATAAATAGCACCGCACAAGCAAAGATCCTGCAGAAGCAAACCATGGCCAATAGTTAACAAGATAGCACCTAAATAGTTTTCGTATTTCCAGCGAACAACCAAGCGTAACTAAATTCATATGGTTCACTGAGGAATACGCGATGATGCGTTTAGATCGACTTGTCGAAGATAGTAAAAGCAGCATATCAAACCTAACACAGCTAAGACTGTAACATATGGGCGATACATAATAAGGCTTCAGGAAAAAGAAAAGGCAAAGCGAATATAAACATAACTGCCTAGCTTAAGCAAAACGCCGGCCAGGAGAATACTGCCCACAGTAGGAGCCTCAACATGACTTTAGGTAACCAGATATGCGTCGGAAACATAGGAATTTTTATCGCAAACTAAGAAACATGATAAAGAACATAAATTTTTCCATAACCGCCGCAAATTGAGACTCTTAAGATCAATCATTAAAGTTGAATGCTACCATAAATTAAGCCGATAAGACACATTAAAAAGACTAGAGAACCTAGAATGTATAAAGAAATAATTGATAAGCGGCCGAACTCTTTTCATCCCACTACCCCAAATAATAACAATCAAAAATACTGTATCAAGGTCAATTCAAAGAAACATAGAAGTAAAATAAATTAAATGTTGAGAAAGCACCATAAGAGTAATACTGGTGAATAGAGCAATATGATATAAATCTAAGCTTGTAAACAATTCGTGTCGATAATAAAATGCAAAGCCCAACAAGAGGAGTGTACCACATTATACACTGCGCTTATTCCTAATTCATACTATTCAAGATGGCAGCAAGAAATGAAGTAAGCTACCAATAATTAAAATAACCTTAGGCGAAGAGCTCTTGGTATTAACAAATGTTTCTTTCTAACAATAATGCGATATTCAGGATAGTCAATAACAGAAGGCCTCCCAAAAGCGCCGCCATCACAAGAACAATATCTGTTGGATATCAACCAGATAGAAACCGCCTCATTTAATACAAAAATAACTTCCTCGCAAATCGTTGGTTCTCTACAAAAAAAAACAATAGTAAATAAAACGGATATATTTTTAAAATATTAGAAACATTGCAACATTCTCGAAGACTTCATTCACAGCCAAAGACTGAAGATAAAGCGATCTACTCTGTGATAATGTCCTTTCATATCAAAAAAAAGAATAACGAGACCACAAAAATAGGAAAACACTGTATAATTCATGCATTCGCAAAGTCACACTAGGCAAGAGCGTAGGAAAGAGATTATACATAATAGAAGATTGTCTCGTTATTTACGAAGAAATTGAGTTCCTATCCTTTACCTTACCAGATCTTAATTTTTGGTTAAGGTCAATTATGACCAGGGAAGTCAGCGATTCCACAAATTAAACTGATTAACACTATAGTAAGTACAACAGCAATTTGTAAGGAAGAAGGTCCAGTACGGATAAAAAAATCATTTATTTCGTCTTCAACCGAATGCTCAACCTCTGGGTCTAATAGATAGTAAGGGGTGCTATAAAATGCATCCTGACCCGCGGTTAAACATGCACTTGTTGTATCAATTTCCATAAAAAATAGACAACAAACGCTAAGTATACCGTATTTGAAGAGTGCCTCCAATAAATATATTTGTTTCCAACCAAACTCGTTAAATTGACGATAAGGGTAGTGTAATAAGATAGAATTAAACCTAAACAATGTAAAATGACTCACCCAAGAAAATAAGGTACGTAATATTGACATTTGTAATGTTTATCGCGTATAACCTTCTTCTCACCAGTCAACTTAAAACGGCTCCTGTTAACCAAGAAAGAGTACCAGTCAACTTAGAACGGCTCCTGTTGACCAAGAAAGAGAACTTTCCATCGTTTATTATCGCTGTAACGATAAAATAAAAAGTCGTCCATTTCCGCAACAGTCAAAATATTTTTAAGAAATTGTAACAAATAACTTTGCTAGCAATCGAATCAGTATTGAGCCAATGTTTTCATCAGCCAATATTTTTATCGCATCGGTCCCTATCATATTAAATGTTGGATACCAACACGCTGCGCTTCTCGTGTACCTAAGAAGGCTTATTTAAACCTATAGCTAGCATGGGTAATCAGAAAACCTTTCGGTCAACATCCCCTTTAAAAGCTTCTATAACGCAAAGCTGTTTTCTTCACAGGTTTTAGTCTCTATTCACTAATAAATATATTATCACGTTTTTAAAGTTTGTTAGTATGCCTCCTGCCCACCGGCCAAAAATGATGGTATCAAACGTCTTAATATTGATTGCTTTGATCAATATTTGTAGTATCATATCAAAGACAAATATTGAATGCTTCATACTCCCAATATCCAAATCATCTGCCCAAACGACGTAAGCCAAAAATGATTAAAAACCAACTGTATATACACCATTCATATGAATGAATGTTATAAAATATCCACTCTTTTCAACCATCTTCGTGAATAACACCGATATGCAAGTGTTGCTTAAATACTACTCTGGAATCAGTTTTTCAAAAAACATGTGAGATAAAGTGTTATTAATAGCTTCTCTTTCATTAGTATACCAAGAACACCACTTAATTTCGTCTCTTAGTACCTTATGATATGCAAAAAAATACTTTTGAAGATAAGTCCTCTGGCTTTCCGGATGACAGGATAAATAATCAAGGGTCGCTTTTAAAGCTTCTCGAGCGTCTATTTCGTTAAACTTAGAATTCCTATTCTGCTTGTCAACAAGAAACACAAACGTCCCCGACAATAAATTCGCTAACACGGCGTCATTTTTTTTGCCGTAACGTATTATTTTATCGCGTAGTTCGGCGGTCACGTTTCGATTACTAAAGTCAAAAGATATTTCCTTTATAAACGAAGCACGGCTTTCATTATTTTCTTGAGCTTCTTCCATATAATATGCCATAAACGTTTTTAGAAACAAGTCAAAGCATCAATTTTTATTAATTTAAATTTAATTTAAAATTAAAATTGCGCTGAGAAAAACATACAGAGAATGAAAGAAGTTATCTTAAAAACAGATTACTTATCTAAAAAAATAACTTTTTTTGAGGGAATGCCAAAAGCATTCCATATTATCACAAAGAGGAAAATCCAGTTAAGGTGACAATAGGCCATAAGAAGAAATGAGATCATATGTACAAGTGGCTCCACTTGGATGAAACCAGCAATACGTGTGTGATAACATATTATTATATCTTATTCGACTTTCTCTTCGATTTTGACTTTCTCTTCGATTTTGACTTTCTCTTCGATTTTGACTTTCTCTTCGATTTCGGTGCGAAACGGTCTTTTTAGTTCGTGCAAGCCAGGATCCTTGTATAGTTTTATTTTCAGAGCATCACTTTTTTCTTTACCCATTATTTCTTCCAATTTAGGCATTAAATCGTCCCAATACGTAAATTTATGCTGAATTTCTTCGTTAAAGATTGTACTCTTAATAAATCCCTGTTCTAGTTCATTACAAGCGAACTTGCGTTGCTTGTTAATTTGATCCAGGCTCTTCTCTATTAAGTAAAGTTTCACCTCCGGCGACATTTCCACCCTATCTTGCCACCAACTTCTCAATGTGTTAGTAGCAATGGGATAGTTTACACTAGGGTTAAAATTGTGGGCTTTATCAATTAGTTGTAACTGTTCAATAATACTCTCTTCTAATATTTTGTCAGTCATATTGGCAAACAGCTCATTGCTCTGAATAATCTCTTTAACAAGCGTAATCGGTTTCATACCGAGTAGTCTACGTAATTCCTCTCTCTCAAAGCTTTTTTCATTAAAATATTTTATCCAACTATTAAAACGCATTTTACAAATCTTAAATTTCATTTTGGTTTCGTCGTTCATTTGGACATCGGAAGATTTTATGTTGTAGAATAAGTGTAACAGTTCTTGATGATTTTTATCAATATTATCTCGAATTTCAGGTAGGATGTTCTCTATAGACTCTAGTTTAAACGTCAACTCGTTTCTTTCAGACTCTGTTAGTGGAGGTGGAGTTTTAGTTGCTGGCGGTGGAGTTGGTGGAGTTGAAGGTCCTTCAGACTCTGTTGCTGGCGGTGGAGTTGGTTTAACCTCCTCTTGTGGAGTTGGTTGACCCTCCTCTTGTGGTGGAGTTGGTGGTTTTGGCTTTGGTGGAGTTGCTCGTTTTCCATAACCAAACCACCCTCTTATATGTGACCATATTTTATTCAGCAACCATGACGATTCTTCCACTGCTACATCATCCAAAGTACTCTTACTCGGCTTACTCCCACAATGAGCAATTAAAATTCTTGCAAATACCATTTTTATAATGTAAACAATACCAAAACCAAGACATAAAACTAATCCAGTTAACAATAGTATCTCCAAAACTATTAGAATTTCCTTGGAATAACTTTGGCACCATCTCCACATAAATGTATTCATAAAAACCATTGATATTGCTGTAATCAAAGCAGATAAACCTACCAAAAAATAAAATAAGCACATTATTTCAGGATAAAGAGCAGTTAAATACAATACAGTGGATATGAAAAATACATGAAGTAAAAGTAACGACAATGCATACTGCTGCACTTTTAACCAAGATAACCAAAAAGACGATAATGAAGTTTCAGCTTGTTCTCCACTACTAAAGTTGGAATAAGTCATACAAAAAAACTACCTTTGGTCCGCACTAAACTGTATACCACCTAATAACTTTCTCTTAAATACCGTTGAAAAAGGTAGTACTTTTCTCAACTTTTCAAAGTTCAACATTTTAGTGAGAAAAATCTTCAATTTGTGTAGTAAAAGTAATCTTTCCACTTTTAAAGTAAGGATATAGCTGACACAGCGGTCGTCTAGTCTAAATTTTAAAAAGTTGATATAATTTAATAAAAACCATATGAGTTTAAATGCATATAACGGAGGCTAAAATATTTGGTATTAGTATAATATATGGTTATTACTAACTTTATGACAAGCCCCGGTAAGGTTTTATACTATTTTTAGGAGGGATCATCTCTAGTACCGACTGATATTGTGAGAATACACCAAAATTTCACTAATCAATGAAATAATCTCCATTTCATAATTTTTTTAGAGAAAAGACCAATAAGTATTGAAAGATCTATCGTTCGTCCATCATCAAATAATCTATAAATTTTACAATGTTATATGAATAAAGGTTATAAAATAACCACTCCATCTTCGTGCCGATATGCAAGTTAAAGACTACTCTGGAATCAGTTTTTCAAAAGACTAAATTCAAAGTCTTTATAAATCGTTTATACAAAGATTGATCAGTGACATATCTCTGCCAAAATGGATACATATATTTATATTCTAACTCTATAAAATTCATCCATTATCATAGAAGCGGCGAACAAGATCCGGGTTAGTGTTCTGGGGAGAAGCGGAATACTCGATTTATGATATGCATTTTAAATTCTTCTGGGTTTTCATTGTACCATTGACTTATCGTTTTAAAGCTTGGATAACTCTCGTTCACTTCTCTCAGGCTTATCTATATAATATGGCTTTTCTGGGCTATTGTTGCGCGTCTTGAGTCCTAGCTTTTTACGTATTTGGTCTATATTCAACGTCATCCTCTGCTATAAATTTTGTCCTATATTGTTGGCGGATAACCAATCTTCATTTAATCCTCTGTACGCCTTCTGCATTCTGTAATATAGGTCTTGCTTCAATGTCACCAGTTCTATTGTCATATACCTACGCTCCTTATCCGATAAGACATATGCTGGTGATCTCCCTGAGTTGAAGGACGACCCGTTGGTGGAGTTGAAGGTGAAGGTGAAGCTGAAGTTGAAGCATTACCTGAAGTTTCAGTTGAAGGTGAAGCTGAAGTTGCTGGCGATCTCTCTGAGTTGCTGGTGATCTCCCTGAGTTGAAGGACGGCATGATCCCTTCGATATAACCCGGCGTGATAATACAGCAGAAATTCCTTCAAAAAATGTTGATAATACATTTATGATAAATAAGTTCCACTGGGCAGCTTCCAAATTTATTTATGCATGACAAAATGTTTGAAATAGGAACTTATAGCTCACATCCATGCCATTCACCACCCCAAAATACGTTTAAAAGCTTTCAACTAAATTATAGATTGTATTATTACCGATCATGCAGGCCAATAAACAGATCCCATATATTTGCATTTGGCTGGTCCCGGCCAATAATGGGACAGGCCAACATTCCAGAAAATACGATATTATGATCAGAATCATTACAAAGGAGGACAATGCCGCAACCCTTTCCTCCTGTTGAGGACGGCCTAGTGTAAGCACTGGTTCATTCCTTCCAAGGACGGCCAGTTAGGTAGTCAATTACTTCATCACAGTAGTCTAGGCATAATCTGAACCTGTAATATTTTTGATTTCATAATGATGTTTTATCTTTCATATCTTCAAGGTCCTGATAAGCCTTATACTCTCCTGAATCTTTAGTGTAAGCATAGTACTGTAATTCTCAGACGGATTCGATACAGTATCTAGTACCCGGAGACTCGTACATAGTTAGTTATCTCCAGATTCTGGATAATAAGGAAGGTTACGATTTTGATAGTGGACGGTAGTGTAATATACCCTATTCATGGAGTAATGGCCTCATTACAATATTCCTAGATTCGTTAATGGAATAATAGCAGAGTTGATTTCATCATTATGTAAAAATTTTTTTACCCTATTCCTCACCCTGCTCTTTTATCTATTCAAATCCGATGATCATAATTTTTATACCACGAATAAATGTTTAATTTTTTTAGAGAAAAGACCAATAAGTATTGAAAGATCTATCGTTCGTCCATCATCAAATAATCATCCATAAAATCTTAGCCTAGATAGTATTTTGTTATTAATCATGTAGCAAGGAAAAGATTAGGAAAACAATTTCATAAACAGTATTACCTAAAAGTGAAACATCAGTTGTAACGCAGTATTCGCAGACTTAAATATTTTAAGCTTTATGGAAATCATAAAGATCCGGCTAATCAATTCATTGGTTACCCAAGGACATCGCCGGTCAAAAAAGGAGGGCATGAGTGTCGGCATAAGGCCTCTCCCCAGAAGCCGCCTCTCCCCAGAAGCCGCCTCTCCCCAGAAGCCGCCTCTCGATGCGATGCTGCTCTGGTTGGGATGCCCTGCGTGTGAAAGATGAGAAGTATTATATGGTTGATGCGGCCTCACAAATCCATATCTTGGCTAGAATACTATAAAATGTTGTTTAAAATTCACGTGATATTAAATGATGTTGATATGGGTATATTGACGTCGATAACGGCTGGCCTATATGGAAATTATAACTTAAGAATTAACCATTTACAAAATCATTTTCTATTACCCTGATAAGATGAGAAAGAAGAAGGAAGATCAAACATTCAATATTATTTATTGATGGATTGTATTACCAAATTTTCAACAAATTAATATGATCGAAGAAGATTTTGATGCTATGGTTTTTCTTGGTCCAATACAAGCATTATCATATATAGTAGCATACTTATTTAATGATGGCTAGAATATCTTTACTTTGAATTAGAGTTATCTATGACCAATCACCCAACCAGTCCTTATCGCCATTCTAGTAAAGAGAAGAGACAAGAAAATAAGCTCATAATCATTGACCTATGTTTGTTATGATATGTAAGATAAGTCTAAAAAGTCTTATATGGCTAAAACGATGTTTAAAGGAAGTCTGGCGTATATGGAGATCAAAAGAAGAATTTCCTCCTTTGTTGATAAACATAAGATGAAAGCTTTATCCTTAATGCGGTTGTGGAACCCAGAAAGTAGGGAAATGTATCTTATAAAATTTATTATGGAGGAGGAGCTGGTGGATACCTAATAGCGTTATTTGGACAGTTCAAAAAATCAAAGATAACCCAGAGTCCTTACTAAAAGTCATAAAAAGCAAATTCAAAATAAACATAAATACTGAATATAGATAAAGTATTCCCGCGGTAGCATTGAAACAACTTTCCAGAACATTGATACCAACAAGACACGTATATGCGGGGGAGAGGACGTAATGAGGTATTTGAGCCTAAGTGGAGAATTATGATGTTAATTCTTTCATATCTACCTGTAGGGATGAAAACATGGATACCTTGATTGCGTTATACCAATTACAACCATATAGCACAGTAAGAAAGGGAGAAAAATACGTCTTGCTATCCTAAAGGCTCAGGCATTTAGAAGAACTTTAGGTATGTATCAATTTCCAAATTTATCTATTATATTTGATGGCTTTATTGATCTTATATATTCTGTTGGAAAAATACGGAATTTATTAACGGTCAATCCCATTTGATAAACATTGAGGATCCCGAAGATTATGAAAGTAGTCAGTTTATCTTCATGTAGCCATAATACCAGCGGTGATAACTGCTTATGCTCGTATACATTAGTAAGTTATGCCTGGTAGATTCATCTCATCTCCCTTGGCCTTCTACCCTCCCTAGAATTAGGTAAGTTCCGTCTAGTTTATCCTTAGCTATCAGATAAACCTCTTAATTCACTTGATTATGTTTTTACCTTTTACCGTTGAGGATCCTGAAACTTTATGTGAACGATGTAAACAGGCTATTTATTCATCTGTCCGGGGCGGGAGAGTACGGCTTAGGTCCATATTATCGTTAGGTGAGTAATGCGTATATGCAATATATACTATAGCGGTATAAAAAGGAATAAGTTGAAAGTTCTAACATCTCTATGTCAAATCAAGGATAAAATATTCATTATACGCGATTTACCTCGCCATATGGTTTTCATCGGTAGAATTTTATTGTTTTAATTATTCTTAACAACCGTTCAAATAATTCTAGAAAATACTTATAATCTTACACTAGGGTTGGAGAAAATATCACAAACATAATTTCCTCCTTCTATTTACATCCCAAAGATTCGTGAAGTGAATATTATCTTTTCGATTATTATGTTGCCCTATCAAATTTTACTAGATACAAAAACCATCTCGGTAGAATTCAAAAAATTATTTTCAATTGAATCCCATGGGTTGAATTTTCACTGTTTGGAACTTGACAATTACTCTGGACTTTGACTTATACTGATAAATTTGGTGATGATTGCTGGATATCTGATAAAATATGCCTTGTATGGCCTATTATTTTATACATTTATAGTTGTTATGGTCCCTTTCGTGCACTGGCAAACTATGAAGATAAGGAGTTTTATGATGACCAAATACTACGCTAGAATCGGCAAGAATATAGGATACGTATGAGGTTTTCAAATGTCTCTGATAAATAATCAGAGCTATCTGGCTGTTTGATTGGACTAAATTGTATGAATATAATTATACAATAACAGTCACGTAATATATAAGGTAGATGTAAAGTTATCGTGATTGCGGTAACCAAATTCCATCATAATTGTACAATGAGGTGGATTTGTGCCATGTCAACTAGAGGTAGCGAAGCTGTTCGACTTTGTACTAATTATGATCATAATATAGCAAGATAAGATCTACCGAATTTACAAATATATAGCAAGTATTTTGTCGGTATCGACAAAGCGTACTGAGTGAAATAAAGTGAGACTAGTTTCGTCTTATGTTCATGATCATTATAGCCTTTTTATCAGGACCCAAGGATTCAAAGCATAGCTAAGGTGCATAAAAAAGGCTATAAACGAAACGCTGTACAAAGTAATCAACATACCATCCTATCTAAAAACAATCTTCATATATGTTATTAAGAGGTACCTGGGGCATAAGGCGAGCTATATTAGTTTAATACGAACTCCCACGTCAACTTTTCACTATTCATCACCATTCTCCATACTTTGATAAATTACATAATTCCCTCCTTTTTATGGTTGAATTGTATCGCCTATTATCGAGCCATTATAACAGAGATCTGTATTCCGTTTTTCAGATTATTGAGCAAATCATTTGTGTTATCACGATAGCGATGTGATTTTAAAAGCTGTACATCCAGTCTTCTACCATTTGTCTACTTATTTGGTTTTATCCCGCAATAGACATCATGGATTACATTAGTCCATGGACCTATCATAAGGCTTAAATTTTTTATAGGGGTTTTCCAGGGCTCGGGTGGTGACCAACATAGCTAAGTAGACAAAGTATCATCACGAATATATTATACTTATAGATATCGTTCCAATAGCAGTATTTTAGATCATTATTTTTTTTCCTCGTTATAACCCGAACGCAAAAGGTGCGGATTCCCTTAATTTCTTTGCGCTAGCTTATCAAACTCCGTTATATCTTCAACGAATCAATTCTTAAACTATGTTAAAATATTTCGCGTCTTTCTCTAAGAGAATTCGAACAAGATCCGGGTTGTTTCGCAATACCTTGGATAATTCATTAGGTTTATTGCCTAACTCGCTGGGTTGTAAAAATATTTTTAATAAGTATATGCTTATGGAAAATACTAACTCACCACCATCGGTATTATTACTGTACGGCCGCTTCCTTTATCAAATAGCGACAGTGATAGTAATAAGTTGTTGTTTAATTTCACCCTTTTCTATCATTTTTTTAATATATCCTTTCAGTCTATATCTGGTTATTTGTTCTCGTATGATTTCCTGTTGACTTAATATGTCTTCTTCGAGTATCTTTAACAATTGCCCTCCTTGTCTCATTTGGATTTACTATAACTTCACCAGTATTTTGTTAATGTTTTCTTTACTACTTAGTAAACTATCTATATTATTCTCATTTACGTATAAATTCTCCATTTCTTCACGTTCATTTGGCTGGTCCTACTTTCGGCTCAGCCTTGCCTAGCATATAACACTACAAATTCCTTATCCTATCATCGCTAAACTCTCAGGCGTCCTGATAAAATATTGGCTAAATACTCATCCCTTCCCACTACGGCCTTATTTCTTTTTCTCCACTGGATTCTACGGAGGATCTGCCGACTAAGAAACGAGTATAAACTAATGTATAACGAATACCAGGATATATTCTCCATACCACCATCCAATCTTTTAATTTGATCCTGGAATATGATGAACAGACTCTATCGCCTCCTTACCCTCACTACATCTACCTCTCAGCATGCACCCTTGTAATCTTTATTCTCATGCACACATCAGCCTTCCTGCGGTATTCCTTAATCCCTTCATCTATTCCTTATCTTTGGCAAACTTGTATCAAAATATCTTCCCATATATTCATCTCTTATCTTCACTTACTCCTTCCAGAAACCACTACACCAAAACTGCCACAGCAACATTTCAGTGACTGCAGCTTTACTTAGTTTATCATTAATTCACAATATTATAAAAATGATATATCTACCGCTCAGTAGCATATTTTTAGTATCTGCTTCTACAACGTAATCTTTATTCTCATAACTCTTTGGGTAAGATCAGCCTTAATCCCTTCATCTATTCCTTATCTTAAGGTCTCTAGTAGAGGTGATCCAATATATTCTTCCATAAACCACTACACCAAAACTGCCACAACATCCTATCATTAATTCACCATCTTCGTAATAATCGGATAAAACTATATCCCGAGTATATAACGGTTATCGCATAATACCATATCTCAGTAATATACATATAGTACTGAGACTGCATCTTTTACAATTTAACCTGATTCACTTTATCCGCAACCATCTCCGGCAAAGTAACTTTATGAATTCTTGGGCATCCCGTATTACCTGGCTATCTACATTCATTAGACCACCTGCCTTTACACTTTGAACATCTTTTACTAAGGAGACCGCCCATTTTCACAACCCTATTCACATCTCCTCCGTTTGGCCAACGGATATCTTTTGATCTATTAGCCTTAGTCTCATTCAACATCAAATTATATTGCCTCTCATCATATTACTGCCATTTCCGCTCCAGGCCTCTCGTGGACGGCCAACTTCATAAACATATTTAGACTTTGTCAACTTGATGCTGTAGTCGAAACTATATTTTGTACCCCTGATGCTATTATTTATCAATACATCTTTAATGCTAGCTCCCTCATTTTTAACCACGTACAAATCCTCTGCCCAGGAACTCCACCACCTACAGCATGATAGTCAGCTAAATTCTCTGTAGTCGTCTTCAGTAATTCACTAGTATGGATTCAGCACCCAATTGATCAAGGCTCACCAAACCCTCCATTAAATAAATATAACCCAGAGCGAACGTAGCAAAACCTATTACCATGAAAAGGATGAAGCCTATCGCCTCACTTACACCCCTCGCCATCGTAGCTAAGCTCGTGGAAGTATATTTACTTCCCCGCAATTATGTGCTTCATCTTCTACATCATTCATACTCCATAAACCTTTCACTTTCATCGTAATCCTGGACCAATCGGCTCCTGCTCCTGCTCCTGCTCCTGCTCCTTTATAAAGGAGGGTAACAAATTCCTCATAGCTCCACAACCTCTTATGACTATCCATTAGTCAAACCTCTTCTTAACCTCAGCAATCACATTTTTAACATATTTTATTAACCCCATGCCTTCAAATCACTCACTAACAATTTCTCTTGGAGTACGGAAACATTGAAACCAATACTAATCCAGCGCAGCAGAGGAGCCTCTTTTTTACCCATTACGACGGCATAGAAATGAGGGGATCATCCTCCTCTGCTCTCTGCTCTCTGCTCTCTGCTCTCTGCTCTCTGCTCTCTGCTCTCTGCTCTCTGCTCTTGGAAGAAAGGGTGGCTTTAAGGATCATCCAAAAGGGTACCCAATTTTTCTTACCAACCCAGAGCCTAATTGATGTTGTGCCGCTATATGACATTATGCAGAAAATATTTTAATTTGTGTTCAACTTACTGTTCACCAATGTTAATTGTGATTTAGTTAGATGACTAAGGGGCGTTTATAATCATAAGTCAATTTACGAGTATTTTAGTAAGAAATATCGGTAATAAAACCCCAAGGAAAAGCAGAAGACATATTGCATCATTAAAAAAGGATGAAGTACTAATATTTCAACACATGTTTCATCGTATAATTAATATCGTACACAGCATATGAAATTGAAATTTATATGTTTCCCAAAGGGCAAGTAAGATAAGATACCAAAAATAAAGAGTTCTATGCACGATAGTAACATAAATTATATTGAGAATTGTTACCAAAAGCTCTTGTTGACCCTGAAGTAGCATTATAAAATATAAGAATAGAACACATATAGCTCCACATAAACATATATTAAGGCATAAGATAAAAACTAGCATGAGTATGAAGAAAGACTATCGTCACTAAACTATAACTAATGCTTGAATGCTTAAAATTAAATGACTGATTTTTGCTCGTTAAGAGATAAAACAACAATAGCTAAAATGATAGTAACTGTATTTCCATCTTCTCAATTCAATTTAACCTTTTAGCCCTGTGACAGGAATCTTATTCGCATCATTTGTGAATAAAAATTAATACTATCGCCAATCCTATTACTGTTTCTACTGCTGCATGATCACTAAAATTAAATTTATAGCGTAACCATTGGAATGAAAAAAAAGTTACCCCTAGCATAAAATTTATATTACACCTAATAGCATTATTTCTAATCCAATTATAACGGCGATAAGTTATACCTATTTAACAAAAAATAAAAGCCGATCAATAAAATCAAAAGGATATGACCATTTAAATTCTAGAAACCAAATAACAACTTTATAATGTAAAAGATCAAGTCAACAATAATTTCATCTGCACGTGAAGCTGTCACTACTGGAAGCACCTCCACAACAACGAACCAGTAAAGGGCGTAAGCAAATATATAACGCCCGAACTTTTCTTCAGTGAGACCTGTTGGATTTTCTTCCTTTTCTAACCATCCAAATAGTTATCTAGTGGTAAATTGAAAATAAGATCAGGTATGTCACCTATTAAGAAGGACGCAAAGAGAATAAAGTAAAGCAAAAGATTGTCTTTTAGGGTCCCATATAATTTAATTATACTATAAATGAAGCGTACAAATAACATTTATGTTATTTAGCTAACTGACTTAGAACCATTAACAAAATGAATCACAAGAAAGGAGCGTATTACTGACAACTTTGTTGATTAAGAACAAAATTAAAAAGGCAACCATTAGGGCTATAAGCCAGCTGCTTCAGTTAAACAAAACCAAGCATTGCAAACTTGAACAGAAATTTCTCCAAATCCGGTACATTGATAAAGAAATTATAAGCTTCCAAAGACAATTCCTATTCCTACTCCGGCACCTGCAAACCTATGGTCGCGAGTCCTCCTCCTATAGAACGACCTAGAAATAAGAGCGCTTCGATGTATTGTTCTTTAAATTCATCATAACACTATCCTTTGATTTCCCGGCTAAGAGTTTCAGATTCTCGCGAAGCTTCCGTTAAAAAATATAACAATAACTCTTGTAATAGAGGCGATTCTTCTAGTAGAATCAAATTGGACGATTGAGTTACATAAAATAACGAACCAAATAATTATTCGCTAATTTTGTTGAAATTAACTCATTGTCATTGATTTCACGATTTGTTAACGATATCATTAATACCAATAGCAAAGCAATTAAAAAAGAATTTGGAAAAGTAACCATAATACAAGATCTAAAATATATGTCATATTTTAGAGAACCATAATATAACCTATGCTGCCTCGGAGGTACCTCATGCTTTTCTTTATATCATTTGTTAAAACCACAAATCAAAGTATGGTTATTCATTTTTTTTATATGGCCGGGTATAAAAACTTAGCTCTTTAGTTCAACTGAGATTGATTATACTTCCAATGTGTAAAGCCTTTATACTCCTTAACATGGCATATGTTAATTTATTATAATCTTACCTGATCTCCATATGGAAACAATTAAGTCGGGAGGATATTCGAATGGAGGTTTAAACTTAACCTCCACGCGACCATCATCTCTTATGATGGTGGTCGCTGTTCTCATTGGAAGGACTATATGAGCAATTTTATATTCAGGATATTTTTTCTTCCACTTTAAAATAAACATCTCAATAAGGAACCTACTTGGACCATACCTCTTATCATAAAACCAAAAGCGATTAATTAATACAAAGATATTATTATCATAAATTTGCATTTGACTTATTTTCCTTGGCCGCCCATCAAGGTTAAGAAGTATATATTGTTTGTAATCATTAAGAAACAACTCCCTATCGTCAAAGCCCTCCTCATTATAATATGCGTCAAAATAGAACTGAATGAATATATTTTTTGCTGCTGAATAATACAGCTGCTTTTCCAGATCATAGAGATCTGACTTAGTATTCAAGTAGCCAATATTATGGTTATAAACTTGTAGACTCTCCATATAATAGCTTATCGCGCAGAGTTATATAATCATGTTTTTCTTCTTAGTTTATGAGATAGCGGTTAATGAAAATATGTTTATGATAAATATCGAGATTTCAAATATAACTCCCCATAAGTTATTGAACCTCCTCTGACTATGATCTTTTTCACTATTGCAGTTATTTTCTCGGGAAGATGAAATTTACGTCCGGCGATGCTTTCCTGAAGATAGATCAACTCAATAAAGCAAAGATATAGCTTGTAAACAAGCGACGCCTACTTCCAATAAAGTCACTGCTATCTCCGCTGCAGAATAAACAAGCTTCCGCTCGCTGGAATCCAGCTATATAACCTTCGTTCTCGACATCTCGAACAGCCATTTTAGTGCGTTAATCAAATGTAATAATATGTGTCCAGACAAGATATTCGCAAACAATCGGATAGCCAAACTAAATGGTCGTATTAAGAAAGACAATAACTCTATTGCTACCATCATTGGAAATAACCAATTTGGACAATCTGTGGAATGAAGAGAGCAAAAAAGTGCCCCTTCAATTTCAATAGCCCTAAAAGAACCAACCTAAAAACAAGGTTGCTGCTAAAAATAGAGTAACTCCTATATGACCGTATAACTAAATGAATGAGGAAAGAACCAACAATATTTCCCATCAAGACGAAAAGAAAATGCTTAAAGTTAACGGGTAAAATTTTGATAATATTGAAGAAGTTTGATCTTTATGTAACCCTTTTACAAAATTTGCAATAAGTGCAGAAATCCTCAACATAAGAGAACTTGGGCGAAAAGTTTTTTGTAAATATTCTTGCAAAAGTAATAATATTGCAAAATTACTCCATAAATAGAATGCAAATACGGTCAATGATAATAATGTTGAGGGAACAAATAAAATTACAAAAAAATTATCAAAAGGACTTCCAAAATTGGTTTCGATAGGATCTTGAAACCAATTTTTTTTGCCTTTTTGGCTTTCAAGCTCAAGATCATGCGGAGAAAGATGGTCAACGTTATCCTCAGGCAAATCCTGAGGATATTTTTCTTTACGATTCTGATCCTCCTCAGCTAAAATGCCTGTTTTCACGACATTCTCAAATTTCCGTGTCTTATAGTTGAAAAAGTCTTTTTCATAGAAGGGTTTATACTTTTGCTTTCCTTCATCGCTGCAAGTGAACCCCTCTCCAAACTTTTGGTTCTTTTCATAATAATAAGAATCTCCGTGATTCGCAGAAGAACCTCTGTAATAATCTCCGTTATTCGCAGAAGAACCTTTGTAAGAAGAACTTTTGTAAGAACCCCCGCTATAACCTCCGTGATTACCATGAAAACCACCAAATCGACCGTTAAACATTGATTTAAACCCCTGGAACATAAAATTATGACCTTTTTTCATTATTTTCAGACGATACAACAATCTTTAATTAAAATGTTGTTCCACCGAACACTGTCACTCAACAATTACATTAGTGTGCTCCTGGAGATACTTAAATTCTTCGCGCTATCTAAAGTGGTATTCGTTTTGACTAATAATAATAAAATGATCCTGAATGAAGTTCTCCTTGGAAGGATACACAATTTGGGTTTTATATCTTTGATACAACCTACAATATAAACTTTTATCTTCTTATATAACATACTTTTGTATATGAAATGGAATATCACCATAAAGCTCATCCAAATGCTTTTGCCTTCTATCTTTTGGAAGCAATACTTTCATAATTCCAAATACATAAGTAGTCAAAATGTTTAGGATGGTCTATGTTAATCTGTTTACTGTCATAATAATCATGATTATGTTAATCTTAGCCAGCTCAGCAAGAAAATCACCGCTATAACCAATTAATCCAGGAATAGACGATGTAGACGCTGCATTATAATCTTATTTTTCCCTATTTTCTCCAGCTAAGGAAGAAAAAAGAAAATCATATTTTGATTCATGCTTATAACCTTTACGAAGAGATCATGCCTGGCCTCCGTTCCGTGTGCAGTTATATAAGATCTTTCCTTTTGATATTACTCAGTTATATAAGATCTTTCCTTTTGATATTACTTATACAGTTGTATTTCTTTTTCAAGGACTTCTATTTCGGCATCATAGGGAGTCCAATCTACAATATCAGGTCTATGTCCCTCCGCAATACTCTCTCTAAAAGTTGCTTGAAAATAATGGCTGTAATCAGTTTTTGTCAGATATGGATGTAGCAAGCTGCTCCCGACCATAGGTATTTTTTCTAGGACCTCCCATTGAAAATTAGGGCGCTCCATATCAATTATAAATTCGTACCAGTCTATAACAGCTTCTAAGGCAGTGTCATAGATATCAAAGTCTTCCATATATGGTATTGCTTGAAGCCAGCAATTTATCGAATCCCAATAATGTAATTTTACAAATCAATTAACTTCTGTTCATAGACATTCACATTTTGTAGAGGAACTCATCAATTGAACCGTATAAACCCGCGAATAAAACTAGTAGTTGGCTGAAGGTTGAGAGGGGGCTATTAGCGTTCTGCTTAAGCATTTCAGTTAGGACTTACCGCGGCTAATTATAGCTTTTGTCTCTTCATCTATTCGGTATCAAACTGTGCAAAAGAAGCAACTTCTCGATAACAGCTAATTGCAATTTCAAACTACCAGCAAGCTGTTTCATCGCTTCACATTGCAGCGGAACCTATCCTACTCACTGAGATACCTACGTTAATTGCAGCCTAATGCCTTTATTAAAAAGTTCCTTCTCCAGAAAATCTGTCCATCAGTATTGAGATGATATTAGTCGGTATGTAGCCACTGACGTCGCCTGCCTGGGTTTCAACTACCGGCAACGCTGTCAAGCTTCCTCCCCAAAATCATCGTTCAATTTACAGGCTCTTTCTAATAATCTTGAGTGAAGATAAAAGATATCACCGGGTATGCTTCACGTCCAGGAGACGGCGCAGCAATAAGACATTTGGCGATAGGCAGCGGCATGTTTATAAGATCATCATAAATGATTAAGCAGCAAAACCACCGTCTCAAAATATTCTCCACAGCGCATCCTGTAAGGAGCAAGGTATTGTAACGGAGCGTTCTCAGATGATGTTGCAGCACACAAGTAGTATACCAAGCTATCAAATTTAAGGAACGTCTCCCAGACCTTTAAAAGGGAAGAACGTTTTTGTCCTACGGAAACGTAAATACAATAAACATCACAATCCTTAACAGAATCTGGTTCCGGTTCAACTCCCTCTTCTATTGTCCTCCAATATGGAGGTATTAACCTTGTTGTTCTTTTTGTATTCACTTCTAATTGATTTAAAACTGTATCGATAGCTATAGTAGTTTTTCCTGTTTGACGATCTCCAATTATTAACTCTCTTTGACCACGTCCTATCGGCAAAAGTGCATCAATGGCTTTGATACCGGTTTGGAGCGGTTCGTGAATGGATTCTCGTGTTATTATACCTGGTGCTTTACGTTCGATTAACATCTCACTTGTTTGGGTTTGATTTACTGTTCTGTCAATGTCAGTGGCTCCATCTATAAACTCTCCCATTGCGTCAACAACATGGTTCAGCATATGTGACCCCACTTTCACAGACATTAACTTTCCTAAACCATTGACCATATCTCCAGCTTTTATATCACAATCATCACCAAAAACCACTATACTTGCCAAATGACGCTCTAAATTCAGCGTAAGCCCAAAAATCTTTGTTCCAATAAATTCAACCATTTCTCCAGATTTCAATTTGGGTAATCCAGATACTTGTGCGACACCATCTTTTACGGAGATTACAACTCCTAAAGTTGTTTCCTCGAGAGGAATCTCTTTTATCTCCTTTTCAAAATCATCTTCTGAAACAGTCTCAAATTCAAAGTCTTCATCTATTACAAAATCAAGATTATCTTCTATGTTAGCTGCGGGCAAAGTTAATAAATCATTTCCCAAACTCGGTAAATCATAGTCATCTTCATCCTCATGCTCATGCTCATCATTGGATTGTTGTGAATTTGTTACATAATCTCTTTTAGGAATATAATTTAATAATAATTCTATAGCTGATTTTGTTGACAAGGCTTCTTTAGAGGCTTCTTTCTTATTTACTGTGTCCTCTACTGGAGTCTCCTTTCCTGCTACCGGAACTGGAGTCTCCTCTACTGGAGTCTCCTCTCCTGCTACCGGAACTGGAGTCTCCTCTCCTGCTACCGGAACTGGAGTCTCCTTTCCTTCTATCTTCGTTTTACGTGGACGACCTACGGGATTCTTCTCTTTCTTCACTTCAGTATTCGTTTTACGTGGACGACCTACTGGTCTCTTCTCTTTTTCAACCGTATTCTTCTCTATCGTTTTCTTCACCATTTTTGATAATAATTATACTCGAGCTATTTTGATTTAATCTTATGTTATATTACCTTAAAGACGGTGCTAAATAATTTATAAGGTATAATATTATCCATACTACATCTACAAAATGCCAATACCACGCGCCGAAATGGATTCCGTACTGCTTCCACTATTTTTTTCGATTAATGTCCGTATATAGCATACGTTAAAAATAATATTCCTACGAGACATGTAAGCCATGTAATCCGGTTAAAGATAAAATATTGAGCCAAAAGCACTATCATTGATATGAAATGCTACTGAGCATATTCAAATCCTTGTAACAGTAAAAAATATATCCCCAAAGTAATACTGATAAAAAGTTATTCAATGTAGCAAGACTTTCTACACTCTTTTTCAACATCTAATATTTATTTATGTATGTCATTATTATCTCTTATTCTGCCACGTCCATATTATCTTCGAGGTTAAACGGTCTTTTTAGTTCGTACGAGACATGTAACCCGGTTAAATATTGAGCCAAAAGCACTATCATTGATATAAAATGCTACTGAGCATATTCAAATCCTTGTAACAGTATTTATTCTGTCACGTAACAACATCCAAGATGATAATTGATTATCCTGCTTTCAGGACTTTGTTGGTTGTGGCAATAGAAATTAAGAGTCCATTTTAACTGGTGGTTACTATAAGGTACATGTGACATTTGACGATATAACTTTAGGAATAGCGACACTCTTTTTTGATCTAATTTATACTTGTAGAAATAAGGCATTAAACTCGCCACTAAATTTTTTTCTGAAGTAAAATCAAGGACTATGTTTTCTGTTTCAGGATATTTTTTCTTATCCTGCACGAACAACAGACTAAAATATTGGAGTTTTAACAGTTTAATAATATTTTGTGTTGTAGTGTTTTTATTTTCTAGCAATAATCTGAATATGGTCAGCGCCAAACTCTCATGCATGGCATCAGCGTCCAAAAAATTATCCTCTTCCCTACATACGAGAAAATAGTTTTTGGCCATGCTATTTGCAAAATCTAAAGATATACCATATTTATGAAAATTTGATTTTATACTATTAGATAGCTCCAAATCATTTGTATAGTTTAATCTGAACAGTGCAATCTCATGACAAATTGTAAACTCCGGTGGTTCAGTAGTCGATGTTGTCGTCTCTGCTGAATTACTTGAGCCTGCTTCAGTCTCCGATTCCTTAGCTATTTCAGTCTTCGATTCCTCCCCTACTTCACTTGATGCTGATACGCCAGTACTACTTGTCGAAACAGGCTCTTCAAATTGTTTTTCTCTTCTCACTACAGGAGCTTTTTCTACAGTAACCTTTTTCGCCCCTTCTTCATCCTCGTAATAATAATCTTCCACTACCTTTTTAATCTCCTTTCTTCTTTGAGCTTTCATATCTAACCAAGCTCGCCTTCGAGCTCGAAGGATAGCTTCCTTTAGAGCATCCTGTTTAAAGTTGGCTCTTTCTTTCTCGAGAGTTGCCTGAGTTTTAAATAATGATCCTATCCACCACCAAAAACCCTTTTCT
>Ga0335074_10002419_pt1 | contig 25406 bp, 24 predicted proteins | sample Lox_Sample_23_FD_206715 | JGI IMG/M metagenome (GOLD analysis project Ga0335074, IMG submission 206715) | Soil microbial communities from Loxahatchee National Wildlife Refuge, Florida, United States - Lox_Sample_2.3 | ecosystem: Environmental > Terrestrial > Soil > Wetlands | place: USA... | reverse complement strand
CCACGCTGTCTGTAGTGGAAGAGTGAGCCTACCCGTGGCACAGCGTGAGATCGCCGACAATTGGATCGTCGCATATAAGAAATACTTCCGCACCGATCGCCCGCTGTCGGCGCATCTGGCATCAAGGATATCAATGATCTCCAGCCCTTCGGCCGACGGCAGAGGACATGCTGCTCCCGAAGCGTGGTTTTCGCCCCGCCGTGCCGCCCAAGACTGGGGCGGCCAACGTTCTCCGTCGACTTGGAAGAGGCGACTGCTCGACCCTCTATGCGGCCTCGTATTTCTCGTGCTTGCATTCCTCGAGTGGGTTCGCCGACGGCCAAGCGCTGACTCAGCAGACCGTCTCCTACACCGCCCAAAAGAACTGCGCGTCGATTGCGATCGAAAAGTGTGTGATCAGGCCTTTCCTTTCCGGGACCGGATCGACACTGGTGTAGCCGCTCGGAAAGTCCAGACGGATGCCCTTCCCGGCATTGGTTGCCGACCAGCCTTTTGTAACCCCCAATAGCCGGTGATAAAAGGCGTAGGACGCTCAACATCGCTGACAAGAAGCCCCATGTGGTTGACGCCAACAAGCCGGGAACAATGGGAACCGGATCCGAGGCAGCATCCTGCCCCACGATCTTCGTCGGCAACGCGAAAAGCGCGAGCGCTTGAACAAGGCTTCGGCATGTCATTCGGCCGCGTTCGTATTGATCGAGCAACGCGTCAATGGAATGCGGAGGGCGCAAATTGCAATCGGCGGTTCAGATTCAAGTGTTCTGTTCTCAGCCTGGGCAATACCTTCACTCCGGTTTTGCGTTCGTGAGAAGCATTCCGATGGCTGAACAAAGGAGCGACGTAGGATTTCAGGAAAGCAGCACCCTCCGTAGCAGGGACTTCTTCGGGGACGATAGGATGCGTTCGGTGGCACTAAGCTGCAACCGGCCCCTCCGGATGGGCCATGGTGGACACAGTACTCCGTAAGTCTATTTTGTTCCCGCTTTCTTATGCCCTCGATTCCATCTGAGTGACTAAGCAGGGGGGAAGCAATGCCGCGCGATCTTTGACCTCTGACCGCCCGTAGGAGAAGGGCCGCTCCCCGAACTCAACATTTACAATACTGGTCTCAGATGTGATCAGGGTCTTTTGCTTGGAATACAGCGACGTCTCTCGGAATTATGAAGACGGTCTCATCCTTGACCAACTGAAGGGCGCTAAAGCACTCATGGGACAGTTCGACATGTACCGGCGCGCCCCAGTCCGTGACGGCCTCGATCTTCACAAGGGGCCCCGCGGCGTTGATGTGCTTGGTTGTCGCACGGAAGTGATTGCCGCTGCCGTTTGGCTGCCGGCTGATCGCGAGCGAGTGCGGACGCACGAGGACCAGATTCCCGGTCGGCGTATCGTTGATGTAAGCCTTGCCGTTTTCGATGCGGCCGTGAAACAAGTTCACATTGCCGAGAAAATTGTAAACAAACGAGCTCCCAGGGCGATTGTAGACCTCGTCGGGGCTCCCGACCTGCTCGATGCGTCCCTCGTTCATCACTGCGACGAGGTCCGCAAGTTCGAGTGCCTCTTCCTGGTCGTGCGTCACGAACACGCTGGTGATGTGGACCTCATCATGTAGACGGCGCAGCCAGTGGCGCAATTCCTGGCGCACTTTCGCGTCGAGCGCGCCGAAAGGTTCATCCAACAGCAGGACGCTCGGTTCGACTGCCAGCGCCCTCGCTAAAGCAACGCGCTGGCGCTGGCCGCCCGAAAGTTGCGAGGGATAGCGCCCCGCTTGATTCTGCAGCTGGATCAGCCGCAGCAGTTCATTGACCTTCTCGCGAATCTTCTGCTTCGACGGGCGAACGCTTCGCGGCCGCACCCGAAGTCCGAACGCTATGTTCTCGAAAACCGTCATGTGGCGGAAAAGCGCGTAGTGCTGAAACACAAAACCGACGTGCCGCTCGCGTGCTGTCTGGTCCGTGATGTCCTTGCCGTCGAATTCGACCGTGCCCGAATCTGCGAATTCGAGGCCCGCGATGATCCGCAACAGCGTCGTCTTCCCAGAGCCCGACGGCCCGAGTAACGCCACCAGTTGCCCGGCTGGAATCTCCAGATCGACTCTCTTGAGCGCCTGAAATCGCCCGAAATCCTTCGTGACGCCGCGGACGCTGATGCTCATGCGCTCATCTCCCCATCGCTCGCCGCGCGTTTTGCCGGCTGTTGCGATTTCCATTCGACTGCGCTCTTCACCACGAGGGTCATCAGGGCCAGCAATGCGAGCAGCGAAGCGACCGCAAATGCTGCCGTGAACCGATAATCGTTGTAGAGAACTTCGATATGCAGCGGCATCGTGTCCGTGAGCCCGCGAATGTGGCCCGAAACCACCGACACGGCGCCGAACTCTCCCATGGCGCGCGCGTTACACAGGATCACGCCGTAGATGAGCGCCCATTTCACGTTCGGCAGCGTCACGCGAAAAAACGTCTGCCAGCCGCTCGCGCCGAGCGTGAGCGCCGCCTCTTCCTCGTCGTTTCCCTGCGCCTGCACCATCGGCAACAGTTCGCGCGCCACAAACGGGAACGTGACGAAGATCGTCGCCAGAACAATTCCCGGAACGGCGAAAATGACCCGAATGTTATGCGCGATCAACCACGGGCCGAGTGAGCCTTGCAGGCCAAAGAGCAGCACGTAAATCAAACCCGAAACTACGGGCGACACCGAGAATGGCAGATCGATGAGCGTGATCAACAGGCTCTTGCCAACGAACTCAAATTTTCCAATGGCCCACGCCGCTGCGACGCCGAATACCATGTTGAGCGGCACGGCAATCCCTGCCGCGAGAAGAGTCAAGCGAATCGCGGACACCGTGTCAGGGTCCCGAAAAGTCTGAAGGTAGATGCGTACCCCGTCCCCGAGCGCCGTGTAAAACACTACTCCGAGGGGAAGAAAGAGAAAAAGCGCCAGGAACAGCAATGCAATCCCGATCAAGAGCCGGCGCACGAACGCCGGTTCGGAAGTTGCCTTGCTTGTAGCGCGGATTCCAGGCGCTATACCGATTCGAGGTAGAGCCGATGAAGACATGGTGCTGTTGAGGCGATCGCAGCCGCTTTATCGCCCCTCCCCGTGCCCGTAAACGGGCTTCAGCCCGACGCCCAGTTCCGGCTCGCGCAGGAATTCCTTCTCGCGCCGGCTGCCGGCCCAGCGCTGGAGCATATTGATCGGCAGAAGCAGTGCGAGCGAGACCGCCAGCATCGCCATCGCGATGGCTGTCGCGCCCGCGTAGTCGTATTCCTGCAACTTCGTGACGATCAGCAGCGGCGTGATCTCCGTGCGCATCGGCATATTCCCCGCGATGAAAATCACCGAGCCGTATTCGCCAACCGCCCGCGCGAAAGCCATCGTAAAGCCTGTGATTGCTGCGGGCAGAATCGTAGGCAGCAGCACGCGCGTGAAGGTCTGCAGCCGGCCCGCTCCAAGACTCGCCGCTGCCTCTTCCAACTCTTTGTCCAGATCCTCCAGCACGGGTTGCACGGTCCGCACGACGAAGGGCAAGCCGATGAACGTCAACGCGATCACCACGCCCAGCCTTGTGTACGCGACGTGGATTCCCATCGACGCGAGCGGTTTGCCCAGCCAGCCGTTCGGCGCGAAGATCGCCGTGAGAGAAATGCCCGCGACCGCCGTCGGCAGAGCGAACGGCAGATCGACCAGCGAATCGAGCAGCCGTATCCCCGGAAAGCTGTACCGCACCAATACCCACGCCACCAGAATCCCGAAGACTAGGTTGACCGTCGCGCCGATCAGCGATCCCCCGAAACTCAGCCGGTACGATGCCATCGCCCGGGGCGACGCCACCACATGCCAGAATTCGTGCCAAGTCAGGGAGGACGCCTTCAGCGCGGCGGCCGAGAGGGGGATCAGCACGATCAGACACAAGTAGAACAGCGTCACGCCCAGCGACAAACCAAAGCCCGGCATGATCGTTCTTTTTTTGAGCCGAATGCCCATCACAATCCTTTGTGTCCTGACGTAAATCTCGCCAGCGTGAGCACTCTCCGGAGATGAAAGAGTCAGGGGGCCTGTTCGCCAGGCTTCCCTGACAAGTTCATCCTCTTTCCGATCAGTCAAGGCCCTCCGTGCCGGCGCTACTGACTTGGCTGGTAGATCTGGTCGAACACGCCGCCGTCGGCAAAGAATTCCTGCTGCGCGTTCTGCCAGCCGCCGAACACCTGGTCGACCGTGATCAGCTTCAGCTTCGGAAACTGCCCGGCGTATTTCTTCGCCACCGACTCCAACCGCGGCCGGTAGTAATGCTTCGCGGCGATCTCCTGCCCCTCGGGTGAGTAGAGGTATTGCAGGTAGGCCTCGGCCACGGCGCGAGTGCCCTTTCGATCCACATTCTTGTCGACGACCGCTACGGGAGGCTCGGCCAGAATGCTTTGCGGAGGCACGATGATCTGGAATTTGCCGGGGCCAAGTTGGTTGATGGCGAGGAAGGCTTCGTTCTCCCACGCCAGCAGGACGTCGCCGATACCTCGCTCGACGAACGTATTGGTCGACCCCCGCGCGCCCGAATCGAGCACCGGAACATTCCTGTAGAGGCGAGTCACGAAATCCCTGGCCTTCGCGTCGTTTCCGCCCGGCTGCTTGAGCGCATAGGCCCAAGCGGCCAGAAAATTCCAGCGCGCGCCGCCCGAAGTCTTCGGATTGGGCGTGATGACTGAGACTCCCGGCTTCACAAGGTCATCCCAATCCTTGATGCGCTTGGGGTTGCCGCTTCGCACGAGGAATACGATCGTCGACGTGTACGGCGTGCTGTTGTCCGGCAGCCGCGACTCCCAGTTCTCCGGCAGCAGCTTGGCTTTTTCGGCGATCGCGTCGATGTCGTAAGCCAAAGCTAGTGTGACGACGTCCGCCGGCAAACCGTCGATCACGGCGCGCGCCTGTGCGCCCGACCCTCCGTGCGATTGTTCGATGGTGACGGTCTGGCCGGTTTTCGCCTTCCAGTATTTTGCGAAGGCCACGTTGTAGTCCTGATATAGCTCGCGGGTAGGGTCGTACGAGACGTTGAGGATGGTGAGGCTCTGGGCGCGCGCGCGCACGCCCAGAGTAAGAATCAAACCGGCCACCCCAAAGAAGAGGCCGAGCTTCGCGAATCGCCTGAATCGGGATGATCGTAATCTCATGGTCTCCCCTAGAAGGTGTAGATCAGGTCGAACTGCAACCGTTCAAGCCAGGGTTGCGGCGGCGTGGTGCCGCCGAAGTTCAGCGGCCGGCCGATCAGCGCCGTGAAGTCGGTCTGCACGTTGCGATGGACCTGGTAGATCACCATCGCGCGATGCTCGCTCACGTTGCTGCCCTGCCGGATATCGCTGTAATCAAAGTTCGAGAGAACCGCCTCGCGCTCGATGAAAATCCGGGTGTAGTCGAACTGCCAATCGCCGCGCTTCTGAGCCCGGCCGACCTGGACTTCTCCCCAGTAACCGCGGCGCTGGTTCGCGTCGCAAGAGAAGTTGGTCGACTGCGAGTAGTGGATGGACGCAGTGTTCGCAGGAGCCGCCTCGAGGAAAGGAACGTTGGCGCACGCCTCCGTGTTCTGCACGTAGTCGCCGATGATGGCGATCGGCCACCTGTCCGACGGAGTCGTGATGTCGAATCGAGCGATGGAATCGAACAAGCCGAATTTCGATGCGAACTGCGCGTTCGAGATGCTCGTGACTCCCGTCGGATAGGACGTCCCCCCGATCGTCACTTCGTTTGTGGCGGTCGTCGTGAGGATCGAGTTCTGCACGGTGTTGCCCGTGCCGAGCGGTAACAAGCCGGTGAACGGCGTCTGCGGATTCTTCGAACTGGCGCGGGCGAGCGCGAGAGCGATGGCGTCCGCGTCGTGGTAGTCGTAATAACCGGTGAAGGCGCCGAACTTGAGCCACCGGGCAAGCTGGAACGTGGCTTGCAGCTGGCCGCCGTAGACGATGCTGGTGACCGCGCTTTGATCGGTGGGCAGCGTCTTCGACACTTGCGCGAAGGGCAGTTCGAATCCGACGAGCGCGATCTTCTTGAGGACCGGAGTATCTGTGTTGAAGACGAGCGTTTCGGCGGCGCCATCCGGGTTCAGGTCCTTATCCCAGGTGAGTTCGGTGTTGTACCAGGGATACGCGAACTTTCCGCCGATCAGCGTCAGTTCCTTGAACTCGTGCGGGTTGTACTGCACGTAGGCCTTGTCGATGGCGATCGTCTTGCGCGTGTAGAAGTTGGCGAGCGTCTGGTTGGTTGTGGTTGGGTCGTTGATATCGCCGGACGCCAGCGAGAATCCGCCGCTGAAGTCGTCATTGAGCTTGGCGTTTACGTTGAAGCGCAAACGGAAACGCTCGCGGTTCTGGTCCAGCGACTGGTTCGACGGTCCGCCGAAAAACGGCTCGTCGCGCAGCCGGATGTCGCCGCTGAACGAGAACGGCCCGAAATCCTTCAGCCGGTCTTCGAGGTTGTTGACGCGCGTCGACCAATCCTGCGGCACCGTGGTCTGTGTATTCTGCTGCGCGCTGCTCGGATCGTCCACCACGGCTGCCGCTACCGGTGCGGACACCGCCGCCGGATCGCTATCGGGAGTCACTCCGAGCTTGGACTCCAAGTCTGCGATTTGCAAAAGCTCTTCGTGGAGCGCGGTCCGCTCTTCATCCAATTCCTTGCTGTGCTCGTCAAATTGCTTGGTCTGGTCGGCGACCGTCGCTTCGAGCTCTTTCAATTCCAGAACGGTTGGCGAATTGGGATCGGCTGCCGCGTTCGCTTTGGTTGTCGCAGGCGCCGCGGACGAACTCGAAGCTGCGTCGCCGGCATTGTCGCCGTCCGCAGCGGCGACCGTCGTCGCCAGTCCCCCAATACTCAAACTCAGCGCCAGCATCACTGCAATCCCCTTGCCTCTCCTAGTTACACGTGTCGACATTCCAGTCTCCTGTAAGTTGTTGGCTGCAAGCCTCCAGTGGACTGGTCGGTTGGCCGGGCCTTTGGTGCCATCCCTCCCGCGGAAACGGGTCGGAGATTTCTTTCGGTCCGTTTATGCCGAACTTTTTCGAATGCGCTCGGTCTTGTTCAATTCGACGATCCGGCCGTCGTGAACCGTTAGAACCACCGAGCCGTAGCGGATCCCGCGCAGAGCGATGGCCACCTCGCGCAGGAGCTCGCGTTCGCTCGTTGAAAGATCCTGCTGCCAATCCTGAGTCGTTACTGTGCTCATCTGCCTTTCCTTTTCGCGCGGCCCGGGGAAAACACACGCCTGTCGGGGCCGAGCTTGAGTCGAAAATAAAAACAATTCTTGCTGCTATGAGAAGAAGGACTGCGACGGGAACTTAGTTGCGGCTGCTACAACAGAGATCGGAAAGCGAGGTGTGGTCGAGGATCTTCGCGGTGGCGTTGCGAACTTCCAGTAAAACACGGAACAGCGGGCGGTGCTTCGAGTCGCTCTTGACGCGTTGGCGCAGGGACTCCGCGTCTTCGTAAGGGGCGAGCGGCCCGTCGATCCTGCGGATCACTTCGCCCAGAGATATTTCACCTGGCGGTCGCTTCAGCTGATAGCCTCCGTTGGCGCCGCGCATGCTAACAACAACCCGCGCCCGCTTCAACTCCAGCAGAATAGCCTCGAGGAACTTCTCAGGAAGCTGCTCATCGGCAGCGATGTCTCGAATCTTCACCACTCCCGTGGGATGGCGCCGTGCCAGCACGGTCAGCGCTTGCAATGCATACAGTCCTCTTTGGGAGATTCTCATGGGTATCCGCTCGTTTCACCACTTAACTTCTTAACTCTACTCATTTAATAGACTTTGTCAAGATGAATAGTTTCATCGTTGCGTGACGCCTGACAATGGACCGGCCATATGATCCGCGGGCCGAAAGTACTGGAAGGTAGCTAACGGGATTCGCCTCTCAGGTATGCCATCGTCTAAGAGCCAGCTCACAGAGACGCAGTTATGGCAGGTCAGCCAGTTGGTGGCACATGCGAATGTACTTCCCGCAGCAGTAGAGGCCGAACTGCCTCCCAGTTCGCCGACAACATCACGATGATGATCAAGGCAAGGGTCGCCTGAATTCAGGACGATACAACCTTCGGCGTCAGTACCCAGATGGCCGACGCGGCTTGTTAGATTATGTTAGAGTCCGTCGGCGCACATCCTAGGCATCGCCTTGCAGGCACTAGGCGATCGTCCTAGTCAACTCGAAACAAAAGGGCAGTACACACCAATTCGGGTGGTTGCAGGCCAACGCAACCGAAGTTGCTACTGTCTCAATCACCGCCGCGAATCCCGAAACGATCCAAGTGTGCGATTCCGGCCGTTCAGGGATATCCAGATTTCGTTTCCCACGCCGAGTCGTTTTGAATGCGCCTGGCACATAATTTTCTGTTTCGCCGTGATTCGGGGACAGTCGCCCAATCGCGAAGTACTTGACTGAGCTCGGCGGACGTCGCAGTGCGACCAACGATTAAACAGACGGTGAGAGGAATTTCAGGAAGGTGTCCAGGAGCTGAATGTACGGTTCAACTTTAATCTGGTTGTCCCATTCCATCTGAAGGACGAAGCCTTGGAACGCCGCGATCATGAAACGAGCGGTGGCGTCGAGGTCTACTTCGTCTGATATTTCTTTCCGGCGCTGCGCGTCGGAAATCATGGTTCTCAACAGTTTGAAGGGTCCATTCACGCCGCGGCGCACAATCTTGAGAATTCCCGAGTTTCGTTGCGCCTCGGCCCAGAATTGGATACCGACACGTCTCCGAAGGCGCTCTTTGGGATTTCGCAATTCACCAAAAAAAAGCATCCCGAATTCGCTTGAGAACGCTGGCCACATCGGCTTCCTTGCGTGCCGCACTCATGAGCAAATGTTCCTTCGCATGGCGCTCATTCGCGATCGCTTCAATAATCTCCTCCTTGCTTTCGAAGTAATTGTAAATCGCCCCGGGACTCAGCCTGGACTGTTTGACAATGGCTTGCATGGTCGTGCGATGGAAACCCTCGCGCGAAAAGCAGGCGATGGCAGCTTCCAGAATCTGGCTGCGCCGGGCATCGAGATAGGACTGGCTGACTTTAGGCATGTGGTCTCCCAAGCGCGCTGTCTTGATCTGCGGTCACCGTTTCGGTTTTCTCTGCAGGAACATGCGCAATAACGACGTGGTAGAAGTTGTAGCCTTTCATGCATTGACCCTTTGTTCCCCAGTATTGTGTGCGATATTCGTGGGCGGATGCGTCGCGTTCCAGTCGAAGTCCTCGTCTGGTAAGAAACTCGGGAACGGCGATAGGGTCGAGACCAAAGGTCCACGGTTCTCCCAGTTGCGTGACATCGCGAAGGAGCTTCCCCACTCCTTCAAAGCAAACGGAACCGTCCAAAGCTCCGGAATGTACGTAAGTGAAGATGATCCGGCTGGACGGTCTGCAACTGGACACATATCCAAGCACGGCGTCCACAGCCTCGGGGGTGAAGTAGTTGGTGACCCCTTCCCACAGGAACAGCGCAGGGAGCGAAGAACTAAATCCGGCAGCCGCCAAAAGCTCCGGCAGTTTGTCGCGATTGAAGTCGGCCCGCACGTGACGGACGTTTCCCGGGAATTGGGGAAGCAGGCTCCGTAAGTGGAAAAGTTTGTAAGCGAGAGTGTTGGCATGGTCCACTTCGAATACGGCCGCAGAGTTGATGCCGGGAAGTCGGTAGGCCCGACAGTCAAAACCCGCACCTAATACGACGACTTGGCGAAGACCGTCCCGCAAGGCTTGGCAAACACTCTCGTCAATCAATCGCGTGCGGGCAATGGCGGAAGTGCGCGCTCCGGGGAGACGCCGGTCTACGTACCAGCGCACCAAGGGGCCCAGCACGGGCATCGTGGAGAACCAAACGGCTACACGCAATGAACGACGAATGAAATGCCTCGCAAAGTTATCAACGAAGAGACGCTTGCCCTCTGGACGAGCAGACTCCCAAGCCCGGAAAAAGGCCATGTATTCAGCAGTTCGACTGGGCTGGCCCGATTTCATATATAAAACGAATACTGGTTCTATTTAATTATGTCAAACCCACACCCAATAAAGGCCCAGTGATCTGCTTATTGCGGGTCCGGTGAGAAAAGTTCAGCAGAGATCAGCACCAGTCCCATAAATTTCGCCACGGACCCCCACGAAGAAGCACCAGTCTAGGCGCGAAAGGTTGTGCTGGCGCGGCCAGAGCACGCGAATCTCTAAAACGCATATTTGACCGGATTGGGTGCGCCCCATTTCCGCACCTAGAAACTTCTCAAGGGTTGGCGCGAGGCACTGATCCGCTTGGGGCCACCGCAACCAAAAGCCTCAAACGCAATACGTGCGGCGGAGTTGCCGTTCGACTCCGCACCATCTTGCAAAGTGTGCAACGAGCCGGAGTGGCGCGTTGCGGTACGAAATGCTGCCGGCAAGATCGTGATGGAATGCGTTATTGAGACCAAAGCCAGCATGATTCTGCAGTTTTTCGATGGGTTGCGCGGAGATTTGCACGTCACCTTTGAAGAAGGAACCTGGGCCGCCTGGCTCTACGACCTGCTGAAGCCTCATGTCACGCGACGTCGCCAAGTTGCGGATCTGGCGTTGCTTTCTCCTCTCTGCCTCCAGTTAGGCAGAAATCAGTTATTTATCGGCTCGCGGCGCACCGGGCGTGATCAAAGAGCGTTCACCATCGAGACGCCGTTGTAGGCGCGCACCCCTGATCAAGACCGGCTCTTCGACTAGCTCCTCACCGCAGACCCGACGCTAGAGTTCGCTACGAGAAGAAAAGATAGGCAGAAGATACGCTTTTGCAAATTGGGCAAATTGTCGCACCCTGTAGAATCCTCCCGCGTCAATTTGCCGCAGGACGTCACGAACGGCCCGCCCTAGGGTAGTATGAGCGGATAGTGCCATGAACAGTTCGCGTCGCCCGGAATTCGCTTCTCAAATAGCGCTGCCGTGGATCGTGCGGCTGCGCTATGGCATGGTGATTGCTCAAATCACTACTGCTCTGACCGCCCAGTACGTATTAAAAATAAGTCTGCCGATTTTCTGGATTTTGTTCGTGCCGTTGGTCGTCTTCGGCAGCAACCTGTGGCTAGCTAAGCAAACCTCTTCGACCGATTTGTCGGACCGGAGTCGCACTTCCTCGGTCGTCATGCGCATTTTTGTGCTGGATATTTTCTGCCTCACTTCTCTGCTGATGTTGAGCGGCGGAGCGGCAAACCCGTTCAGCGTTCTTTATCTCGTTCACATCACGCTGGCGGCAATCATCCTAAGGAAGAACCAGACTTGGTTGTTGGGCGGGCTCTCTATTCTCTGCTTTGGTCTCCTGTTTGTGATCTATCGCCCCGTGGCGGAACTCGAAGTGCATGTCCATGGGAACGGCGGCCCCAACTTTCATTTACGCGGCATGTGGGTCAGCTTCGCTGTGGCAGTCCTTCTCGTGGCCTTGTTTTCAGCGAAGATTGCTGAACTGTTGAGCGAGCGTGAGTCTTCGCTCTTGGTCATGCAGGAAGAGTTAGCGAAGAGAGACCGGCTCGCATCTCTGGTCACACTGGCCGCTGGCGCGGCCCACGAACTTGCAACTCCCCTCGGCACGATCGCGGTGGTCGCCAAGGAACTAGAACTCTATGCAACTAAGGGTACCGGGAACGGTGCCGTTGTCGATGACAGCCGGCTGATTCGTTCTGAAGTCGACCGGTGTCGTATGATTCTAAGTCGATTGAGTGTTCGCGGAGCCGAGCCGGCCGGTGAGCTTCTCGAATCGGTGCCGATCTGGGGCCTGCTCGATGCGCTCAGAAACGAGTTCCCGCCGTCTACGGAACCTCAGATTGAATTTCCCAGAATGACAGAGCAGGTCATGCTGAATATTCCACGAAACGCTGTCGTCCAAGCGTTGGCCGCCCTCGTCAGGAATGCCCTCGATTCAAGCGAGCCGGGGGTGCCAATTCACGTTGGAGTTGAACTGGTCGGTGAATTTGCCCGCTTTGTCGTAAAGGATAGTGGCCTCGGCATGTCGCCGGAAACATTACGGCGCGTCGGAGAACCGTTCTTCACGACGAAAGATCCTGGCAAGGGCATGGGATTGGGGATTTTCCTCGTTCGGACGCTCGCTGAGCGTCTAGGTGGGCAGCTAACGTTTGAATCTTCGGAAGGGCTCGGTACAAGCGCCTTCTTGGATATTCCGCTGGCTTTAAGAGCCGACTGGGCGTGCGATTGATGGCTGGCCAAGAGGTTGTCCTAATCGTGGACGATGACGAAATCTACCGGAACCGTCTGCGCCGCGCGTTTGCCGAGCGCGGCTGGAAGGCGGTCGCCGCGGCTACCGGAGAAGACGCCATCCAATTGGCGGCGAAAGCGAGTCCCGAGTTGGCGATCGTGGATCTTCGGCTTCCGGGAATGGGGGGGCTGGAAATCGTCCGCGAACTACATACTGTTGATGAAGAAATGTGCATTATCGTATTGACGGGATATGGCAGTATCGCCACGGCTTTGGCCGCCACGAAGTTCGGTGCCAGCCACTACCTCGGCAAGCCTGTGGACGTCGACCAAATTCTAGGCGTATACAGCACAATCGGCGGCGAGGAGAGCAGGCCTCCCGACGAATCTGCCTCGTATTCAGTCCCCAGTCTCGCCCGGGTTGAATGGGAGCACATTCAGCGGGTCCTCGCTGACTGTGACGGGAACATATCGCAGGCGGCAAAAATTCTAGGCTTACACAGGCGGTCCCTGCAGAGGAAGCTCGGAAAATACCCGCCACGGTCTTAGTCACGCCCGAGAAGCAGCTAAGCACAGCGTCCGCAGGTGTGTCTCGTTGAGGGTCTACCGTGATATCGAGGATTTGCATCCGGCCGCCATCGCTGCCCAATTGCTTGTAGACGGACGACAGCTTCGAAAGTGTGGTGGGACAAACGAAAGTGGCTTTCCGCAGTGGATTGCTCCAGCCAATTCGCGATGGGACTACACGAGATTTGGAAAATCGGCAGGGCTTGCTGCGCCCTACGGAATTTTCAACCTCACTTTCGAGCCGACGGCAGGAGAACCGGGTAAAGTAGCTTCATTCCCACGTCCAGAACCGTATCGAGTACGGATTGAAAGCGCTCATCTCTGCGCAAGTGATGGTCCCCAATCGGAGTCCGCGATCGCTCGTGAGAACCCTGACACCGATGAAAATGTCCTACGGCTTTCCTGATCGAGCGACAAAGTAAGAGCCCACGACGAGCAGGCACGCCAGCGCTTGAGCACTCAGCGTCTGGACTGTTGGGAATATCGAAAACCACAATCCCCAACTGGCCGGGATCACGTGACTCAGCGGTGAGATTTCCGTAACAGGAAGCCATCCGGCAAGCTGCATTTCCTGCGCCTCTTCACCCACCATGACAAGCAAGACCAGTCCCAGCATTACGCCCGTCGCAACGAGCATCTTCCGGTAGGGCAAATGTCGGTGAGCAATAAATGTTAGCGCAGCGATCGCTGCAGTCGCGAGCGAGCCGACGAAGACCCCCCACCCGACCGCCTTAACTCCGAGTCTCAGCCGATAGCTCTGCAGGAACAGTACGACTTCAAAACCTTCCCGATAAAACGAGGTAAAGCCCAGAAGGACCATTCCTCGCGCCACTCGAGTGGCACCGCGGTTCGTATCCTGCTGTCTAAGAAGTTCGGTTTTGCGGGTGTTGTGGTACGCGATCCAACCGGTCCAATACAACTTGTGAAAAAACCAATTCATCACAACAAGCAACACGACGAGCGCAAGCATTCCGGTGAATGCCTGAAGGGCCAGAGCGGATGTGTCGCGCCCGAGGTCGGTCAAAAGGCGCGAAGCAATTCGCCAGGTAGCCAACGTAAATGCAAGTCCGAGGGCAACACCTGTAGTGACTGCGCGGTTGTAACCTTTTCCCGGGCCACGCATGCTAGCAGTGACAGACGCTAGCACCAGAACGCACTCCAGCCCCTCGCGAAATACGAGCACGCCGATGTCAACCACTGCAGAAAGTTGATTCCATCGCATACTTTAGGATTCGTTAGACGTGCGAGAGGTGAAGAGGAGCCGTATCGATGCGGCCAGGAACGTCCCCAAGTCGCACCCGGCCTTACGCATCCGAATCTCCGGTCGCTCTCTCGATTTCTCGTCGCAACACCTCATAACGCTGTGGGGGAATGCGAGAGATCTCGTACTCCCCGGTTGCGCGGCCTGGACTCAGGAATTTGCGAAACATCAGGAAGGTCGGAAACACTGCTAGTAGGCAGATAGCTGCGGGCATTTCAAAGAGCGCTGTTCCTGTCTTTCCGTCCGGAATCACCAAGATCCGTTCGCCATACTGAGCTTTGTAGTGACCGACGATCTCTTCTTCATCTTGTCCCGCAACAACCATCGCCGTGATTTCGCCTCGCATCTGGGCGGCAACATCACTCATATGCTGAGAGACGGGCTGTGTGTAGCAGCAGGGCGAAAGAAGGCGGTCTTCCACGCGCCGAATTTCCGCGGTCTGCCGCGGCGTTAACATGACCGCAGACAGAAACAGCCAAGCAGCGACACTTGATTTCATAAACTTGCCGATTCTGGGCCAGGGAATGTCGCGTGAGAGAAGACGTCTTCAATGCGTGCGATCGCGTCCTGATTTCTGTGCGCTTGGGATTGCTTTTGAGACTGAGCTTCCATTTGTTGAAGTTTCCGCCAGGGTTAGGTCGGCCTCGGCTCGTAGGCAAGCGCGAACGGCCGGCTCCTTCCCAGCCATTCGGGATTTTCGGACGCCGCGCGGCCGCGGCACCGCCTCATCAGAAACTGCCTGCCGCCTCCAGATGAATTGCACCGTACGAATCTTTACTCCCAGTCGCGATGCGACCGAGGCAGAACTCTTTCCGCGTTCACGCGCGCGGATGATGCTCATTCGCAAGACGTTTTGGGACAAGTTGCATAACCCACTGCCGGTCGCAGTCGAACTACCTGCAATTGCGGTTCCCTTCGGCGTGGTTCGCCGTATTCACAACCGAATTGATCCGCTTCGTGAAGTCCAAGATAATTCGTTCACCGCAGATATCCGACGCCACCAATTTGGCTCCCACTTTGAGAAGAAGTAAATGCGACAAGTTGTCGCACGGTAGTGCCCGAGATTCACTCTAGCTTTGCTGAGTGTGTAGTCCTGCTCGCAACCACGATCACTTGCGCAGAACTTAAGACTGATTGCCGGTGCGACAACTTGTCGCATCCCCGGGCCAGCGTGCCTGCGTTAGCCTTCCTGGTCCTATTAGGTATTGGTTCGTCAAGACATTCCGGAATACGCATATCGGTTAGAGATGCATTGTGTCCAGGCGTTTGGAGTCTTTCGAGGCATTCCAGCCCTAGCATCGTATTGGGAAAAAGGAGACCAATGTTCTTGCCGCATTCAGTGAAGTCGATTCCTATTTTGTTCCTCCTTTGTCTAACTTTTGCTCTTGGTGCCCTCGCGCAGACAGAGACCGCCACGCTTGGCGGAGTAATAAAAGACCCGCAAGGTGATGTTGTTCCCGATGCAGAGGTCACATTGACGCGCACCGAAACCGGCACCGTTGCGAAGACAAAGACCAACGGTTCGGGTACCTACTTTTTCACAGGCTTGGCGCCCGGACACTATCGGCTAGTCGTCCGTAAGGATGGCTTCAAGGAAATTACCCTCCGAGAGTTTCAGCTGGACGTCCAGGACAAACTAGAGCAGAACTTTTCGCTTGAGGTCGGCTCAGTCTCGGAAACAGTCACCGTCGAAGCTAGCACACCCATGATCAACACGACGGACGCAACCGTGAGCACCGTCGTTGACCGTCAATTTGCAGAAAATCTTCCGCTGAACGGACGCAGCTTTCAAAGCCTGATTGAACTTACGCCTGGCGTGGTACTCACTGCCGCCAACACCAACGACACTGGTCAATTCAGCGTGAACGGACAGCGAGCCAGCTCAAACTACTGGACGGTGGACGGCGTGAGTGCAAATTTTGGAATCGGTGGGATAGGTTCTGGGACAAACAATCCTCCCGGCAACGGGTTCGGAGGGGCGGTCGGCGCTACCACCATCTTAGGAGGGACCAATAGTCTGGTCTCGGTAGATGCAATGCAGGAGTTTCGGATAGATACTTCAACTTTTGCCCCGGATACAGGACGCACACCGGGAGGACAGATTTCCATCGTAACGCGCTCGGGCACGAACCAGTTCCACGGTTCTCTTTTTGACTATTTTCGAAATTCTGTTTTGGATGCCAACAATTGGTTCAACGGTTATCAGAATCATCCTCCGCTCCCTAAGGCGGGAGAGCGACAGAACGATTTCGGAGGGACCTTCGGCGGCCCGATTTTGAAGGACCGGACCTTCTTTTTCTTTTCCTATGAGGGCCTTCGCCTTCGGCTGCCAGAAACCACGCTGACACAGGTGCCGGACCTCCAGGCGCGACAGAATGCCATACCGGCTATGCAGCCGTTCCTTAACGCGTTTCCGTTCGACCCCAACCAACCCGACCTGGGCAACGGCATCGCCCAATTCAACGCCAGTTATTCCAATCCTAGTTCCCTGGATGCCTACAGTCTCCGGATCGATCACAAAGTGAACGATAAGCTCACTCTGTTTGGCCGATACAATTACTCGCCATCGAGTCTTACCTCACGCGCTCTGGAAGGCAGCACCCTGAATTCCATCACGTTCGCTCGGCAAACCTTACAGACAGGAACCCTGGGGGCCACCTGGATCCTTTCTCCAGCCATAACCGACGATTCCCGATTCAACTACAGCAGGGTCAACGTTCTTACGTCTTCAAACCTGGACAATCTCGGAGGGGCCGTTCCCGTCACTCCACCTTTTCCCAGCCCCTTCACCACACAGAATGCTGATTTTGGTTTTGACATTTATTTGCTGACCAATGCTGTCCTTTCTACAGGAGCCGGAACCCATAGCCTGCAGCGACAGCTGGCCCTAGTTGACAACCTGGCTGTGCAGAGAGGAACGCACAGGCTGGCGTTCGGCGTTGACTTCCGCCGTTTGTCGCCGCAAGTGGATCAGGCCCAATATTTCCTACTTCCGTTTTTTTCTAGCGTACCCACTGCCGAAGCTGGAAACCCCGACGGCGGGACCTTCGTATACTCCAGCGTCGGCGCAAACCTCTTGTTGCGAAATCTTAGTCTCTTTGCCCAAGACACGTGGCAAGTGACGCCTCGCCTGACCGTCACCTATGGCTTGCGATGGGATGTGGATTTTAGGCCGTCCGCGCTAAGTGGACCGGGTCTCCCAGCCGTAGTCAACTACAACAATCTATCCCAGTTGGCTCTCGCGCCACCGGGAACCCCGCTATTCAGCACGCGGTATGGAAATGTCGCGCCCCGGATCGGGGTAGCGTATCAACCCTTTCAGAAGAACGGCGCGCCAGCCACCGTGCTTCGCGCCGGATTCGGCGTCTATTACGACCTGGCCACGTCGGAGGTGGGCAACAATCTCAACCAGGGATATCCCTATAGCGCGTACAACACGATTTATGGCGCCAGCTTCCCCGCCACCATCCCCGGGCCGCCTCAGATCGTAGCACCCACTGCTGCCAACGGGGGAGTACTGGTCGGTTTCGATCCGCAGCTTCGGTCGCCTTACACGCTTGAGTGGAACGTGGCGGTGCAGCAAAACCTGGGCAAACAGCAAACCCTATCAGTCACTTACGTTGGCGCAGAAGGAAGGAGGCTACTGCAAACGGCGGACGTGCTCTCACCGAACCAGAATCTCGCGCAGGCATATTTGATCGGCAACACCGGCACGTCGGACTACAACGCTCTCCAGGTTCAATTCCAGCGGCGGTTGTCACAGGGTCTGCAGGCCCTTGCTTCCTACACATGGGCGCACTCCATTGATACAGGTTCCTCCGGTTCGCTCTTTAGTCCGTCCAATTTGCCCGGGCCCGGGATCAATCCGAACCAAAACCGCGGGCCTTCGGACTTCGATATTCGTCAGGCGTTTTCTGCCGGGGTGACCTACGACATTCCGGCGCCGAAACTGAATCGGCTTACACACACTATTCTGGGCGGTTGGTCCCTCCAGAGCCTCATTCAGGCCCACTCCGCCCCACCGGTCGAAGTAGATGACGGCCTGTTTTCTATGATTCTCAACAGAGCAACGGATGTTCGGCCGGATCTCGTTCCGGGAATTCCGCTCTACCTCTATGGGTCGCAATACCCTGGGGGGAAGATATTCAACAACACTCCCAATCAGGGTGGGCCCGGGTGCGTCGGACCTTTCTGCCCGCCGCCTACCGATTCCAACGGAAACCCGTTACGACAAGGAGACCTGGGACGAAACGCCTTGAGAGGTTTTGGCTTAACGCAATGGGACTTCGCCGTTCATCGCGATTTTCCCATCCACGAATCGCTGAAGCTACAGTTCCGCGCCGAAATGTTCAATGTCTTGAATCATCCAAACTTCGGGCCGCCGCTGGGTGACATCTCCAACGATTCGTTCGGGTATTCAACCGAAACGTTGGGACAGTACCTTGGCGGTGGCGGAAATGGTTATGGTTTGGCCAGCGGCCTCAGTCCCCTGTATCAAATCGGCGGCCCACGCTCCATCCAATTGGCTCTCAAACTTTTGTTTTGACTGCGTCGTGAGTGTGCCGTCGCGGCGCGTTCCGCGATAGCTTGTCTCAGGAAGGAAGGTATCGATATGTTGAGTCGTCGTTTCTTCGTTTGGCTGCACCGCTGGGTGGGTCTGACGATGGCCGGTTTCCTCATTCTCGTCGGGCTGACCGGCAGCTTGCTCGCCTTCTGGAGCAACCTGGAGAGGCTGGTCTGCCCGCAGCTCTACGCCAAGCCGAGGCCGGGTGTGCCTCGGCTCGACCTCGCGACTCTCGCCGAGCGCGCCAGGGCATTAGTTCCACAATGCCGGGTGGCAGGCGTCGAATTCTTCCAACCCGATCAGGTGTGGGTGTCGTTCGAACCTCATCACGGGGGCCCGGCGACCGGCCATCCCTGCAATGCCGGCTTTAATCAGCTTTTGATCGATCCATGGACCGGGGCAGAACTCGGACGGCGCAACTTCGGCGATCTCTCGCAAGGCCGGATCAATCTGATGCCCTTCGTCTACCAACTGCACAGCAATCTGAAGCTGAGCATGACCGGCTATTGGATTTTGGGCGGCGTGGCGGTGCTCTGGACGGTGGATTGCTTCGTCGGCTTCTATCTCACTCTGCCAATCACGATCGCCAAGTTCTGGCGACGCTGGCGGCTCTCATGGCTGATCAAGCGAGGGGCCTCCTTTTTTCGTCTCAATTTCGATCTGCACCGCGCGGGCGGCTTGTGGCTCTGGGCGGCGCTTTTCATCTTCGCCTGGTCGAGCGTGATGTTAAATTGCTATCCGGTCTATGATAGAGTGACAGGCGTTCTGTTCGATTACACTTGGGCTACAAAGCAGTCAACGGCGGTGCCGCTACGCGCCGGTGATCAACCGCCAAAGCTCGATTGGCGCGCCGCGCAAGAAGCAGGCGCCCGGCTTATGGCCGAACAGGCGACGCTCCATGGCTTCACCGTGGAGCGGGTGGAGGGCCTCGCGTTCGTCCCTGTCGAGAACGCCTATTATTACGACGCGAAAACCAGCCGCGATGTCTCGGATGTGCAGGGGACAGCCCTAGTATTAGACGGCGACACCGGCGCCTTTAGATTCCTGCGCCTAGCAACCGGTGAACATAGTGGCAATACGGTCTCGAGCTGGCTCTACGCGCTGCACACGGCCGAAGTGTTTGGCCTCCCCTACCGCATTTTTGTTTGTTTCCTGGGCCTTATGATCACCATGCTGTCGGTCACGGGAGTCTATATTTGGTGGAAGAAGCATGGGGCGCGGGAGTTTGCCAAGGCCCACCGGAATTGACACCGAGCGACGTGGCGTCAAGGTTGGAGAGCGAGAAGGTTCACCATGTAAGCGCAAGAGCTTTAATCTGAGGAGATCATCACGAATGTATATACCGCCCCAATTTGTTGAAAAAGATCTATCCATCTTGCAGTCCACGATTAAGGAACTACGATTTGGTAGTCTGATCACCGTAAATGGCCAATCAATTTTGGCCAGCCATATACCCATGTTGATTGACGACAAAGTGGGAACTTACGGCGTTTTGGAAGGACATATTGCGCGAGCAAATCCGCAAGGGGCCGGAATTACAAAATCGATCCATGCGTTAGCCATTTTTACCGGCCCAAACGCATATATATCGCCATCATGGTATGCCACAACAAGAGAGCATGGAAAGGCTGTACCCACATGGAACTATATTGCAGTTCACGCATTCGGCGCTTTGGAAATCATCGAGGATAAAAAATGGTTGCAGAACCACGTCGAAAAGTTGACCGATCAGAACGAACATGGAAGGCAGTCTGCTTGGTCTATAAGTGATGCCCCCGAAAATTATATTGAATCTCAATTGGGTGGAATACTTGGTTGGCGAATGCCAATTGAGCGAATTGAAGGTGCTTGGAAAATGATCCAACACCACACCGAGGGTAATAGAAGAGGAACCATAGAGGCACTTTCAAACTCCGATAAGGCCGGAGATATTGCTGTTTCAGAAGTCATGAAAAATCTAGAAATTAAACGAAAAAGCAACCAGTAGCGGAATGTCGTGCAAATAGCACTTTACGCTCGCGCCTCGATCAGCCGCCAAGCGGCCAACGATCTATCCCATTCCAGGATCGCACTCTCGACTTTGTCGTTCGCCAAGCAGCGGACGAAGTCTTCGGCTCTAACAGCGTCGCACATGGGTACCTACCAAAACTGGTGGTCACACGGGCCTGTAAAACTTCAGTCGTGGGACCACCAATTCGTTTGGGAAATCCCGTCCGGTAGGAATCGAAGAGACGAACGAATGTGCGCGACCCCTACCAGGGGAAACCCTCGTAGGGGTCATTTGCCCGTTTGGGCGTATACTGCCGAACCCCAACGCCGCTAGCTGATTATCGGCTTTCCTTCCGCCAAGTCAATCCGATGGCTGTTCAGCGTTTGTCTTGTGCTCGCCGAACGTTGCTTTTGGATGTGCTGGATCCGGACCCTCGCGGTGGCGAATGCAGTCATGACTCGCATTCAGACACCCGACTTCAAGTTCGAATTCAATCCACAGAGCTCTCACGAGCCTGGATCTCGGTCGTGCTTTACGTTCCTAGGACCTGCCCCGCGCTGCATTCGATTTGCGAGTTCCCGCCGAACGTGGGGGCGCACATTCGAAGGAACCGACGACGATTGTGCCAATATCTGCAGGTCAGTAGTCGATATGTTGGGCAAGAACGAGAGAACGGTTGCGAGCGGCGTCTGAGGATTGCGAACGAGCGCCGAGCGGACGCTGTGATGCTGGGTCCAGCGGCCATTGCTTGCAATCGCGGTGATCACGCGAGCGCGTACGTTGATCCTCGAAAGTACTCCTTGGCCTCTTGCGTCATCATACTTGGCGTCGCAAAAAAATGTCAATCGAAGTAGGGTCGGCTCAGCGTGCAGCGCTAACTTGGGGGCCTTGAAATACGATTAAAGAATAGATCGCCCGCGTACGCGTTCTGGTGCATCCTTGCGGTTGAATATGACTTTAAGAACGCGCGGTGCCACGCTCCCCGATGTGGAGCACGTTTACGCAATCATCGAGCCCTACGCTCGAGAGGGTATACTGCTTCCTCGCAGTGTTTCTGAACTCTGCGAGAACATTCGCGATTTCGTGGTCGCTGAGCAAAATGGTCAAATCGTGGGCTGTGGCGCTCTTCATCTCTATGGAACTCATCTCGCCGAGATCCGCTCGATCGTGTACCACCACAGAGCAAGGGGCGCAGGATTGGTCGGGCTTTAGTTGATGCCCTTATGGAGGAGTCGCGGCGTCATGGGGTTACGTGCGTGTGCTTATTCACGAGGACTCCCGAGTTTTTCGGGCACTTAGGATTTGAGATTGCCCGGCGAGAAATGCTGCCAGACAAGATCTATAAGGACTGCGTTCATTGTCCCAAGCTTATGGATTGTGACGAGATCGCGATGGTGAAGGGCAGTATCCCAACGAACTCGAATGGATTACGCGATCCTCGCATTCCGATTCCGTTGATTCAACGCAAACCCTGAGCGTTCGTCAAAAGGCAGACGCTCTCCGACCGTAGTGAAAACGTAGTAAAAGTCACTGCAAATCACGGCAAATCGCGAAGGCAAGGCGAACGAAAACACGAAAACTGGTCTCGTTCGTTTTGCAGCAAGTTGCGACCTTTTATGGTGTTGCGTCGGCTCCGGCAAGATTTAGTGAATTCGGTTTGCCGCTTTGCAAGCAGGGGGTCGCCGGTTCGATCCCGGCCACGTCCACCAAACCCTTTAGCCATGAGTGACTTACTGGAATCACCTCTGCCTGGCATTCCCTGGTGTGTCCGGACTGTGCAAGAAGGAACCAGATCGAGCTGCTGTGCAAAAGGCCGAGACGCTGTGTCTACCAAGAATTTCAAGGATTCCGAATTGGCAGGTCATTCCTTGTGGTCCCGAACTGTCGACGGCGACTTGAGTGAACGACAGAATTTCCCAGTAATCTCGCCGCATAGCCTTTCAACACGTCTCGAAGCCAAATGTAGGCCGGGTCCTGGTCGTGGTATTTGTGCCACTGAAGAACCTCTGTCATCGGTGGCACCTCGATCGGCAATGGAATCAACTTTAGGGGCAGGAATTGTGCGTACTTTTCGGCTAAGCGCGTTGCGACGGTCGCAATTCTGTTGGTGCCCACGACCAGATGCGGGACAACATCGAAGCTGTGTGCCACGACCTCAGCCCTTCTTTTGTACTTTAGGCGTCTGAGAAACAACTCATCGAAATTCGGCGCGGGTCCCTCGCCAACATGAATCGCGACGTGACCCATGTTCAAGAACTGCTGGAGCGAAATTCCTTTTCTCACACACGAGTTTCCAGTCCACGCAATCACAGTGTGGGTGTCTTCGAAAAGAGGCACCTTTGGATGAGTTTTCGGTGCGAAGACATCGGGAGCGATTAGAAAGTCTAGAGTACCGGCCTCCAAGGCTTCTACTGCCCGCTCACTTGTGGGTACGAGCTCGAAAGTGACGTGGGGGGCTTGCCGCTGCACGAGGGCCAGCGCGTCGGCCATGAAAACGGTAGCGACGTAGTCTGATACCGCTACGGAAAAATGCCGGCGCGAATTAGCCGGATCGAACTGAGCCTTCATTGCGATCGTGGCTTGGGCCTGAAGCAAGAGGCTGCGCACCGGTTTGACAAGACCCTTGGCCATCGGAGTCAAAACCATTTTGCCTCCAACCGGTACCAGTAATTGATCTTGAAAGAAACCCCGCAATCGCGCGAGAGCGGCACTGGTGGCTGACTGACTCAGATGAATGCGCATACCGGCATGCGTGACGTTCTTTTCGGACAACAAAGCATCGAGAGCGACCAAAAGATTCAAGTCGAATTGCGAGAGCTTCATCGGGTTCTCCCGGTATCCATCCCATAGATACAGCGTATGCCAACAAACGATTTGGCAGATACTAGATGGTGCGTCTATCGTGACCTCGCATGCAAGTCCCGTGTCAGTGAAGCGAGGGGAGTATGTCCAGACACTACCTGTCTCATCTTGCTCACGTGGAGTTGTTGACCCCCAAGCTAGAAGACTCTGTATCCTTCTTCAAGGACACCTTGGGGCTTGTCGAAACCGGGCGCTCTGAGCAGTCTGTGTATCTACGCTGCTGGGGCGAGCATTACCACCACAGCATCGTACTCACCGAGGCGGCCCAACCCGGCCTTGGTCATGCGGCGTGGCGCACGGACGGCCCTGATGAACTCGCACAGGCCGCAGCGCGGATCGAGGCAAGCGGCATCCGCGGCGAATGGCGCGAGAAATCAGTTGGGCACGGTCGCGCTTACCATTTTCGTGGGCCCGGCGGACACTTTCACGAGGTCTTCTGGGACGTCGATCGTTTCGATACCCGCGCGGATTTGAAATCAACATACCCAGATCGCCCGCAAAGATATGTTGGCCGGGGTATCGCCCCGCGACAAATCGATCACGTCACGCTGAATACGCAGGACGTAATGAAAACATGCGAGTGGTACCGCGACACTCTCGGATTTCGCTTCATGGGCTACACCGTTCTAGACCACGATCCGAAGATGGCGATTTTCGGTGTTTTGACCACGAACGAAAAATCTCACGATTTGGGCTTCGGAGGCGATTTTTCGAAGGTGCCTGGACGTTTTCATCACGTCGCTTTTTGGATTCCATCGTATGAGGAACTCCTGCGCAGCGCGGACTTGCTCCTCGAATCGGGCACGCCAATTGAATTCGGCCCCGGTAAGCACGGAATTGGCGAGCAGGGGTACTTGTATTTCCGAGATCCGGTGGGTCTGCGCGTTGAGCTCAATACGGGCGGATATCGAAACTACATACCAGACTGGGAGCCATCGGTGTGGAAGCCTTCGCAGGGATCCAACGTGATGTTCCGAAACCTGGATTACGGGCCCAAATCATTTATGGAAGCAATGCCCCCGTCGCCTGAGCCGGCGATCCCGGAGCCCGATGTGGCCCCGGTCAATTCAGGAAAAGCAGATTGAAGTGAACCGCGGAGGTCAGCCAATGTCAGCCAGAGGCCACCGGTGACAACTTCGCCTGACCCATCGTTCGCGCTGGGCACGTTCTCCGAAGGCGGACGACAGCCATTCCCTGCGTTCGTGCTCGACGGGAAAATTGCGCCGATTGACGCCCTAAAGCAGGTGTTTGAGCAAATGGGAATTGTGTTGCTCGGTGCGTCATCGATTTTCGATCTTCTCCAAAACTGGGAAACGAGCTTTGGCGCGCTTCGGCGAGCGGCTGACTTTCTTCAGGATGAGCTGCACCGGGGTGAACGATGGCGGAATATATTCGTGCCGAGCGAGCGCGTTCGGTTTCATCCGCCGGTTGATTTGCCGCGGCAAATCTTCTGCGCCGGAGCGAATTATCGAAAACATGTGATCGATTTGATTGTGGACCAGGCGACAGGGGCGGACAGCGGTTTGAGTCCCGACGAACGGCGTGCTCGTGCGACGAAACTCATGGATGAGAGGACGGCCCACGGTGCGCCGTTTGTGTTTTCGAAACCGGCGTCGGCGATTACCGGCCCGTACGATCCCGTGATGTTGCCTCGACACGCCGCTCAACCGGATTGGGAACTCGAGCTTGCCGTAATCATCGGGAAGCCGGCGCGTCATGTGAGTCGGGAGAAAGCGCTGGACCATGTTGCGGGGTACACGATCGTCAATGACATTACAAACCGCGATCTCGTCTTTCGAAAAGATACCGGGGCAATGGGAGCGGACTGGATCGCAGCCAAAGGGTCGCCCAGCTATTTGCCGATGGGTCCTTGTCTCGTGCCAGCCGCTTTTGTTCCAGACCCGCAGAATCTGCAAATCAAGCTGAAACTCAACGGCCAGGTGATGCAAGACGAAAGTACCGCCGACATGATATTCG
>Ga0335074_10002418_pt1 | contig 25416 bp, 23 predicted proteins | sample Lox_Sample_23_FD_206715 | JGI IMG/M metagenome (GOLD analysis project Ga0335074, IMG submission 206715) | Soil microbial communities from Loxahatchee National Wildlife Refuge, Florida, United States - Lox_Sample_2.3 | ecosystem: Environmental > Terrestrial > Soil > Wetlands | place: USA... | reverse complement strand
GGCCTTGGGGATGGCTCCAGACCCCGGACGCGACCGCCAGAAAATCCGCACCCGCTTCGATCAGTGGCGCCGCGTTCTCGACAGTTATGCCGCCGATGGCGACGCAAGGCACTGTCATTAGTTCGGCCCACCAGCGGAGGAGGTCGATATCGGCTTGTGCCTTCGGATCCTTCGTCGTCGTCGGAAAGAATGCACCGAAAGCCACGTAATCGGCGCCGGCTTCGGCCGCCTCGATGGCGAGGTGACGCGAGTCGTGGCAGGTGACGCCGACAATTGCGTCCCTACCGACTGCCGCGCGTGCCTGTTTGTAAGGCATGTCATCCTGGCCGATATGGACGCCATCGGCGTGAAATTCTGCGGCGAGATCGGGACGATCGTTTAGAAGAAACGCGACGCCAGCGCTCTGCGCGATGGGCATGAGCAAATCCGCGGCACGACGGATGTCATTATCTGCCACACCCTTCAGACGCAGCTGAAGTGTCGCGACATCGCCAGCGGCAAGCGCGGACTTCAGCGTTTCTGCAAACGCGCGCGGATCGAAAGCCGGCGGAGTAATCAGATAAAGCCGGCAGCGTTCGCTCACGCCGCCTGCTTTTCCACGTCCGAATTCCATTCACCGCGCGTGGCGAGGCCGTTCATGCGGGCGCGGTGCGCAAAGGCATGCTGCGCGGCGGGCACATTGGCCGGATTGCCGCTCCATGCTTTCTGCGGAGCCGCCTGCAGCGCGCGGCCGTAAGAGAAAGTGAGCGGCCAGGGCAGATCGGTATGTTTGTTCATCGCATTCAGATGTGCCGTCGCTTCCTCGTCGGACTGGCCGCCGGAGAGAAATGCAATCCCCGGTACGGCGGCAGGCGCGCACTCCTTCAGGCATTTGATGGTGCGCTCCGCCACTTCCTCGACACCGGCCTGTGTCGGGCATTTCTTGCCCGACACGATCATGTTGGGCTTGAGTATCATACCTTCGAGATCTATGCGCTGGATAAACAGCGCGTAAAACACCTCCCTCAACACCCATTCGGTCACGCGCGCGCACGTGTCGATATCGTGATCGCCATCCATCAGCACTTCCGGCTCGACGATCGGAACAATCGTTTCTTCCTGGCAGAGCGCCGCGTAGCGCGCGAGCGCATGGGCATTTGCGCTGATGCCGGTATAAGTGGGAATGCCGGGCGCGATATTGATCACCGCGCGCCATTTTGCGAAGCGCGCGCCAAGCCCGCGATATTCGACCAGCCGCTGCCGCAAGCCGTCGAGACCTTCGGTGATGGTTTCGCCGGGGCAGAGCGCCAGCGGTTTGGCGCCGAGATCGACCTTGATCCCCGGAATTGAGCCCGCCTCTTCGATCAGCTTCACGAGCGGCGTGCCGTCCGCGGCCTTTTGGCGGATCGTTTCATCGTACAGAATGACGCCCGAAATGTTGTTCCGCATCGCATCGGATGTGCGGAACAGAAATTCGCGATAATCGCGCCGGGTCGTCTCCGTCGATTCCACTCCGATCGCGTCGAATCGCTTTTTGATCGTTCCCGTGCTTTCGTCGGCCGCGAGTATGCCCTTGCCTTTGGTTGCTATCTCTTGCGCCGTGCGCGCCAGTTCGTCCCTATTCATTGTTCCCATCCCTGTTTTGCATGAGTGCCACGACGCCCGGCAACTCGCGCCCTTCGAGCCATTCCAGAAAAGCGCCGCCCGCCGTCGATACATAGGTGAACTCGTCGGCCACGCCGGCCATGTTGAGCGCGGCGACCGTGTCGCCGCCACCTGCAACCGAGAGCAACTTGCCGGATCTCGTTCGCGCGGCCGCATATTTCGCCGCCGCAACCGTGCCGCGGTCAAAAGGCGGCGTCTCGAAGGCTCCGAGCGGGCCGTTCCAAACCAGCGTGCGCGCCTGATCGAGGCGCGCGGAAAACCCTTCGATCGTCTGCGGTCCGACATCGAGGATTACTTCGTCCGATCCGACATTCTTCACTGCCACAACGCGGCAATCCGCGTGCGGTTTGAATTCTCTTGCCGCGACGACGTCGACAGGAAGCACAAGTGCCGCACCATTCCCGTTTGCCGACCGCAAAATATTGCGCGCCGTTTCGAGTTGATCCATCTCGCAAAGCGACTTTCCGACCTCCACCCCCTGCGCCGCGAGGAATGTGTTCGCCATCGCGCCGCCGATCACGAGTACGTCGACGCGCTTGACCAGATTGCCGAGCAGCTCGAGCTTGGTCGAAATTTTCGCGCCGCCTACGACTGCCATCACCGGCCGTTCCGGCCGATCCAACGCGCGATGCAGATGCTCAAGTTCTGCTTCCATTGCGCGCCCGGCCGCACAGGGCATCAAACGCGCCAGTGCTTCCGTGGTCGCATGCGCGCGATGCGCAGCCGAAAAAGCGTCGTTGACATATTCGTCGCCGAGACAGGCCACAGCCCTGGCGAATTCGGGGTCGTCTGCTTCTTCGCCCGCATGGAAGCGCGTGTTCTCAAGCAGCAGAACCTCTCCATCCTTCAATTGCGAAACAGCCTGCTCGGCCATCGGGCCGATGCAATCCCCAGCGAAGGAAACGGACCGTCCCAACGCTTCCGAAAGCGCCGATACGACAGGTTCCAGTGACATCGACGCGACAGGTTTGCCTTTCGGCCGGCCGAAATGGGATAGCACGATGACGCGCGCGCCTTTCTCCGCAAGCTCGCGGATGGTCGGCGCCTGGCGCTCGATGCGGAGCGTATCCGATACTTTTCCGTCCTGCATCGGCACGTTGAGATCGGCACGCACCAGCACGCGCTTGCCGGAAACGGCGAGATCGTCGAGCGTACGGTAGTTTCGTTCCGCCATCACATGAAGGCGCCCATCGCGATCGCCACATCGGCCATGCGGTTCGAGAAGCCCCATTCATTGTCGTACCACGACATCACGCGTACAAAGGTGCCGTCGATCACTTTCGTGCCGTCCAGTGCGAAACTCGACGAAGCGGGGTTGTGATTGAAATCCGTGGAAACAAGCGGCGCGTCCACAATGGTGAGGATGCCCTTGAGCGGTCCCGCTGCCGCCGCTTTCGCGGCGTTGTTGATTTCTTCGACAGACGTCGGCCGCTTCGCGGTGAACTTGAAATCCACCAGTGAAACATTGGGCGTCGGCACGCGCACCGAAACGCCGTCGAGTTTGCCTTTCAGCTCAGGCAGTACGAGCCCCACGGCTTTCGCAGCGCCTGTCGAGGTCGGGATCATGGACAGGGCCGCCGCGCGCGCGCGATAAAGATCCTTGTGCAATTGATCGAGCACGGGCTGATCGTTGGTGTAGCTGTGAATCGTTGTCATAAAGCCCTGCGCAATACCAACCGCTTCATTCATCACCTTTGCGACAGGTGCGAGACAGTTGGTTGTGCAGGAGGCGTTGGAGACGACCACGTCGTTCTTCGTCAGCTTTTCGTGATTGACGCCATAGACGACCGTCAGATCGACGCCATCTGCCGGTGCGGAAATCAGCACGCGCTTCGCGCCGGCGTTGAGATGTGCCGAGGCTTTTTCCTTCGAGGTGAAGATGCCGGTGCATTCGAGCGCGATGTCGACGTCCAGTTCTTCATGGGGGAGCTGCGCCGGATCTTTGATCGCCGTGACCCGGACCTTGTGGCCGTCGACGATCATGTAATGGCCATCGACCGTGACCTCACCGGGGAATTTGCCATGCACCGAATCGTAGCGCAGCAGATGCGCGTTGGTTTCGACCGGGCCCAGATCGTTGACGCCGACCACCATGATGTCGCGACGGCCGGATTCGGCGATGGCGCGCAGCACCAGCCGCCCGATGCGGCCAAATCCATTGATAGCGACACGGATAGTCATGCATTCCTCCTTGTGAACCGGGTCCGCTATGCGCGGATGAAAAGCGGGCTGAAACCGGGGGCCTTAGCGAGGGTTCCGCGCGCCCGTCAAGAGCATGGCGTTGCCCCGGCGGGTCGCACAGCCTATGGTCGATATGATTTCAAAGGGTATATCATGTCACAATTGGAAGAAGCCAAGACCAGGCTTTCCGCCGCACTCGACCGGCTCGAAACGGCGCTCACGCCGCTCACCGACGCGCAGAAGCGCCATGCGCGCGACGCAGCCGAGATCGCCTCGTTGAACCAGGATCGCGAAGGCCTGCTCGCGCGCATTGCCGCGCTGGAAGAAGAAAACCGGTTACTGGCGAGCCTCGCCGAAGAGGTGGAGGGCCGCGTCGACCGGGCGATTGCCGACATCAATGCGGCGCTCGCCCATTCCGAGCTTGGAGCCTGAAGGCGCCATGTCGCTTGTCAATGTGACGGTCAACGAGCGGAGTTATGCGATCGCCTGCGACGAAGGGCAGGAGGCCCATCTGCGAGAGCTGGCCGCGCATGTCGACGCCAAGGCGCGCGAACTGCTGAAATCTGCGGGGCAGCCCGGCGAGCAGCGGCTCCTGCTAATGGCCGCACTGCTCATCGCCGACGAATATTTCGAGTCCCAGGCCGCACTGGAAAAGCGCGCGGGAGAAGTTGCGGAAGCCTCCGGCGCGCATGAGAGCGCCGTCGCCCATATCAGCGAAACCGAGCGCGATGCCGTTGCCGCGCTCGATGCGGCGGCCGCACGGGTCGAAGAGGTTGCGGGCCGGCTGCCCTGCGCCTAGATTCCCCCGCGGATGGGTACTGCCCCGCGCGTCAGGAATGCGATGCCCAGGGGCCTTAATGGTACTCACCGGGAGCTGTCCCTGACCGGGGTCGTGGCCTCGGACACATGGCGCCCACCTGCACTTGCAGGCCCGTGAGGATCCACATCCAACGGCGGCGGCGGTCCCATCCGCTTCCTTCACCGCTCGCGGACTGATTGAAAGCCCGGCATGCGCATTCTTTTCATCGGCGACATCATCGGCCGGCCGGGACGGGAGGTCGTGGCGGCTGAGTTGCCGGCCTTGCGTGAGCGTCTGCGGACCGATTTCGTCATAGCGAATGCGGAAAACGCGGCGGGCGGCTTTGGACTCACGCGCAAGATCGCCAATGAATTGTTCGCACTCGGCATCGACGTGCTGTCGTCGGGCAATCACTGGGCCGACCAGAAGGAAATCCTTTCTTTCATCAATGACGACGACCGCGTGCTGCGGCCCGGCAATTATCCGGAAGGCACGCCGGGGCGCGGCGCGGGGCTTTACGACACGCGGAGCGGCAAGCGCGTGCTGGTGATCAACATTATGGGCCGCCACTACATGGACCCGCTCGACGATCCGTTTGCCGCCGTCGAACGCCAGCTCGCCGCCTGCCCGCTCCGCGAGGCTTGCGACGCGGCCGTCATCGACATCCATGCGGAGACGACATCGGAGAAGATGGCCATGGGCCATTTCTGCGACGGCCGCGTGAGCCTCGTGGTCGGCACGCATACCCATGTGCCGACGGCGGACGCGCAGATCCTGCCGGGCGGCACCGCCTATCAGACCGACGCGGGCGGCTGCTGCGACTATGATTCCGTGATCGGCATGGACAAATTCGAGCCGCTGCAGCGCTTCACCCGCAAGCTCTCGACCGCCCGCTACACGCCGGCAACGGGGCCTGCGACGCTCTGCGCGGTGTTCGTCGAGACGGATACGAGGGGTCTCGCCATCCGCATCGAACCCGTGCGTGTGGGCGGCCGCTTGAGCCAACACATTCCAGCCGCTTGATGGCCGCCACGCGCCCGGCTATCTGACCGGCTTTCAGGTGCAGCCATGGCCGGTCATTCCCAGTACAAGAACATCATGTTCCGCAAGGGGCGCCAGGATAAGGAGCGCTCCAAGCTGTTTTCCAAGCTCGCCCGCGAAATCACCGTCGCGGCGAAGCAGGGGATGCCAGATCCCGCGCACAACCCGCGGCTGCGGGCTGCGATTGCCGCGGCCAAGCAGCAATCCATGCCCAAGGACAACATCCAGCGCGCCATCGACAAGGCATCCGGCGCAGGCGCGGAGAACATCGAGGAAGTGCGCTACGAGGGCTACGGCCCCGGCGGAGTGGCGCTGATCGTCGAGACCATGACCGACAACCGCAACCGCACCGCGGCCGATATCCGCGCCGCGTTCTCGAAATATGACGGTGCGCTCGGCGAGACGAATTCCGTCGCCTTTCAGTTCGCGCGCACCGGCGTGATCGCCTACCCAAAAAGCGCCGGCACCGACGACGCGATGCTGGGCCTCGCCATCGAGGCCGGTGCCGACGAATGCATATCGGGCGACGAAATGCATGAATTCCTCGCCGGTCCCGACGATTTCGGCGCGGTGCGCGATGCGCTGGAAGCCAGACTCGGGCCGGCGCAATCGGCGAAGCTCGAATGGCGCCCGCAGAACACGATCGCGGTCGGTGACGATGCCGGCGAAACATTGGTCAAGCTCCTCGACACGCTCGAAGACCATGACGACGTGCAGAACGTCTACGGCAATTACGAGCTGTCCGACGCGCTGCTGTCGAAGCTGGCGGCTTAGAGTGGCCGCTTTCGAAATGTCACCTTATCGGTCGCCCGACGCGGGCGACCAAACAACGAACGAAACCCATCACACCCCCTCAGGAGAAAAGTTCATGCGTTCACTCGGTGCCTGCCTTGTTGCCGCCTGTTCCGCGCTTGCGTTGTGCGCGGTGCCGGCGGCAGCCGATTCGCTCAAGATCATTCATACCTTCGACAACGTTGCCAGGGGCGCGCGGCCGCGGGCCGCACTGACCAGCGATGCGGCCGGCAATCTTTATGGCACGACCTATACCGGTGCGGCGGACGGAAATGGCACGGTGTTCGAACTGAGCCCGCCAGCGGCGGGAGCGAAGAAGTGGAAGCAGACCGTGCTGCATCGCTTCAGCATGAAAGTGAAGGATGGAATCTATCCCGATTCCTCCGTCATTTTCGACCAGCAGGAGAACCTGTATGGGACGACGTCTGAAGGTGGCATCAACGATGCGGGAACGGTGTTCGAACTCGTTGCTCCGGGCGCAGGGGGCGGCGAGTGGAAAGAAGTGGTGCTGCATCGCTTCACCGGTGCAGCGGATGGCGGCACGCCGCATGGCACGCTCGCGTTCGGAGCTGACGGCGCGCTCTACGGCGCGGCAGGTTACGGCGGCGCGTCGGGCGCGGGCCTGATCTACCGCTTCGCGCGGGACGGGAAAGGCAAGTGGAAGGAAGACATTCTCTATAATTTCACCAATGGCGCGGATGGCGGCTATCCCTATTGCACCCCGATCTTCGATGATGCCGGCAATCTCTACGGCACGACGCTCAACGGCGGAAACACCGGCAACGGCGTCGTTTTCGAACTGTCGCCCGCGGCCGGAAAGGGCGCCTGGACGGAAACTGTGCTGCACAGCTTCGACAGCGCCGATGACGGCGTCGAGCCGCGCATGGGCGTGATCATGGATGCCGCGGGAAACCTATATGGCACGACGGAATCCGGCGGCAACATCGGCTATGGCGCCGTCTTCGAGGTGAGCCCGCCGGCCCAGGGGCAGCAGACCTGGACGGAAAGCGTGATCTATAATTTCGACTTTTCGCCCAATGGCGGCTCGCCGGGCTATTCCGGCCTGGTGATGGACACATCCGGAAATCTGTATGGGACGACCGAGACCGGCGGCACCGGGCATAACGGCGTCGTGTTCGAACTCTCGCCGCAGGGCGGCGGCGCGTGGAACGAAACCGTGCTCCACACCTTCGAGGGCTCTCCGGACGGCTCGCAGCCGGAATCGGGACTGCTGCAGGGCGCGGACGGCACTCTCTACGGCACGACGTTCGAAGGCGGCGATTCCGCCGATTCAGGGACCGTGTTCCAGATCGGCGCCGGCCATTGATTGCAGCCCGGGTGCAGGCGCACCGCGCTTGCACCCGGGAAGAAAGGGTCACCACAAAGAGCACAAAGCGCGAATACGGGCGTCCCGTATGTTCCGCTTCGTGCTCTTCGTGCTCCTTGTGTTAGAACGCCGGCATTCTCGCCCGGCGAAATGGCGCAGACCGGGCATGGCGCCTCTTGTAGTACGATACGCCCATGGCGGCGGTGATTCGCATTCTCGGCCTTGATCCCGGCCTTGCCCGCATGGGCTGGGGGGCGATCGAGATGTCGGGCACCAGGCTCACGCATGTGGCGCATGGCGTGCTGACCAGCGATGCGAAAGCGGGGCTCGGGCCGCGGCTGATGATTCTGTTCGAGGCGCTGACCGACATCATGGCGCGGCTCGAACCGCAGGCGATCGCGATCGAGCAGGCCTTCGTGCATAAGGATCCGTCCGCCGCGCTGAAGCTCGGCCAGGCGCGCGCCGTGGCGCTGCTGGCTGCCGCGCGCGCCGGCATCGAGATCGCCGAATACGCGCCCAACCATGTGAAGAAATGCGTGGTCGGTGTCGGCCATGCCGGCAAGGAGCAGGTGCAGGCGATGGTGCGCCATCTCTTGCCCACCGCGCAGGTGACATCCGCCGACGCGGCCGATGCACTGGCGCTCGCCATCGCGCACGCCCATCTCGCCGGCACGCGTTCGCGCATCGCCATCGCCCTCGCATGATCGGCAAGCTTTCCGGCACGGTGGACTCGCTTGCCGAGGATCATGCGATCATCGATGTGCATGGCGTCGGTTACCTCGTGCATTGCCCGAGTTCGACGCTGTCGCGGCTTTCGGCGGGTGCGGCCGCAACGCTGATCATCGATACGCGCGTGACGGACGAAACAATCCGCCTTTACGGATTCGTTTCGACGGAGGAGCGCGAATGGTTCCGACTGCTGCAGGGCGTGCAGAATGTCGGCGCGCGGGTCGCATTGAACGTACTTTCGGCGCTTTCACCGCGCGAGCTCGAACGCGCGATTGCGCTTGGCGACAAGGCGGCGGTGGGCCGCGCGCAGGGCGTGGGGCCGAAGCTTGCGACGCGCATCGTGACCGAACTGAAAGACAAGGCGCCCGCCATGATGCTGCGCGGACATGCGGAAGAAACGGCGGCGCCGGCACCGCGCGGTCCCGAAGCCGATGCGGTCGCAGCGCTCATCAAGCTCGGTTATTCGCAAGGCCAAGCGGCGGAAGCGGTGTCGCGCGCCGCGCGCGACCTGGGCGACGTGCCCGTGGACGCGCTGATCCGCGAGAGTTTGCGCGCGATGACACGGTAATGTATAAGCTGACTAGTCTGACTAGTCGGAGAGATCGAATGGATAGAATCTGGCCGGTACAGGAAGCAAAAGCGCGGCTGTCGGAACTTCTGCGCGCCGCGGAGCGGGAGCCGCAGCAGATTTCCTTTCGCGGCGAGCCCAAATTCGAAGTGAGGTTGTTGCCGGAGGCGGAGAAAAAGAAAACGAAGAACGCGGAAGGCCTGCCGCGGTGGTGGCTCAATGCGCCGACCGTGCCGGAGTTCAAACTTCCGCCGCGCAGGCGCGAAAAGCCGAGAAAAATCTTTTGATATACCTGTTGGACACATGTGTACTCTCGGAATCTACCAGGCCTCACAAGAACGTGTCGGTCATGTCGTGGCTGTCAACACACGAGCTGGCCCGGCAATATGTGAGTGCAGTGACCCTCGGCGAATTGTATTACGGCATCAAGCGCTTGAATGAGGGTCGCAAGAAGCAAGAGCTGGTCGAATGGCTCAAGATGGTCGAGGAGGATTACGCCGGGCGCATCGTTCCTCTGGATCTGATAGTTGCGGAGCGATGGGGACATGTGCGCGTAAAGGAGCCGAATGTTCAGACGGTGGACGCGCAGATCGCGGCGACGGCGCTTGCATATGGCTTCATTGTCGTGACCAGAAATGTGAAACATTTCCAGTTTGAAGGTTTGCAGGTCGAAAGCCCGTGGGAAACGTGACGTCAGCCCGCATGATCGCCCCCGAGCGGCGCGAAGACGACGCACTGGAAGCGAGTTTGCGGCCGAAGCGGCTCGCGGAGTTTGTTGGACAGCGGCAGGCGCGGGAAAATCTCGGCATCTTCATCGAAGCGGCGAAGGCGCGGAACGAAGCGCTGGATCATGTGCTGTTTTCCGGGCCGCCCGGCCTCGGCAAGACGACACTGGCGCAGATCGTGGCACGCGAACTGGGCGTAAATTTCCGCTCGACATCCGGGCCGGTGCTCGCCAAGGCAGGAGACCTCGCTGCGATCCTGACCAATCTCGAAGCGCGCGATGTGTTGTTCATCGACGAGATTCATCGTCTCAATCCGGCGGTCGAGGAAATCCTTTATCCGGCGATGGAGGATTTCGAACTCGATCTCGTGATCGGTGAAGGACCGAGCGCGCGTTCGGTCAAAATCACGCTTGCACCATTCACGCTGGTTGGCGCCACGACGCGGTCGGGACTGATTACAACGCCGCTGCGTGACCGGTTCGGCATTCCGCTGCGGCTCAATTTCTATGAAACGGATGAACTGCAATCCATCGTCGCGCGCGGCGCGCGGATTTTGTCGCTCGATCTGAGCAAGGAAGGCGCGCATGAGATTGCGGCACGGGCACGCGGGACACCGCGCATAGCCGGGCGGCTGCTGAAACGCGTGCGCGATTTCGCGGCAGTGGCCGGGCACGCGCATGTCGATGCCAAAGTGGCGGACGCGGCGCTCACGCGGCTCGAAGTCGACCGCCGCGGGCTCGATGCGTTCGACCGGCGCTATCTTTCCCTGATCGTGCAGTCTTTCGGCGGCGGCCCGGTCGGCATCGAAACCATCGCGGCCGCACTTGGCGAAGCGCGCGACGCCATCGAGGAAATCATCGAGCCTTACCTGCTGCAACAGGGCTTCGTGCAGCGCACGCCGCGCGGCCGCATGGCGACAGGCGCGGCCTATGCGCATCTGGGCCTCGAAGTACCCGCGCGCGACCCGGGACAACTCGGTCTGTTCGGCCAAGGCGAGTCGGACGATGAGTGAGTTTGTCGGTGCGGGGCATTTCGAGGGAAAAGTGCATATCCTGCCGATCCGGATCTATTACGAGGACACCGACCTTTCGGGCATCGTTTATCATGCAAATTACCTGCGCTATATGGAACGGGGACGGTCCGAGTTCTTCCGCAGCGCCGGCATTACGCGGCTGGCCATGCTGGAGCAGCGCGAAGCAACCGCCTGGACCCTGCGCCGCGCGTCCATCGAATACATCCGCCCCGCGCGGCTCGACGATCTGATAGAAGTGCATACCCGCGCAACCTCGCTGACCGGCGCTCGCATGACAGCGGATCAGAAAATTTATTGCGGACCGGCACTACTCACGCACGGCATGGTGGAAGCCTGCATCATAAACCTGGACGGCAAACCGCGAAGATTGCCGCAGGACATAAGGGAAAAGCTGCGGCCATTTGTTACGGACTCGGGGGAGTAGTTTTGCGCACTTATTTTTGGCGTGCTGGAACATTCGCGGCTTTGGCGTTTCTGATACCTGCAGCTGCATTGTCACAAGCTTCGCCGGACTTGCAGCGGGTGAATGCCGCCGCGGACGGCTTCTATGCCGTCTATTCCACGTTCCATCCATCGGATGGAATTCCAGATGCGAAAGGGCGAGCGAAGCTCCAACCGTTCATTTCGCCGGCGCTCGATCAGCTTCTGATCGAAGGCGAGGCGGCCGAGCGGCACTTTGCTTCTGCCACCAAACACATGTCGCCGCCGCTGATCGAGGGCGATCTGTTCACCGCGAATTTCGAAGGCGCAACCGCCTATCACGTCAGTACGTGCAGCATCGAGGCGAACGCCGCCCATTGCGTCGTGGCGCTTGGCTATCGCGGCGGCCCGGAAGACTCAAAGCCGGTAAACTGGACCGACACGATTTATCTGCTCCGCACCGATGCCGGCTGGAAGATCGACGACATCGCCTATGGTGGCAACGCCGCGTTCGGCAACAAGGGCCGCTTGAAAGAAACCCTGCAAAGCGCCATTCGCGACGGTAACGAGGCGCCGCAGTGATTGTTTTTCACATACTTCGAAGACAGGTATGCGCTACTCCTTGAGCGATTCGGTACGGGGTAAGAAAACGTGGTTGATCCGGCTCAGACAGCCAAGAACATTGCGATAGTCGCGGTTCCCATCATCATCGCGATCACATTGCACGAATCTGCGCATGGCTATGCGGCGCGGCATTTCGGCGACGATACCGCCGCGCGCGCGGGGCGCATCTCGCTCAATCCGTTGCGGCATATCGACTTGTTCGGCACGATCCTGCTACCGGGATTTCTTCTGCTCTCGCATGCCGGATTCGTGTTCGGCTATGCGAAGCCGGTGCCGGTGAATTTCGGGGCATTGCGCCATCCCAAACGCGACATGATCTGGGTGGCGGCGGCCGGACCGGGCATGAATTTCCTGCTGGCGGCCGTTTCCGCGATCCTGCTTTTCGTTCTGCTGCAGGCGGGTTGGGCAAACCATGTCGCGTTCCAGCTTCTGTGGACTTCGGTCGAAATCAATCTCGTTCTTGCGGTCTTCAACCTGATTCCGATACCGCCGCTCGATGGCGGGCGGGTCGCGGTCGGTGTTCTGCCCCAGCCGTTTTCTGCCGCGCTTGCGCAATTGGGCCGCTTCGGGATGCTGCTCGTGATCGCAGTGTTCATACTTCTGCCGCTCCTGGGCTTCGACCTGTTCCACTATCTCGTACAGATCCCCGTCGCCTTTCTCGAACGCCCGCTGCTCGCGCTTCTCGGCATCCGGACGGAATAGCGACGGATCAGATAATCATGTCATGCCCCGCAAATGCAGGCCATGACAGATTTGAAAATTATTTGATCTGCCCTAATGAAAGTCTCTCGACCTCGGCAATATCCGAACGTTGCGGGGGTGGCGGTGGAGGCCTTCGGGCGAGGAGACTTGCGGCTTTTCGCTATCGCTTTCGGCGATGCGGTCGAGTTCGGTGGTGCGGTCGAAGATGCGTTCGGCGACGAGATGCACCACGCCTTCCGGGCTTCTCTGAATCTTGCCTTCGACGAGCAGCAGCCGCGCGCCCATCACTTCGCGGCGGAATTTCTCGAACAGCTTCGGCCACACCACGATATTGGCGACGCTCGTTTCATCGCTCAGCGTGACGAAGACCACGCCGGCATCGCCCGGCATCTGGCGCACCAGCACAATGCCGGCGCAGGATGCGCGCATGCCGTCCGATGCATTTGTTACTTCTGCGCAACTCATCACACCTTCCGAGCGGAAAGCCCCTCGCAGGAATTGCATCAGATGGGCGCGCAGCGACAGGCGCAGCATCCGGTAATCGGCGAGCACATGTTCGCCGAGCGGCATGGTGGGCAATGGCGCAATCTCTTCCTCGGTCTGCTCCTCGACAAACTGTGTAGCAAACAAAGGCAGCGCATCGTCATCCGGCAGGCGGCGCACTGCCCATAAAATCTCCCGGCGGTCCTGTGCGAGCGACTGGAAGCTGTCGGCTTCGGCGAGAATGACCAGCGCACGTTTCGGCAGGCGCGCGCGCCGCGCGAGGCTCGTGAGATCGCGGTAACCGTTGCTGCGCGATTCTTTCAGAATGTTTGCCCATTCCTCGCGAAAGCCGTCGACCTGGCGGAAGCCGAGACGAAGCGCGAGAGCGCCGTCCGCGCCATGTTCGAGCGTATTGTCCCATTCGCTGTAATTGACATCGACATGGCGCACCTCGACGCCGTGCTCGCGCGCATCGCGCACGATTTCGGCCGGCGCGTAGAATCCCATCGGCTGGGAATTCAGCAGCGCGCAGGCAAAGGCCGCGGGATGGAATTTCTTGATCCAGGCCGAGATATAAACAAGATGCGCGAAACTCGCGGCATGGCTTTCAGGAAAGCCATAACTGCCGAAACCTTCGATCTGTTTGAAACAACGCTCGGCGAAATCCTGATCGTAGCCGCGGGCGGTCATGCCCGAAACCATCTTGTGCCGGAACTGATCGATGGTGCCGACATTGCGGAATGTCGCCATGGCGCGCCGCAGCCCATTGGCTTCGGCTGGCGTGAAGCCCGCCGCAACAATGGCGAGTTTCATCGCCTGTTCCTGGAACAACGGCACACCCTTTGTCTTGCCGAGCACGGATCGCAGCTCATCGGCTGGTCCGTGTTCGGGTGAAGGTGCCGGAAAAACAACCGGCTCCCTGCCGCTGCGCCGGCGCAAATAGGGATGCACCATATCGCCCTGGATAGGACCCGGCCGCACGATCGCGACTTCGATGACGAGATCGTAGAACTCGCGCGGCGCGAGCCTCGGCAGCATGTTCATCTGCGCCCGGCTTTCCACCTGGAACACGCCGATCGCATCGGCCTTGCACAGCATGTCATAGACGGCGGGATCCTCGCGCGGGACGGTGGCGAGCGTGTAGTTCTTGCGCTCGTGCAGCGCGATCAGCTCGAAGGCCTTGCGGACGCAGCTGAGCATGCCGAGACCCAGCACATCGACCTTCATCATCTTCATTTCATCGATGTCGTCCTTGTCCCATTCGATGAAATAACGATCCTCCATCGTCGCCGGGCCGATGGGCACGATCTCGTCGAGCCGGTCACGCGTCAGCACGAAGCCGCCCACATGCTGGGAGAGATGGCGCGGGAAACCGATCAGTTCGTTGGCGGCGGCCACCGCGCGCGCAATCAGCGGGTTCTTCGGATCGAACTTGCCCTGGCGGACTTCCTTGTCTGCCAGTTCGCGGCCCCAGCTTCCCCAGACGCCGGAGGCGAGCGCGGCGGTCACGTCCTCCGTCAGACCAAACACCTTGCCCACTTCGCGGATGGCGCTGCGCGGGCGATAGCAGATGACGGTTGCGGTCAGCGCGGCGCGCGCCGGACCGTAACGTTCGTACACATCCTGGATGACATCCTCGCGCCGCTCATGTTCGAAATCGACGTCGATATCCGGCGGCTCGCGCCGTTCCTGCGAGACAAAACGTTCGAACAGGAGATCGACTTTCGTCGGGTCGACGGCGGTGATGCCGAGCACGTAACAGACAGCCGAATTGGCCGCGGACCCGCGGCCCTGACAGAGAATGTCGCGCTTGTCGGCAAAGCCCACAATGTCGTGCACGGTGAGGAAATAGGGCGCGATATCGAGCCGGGCGATGAGCGCGAGTTCCTTCACGAGCGTTTCGCGCACCTTCTCGGGCACGCGGTCGTCATAGCGCCAGGCGGCGCCGGCCCAGGCGAGGTCTTCGAGATGCTGCTGCGCGGTCTTGCCTTTCGGCACGGGTTCGTCCGGGTAATTATATCTGATCTGGTCGAGCGAGAATTGGATGCGGTCCGCGAAACGAATTGTTTCTTCGATGGCTTCCGGCGCGTCGCGAAACAGCGCGATCATCTCCTGCGGCGGCTTCAGATGCCGTTCGGCATTGGGTTCGAGCAGCCGTCCGGCGTCGTCGAGCGTTTTGTGCTCGCGGATGCAGGTGACGACATCCTGCAGCATGCTGCGTCCGGGCGTGTGATAGAGCACGTCATTGGTCGCGATGAGCGGCACGCCTGCTTCTTCCGCGACACGCGCCAGCATCTCCAGCCGCCGCCGGTCATCCCCCCGATAAGGCATCGAAGCCGCAAGCCAGATGCGGTTGGCTGCGGCGGCAGAGAGTTTTTGGAGCAACTCGGATAACTCACTTCCTCTTTCCTCGTCATGGCCGGGCGTTCGTCCCGGCCACCCATGAACACGGAATGTGCCGGAAAGAACGGTGTCCTTGGATCGCCGGGATAAGCCCGGCGATGGCGAGTTTGTTGGTTGTTCTTTGCACTCCGCGGCTCCACTCGCAAATTTCGGGGAGGGGGGATGTCGCCACCGATCGCCCCTCCCCGAAAAATTCTGCGCTACGCTTGAATTTTTCGACCCTCCCTCAAGGGGAGGGTGGGCCTGCACGGGGATGACAATGTTATTGTTGTTCTCGTTATTCCATGCCTTCCTGAACGGGTCGCCCGTGGATTCCTCGCGCGCGGGATGGGGCGGCATGATGACGAAGAGCAGGTCTTGCTGCCATTCGAGGAGATCGGAAAGCTGCAGGATGCATTCGCCTTTGGCGGCACGTGCTTTGCCCGCACTGAGCAACCGGCAGAGACGGCCATAAGCCGCGCGGTCTGTGGGATAGGCGAGGATATCCGGCGTGCCGTCGACGAAGACGAGCCGCGCACCGACAAGTAATTTCGGCGCGGCACCGAATTTCTCCTTCAATTCGTTGATCGCCGCATAGGCGCGTACGATTCCCGCCAGCGTGTTGCGGTCGGCAATGCCGATGGCGGCATGGCCCTGCGCCATCGCCTCGCGGACCAGTTCGTTCGGCTGCGAAGCACCGCGCAGGAACGAGAAATTCGTCGTCACCGCGATTTCGGCATAAGAGCTCATGCGAACAGCCCCTGTAGAAACCAGCGCGGCGCGCCGGGCTCGCGCCCGTAAAGCCCTTCGCGATAGACCCAGAAACGCCGGCCGTTTGTATCTTCCACACGGAAGTAATCACGTGTGGGTTGCGGCTCCTGGTGCCGCCACCATTCCATCGCGATGCGTTCCGGGCCTTCCGCGGAAGCGATTTCATGCAGCACGCGCCGCCAGCGGAAGCGCACCGGCGGACCTTCGGGCACTTCGGCGATAGCTTCGATCGGTTCGGGTCTGGCAAACATCCTGAGCGGCCGGCGCGGCGCATCTCCCGGTTCGCGAAGTGATTTCCAGGAAAGTTTGGACGGCTCCGCAGACTGCGCCGGCAGCGTGACCGCAGCCGCCTCGGGAATATGCGTGTCGTTGGGTTGGAATACGAGAATGCGTTGTGAACCGAAGCGCGCGGCGAGGCGATCGATCAGGAACGCGATCTCCTTGTCTTCATTTTCGCGCGCTCCGCCTACGCCAGGGCTCCGGCGGACAGGGTGATTCTCAAGACCCTTCGGAGCCTCGGCGAAGGAGGGCTCGAAGCCGGCGGTTTCCGTTCCACAGCGTTCCGCGCGATCCGCGGCAAGCCGGATGAGATCGAAACCGAAACCGGGATCGAGCGGATCGGCGAGTGCTGCAAGTTTCTCGCGGAACAGCCGCACAATGATCGCGGGATCGCGCGTCGGGCCGGCTGTGGTAATTACTATGCGGCGGACCTTGCCATCGGCGCGGAAGAATGTGGCTTCGAGCTGGCGCGCGCCTTCGCCGCGTTCGGCGAGCAAAGTCGCCAGCGATGCGCCGAGGCCGCGCAAGGTTTCGAGGATTGCGTCTTCGGCGACAAGCGGCTCGGCGAAAATGCGCTCGGCCATGTAATCGGGAAGCGGTATGCGCGGCGAGATGGGTTTCTCCGCCTGCCCCAGCGCATGGTCGAGCGCGAACACCATCTGCGCACCGAACCGCGCCGTGAGTTCGGTACGTTTGCGGGCGGCGACCTGGCCGATTGTTTTCAGCCCCGCATGACGAAAGGCATGGGTGATCGCGGGATCGAGCGCGAGTGCTTCGACAGGGAGCGCCGCGACCGCATTCGCATCTTCGCCGGGTGTTACATGCGTGCCGTTGCGATAGCGGGCGAGCGCATGCACGGCCATGGCGGAGCCGGCAATCGCGCCCTGCACGGCAAAGCCCTGTCTGGAAAGACTCGTGCGGCTCCTGTCGAGCAGCGCTTTCTCGCCGCCGAAGAGATGCGCCGCGCCTGTTATATCGAGCAGCAGGCCATGCGGCGGATCGAGCGCCACCAGCGGCGTATAATGCAGGCACCAGTCAGCGATGCTTTCGAGCAGATGCCGGTCCGCGGCCTCATCGGCAGTTGCGACGTCGAGCGCAGGCACCATGGCGCGCGCATCGGCGAGCGGCATGGAGGGGCGCAGGCCCAGCGCCGATGCCTTGCGGTCGAGCGCCGACAGCCTGAGCGCATTGCCGGATTTGGCGGCAATAACAAGCGGCGGCGCGTCAGCGTTGCGCGTCTTGCGCTGCAGCCGGTCGGTCGGCAGCCGTGGAAACCACAGTGCCAGAATCCGCCGCCCGGAAGAGGCGATCATCACAATTCCACTCCATCATCCAATGTCCCGTGCGCCCATGCCGGTGACGAATAAGCTCCGCCGCGAAGCGGGGACGGCCCCACGCGGCTCCTCCCCCGCGCGAATGCGCGGTGGAGGGGGCCGCCCGAACGAGCCAGCGGGTTTCGGCGGCGCTGGCTTCGGCCTGTGCATCGGGACGCAGCAGAAAAGCCGTCACGCCGCTTTGCTGAGCGGTCAGCACCAGCCTCCGGCTCGCAGAGAGATCGAGAATCCGCGGCGCGCCCGGAATTTCGATGACCAAGGCACCGAGTGCGGTGCAGGATAGCGCGTCGAAGCCCGCGCGCAGGACGGCGGTCACATCGGGCGCGCGCAGCAGGAGTAAGCGGCCGGGATCAAGTCCCAGCTCGAGGAGGCCGGTCGCCGAAATCTCCCCATGCTCCAGCGCGGCGAAATCCGTCCGGAGCCACAGGATCCGTTTGTGCTCGGCCGCACGAACGGCCATAGCCGTCATAAACCCCGCCGCCGCCTCATTGCCTCCTGCAGCCGGAAAAACCTCATGCAGCGTGCCCTTGGGCAGCCCGCCATGCAGGCAGGAATCAGCCCGGGCATGCCCCAGTGCCACCCGCGCCTGGACATGCGTGTTCTCCAGCCCTGCCCGCGCAAGGCTGCCCCGCAAAAAAGCAATCTTTTCCGCCGCCGCATTCATGGCCGGCCAGACTAGAACATAAAGGGAACAAAAGCGAGTCGGGCGATTATCCCGTACTTGATAGAGGCATTTCCCCAACAAATTGTGGGAGCAAGTCTGGAATCGCCTATGCGCCCCGCAGTCTCGAAACTAGGTTTCCGTCCCTACCGGACGTGCCAAAGGCGCAACGGAAAGGATCGGTAGCGTGTACTGGGATATGGGAAGCGGGAATACACTTATCGGTCCGCCCGACTTTCGCGGCAATACCATTTATAACAGAGGTGGTACCGCAATTGGTTCTGGCGCATGTGCCGATCCAACATCGGTCGCAATCGGCGCAAACGCCGGGGGCGGTCAGTGTGGTTCCAACCCTCCAACTATTATTTATGTCCCGAATAATCAGGGAATAGTTACGACCGGACAAAAGGGAAACAACACTATCAACAACTATGTACTACCGCGAACGGCAGACAGCCTTTATCAAGAAGGAAATAAAATCGCGAAAATACGGAACCCACGAATTGCTGGAAATCAGGTTTTCTTCGATGCCGTAGGATATACAGACTACGTTGACGCGACGAAACCTATTGAATTCGGCAACCTGTTGTTGCATTGCTCGCACGCGCCGGTGAAAGAGTCCCGCAAATTCGTCGGGACGTTATCGATTATGAGTGTCGGAGACGTTTGTGAGATTGTAGGACAAAAATAAATCCAACAACCTCTAATCGCCACGGCTATCGCCGATCGTAATGGAAGCGGCATTGCAGGATTTCGAGGCGCTGGTCGCGGCCACGCGCGCCCGCAACGCGATAGACGAGGCGATGTTCCTGGTTGATGCGCCGTGCCCACCATCCCGAAAGTGGCCCTCGCAACGGTTCCGGCTTGCCCAGCACGGCAAAGGGGCTGCGCCGGATATCGGTAATCAGCTCGTTGATTTTCTGCGCCAGCGCCTGATCCCGCGCGTGAAAATCAAGGTAATCATCCCACGCAGACGACGACCAAAGGACATTCATGCCTTTCGGGTGCGCCGCTTCACCGGCACGATATTGCGCTCGACTCCCTTGCCGGCATCAAGCTCCGCAATTCCCTCACGCAACGACCTTGCGTTCGCCGGATTGCTGAGCAGATAGAGCGTTGTCTCCATCGCCTGATAATCATCCAGCGACATCAACACCGCGGCGCCCCGATTGCGCTGACGCGAGATATAAACAGGCGCACGGTCGCGCTCGACCTCGTCCATCAATTTCGCGAGATTCTGGCGCGCGTAGCTGTAGGTCACAACGGTCATGACGCTTTGTACAAGGAATTGTACACTAGGTCAATCCCATGAAGCTTCGCCCAAAAGATTTCCAGGCCTGGCAGCCAACGCTCGCCACACTCAATACGGCACTTCGACTGCGCCGCAGAGGAATTTCATCAGCGCGCTGAGCGCGGCGAAAGTATCGCTCACTTCGTCCACCAGCGCCGCCGAACCCGCCAGCTTCGGCGTTGCTTCGTGCATGGCGTAAAAGCTCTTCCGTTTGATATCTTCGATGAACGGATGTTCCGGATCGTAACCGCGCGGTGGCCGCGTCAGTCCTTCGCCGCGCACCCCGTCGAAATGCTTCTTGAACGCGGCACTTTCCTGAAGCTTCTTCCAGTTCGCGGGCTTTCCCGCGATCGCATCGCGCACTTTCGCCAGCGCATCCGGCGGCGGCATCCACAATCCGCCGCCGAAGAACACTTCGCCCGGCGCGAAATGCATGTAGAAGCCCGGCGCGTGTACGTCCTTGCCGAGCGAATGGCGGAAATGGCAGGCAGCGTGCTCCTTGTAGGGACGCTTGTCCTTCGAGAAGCGCACGTCGCGATAGATGCGGAACATGGAGCCGCCATTCGGCCGCGGATCGGCCATGAAATGTTTCGAGATTTTCGCGAGCCTCGGCGCCATGGCCTCGATGAAGGCGCTCATCGGCGCTTGCACGCTATCGCGGAAGCGCTGCTTGTTCGCCTCGAACCACGCCCGCTCGTTGTGCTCCTTCAACTCGCCGAAAAAGACGAAGAAGTCCTTTGGAAAACCGTTGAACGTCATGTGTGTTTGTTCCCGGGACCGCGGGCGTCTCGCCCGCACTTTTAGCGACACGGCATCCTACCAGAATGCGGGCGAGGACGCCCGCGGTCCCAGAAGATCACGCTGCGGCGCGGGTACGGGCGGGTTCGTCGGCTGTACGCAGCAGCGGCAGACGCACCGTCGCGCGCGTGCCCACACCCTCGGCACTTTCGAGCGCGAATTCGCCGCCCAGCCGTTCGGTGAGCTTCTTGACGATGGCGAGGCCAAGGCCGCTTCCGGGCCTGCGCGCCGTGCCCCCATGCGCCTGGAAGAAAGGCTGACCGATGAACCGGATCTTGTCCGCAGGAATTCCCCGGCCGTTGTCGCGCACCACAAGTTCGAGCTGTTCGGCGCGGCGCTGGAGCAGAACAGAAACAATCGAACGCGGCGGACTGAATTTCACGGCATTGGAGCCGAGATTGAGGAGGATCTGGCTTAGCGCCTTCTCGCTGGCCAGCACTTCCGCGCCGTTGGAACGATCGATGAAATCGACGCGGATATCGTCCTCCTTGGCGAATTCGCGCAGCATGCGTACCGCACCGGCGAGCGCTTCGGTGGCCTTGAGCGGCTCCATCGGAATTTCCGCAACATTGTTCAACTGGGTGAAATCGAGCACGTCGTTGACGATGCCCAGCAGGAGTTGTCCGCTCGTTTTGATATCACAGGCATACTCGCGATAGCGCGCGCTCAGCGGTCCAAACATCTCGCCCACCATGCAGTCCGAAAAACCGATGATGGCATTGAGCGGCGTGCGCAGTTCGTGGCTCGCATTCGCGAGGAAGCTCGCCCGCGCCGCGCTCTCGTCCTGGATGCGGCGGGCAATCTGCATCCACCAACGCAGAATGATCAGCTGAAGCGCTGCGAGAAGAAAAAAACAGCCAAGCGCGACCGGCGCGATCTGGTTCGCAAAATCCCGTCCCGGCCGAGCCGATCTCCAATTCAGATAACCAAGAGGCTGTCCCGCGATATCGGCGAGCGCAACATGGGCCTGCCGCGTCTCGGCTTCTCGCGCCAGCGCCGGCTTGGCGACGCCGAAGCCGGTCTGTAATCCCATGAGCATGGCGGAATCGACCGGCAGCAAATAGACCAGGGCATAATGGCGGGCGAGCGGATGCAGGGCACGGGCGTCGTTCGGGACGATGCGCTGCGCAGCCGCGAGAAATATCTCTTGGCCCTGCTGCACAAAAGCGGTGACGGGCTGCGGCGGCAGAGCGGAGCGTGAAAGCGCGTCCCGCACAACGCCGACAAGGGTGGCGCTGGGAGGCAAGTCGACCGGGACCGATTCCGATGCATGGCCGACAAAGCGATAGACCAATTGCGCGTGGCCATCGAAGATCAGGGTTACCGGCACACCGCCCAATTGAGCCGAGAATCCGAGATTGGAATCGAGCCAGTGTTTATCAGGATTGGGCTCCACGGCATCATAGGCGGTATCCCAATAGGCCTGCTGAACCATCATGCCGCCGAGCTTCATGCGGTGCTGGCCGAGCGCCGATTCGACAATGCGCTCCTCGATATCACGCTGATGCGCATCGCCCACATGCGCAATGGTCATCAACACCGCATAGATTGCCGCCCCCAGAATGAGGATGCTGGCCAGTATGATGGCCACAGGACGGATATGCGGGTGCTTGCTCGGCATGGGCGTGCGATCGATAACCGGGGATTGGACTATACGATTTGCATTGCGGCCGGGTTAATCGGATGAATATTGCCTACAGAATTTCTTAACCACGCCCCACCTTCTGGTCTCAAATGCAGTTCATGATTGAAACAAACAGAAACGAGGAACGCTCTTGAGCGCCCATGGTTCCGATGCCGTCATCATCGGCGGCGGCCATAACGGGCTTGTTTGCGCGTTTTATCTGGCGCGGGCGGGGCTGCAAGTGACCGTGCTCGAGCGTCGCCCTGTCGTCGGCGGCGCCGCGGTCACGGAAAGCTTCGCACGGGGCTTCCGTAATTCGACAGCGAGTTACACGGTCTCTTTGCTTCATCCGAAGGTCATTGCCGATATGGGCCTTGCGGCTCTCGGGCTCAGGATCGTACCGCGCAAGCTGCAGAATTTCCTGCCATTGAACGAACGCGATTACCTGACGGTTGGTGCGGGCCGCACGAAGTCCGAAGTGGCGAAATATTCCGCGCGAGACGCGGAGCGCCTCGACGATTTCGCCGCTCGACTCGCCGCGCTCGCCGATGTCGTGCGCGAGACACTGCTTCTCACGCCGCCCAAATTTGCCGATGCCGGCTGGCGTGAGGCGCTTGGGGATTTGCTAAAAGCCGGCGGTCTCGCGCGGCGGTTCGGACGGCTTTCGACCGAAGCACGACGCGACCTGCTGGCGCTTTTCGGCCGCTCCGCAGGCGATCTGCTCGATGACTGGTTCGAAAGCGATCCGATCAAGGCGGCGTTCGGCTTCGATTCCATCGTGGGAAATTACGCGAGCCCGTACAGTCCGAACACCGGCTACGTGTTGCTGCATCACGCCATCGGCGAAGTGAACGGCGTGAAGGGCGTATGGGGACATGCGATCGGCGGCATGGGCGCGATCACCGAAGCCATGGCCGCGGCCTGCCGTGAGGCCGGCGTCGATATTCGCACAGACGCCGAAGTTCGCGAAGTCATCGTCGAGAAGGATCGCGCGGCGGGAGTAATTACCACGAGCGGCGATGCGTTTCGCGCGCGGGTGGTTGTTTCCAATCTCAATCCAAAATTGCTGTATGGCAAGCTGGTCGATCACGCACTGTTGCCCGGGGAATTCCGCGCGCGCATGCGCGACTATCGCTGCGCGTCGGGAACGTTCCGGATGAATGTGGCCCTTGCCGAACTGCCGCGCTTTTCCTGCCTGCCGGAACCGGGCGACCATCTGACAGCCGGCATCATCATCGCGCCGAGCCTCGGCTATATGGACCGCGCCTATGCGGAGGCGCGCGCCGAGGGCTGGTCGAAATCGCCCATCGTCGAAATGCTCATTCCTTCCGTGCTCGACGATACGCTGGCGCCGGAGGGCAAACATGTTGCAAGTCTGTTCTGCCAGCATACGGCGCCCGAGCTACCGAACGGCGCCACGTGGGACGATCACAGGGAACATGTGGCGGATCTGATGATCGAGACGGTCGAGCGCTATGCGCCGGGGTTCAAATCCTCGGTGATCGCGCGCATGTCGCTCAGCCCGCTCGATCTCGAGCGGAATTTCGGGCTCGTGGGCGGCGACATCATGCATGGCGCGCTGTCGCTGGATCAGCTCTTCGCGGCACGTCCGGTGCTGGGCCATGGCGACTACAGAAGCCCGATCCGCGGGCTTTACATGTGCGGCGCCGGCACCCATCCCGGCGGCGGCGTGAGCGGGCTTCCCGGCCACAATGCGGCAAGGGAGATGTTGAAAGATTTGCGGACCGGGCGCATCCGCAGAGCTGGTTAGCTCCGCCCGCATCGCGCGTATCCCGGCCATGCGCGCGGCATATTGGTCGATGGGCTTTGGCCGCCTGATTCAGGCCGGACCCCGGAGGGACAGTTCCATGCAAGCGTTTCTTTGCGGCCTTCTTCTCGCGACATTCCTCGTTGCACCGGCGATTGCCTCGCCCGCGGACGTGCTTGAGGCCAACCGGGATGCGACGGCAGGGACGGGGTGGAGCGGCAAACAGGTGATGACTTCGGAATATGCCTATGCGGGCCAAGGGCTGACGGGCGTGGTTCACTCACGCGCCGATCTGCGAAATGGGTGGTGGGTGGACAATTTTGAGATCGGGCCGGCGACGGGCGCCAACGGCTTCGACGGCACGCATGCCTGGGCGAAGGATCCATCGGGGACTGTCACGCTCCAGGAGGGCGGCGACCAACGCCCCTTGGCAGTGAACAACGGCTATCAGCGCGCCAATCTGTGGTGGCGGGCTGACCGCGGCGGCGCGGCGATCGTTGAAAATGGCGAGAAATCCGAAAGTGGACGCGCCTACGACGTCCTGACCGTCACACCCCGGGGCGGCAAGAAATTCGACGCGTGGTTCGATGCGAAATCCCATCTCCTGTTCCGCATCGTCCAGCAGCGGGGCACGCAGGCGATCACCACCACTTTCTCCGAATACGCGCCCATCGACGGCGTCGAATTCGCCGGAAAATACCTGATCAGCAACGGCGATACGAAATACGACCAGACGATCACTCTCAGGACTGCGAAATTCGAAAGCGAATTGCCACAAAGCGCCTACGCACCTCCGCAGGTGAGGGTCGCGGATTTTTCCATAGTCGGCGGCAAGTACGAGACATCATTTCCCTTCCGGCTCATCAACAATCACATCTATGCAAATGTCACGGTGGACGGGAAAGGGCCTTACGCCTTCATCTTCGACACGGGCGGCAATGACTCGGTGACGCCCCGCATCGCCGCTGCGCTGGGGCTGAAGAGCCGGGGAAAGCTTGAAGACAACGGTGCCGGGCCCGGCCACATGGACGCCGGACTTGCGAAAATCCGCAAGCTGCAGCTCGGCGCGGCGGAGGTGAAAGATCAGCTGTTTGCCGTGGAGCCGCTCGACGCGCTTGACGCATCGGAAGGTACGGACACGGCGGGCATGGTGGGCTTTGAAACATTCCGCCGTTTCGTCACCCGCTTCGATTACGGCGCCCGTACCATCACGCTTATTTCACCCGATGCGTTCAACACGAAAGACGTGGGCGTCCCCGTTCCCTTCAAGTTCAATGGCAATACGATCGAGATCAACGCCACCTATCAGGGTATTCCCGGAAATTACACCGTCGATACCGGCGCGCGCACCTCGGTGACGCTCTCCTCCCCCTTCGCCACAGCGCACGGCCTCTATCGCGGCACGACGGCGGTCGACGCTATCACCGGATGGGGCACTGG